>Ga0265798_10008306_pt1 | contig 13255 bp, 9 predicted proteins | sample P3T30metagenome_FD_192430 | JGI IMG/M metagenome (GOLD analysis project Ga0265798, IMG submission 192430) | Plant litter microbial communities from East Loma Ridge, Irvine, California - P3 T30 | ecosystem: Environmental > Terrestrial > Plant litter > Unclassified | place: USA: California...
AATAATAGTCTTTATTCTAATTTGTCTGTTAGATTTTGACTCGAAAAACTTGCTTGGCTCATGTACTTTGAACTCGTACTTGTTTACCTCGCTGCGTTTTATAAAATGACATCTCTTTAATGAACTTCTCGGCGTCTCCTCGCGGTTTGCCTTTATATGTTGCAGATCCTCTAGCGTGTGTTTCCCAGTCTTTTTCGTCTGGTCTGTTTAGCTAAATTCGCTGTTTCAATCTTGTTTGTTTTGCCTTTCTTAACATCCGTTAAGCGGCTCCCTGTTTGTTGGGACTGCAAAGGTAGTAATGATTTTGATATTGTCAAGAATTTATTTTTCTTTTTTTTCTTCTTGTTTTGCTCTGTGTTCAGAGTTTGTTTGCCGTTTCCGGTAAACACAAAAAGAGACATTATCTTACTCCTTTATCAGCCTTTCAAATCTTTACTTCTTTATCCTTTTCACTAATCCTCTTCCTCCGAAGCGGAGTGCAAATGTAGAAGAAAAATCCTTGGCTGCAAAACAATATGTAGAAATATCTTGTTATCCCCAGCTAATTCGCTGGGAAACAAGCCTAATCATTTTCACAACAATGCACAGGGGTTTGTGTAAGTTGTACAATAAGGCGTTTCGTCCTCACTCAACCTGGTATTCGGCTCCCGTGACGAAATAGATCTTGTAAGAAGAACAACAGTTCCGTCCCAATCTAAGACGTCGCCTCTTCTTTTGACATCAAACAGCTGATAACGCTATACCTGAACCACTTAGGTGTACACAAGTTAAGTTTGCATGATTGATCGAGGTCTTTATTACTGCACAAGCGCTCTCAGAGGTGTTTATCGTCGCAATTAACTGCTATTGGAACCTTGGAACATCAAACATCAGAGCATTATAAGGCACATTAATGGTCAGCATCATATCTGGAAGGCCCATCAGACGCCTATTGTTCGCCTTTCCTTCGGCTGGAGGCGAAGCATAGGCGAACGAAAGGCGAACAATAGGCGAACAAAAGCCGGATAAACTGCGATTCTTCTGCTCGCTTATCTCCATGTTTCTGTCTACTAAGTATACTGGCATTTGTTACAGTGAATAGCTTATTACTGTATGTTGTTTACAGTTATTACTTAATTACTAAATTTGATTTACAGGAATGCTGATTTTATGGTACAATGTTCATCTCTTCATAGGGGTAGTATACTGGCACCTGTTTACAGTAAAAGACTTCTCATGTAACCTAAATTCAGGAATCTACAATGTTCCTGGCAGTGTAGTATATTGCCTGAACACCCGTATTTAATAGCTTGTCAATTTTATTATCTTTATGGTTAGCGCTAAGCTGCCCTCCTTATACCAGGAGATATCTTTAATTTTATCCAAATAAATCAAGCATGTGGACGAGCAGCGTACTGTTAAGCGCAATTTTCATTCTACTGTGCATTCTTGCTTTTTACTTTTTCCATCGGGCATATCGCGCGAGAAGGCTACAGCAAGTAATAAGAGCAGTAAAATCAGACTGGGCGAAAGAAAATCTATGTTTTCGGGACATGAGCCGTATCTCAGCTTACGACAAACACCTCCATATGCAAAGTCCTATCGCAGCTCGCGGCAGGAAAACTGCGGAAGACATAAACATGGATGCTGTTTTTGCAAAGCTGGATCGGTGTAAATCGAAGATTGGTCAGCAATACTTATACGCAATGCTTCATCATCCCATCGCAAATAAGGCCGAACTTGAAGAGCGAAATGCTGCCATCACGTTTTTCCAGGAGCAGGAAGAAAGCAGATTAGCGGTGCAAATGGAACTTCAGCAGCTAAATCGAACGCTGAGCTATTCCATTCCAAACATCATCTTTGATTGGAAACTGGACGCTGCAACAAATAAACTACTGATCCTGGCACTAAGCCTCCTACCGCTGTTTATACTCGGATTATGTATATGGGTAAGCAAAGCCTTCGCACTGCTGCTTGCCGTTAGCTTCTTCGTGAACCTGCTTTTCCACTACAGAAACAAGTCGAGGGTAGAATTTTTCATATCTCCTTTCTCCCAGATTCCAGCATTAAGGGCATCCGCATTAAGGCTAAGCAGACTCCACCCGAACTTTCAGAACGAAGAAATTCGGGCTGCTAGCAAGAAATTATCTGCTTTCGGCAGATATCAGTTTCTACTTCAGTCCGAGAAGCCAGGGCAAAATGACTTTTCCGCTTTCTTGTGGCTATTCCTCGAATACCTCAAGATCACTTTTCTGGTTGAAATCAATTTATTGGACAGTTGCCTAGAAATCTCCAGGAATGCAAAGTCAGAGATCCATACACTATATAAGTATATAGGTAAACTGGATAGCTACCAATCTCTGGCATCCTACCGAGATGGATTGAAATACTACTGTATACCTAAATTTGATAACAGTCATCCGCACATCGGGCTTGAACAAGCTTTTCATCCATTGTTAGACCATTGTCAGCCAAATAGCCTGGTATCCGAAAGGAAAGGTATTATTATTACGGGCTCCAATATGTCGGGGAAAACAACTTTCATAAGAACCGTGGCCATAAATGCAATACTGGCGCAAACCATCTGCACAGTATGCGCAAGCAAATACCGCTCGTCTTTCTTAACTGTCCATACCGCTATCGGCATTCAGGATGATCTGCTGGCCGGCAACAGCTATTATAAAGCAGAAATTGATGCAATTCAATATTTTGTGCAGCAAACGAAGCATGGCGCTGGTTTTAATCTCTTTGTAATTGATGAACTTTTTAAGGGCACAAACACGATGGAGCGGGTCGCCGCAGCAAAGGGCGTGTTGGAATACCTGATCAAAGGAAGAAATATGGTGCTGGTATCCACGCACGACCTAGAGCTACCGGAACTGCTTCATCCGGCATATGGGCAATACCACTTCCAGGAATTGGTTGGAGCAGATGGATATCTATTCGACTACAAAATAAAGGACGGCACCTCAAAAACACGAAACGCCATCAGGCTTTTGGAGGTCTCCGGATTTCCGGAGGAAATTATTATGTCTGCAAACGCTTATTTGGACGCTACAGTTAATGCACCGCTGAAACCCATGCTTGAAAGTAATGACGCCAGAACAGATCTTAATTAGATCGTTCTGGCGTGCTATCAGTTTTATCAAGATTACTTCTTCAAGGTCTTGATTGCGAATTGCAGCTCGGTATCTATGCCTTTTCTAAAATCTGCGACGGTCTGCCCAACTTCGACATCAGGTATCACGCCCTTGCCAACGAAGTCGGCACCATCCGCAAGCTGGTCCCGTTTTGTACAAATGCGCGCAGAAAGGTTGCCGGGAAGCGAAATCATCAAGGGCTGACCAGAACTTCCGCCAGTTGCCGTTCCGATAACCTGACCGCGCTTTAAGGACTTAAATGCTGCCGCAAAATCTTCCGCAGCAGAATAGGTTTTAGCACCTGTTAATACCACCACCGGTTTACTATAGTGAAATTTACCATTAGGGCGCAAAGTACTAGCCCCACCAAAAACTTCCTGTGTATTGTGCCAGGCTCTATAGCTCGGCTTATACTCGCGCGTGTACCATTTATGGATTGGCGCAGACTCGTTAACGAGGTATGATAAGACGTTCCATCCTACCGATGAATTTCCACCGCCGTTATTTCGAACATCAAAAATGATGGCGTCAGCTCTGGAGATTTCCGGATAGTACCTGGCAAAAGCCTTTGCAGCAGAATCCGTATCAAAGGCGTTCAGCGCCACGTAAGCTATATTTCCTTTCAACAGCTTATATTCAAAAGGACTCGATTTGATATAAGCTGAACGGTCTTGCGGTTTAAACCGCTTAATTGTATGCATTGATGTCCGTCCGGATGCATCTTTCAACTCAAATTTGATCTCCTCATTTAGATCACCAGCAAATAACGCATACTCGAAAGCACGCACTTTCTCATCCTGTGGTGTTGAGGAACTCTGGTAAGCCGTAACATACTTTCTGGCGTATTCCTTAACTGGCAGACCATTTACAGATAGCACCTCCTGTCCTACTTTTATGCCTTGCTGTGTTAAAGCAGGATCAAAGATGTCTACGAGCAATACTTTATCTTCAATCAGGCGACTACGTAGCAAAGGGCGCGAATACACTTGCTCATAGAGTTCTTCTGGTGGATTAACATTGGTATGGCCATCACGCAGTTGCGCGCAAAATTGCGCCATAACTTTATAGTAGTCGATGGTAGACTTGCTTGCCTTCACTTTCGGGAGGTAAGCAAGGTATAAAGAATCGAAGTTCAGGTTTGGAACCAGGTCGAAATTCACGAAGTTGTACTTGGCCTCAGACCAGAACTTAGATAATCCGGCTACTCTCTCGTCCTCTGACAGTTCGGCTTTATAAGGTGTTTTTAGGGCTTTGCTATTCCAGAAGCCATCCTGATTGAAGTATGTGGCATCAAGTTTTTTCCACTTCTTCGTGTTTTCCTCCACCTGCGCAATCATCGAGTTCCATCGTGTATCCTCATGAAGCGGCTTAAGGTCACTATCATTCTGAATTGTTCTTAGGTTAGAAAATCCATCATCCATTACGGCTTTCTTTAAATAGGCAAAGGCGAGATCGCGATCTCCAGCCAATGAAAAGTAACATGCAGTATTGTAATTAGATATTTCAAAATCGCCATTCTGCAATTGCTTTCGGAGGTTTGCAGCGGGTGAAAGGTCGGGTGCAGGGGCTTGAGCCATACAGTCGGAAAATCCAATCCCTAACGCGAGCATGGATAAGAGTGGTAGTTTGTACTTCATATTGAGCTATGTTAATCTAGTGTTTACCCTAAGATAAAGTATATCGTCTATATATAACTTACAATAACGATCAAAGCAGTATTAAGCTGATGATAGCACTCCGCGACCTGTCGGCAAGCTATTGTAACGTTAACCCAGGCTTAATAACACGATTTTACCTTTGGCGCATTGCACGTTGGCATCAGCATGCAACAAAAGTTAAATCAAAAACATGGAAAAATCTTTACGCCCAAAAATTCTCAAACCAGTTTCACTATGCCTTAGCCTGATGCTTTGTCTTTGTGCAAACCAACAGACTAATGCAAATCCCACTAAATCATTAATCCTTTCGGGCATCTCGCAACCACAGCACATTATATCTGGCCAGATTACAGATGCTGGAACAAACCAAGCCTTACCCGGCGTAAGTATCCGGCTCAAAAACTCAAATCAGGGAACCGTTTCGGATGGAAATGGTCGTTACCAAATCAGCGTCACTGGTGAAAGTGCCGTGCTTGTTTTTACATTCGTCGGTTATGCCTCGCAGGAAATTACCGCAGCATCCCGGAAAGTCATTAACATCCAGCTTTCCGAAAATGACAATAAACTAAACGAGGTTGTGGTAACTGCACTAGGCATTACCCGTGAATCAAAGTCCATTGGATTCTCAGCCCAGAAAGTAGACGGTGACCTATTGAGCGAATCTCATGAACCCAATCTATTAAATACCCTAAGCGGCCGAGTAGCCGGTGTTCAAATCACGAACAGTTCTGGCGGAATTGGAGCATCTGCAAACATCCAGATCCGCGGACAAAATTTTGCCAGTGGATACAACTATAATAACTCGCCACTTTTTGTGGTAGATGGCGTTCCGATTAGTAATAACAATGAGCAGTCTACCCGGGCATTCAGCGGCAGGCAGGATTACAACAATCCAAATATGACCAGCGGAGAAGGCGAAGTGGATTATGGAAATGCAGCAGCAGAAATTGACCCTAACGACATTGAATCCATCACCGTACTTAAGGGGCCCAACGCCGCAGCATTATACGGTTCCCGCGCTGCAAACGGGGTTGTGCTCATTACAACTAAGACTGGCAAGAACACCAAAGGTGTAGGTGTTTCGTTTAACTCACACACGAGTTTCGAATCGCCCTTGAAACTTCCTGATTACCAATATGTATACGGACAAGGACGTGACGGCCAATATGCTTACGTGGATGGTGCAGGTGGTGGTATTAACGACAATGTGCTGGAAAACTGGGGACCTGCAATGAACGGGCAGTTGATTCCGCAGTTTGACTCTCCTATTGATCCGATAACCGGTTCACGCATACCAACTCCATTTGTAGCCTCACCAAATCAGTTGAAAGACTTCTTCGTAACCGGACAAACCTATACCAACAACTTATCCATTGCAAGCAGCAATGATAAGCTGCACTTCCGTTTATCCTATACGAACCTAAACCAAAAAGGGATTGTCGAGAACACCGATCTCAACCGCAACACCATAGGTTTCAATTCAGGCTATGCAATTACACCAAAGCTAAAGGTAGACGCGAACCTGAACTATGTGAATACAGCTAGTGACAACAGGACCAGCTATGGGGCTAAAAATGAAGATGCCATTATGAAGATCTTTCTATACATGCCAAGAAACGTAAATATGGCGAGCCTTAGAAATTACTGGTCACCAGGTTCTTCTAACCAACTTCAAAATACGCCGATCTACAACGCGAATGGAGCAAGGCTCAACAACCCCTACTTTGTTGCCAACGAGAACTTAAATGGCAACAATCGCGACCGTGTTTTCGGGAATGTGAAGCTGAGCTATGCATTTTTGCCTAACCTGAGCCTTATGGTTAGAACCGGTCGTGATTTCTATAACGACAAACGTACAATGAGACATGCCACATCAAGTGCCCAGTTCGTTAATGGCAACTACCAGGAAGATGATGTCTACTTCTTGGAAACCAACCATGATGTCCTGCTCTCGTACAACACGAAGTTTAAGGAAAGTTTTTCTTTCAATGCGAATGCCGGAGGAAATCTCCTGACGCAGGTATCTAAACGCCTTGGTGCCATCGCAGGAAGACTTGCTATCCCTAATGTTTATAATTTAACAAACAATGCCAAACCTATTGTGGCAGGAAACACCTACCAGGAAAAAAGAATTAACTCTATCTATGCAACTACACAACTCGGCTTTAAAGATGTCGTATTCCTGGACCTGACAGGCAGAAACGATTGGTCAAGCGCTTTGCCTAAACAGAACAACTCGTATTTCTATCCTTCCGCCTCCCTAAGCGTTGTGGCTTCCGACCTATTCAATATGAGTAGCCCTGCTTTGAGCTTTTTAAAACTGCGAGGTAGTGTTTCATCTGTTCGCCGCGACCTAGAACCTTATCAAACCGCATCTAACTTCCAGGTTTCACAAGGATGGAACGGCGCAACTGTCGCTGTTCATAACAATAATTATCCTAACGCAGATATCCGGCCTGAAAAAGTCGCGTCTTACGAATTCGGGTTTGACTCGCGTTTTCTTAATAACCGTATCGGACTGGATGTAACCTATTATAAAAGCACAACGACTGATCTGATCATTCCGGTGACGCTGAATCCTTCTGCCGGCTACGACACCAAACTTATGAATGTTGGTAAAATGAACAATCAAGGCTTGGAAGTTATGCTAAGTGCTACACCTGTTAAGTCGAGCAACTTCAGCTGGGATGCTTCTGTGAACTTTGCCATGAACCGCAATAAAGTAATATCGCTTGCTGAAAATATAGGCATTTCCAGAATTCGACAGCTGGAGCGTTGGGCATCCCTTGAATTAAGAACGGAAAATACAAAAGGTGATGGTTCATTTGGATCATTATACGGTGACTATCTAATCTATAACCAGCAAGGCTTGACACACAGGAACGGCTTGCAGCAAGAAGAAAATGGCGACTGGGGTTATTTGGGCAATGTAAATCCAGACTTTACAGCGGGTATCACCAACAACTTTAGATACAAGAAGGTGTCGCTAAACGTGTTGTTTAGCATGCAGGAAGGTGGTGTTGTGCACTCAAGAACTTACATTGAAGGCATAAACGCAGGAAGTTTAAAAGAATCACTTGTTAACCGGGATGCAAATGGTGCTGGAACAATGATCGGTGGAGGTGTTGATGTGGACACCAAAAACCCAAACACAACCGCCGTGACTGTTCGTAACTATTGGCGCGCCTATTACAACAATGATGCAATTGCAACATTCGACGCATCTTACCTGAAGCTAAGGGAGGTAAAACTGAGCTATGCACTACCTTCTTCGCTGCTACAAAAGGTAGCCGTAAAAACCGGTTCCATATCTTTCGTGGGACGGAATCTCTTGTTATGGTCTGATGTACCAAACATTGATCCTGAAGTTTCTGCCTATGATGGACAGTTTCAGGGTGTAGAGGCCATGTCACTTCCATCTACCCGGAGCTTTGGATTTTCCTTAAATCTTAATTTCTAATCTACTTACAAATTATATAATGAAGAAATCATCTATAATGGTTTGCCTGATCGTAGCGTTATTCAGTTCATGCAGCAAATTCGAAGAAATAAATATCAATCCCAATAATCCGGCAACAGTACCTGCCGAAATGCTTTTACCACCACTAATCCAAGGAGCGGCAAATGTTATGACTGCGAGTGGAAGTCGCGCCGGGCAATATGTACAACAACTGGCATGGCTTGGCGGCACCAGCGAAGAGGATGGTCGATACAACCTTACCGGTGCTTCCTATCGTGAAGAGTGGAACGGTGCAATGCGATTGATAAAAGATGTAAATCAGTTAAAAGATATTGGAACAAAGACCAACCTTCCGCAATACGTTGCAGTAGGAACCATTCTTAAAGTCTACATCCTTTCTTTAGTGACCGATGCGTATGGCGACATACCCTATGATGAAGCGGGTATGGGCAACATCAGCGGTATGGAGTTCGCACGCTTTCAGTCCCAACAGGAAGTTTACGGACTGATGTTAAAAGATCTGGAAGCGGCAAACCAGCAGCTGAAGTCGCTCCCAGCAGGAGTTACCATTAACCGCGATATTCTATTTAGCGGGAATACCCTGCGCTGGCGTAAGTTCGCAAATTCACTTGCATTAAGGATTTTGATGAGACAATCTGCCAAAGTCAATGTTAATGAAGCTGTATCAAGAATATTCAATGATCCAACGGATCATCCGGTTTTTGAAAACAACAATGATCAAGCAACGCTAACTTACAATAACAACACGGATCTTTATTACTGGTTTATCCAGAATCCGCCTGCAGATGGTAGCGGTGTTGATTTCAATGGAAATGCAAGAGTAAGTGATGTGCTGGTAAACCTGCTTAGCAGTAAGAATGACCCACGTCTGGGCATATTTGCGGCACCTACAAAAAACTCTTATAACGCAAGGCTTAAGGATCCTTCAAAGCCCCTGGCGTATCGCGGACAGCGTGCAGGCTTAAGTAATGCCGAACAACTTGCTGATTATGCAAGTACGGGTTTGAATAAAGACGACTATTCTGTTATTGGCAAAAGGATCCGCAAAGAAAACCGGGCCTTTCTGATGAGCTATACAGAATTGATGTTGCTAAAAGCGGAGGCGATTCAGCGCAACATGGGTGTAAATGGTACCGCCGCTTCGGCCTATGAATTCGCAATTAGAGCTTCGATGGAAAAATGGTCTGCAGTAGGAACCGCTAGTCAGGCTGAAACGCCCTTCATTTCCACTGAACAACTAAATGCCTATTTTGCCCAACCTTCAGTAGCACTATCAGCAACAAACCCCATTCAGCAGATTGCCGAGCAACTATGGATAGATGCCTATTTAAATAGCTTTGAGGCTTGGGCTGGTTGGAAAAGACTTGGCTACCCACAATTACGCCCTGGTCCTTCAGTTTTATCAGCTATTCCGGTCCGATATGTATATTCGGATAATGAACAGAACAATCCAAAGCTACTTGAATGGATACAACAAAATATGGATGGCAAAATGCCTACGCACAATACCAAAGTTTGGTTCCAGCCTTAGATATACATATCACAAAAAACTTTTCATGAACATAACTAAAAACAGGTTGAGCAGTATCATGCTCAGCCTACTTTTCTCAGGCGCCTCGATCCCTTTGTTTGCTCAAAAATATGATGTTGGTCGCAATGCACACTCCCATAACGACTACCTACAACCTCAGCCTTTCTATACTGCACATTCAAATGGCTTCGCATCTATGGAGATTGATGTTTTCCAGCGGGGCACGGCACTATATGTAGCCCATACGGAAGAAGAGATTGACCCTAAGCGCACGATAGAAAGTTTATACATCGAACCGTTAATTCGGGAGATGAAGCTGAACGGAAACAATAAAGCTTATAAGAATGGCAACAGGCTGCAGTTTATGATAGACCTGAAAACCAGCGGCACACCGGCTTTGAAACTGCTTGAAGCTAAGTTAAAACCCGTTCGTCACTTTTTTGACGTTAAGAACAATCCGGATGCTGTGAAGCTAGTTATCACTGGTGACGCTCCCGCTGCTGCAAATTTCAAGGATTTTGACGAAATCTTCTTTTTTGACGGTAAACGGAGTACACCTTACACCGCAGATGAATTGAGCCGTGTGGCTTTTTTTAGTGCGAACTTCCAGGACTTCAGCAAATGGAACGGACTAGGACGCATGACGGCACCAGATGCTCTGCGAGCCAAAAACTTCGTAGATTCTGTACATCAGGTTGGTAAACCAATCCGCTTTTGGGGGAATCCGGATACGAAGACTTGCTGGCAGGCTTTTATAAAGATGGGTGTAGAATACCTGAATACAGACGCTCCAGCTGAAATGGCAAAGTTCCTAGATAAATATCAAGACAATACCTATACAGCGAAGGGCAGACACGAGGTTTATCAGCCAACATTCAAAACGGATAATGGTAAAGGCAAACCGAAGAACGTTATTCTGCTGATTAGTGATGGATCCGGCTTTTCGTCTTTCTGGGCGGCTGCCACAGCCAACGGCGGGTTGTTGAATGCGACAATGATTAAACATGTAGGCTTTTCAAACACAGCCGCAGCAAATGACTATACCACAGATTCGGCAGCAGGCGCAACGGCGATGGCTACGGGAGAAAAAACGAACAACCGTTACATCGGCATGGATGCTAATGGAAAAGCAATCCCGAACCTTCCAGAAAAACTGGCTAAGATGGGAGTCCGTTCAGGCATTGTCAGCAATGACCGTGTAACTGGAGCCACCCCTTCTTCTTTCTATGCACATCAGACCGAGCGTGATCAGAGCGACAGCATCGCACAGGATCTAAGTCGCAGTCCGCTATCTTTGATCATTGGAGGCAACAACGATGTTTTCAATGCTAACGGTGATGAGATATTGAACAAGGTAAAAGCAAGTGGAATTGAGGTCCATAAGGGTTTAACTGCTTTGCCTGCAGGTGGCAAGAACAAGCGGGTGCTATGCTTCGACAATGATCGTCCTGCTGAAAACTTCAGACTTATTGAAGAAGCTTTCGATAAAAGTGTGAAATTCTTATCTGCCGATAACAAAAAGGGTTTCTTCCTGATGGTAGAAGGTGCAAAGATTGATCATGGCGGACACAGCAATAAATTAAACATAAGTATTGAGGAGTATCTGAGCTTTGATCGGGTGATTGGTAAGGCTTTGGAATTTGCAGATAAAGATGGGGAGACCCTGGTGATTATCACGTCCGATCATGAAACGGGAGGATTAATTGTACTTGATGGTAATTATAAGGCGGGGTCAGTTATGGCGACGTATACGACTGGTGACCATACAGGGTTGCCGGTACCACTACTCAGTTATGGTCCCGGTGCGAATCAGTTTACTGGCTTTCTACAAAATACCGACATTCCGAAGAAGGTGCTTGAACTTTTAAAATAGGATTTTCTTAGATTTAGATATGAAGCATTACGACGCCATTGTGATCGGTTCAGGGCAAGCCGGATCTCCACTATGTAAAGAACTGGCGAAAGCCGGTAAACATACAGCCATCATTGAGAAACGATTTGTTGGAGGCACCTGTATAAACGACGGCTGTACACCTACGAAGACGATGATCGCCTCTGCAAAGGCGGCACATCAGGTTGCACACTCCGCTCCTCTGGGTGTTCATATATCGGGCTCCCATATTAATATGAAAGAAATTAAGCAACGTAAAGACGAGTTGGTTGTGAGTTGGCGCGACAGCAGCAGGAACAGTCTGGACGAAACTGAAAACCTGGACCTCATCTTTGGAACGGCAACTTTCACCGGACACAAGACGCTATCCGTAAAACTTAACGATGGTACCGAGTTGGAGTTAACGGCCGACCTGATTTTCATAAATGCGGGAACAACGCCCATGATCCCGGAAATCGAAGGTTTAGACGAGGTGGGATACTTCACTTCCACCACATTGTTAGATGTAGAAGAAGTGCCGGATCATTTGCTGGTCATAGGCGGCAATTACGTCGCCCTGGAATTTGCGCAGATGTTCCACCGGTTCGGAAGTAAGATCTCCGTGCTTGAACGCGGCCCGCGCATTATGGCTCGGGAAGATGAAGATGTTTCAGCAGCGCTGAACGAGATCTTGGTAAACGAGGGATTGAAGATCTATACAAACAGTCAGGCGATCAAATTTGAGCGACAGGGCGAATTGATAAAAGCGACCATAACCGTCAACGGCACCGAACAGGGAATTAATTGCTCGCACATTTTAGTGGCAACCGGTCGAAAACCTTTAACAGCCACGCTGGCACCGGAGGTCTCCGGCATTCAGTTGGACGAGAAAGGTTACATTCAGGTAAATGAAAAACTGGAGACCAATGTAAAAGGTGTTTATGCATTAGGCGACATTAACGGTGGTCCCGCATTTACGCACATTGCTTATAATGATTATATCATTGTCTATCGGAACCTGTTTGAAGGCGCCAACCGTAGCACAGCCGGTCGCCCCTTACCCTATTGTATGTTCACCGACCCACAGCTTGGGCGAATTGGCTTAACAGAAAAGCAGGCCCTGGAGCAAGGGTATAATATAAAGGTTGCAAAATTGCCAATGAAACAGGTGGCACGTGCAACGGAAACTGGGCAAACCGATGGCTTTATGAAGGCCGTTGTAGATGCCGATACCCGGCAGATCCTCGGTGCAGCAATACTGGCTGAACAAGGCGGCGAGGTCATGAGTGTTATACAGCTGGCCATGATGGGCGGCCTTACTTATGATGTGCTTAGGGACGGCGTATTTGCTCACCCCACCTATTCAGAATCCCTGAATAATTTGTTTATGACCCTGGAGGAGTAAGTATCAGCGCTAGCTAAACTTTTTTGACTTCCCCATAGTAGCCCCTAATTTTAGCTGTAGCTGTAAAAACAAAAAAGCCACTCGTTAGAGTGGCTTTTGCGGACCGGACGGGACTCGAACCCGCGACCTCCGCCGTGACAGGGCGGCATTCTAACCAGCTGAACTACCGGTCCGTTTCACACTGTGGGTGA
>Ga0265798_10008307_pt1 | contig 13254 bp, 15 predicted proteins | sample P3T30metagenome_FD_192430 | JGI IMG/M metagenome (GOLD analysis project Ga0265798, IMG submission 192430) | Plant litter microbial communities from East Loma Ridge, Irvine, California - P3 T30 | ecosystem: Environmental > Terrestrial > Plant litter > Unclassified | place: USA: California...
CCGCACGTTGAAAGATTTGCGGGACAGCGAAATCGTCACCTTCCAGGACGGAAAGGTAACGATCCTCGATTGGGCCGCTCTCACTCATGCAGGCGAATTCGATCCTGCCTATCTATATCTGGAAAAACGCGACCGGTAAGTTCGGCCATAGATTCGACATTCGAACAGCATCAGCCGTACCTCATCGCGGACTGAGTATGTCATCCAGTCGGCGCCTCGTCTCCGCAATAGGTAAGAGATGCGGGTAGCGCAGCCCATTTGGATATCAGATGGACACGGTCCGGTGTCGCTTACCATTCTGCATCAGCAGATCGATCGCGCCACCGTTGCTTGCTTCGGCAATGGCGCGCTTGCTTTCATAACCTGCGAAGCTTCGGCCGTTGACGGCAACTACGGTCAATCCTGCAACAAGCCCCGCATCCATCGCGCTCAAATGCTGCCGGACCGCTCCCGCCCGCGCCTGGCCCGATCGAGACGCGAGCACAGATTTACATCACCTATGCAATTGCGGGCTTACGGCCGTAGACCGCGATTATCGTTACGTCAGATGCTGTTAGCTTGGGTGATGATGTCATACGGATGAGGGCGTACTTCTCCCTAAGCCTTATTCGCCAGCCGACTTGACCAGATTGGACAATCGCAGCTTATTAGCCGGGAAGACGAAAACTAGGGCAGCGTCTAGATCTTGAGCCGATCAAGCAAAGTGCGTGGCAAGGCATCGTTCATTTCGATCATTCCCACGACGTTGCCATCACCGCTGGCAATTACAAATCGCCGTGAACCGATATCTTGCTGCCTTAGGATCGCCGCGGCCCATAGTTGCCGAGCCGCTCCGAGCGCTTCTTCGTTTGCCGCAGCCAGATCAGGCAGTTCGCTTCCCTCCTCATCCTCGATCCGCTGCGTCCCACCATCGATATGAAGGAAAAAACGGGGCATGGGCTCGGTATCCAAAAACTTGATCAGGGTTAGACTGATGGTTCAGCCTAGCTGACCGATCAAGCGCTCATATTCGGCTTCGGGAACGCCGTAGCCAGCGCCGGCAAACTCTTCGAGTTCCTCGCGCTTGCGTACCACGATGAGCCCGCGAGTTGCTTTGATGAAGCCCAGGCCTTCAAGGGAATGCAGAGCGATCGTCACGCTCGGCCGGCGGACCCCGAGCATCAGTGCCAGGAAGTCGTGGGTCAAAGGTATCTCGTCGTCATCCTGACGGTCGTGGCTCATCAGCAGCCAGCGTGCCAGCCGTTCTTCAACGGTATGCATGGCGTTCGCCAGCGCCGTGTAGGTGGTCTGCGTTGCATAGGCCTGAACGTAGCGCAAAAGCAGCTTCCGAATGCTGGTATGATCGTCCAACAGCTGCCGGAATAGATCGCCATGTATGGTGTAACCAACCCCGGTAACCTGCATGAAGATGCGGTGTGGGGTGCGGTCCGCGTCGAGCACGAGCGGCATGCCAACCAAGCCATCGCGGCCGGCAAGACCGACCTCGATACCCTGATCGCTGTCCGCCATGGCAATAATCGAACTCAGCCCGCTCTCAGGGAACCAGACGCGCGTGATAGGCTCGTTCGGCGACACAAGAACGGTGCCGCGCTCCAGCTCCAAAAATTGCAGATGGGGGCGCAAGATCTCCTGATCAGCAGGCGACAGGGCACGAAGAAGCCGATTATTGAAAGCCATAGTGCCCTTGCGACATCTTTCGTATGTGATGGCCTGCAGCGACGCCAACCACTGTTTGAGTTAATGTATGTTGATAAATGTTGATCGGGGCCTGAGCGAGCGCTCAGCCCCTTTTGGTTCGATACCGTACCAAACGGCCGTCAGTCGATACTGATAAAGTGGGGCGGCAAAGCCTCACGGAACGGTACCGTCAGAAGCACTTGGCCGGCCTCATCGCTGATTTGAAAGGCTGCACCGAGCGGCGCAACGCCATGCAGAATGGCATTTGCGAGAAGCTGGCGTGCAGCCAGTATGGCCTCATGCCTGGCGGCAGCCAGGTCGCTGACCTCGGTGCCGTCCGGGTCTTCGATAATGCCACTTGCAGTTTGCTGATGTAGATAGAAGCGGCTCAACCGAACGGACCGATCAGGCGGCGATATTCGGCCTCAGGTGTGCCGTACATGCCATCGGCGAAATCGATGAGTGCGTCGCGGTCAACGATCGTGATGTTGCCGCGGCGGGCTTTGATGAACCCGTAGCTCTCGATCATGTGCAACGCTGTCGTGACGCTGGGGCGTTGCACCGCCAGCATGATCGACAAGAACTCGTGCGTCAGAGCTATGTCGTCGCCCGTTACCCTATCGTGGCACATCAGCAACCAGCGCGCGAGACGGCCTTCAACCGACTGATTGACGTTGGACAGTGCTGTGAAGCTGGTCTGCGAGATGAACACGTGGACAAAGCGCAGTAGCGTCTCACGCAACGAGTTTGACTGCTGACACGCGTCGCGAAGGGCGTCGATACTCACGCGGTAGCCCTCGCCCTCGACCTGTACCAAGGTTGTCTGCGGGCACTGATCGGCACCGAGCAGGCAACCAAAGCCGGACAGGCCCTCACGGCCAAATATTCCTGCTTCAACACGCCGGCTGTCTGCGGTACTGATCACGACCGAGCCGATACCCCTGTTGAAAAAATGGACGTGGGTGAACGGCACGCCCGCCTCGATCAGTACGGTGCCCTTGGGTAAGTCGACGGGTTCGAGATGCGGTCCGATTGCGGCGTAGCCAGCAGTATCGATAGCCGACAGCAGGCAATTGCGAACGAAAGATTGGGTCGGATGCGGCATGCGCCCTCGTTGGTTCGAAGGGCGGGAGTAGCAAACTCTCAGCCATCTACGCCCGGGGTCGTCCGTAGATGATGCAACACTCATACCTGACGGAGGCGTTCCCGTCAGTAATCAACTCCGTCATCTACCAGACCAAACTCCCGGGAACGCTTGGTTACTGCGTTAACATATGTATCTTTCGTGAACATCAGCAGGAGAATCGCGGTGCGTGATGAAGATTACGGCTATCTGGCGAAGCGCCATGTGGTCGAACAGAGTCTCGCCCGTACAGCCAAGTGCTGCGCATCTGCGGCTGCCCACCAAGGTCTGGCGAACGCCTACCTGGCACAGCTTCGATCTCTGATATTATCGCCTGCCAGTTACAGGTCGGAGATGTCTTGGTCATCACACAAGGAACGGTTGATCGTGGAGCCTACAGAAGTCCGATCAAATATAAACCCGTCCATGCGTACTCCGCATGCCGTAAAAGGGTAAATTGTCATGACCGAACTTACTGCGGCGTACGCCAACCAATCCGATCGTTACGATTATTGGCCATCACGAAATCTCCGCAGCTCCCGGCTGTGGCGCTCGCCGTTTCTTACAAAGGCTGAGCAGCGCGCGCTTGAGCACGCGGTGACCTGTTCCAAGCGCGTCGATCTTCATAAGGATCTGATCTGTGAAGGCGCGAAGGCAGACAATCTCCTGATTGTCGCCAGTGGCTGGGCTTACCGCTATAGTTGCGCTCCCGATGGCGGGCGTCAGCTGACCGCGCTCCTGGTACCGGGGGATATCGCCAATCTCGACATGCTTCTGTTCGAACGGGTTTCGTATAGCGTTCGAACGCTCACCGACGTTACCGTCGTCGCGCTGCCCCGTAAGCAAGCCCTGGCTCTCGTCGATGATTATCCCGGTATCGCACGCACCTTCACGGGCTTCGCGATGATCGAAAACGCGATTGCCAGTAAGTGGATGCTATCGCTTGGTCGCCGATCGGCGCATGCGCGAATTGCCCACCTGCTCTGCGAGATCGCTATCCGCCTTGGGATCGAGGACGGGAACAACATTACCTTCCCGTTTCCGTTGCGACAGGAACAGATCGGCGACGTCCTTGGGCTGACGAACATCCACGTTAACCGGACGGCCCGGCAGCTACGCAAAGAGGGCTTGATCCAGCTCTGTGACCGCGTGCTGACGATCCCGGACGTCGCGGCGCTGCGTTACGCGGCCGGATTTGATCCCGCCTATTTACACATGCACCGCCATATTGACGCTGCAGCTCGCCCTACGGCAGACGCCGCATGACACAGCATGATCCGCGCTCTGCGATGCCGTCGAGCTTCGTACGGAAAATGCTACGCCCTCGCGAAGACCATGAATTGCTGCTTCGCGAGACAAACCACAGATGCAGCAATGATCTGCAGCTTGTCGTCAGCCTGCTTGCACTGCAAAGTCAGCGCGCCACGAGCCCTGAGGCCCGTCAGGCGCTAACCGATGCCATGGAGCGGGTGTGTTCTCGCCCGTGCCCGCAGTACCATGCACAGCGACCAGCAGCCGTCGATAGAGGCCGCGCTACGGCAGGTATGTGAGGCTTTACACGCACAGGCAGAGCCAAGGTCGATCCTCGTTTCGCTACAGGTCACCGATGAGGTCGATGGCCTGTCGCCGAATGAGGTGACTACGCTTGCTCTTGTAGCCAACGAGCTTGCTACGAACGCGATCAAGCACGGCTTTAAAGACGGTAAAGCTGGCCATATTCGAGTCACGCTCGGCCGGACAACCGCGGGCGACGTATCGGTCATTGTCGATGATGATGGTCTGCCCCTGGCCGACACGGTACGGCCCGATCACAGTGGCCTCGGCCTCGGCTTGGCAAAGCGCCTTACGGCTTCAATCGGCGGACTTTTTATCCCCCCAGAACCCGGATCCAAGGCGTTCGAGCTTCGCGTCTCTGATAAACTGCGCATAGCCCAGTCTGGGTGATGCTCACGGTTGGCGAGGACAAGCTGCTCGCTACGTGACCTTGTTCAATAGGCTTGCAGGAGTAGCGGAGTTGACGAACATTCCTCTCGAGAAAGCGCGATCGATGGCAAGCGAGGTCGACCGCCTGATCGGGCTCGCAGACACGTATAGCGATTTCGTTCTAGGGGCCTTGCTGTGCACGGTTCGGGAGCACCTTGAGCTAGCCTCGGATGAGCCAGCACCCCCGTCAACCTGACTTGCGGCTTCGCCCTTTTGGCTACATCTTCGCTCTCAAAAAAGGCAATGCGAAAGGGTAGCGGATGATCGACAATGACCAGGTCGCCAATCTTGCCGCGTTCATGCTGGCGTTCAGGCGTAGTCGTACGGAGGAACTTCCGCGGTCTCTGTTTGGTGAACCGAGCTGGGACTTTCTTCTCGAACTGTTTGTTGCCGAAGCTCGCGGTATTCGAATGACCGGGCGACAGATCAGCGAACACTATAAAATATCGCCAGCTATCGCGTCTCGGTGGCTCATGCACCTGTCTGCTGAGGGTCTTATCATTGGCGATGGCAATGGTGATCTCGACGACGAGTTGACGCTGTCGGGAACCACGATGGAAAAGCTGGAACGTCTTTTGCAGACAGCTAGCGCGGCGAAGCACGTGAGATTTGAATGAACCGCAATAACTGACGTCCCCCCTGTTTTTTAGTCCATTTTGAGCGAGAGTTTTCCGGCTTTGAGAAGCCTTTGGGCAAGAAGCTGGAAATGAAGAAATCTAGGTACACGGACGAGCAGATTGCCTTCGCGCTGATGCAGGCGGAAACCGGCACACCGGTGGCCGAAGTCATCCGGCGGATGGGGATTCGGAGCAGACGTTCTACCGTTGGAAGAAGGTGTACGGCGGTCTGGGTGTCGGCGAATTGAGGCGCCTGAAGCAGCTCGAGGATGAGAACCGGCAGCTGAAGCAGCTGGTTGCCGACCTGAGTCTGGACAAGCACATTTTGCAGGATGTCCTGTCAAAAAAGCTCTGACGCCTGGACGACGACGCAAGCTCGTCGCGTACGTCCAGGCGTCCCATGCCGTGAGCGAACGGCGCGGTTGCTCGGCGCTGGGCGTCGAGCGGTAGTCGGTGCGCTACATCTCGCACAAGCCGGATCAGACACCGCTGGTGCTGCGCATCCGTGATCTGGCGGCAACGCGGACGCGCTATGGCTATTTCCGGATATACCCCGATAGACGCTGAGCATGACTTCCATCCCTTTTTTGGTCGGTGACGGAAAACCCGCGGATTTTGGTTTCCACACAATCGAACAAAGCGACAGGGTTTGTCGCATGTGCAACGCGTAGAATGGGGTACCCCCGATTGCCTGACCTGCGGCTTGACGACAATCATGTGTTTTGCGTCGTCTTAAGGCGCGCTCTGTGATTCTCATAACTCCGTCGAAATGACGTCATTTCGGGAAAACGTTTTGGGAACGGTTTTTGGGAAGGCGGCTTGCAGCGGGAGTAGATCACTCGTCACGGCTGTACGCCGTTCCCGGGCCGGAGTCCTTTTTGGGAAGGTCGATCGGGCCTCTATGAGGCTGTAGCGCTTGGCGAGAGATCGCCCAAGCCGAACGCATCAAGCAACAACCGCTGCCGTGCGTCCTGAACGGCGGTAATATTCTCCACTCCCTTTTGTTGGCCGTCCACAAACACGCGTAGCGGACGGTTCCCACGTGGGCGTGCAAGCGCGTCGCGCAGCGCCTCCCCGACCTTGGAAACATCCAGCGCACCGCCTTGCGCAGCGTCGATCTCGCGTAGCCGATCGCCCAAGTCTTCGGCACGCGACGGCAGATCGCCATACTGCGCCACGACAGCCGGATGCACCGGTCTGCCGACATGGGCAAAGTGGTCGGTGCCGCTAGTGAACGCGCCCGGCACAAGGATAACCGTTTCGATTCCGAACGGCCGTGCCTCCATGCCCATCACCTCGGCCAGCGCCTCGCCGGCCGCCTTGGATGCGGCATAGGGGCCGAGGAACGGTTCGGCGATGTGGGCGGTGGTGCTGCTCGTATAGGCGAGAACCCCGTGGCCCTGCCGACGCATCACGGGCAACGCGGCGCGGTTGACGCGCAGCCACGAGGTGGCGTTGGTGTCGAAGATGGCCTGCAGTTGCTCGGGCGCGAACGCTTCGGTGATGCCGGTCATCAGCATACCAGCATTGTTCACCACCACGTCGAGTCGGCCGCGTTCGCTTACCACTTGGTCGATTGCGGCGCGGCAGCTCGGTTCCGACAGCACGTCGAGATCAACGACGCGCAAGTCGAGACCCTCCGTGGCGGCGAGATCGCAAAGCATTCCCGCCCGTCCCTCACCCTCGGAGCGAGCCAGCCGCAATCCGGCGTGAACGTGGTGCCCGGCGCGGGCGAGCACCGTGGCGATAGCCAAGCCGATGCCGCTGCCGGCCCCGGTCACAAGAATCGCCTGTCCGTTTGTAGCGGCGCTCATGCGATGCCTCCGTTCGCCCGAACGATCTGGCCGCTGACCCAGGCGGCCTGCGGCGAGGCGAGAAAGGCAACGAGCGCCGCGATGTCGTCGGGCTGGCCGAGCCGCTTCTGCGGCGCCATGCCGGCCATGCGCTGCACGTCCGCGTCCGACTTGCCGTCGAGGAACAGACCGGTTTCGACCGGGCCGGGGGCGACGGCGTTCACGGTGATCCCCCGTCCACCGAGTTCCTTGGCGACGACGCGCACCATGCCTTCGACCGCGCCCTTGGTGGCGTTGTAGAGACTATAACCAGGCGCATTGAGCGCTAGTGTCGTGCTCGACAGGCCGATCAGGCGACCGTCGTCGCGTACCCGCCGGGCCGCTTCGCGGAAAACGTTGAAGGTGCCGCGCAAGTTGACGTCGATCACGCGGTCGAACTCGTCGTCGCCGACCTCCGCGATATGGCCTGTCGTCATCACGCCCGCGCTGGAAACCACTACGTCGATGCCGGCAAACGCAGCTTCTGCTTGGTCGAACAGGCGCGCCACGTCGGACGCCGAGGCCACGTCGGCCTGAACCGCAAGCGCCCTACTCCCCGCATTCTCGATCTCGCTCACCACCTGGGCCGCCTCGCCGTCCGACCCGGCATAGTTGACCACGACCGCCAACCCTTGCGTGGCGAGCGTGATGGCGCAGGCACGGCCGATGCCGCGCGATGCCCCCGTGACGATGGCCGTTCTCATGCTGCAAACTCCGCTAGATATGATGAGAGACAAGCTAGAAGTCGGTCAGCCATCGTGCCAATCGATAGGCAATATGTCGGTACATCAGGTTGGTGGATTGAGCGGTCCCAGGTCAGCGATCGTCTCGCGCAACCAGCGTTGAGCCTGATGCGCTTCGTTTCGCCGATGCCACGACATAACGAAGGATACCGGCGCGAGATCGAAGGGCGGCGGGAACAGGGTGAGCCGATCCCGGCTCTCTGAGTTCGCAACGATGCTCTGAAGTACGGTTGCGATCATGTCAGAGCAGGCGACAACGCGTGGCGCGGCGTGCATCTGCGGAAGGCTAAGCGCGACGCGCCTATGCTGGCCTTGCGCTGCCAGCACCGCATCGACCTGGCCGAAGCGGTCGCCCTCGGGTGAGACGAGCAGGTGCGACAGGCCGAGGAAAGCATCTAGGTCTAGCGTCTGCGATGCGGCAGGATGGTCGCGGCGCAGGATGCAGACGAAGCGATCCTCGAACAATGGACGCGTCAGGATGCGACCGCCCGCCCCCTGCCGGGCCGGCACCCCGATCGTCAGATCGGCCTCGCCCGCATCGAGCAGCGACACGGCATCGTCACGGTGGGTGTAGGCATTGATGCGCAAGATCACACCCGGCGCGATCTTGCGCAGAGTGTCTGTCAGGCGCGGCAGCAGCACTAAGGCGGGATGATCGGACAGCGCGAGCGTGAAGCCTTGCGTCGAGGTGGCAGGGTCGAAGCGTTGGGTAAAATCCAACGTGCGGCGAATCTCTCCTAGAGCCCGGCCGAGCGGTTCGGCCAATTCAATGGCGCGCTGTGTCGGTTGCAGGCCTGAGGGGCCGCGCACGAACAATTCGTCCTCAAACAGCGCGCGCAGCCGAGCGAGCGCCGCGCTCATCGCAGGTTGAGTGCGGCCGGTGCGCTTGCCGGCACGCGTGACGTTGCGCTCCACCATCAGCGCGTCAAACGCAACCAACAGGTTCAGATCAATACCATGCAAATCCATGCGAATGATGATGTCACATACCGACTATCTATTTCAACGATGCAAAGTCGGCGCTTACCTCCCGGTCATCCAACTAGGAGACTAAGCATGGCACAAACCGACGCCGCAATTAGCGGCACTCTGAGTAAGGAGGACCGCATCGCGATCGAGACGCTGTACCGCGCCTTCTCCGAACATGCCCCCGACCTCCTTGACCAGGCAGTCACCGCCGACTGGCAAGACATCCCGCTCGCACCTGGTCAAGCGTCCGGCCGTGATGGCATGAAGCCGTTGATCCGCGGCTTCAGCGCCGCCTTCCCCGACGCGAAGGTTACGATCCACGAGATCATCGGCGCGCCCGGCCGAGCCGGCGTGCGGGCGGAGATCACGGGCACTCATCGAGGCGAATGGTTCGGCGTTGAGCCGACCGGCCGCACTTTCAGGCTACCAATCCACGAGTTCCACCATGTCGAGAACGGCCGGGTGACGCACACCTGGCACATGGAGGACTGGTTTGGCTGGCTGCATCAGATAGGCGCGATGGACGCTGCCGAGGAGAAGGCATGATGAAGGCGTTTCAGCTCAGTGGCTACGAAACCGATCCTGCGCTCACCGAGACTGACACGCCTTGGCCCGGTGCGGGCGAGGTGTTGGTGCGCGTCGCCAGTGCGGCGCTCAACCCGCTCGACGTGAAGCTCCAGAGCGGGGCAATGCACGGGTATTTCCCGCTTACCTTCCCGACGACAGTCGGCACCGACCTCAGCGGCACGGTAGAGGCGCTCGGCGCCGATGTTACCGGCTGGACGGTCGGTGACCGCATCGTCGCACGCAAGCCGCCGACCAGCGGCGGTGCCATCGCCGAGTACGCGCTCGTGCCGGCCGACCAGCTCGTGAAGCTGCCCGACGCGATCAGCTTCGAGGATGCCGCCGGGATCCCCACAGCGGCAGGCACGGCCTGGCAGGCGCTGTTCGAGGTGGCCGATCTCACGGTCGGGCAGACGGTCCTCGTCCATGCCGGTGCGGGCGGCGTGGGCAGCTTCGCCATCCAGTTCGCCCGCGCCGCTGGCGCGCGCGTGATCGCCACGGCGTCCGGTAACGGTATCGCCATCGCCGAACGGTTCGGCGCGGACGTGGTGATCGATCACCGCCACGAGGATTTTGCCGCCCGCGTGTCCGACGTCGACGCGGTTCTCGATACGGTCGGTGGCGACACGCAGGTCCGCTCGTTCGACGTGCTGCGCGTAGGCGGCATCCTGGCCTCCACGGTATCGCCACCCGACGAGGCCATGGCCAAGGCGCACAACGTCCGCGCCGCCTTCGTCTTCCACTCATCGGATGCGACCCGGCTTGCAACCGTGGTGAAAGAGGTGGCGGGCGGTGTTCGCGTCCTGACAGATCGCGTCGTGCCGCTTGCCGACGCTCCAGATGCGTTCGCCTACCAAGGGTCCGGTCGCGCACGCGGTAAGATCATTCTTCGCGTCACGGTCTGATCAAGGGTTAAAACTGGATTGCCTTGGTCAGCGGTTAAGGCAATCCAGTCTTATACGATCGTGCCAAACGGCGCCGCTTCTCAAAACGATGTTTGACCGGTTTTTAGAAGGCTCAGCCTTTCCAGATCAACGCTGGGCATAAGAGAAGATGCAAAAAGGCATCTCGAGGACGCAGCCGGTCAAAACGTCCCCACTGCGCCGACCAGCGATCAGTCGCCGAAATAAGCAGGTCCATAAAGATCGTCGGCCAGCGACATTCCCTTTGGTGCCCAGCCAAGCTGCTCTCGCGTCCGCATGCTGTCCACCGGATTGTCGACGGAAACGAACGGTGCGGTAAAGCCCAGCTGGCGCTTGGCGTCGGCCTTAGTGCCCGATCGTACAGGGAGGCACAGCCGCCGACCCATGATTTCGGCGATCTCTCGGTAGGTCAGCCCGGCGTCTCCGACGCCGTGGTACACGCCCCCGGCAACACCTTGCTCCAGCGCGAGCCTAAACAGAGTCACTGCGTCGTCGATTTGCACCCCGGTCCAGCGGTTGGCGCCATCTCCGACATACAGCACCTCGCCATGCTTGCGCGCGGCAGCCGCGAGCTGCGGGATCAACCCCTTATCGCCCATTCCGTGGACGGAAGGTGCCAGCCGGACAATCGAGGCGCGCACGCCGCGTGTCGCCCACTGCAATACACGGGCTTCGCTCACCGCGCGCACATAGCCGGGTGATCCAGGGTTCGGCGCGTCGGCCTCGGTGGCAACGCGTGGTGCGCGTTCCCCCGAAGCGCCGGCGATGCCCATTGTGGCAAAGGCGGTGACCAACGGCCGGTTCGAGCCCTGCAGCGCGCCTGCGAGCGCGTCGAGCGCAGCGTCGTTGGTTGTGGTGATTGCCCTCATCATGCGGGCGATCATGTTGCCGGGCCAGCCGCCCAGCACCGCGCCGAGCAGGCGTCTACGCGGCATGTCGCCCGGTGAGAAGCTGTAGGCCAGGTGGATCACGCCGTCCGCCTCCGCGGCGCCCTGTCGCAGTACGGCCAGATCAGTGAGGCTGCCGCTGAGGGAACTGACGCCCACATCGCGCAACGCCTTTGCCGATGCTTCCGACCGGGCAAGGCCTACAACCTCATGCCCGCGCGCAATTAAATTCGTGGCGAGGGCGGGACCTATAAAGCCGGTTGCGCCCGTAATGAATACTCTCATTCTCATATTCTTTCGCAAATGTGTCAGGTGTCGGGGGCACCGATGAACAGCTCCGCGACGATCATGTTGGGCAGCCAGCAAGCCCAAGCGATAACGCGGTAGGATATTGTGAAATCGAGCCCCATCAGGCTGGTTAGTGGCAGGTAGAGCCGCAGCGTCACCGCCGACAGCGTCAGCGCAAACGAGCGGATCATCCAGCGGTGATGCGCCGGCACGCGGCCCATCAGGATCTCCCGCACTGCGATTGTCGTGGCGGTGAGCCACGCTGTTCCCAATGCAGCGAAGCCGGCACCAGCAATCGGTCCCGCCGATACGCCAGTCGCTAAGACTAGCGCCGACACGCCGCCCGCGGCACAGCTGGCGACATAAACCCGTCCAAGCGTCCGGTGGATCACGGGTCGGCGTCCACGCAATGCTGGGACGAACTGCCAAGGTCCGACAAGCAGTGCGGTGGCGGCACCTGCCGCGTGTATAACGATCCACGGACTGAGGTGACGGTTGGCGGTGATGTTAGGCGGAACCGGGCCGACCCCGGCAAGATAGCGGTAGGATGCGAGCGCGACGACGCTGCTTAGCGCGGCCAGGCCGCTCCACATCACACGCCGACTAATCGACGGTCGGGAGCCTCGATCGGCGAATATGGAGAGGGTCGCTTCTTTACTCATGGGCCTACGGAAAAAAGGAGGGGAGCCCCTCAACTAGACTTCGCCGGCTGGATCATCCATCTTCATATGTCCTGTAGTTCATCGCGATCGTCCAATAACCATGGATCCACTTTCAGACGTTCTGACAATGATGCGGCCGACGAGCTACGGTTTTCGTGGCCTCGACGCCGCTGGCGATTGGGCTTTGGCGTACGATTCCGCGCAAGGCATCCGGTGCATCGCCATCGAGACGGGAACCTGTCGTTTATGGCTGGAAGGCTGCACGGCGCCCACGACACTTCAAGCAGGCGACGTCGTGCTGATGACGTCGGGCGCAGCACGTCTCGGCGCGTCCGATGCCGCCGTGCCGGTCGATGCCGTGGCGCTGTTGTCGAGCGTCTCCGCAGGCGCATTCGTGACGCTAAACGGCGGTGGGGATTGCATTGGGGTAGGCGGCTTCTTCCAGCTCGGCGACAGACAGGCCGCAGCGCTGCTCGCAACCTTGCCACCCCTGGTCCATGTCGGAGAGGGTGAAGGCAGGGACGCCTTGCTGGCGGGCATACGGCGCCTGATGCGCGAGCTGCGCGAGCCGCGTCCGGGAGGCGCGCTACTCGCCAGCCATCTCGCCCAGGCGTTGTTAATCGAGGCGCTGCGTGCGCATCTTAAAAGCGGTCAAGCGCATCGTGGTTGGCTCGCCGCGCTTGTACATCCCAATTTGCGGCGGTCGATGGAGGCGATGCACGGAAACGTCGCGCATCGCTGGTCCCTCCGCGAGCTAGCGCGGTGCGCGGGCATGTCGCGGTCAAGCTTCGCCGCGCATTTCGAGCAGGTCACGGGCGAGACGCCGATCGGCTATTTAGCTCGCTGGCGGATGACGATTGCCTCGGACCAGCTGGCGCGGGGCGGCATGTCCCTGTCCGCCGTTGCTGCATCGGTCGGGTACCAGTCTGAAAGCGCGTTTGGTGCGGCGTTCAAGCGCGCTACAGGCCGTTCACCTCGCAGCATGG
>Ga0265798_10008308_pt1 | contig 13254 bp, 14 predicted proteins | sample P3T30metagenome_FD_192430 | JGI IMG/M metagenome (GOLD analysis project Ga0265798, IMG submission 192430) | Plant litter microbial communities from East Loma Ridge, Irvine, California - P3 T30 | ecosystem: Environmental > Terrestrial > Plant litter > Unclassified | place: USA: California...
AGCAATCCGGCCTGTTCGACTACATCCTGCTCGAAACAACCGGTCTAGCCGACCCAGGAAACATCGCACCCATGTTCTGGCTCGACGACGGCCTAGGCAGCAGCATCTTCCTCGACGGCATCGTCACCCTTGTTGACGCAAAAAACGTGCTAAAGAGCCTAGACGAAGGCCTCGGTGACGAAGAAAACATCGAAGAAAGAAAGAAAGCATCGCATGACGAACACGGCCCCTTACTCACAACAGCGCACTTGCAAATCAGCCACGCAGACGTCATCATCATCAACAAAACCGACCTGGTTTCCGCAGAAGAACTCGAACAAGTCACCGAGCGAATCCGCTCTATCAACGGCCTCGCTCGTATCAAGACGACGACGAAAAGTCAAGTTCCGCAACTTGAAGGGCTGGTATTGGATCTCCATGCCTACGATGAAGTCACAGATACGGATCTCCAATTCGCAAGCAAGGGACATAGTCATCTCGACCCCACAATCACCACTTCAACCATCTCTTTCCCAGCTTTAACCCGCGATCAAGTCGACAAGTTCGATCTCTTCCTTCGCACTATTCTATGGGAGGAAACGCTACCGAATGAGACTGCACACAAGCCCTTCGAGATTCATCGCTTGAAGGGACGCGTTCCGGTGAAGGACGGCAAGATACTTCTCACACAGGGTGTAAGGGCCATCTACGATACGAATGAGTTTGATACCAAGCCCGAAGATGGGGCGCAAGAGTCGAAGTTGGTTTTGATTGGGAGGGCTGTGGATCAGGAGGCGTTTAGGCAGAGTTTGATGGCTACGTTGGGTGGTGGGCAGTGATTGGGCTTTCAAGTCCAGAGAAAATGGAGGGTGGCGCAGTTTGATGGCGTTGTGGGTGTGCTGCGGATCATGTTGTAGACTAAAACTGATAAGAGCGACTCAAAAGATCTCCCTGACAGCCTGTAAACGGAGCTGAAAAGAGGTGCAGGTTCAGCGCATACGCAGGAAGATGACTGCCCTTTGCCCAGTTTTAATGCATTAGAGATGTACATACTAAGAGATATCGCACAAAGGTATTGTATTGTTCTTTCCCGCGCTGCTACCGACGCTCCTCCTTCTTTACTGCAACCCTAACTTAATGCAGGCGCACTAACGATTTAGCATACATCAGACAAGCAAGAGCACCCGGAGAGCTTCGTCGGCTAACAGAACACCGTTCCTTTTGATACCAAGAGTTACAATTACGATCCCTGGCAAATGCGGCATTCTCTCATTACGCCGTTGCAGCAAAGTATGCGCCACGCTGTAAGAAGAGCGACATTCTGCCTCGTAGATGAGGCAAGGCATTAACCAGCCTGATACCCAAATAGCCCTTTTAGTCAGCGCTAAACAACACTCTGCAGTGGCAGCCTAATGAGAGACCACTACCCCGCGTTGCCCCATCTCTTTGAACTTCGACACAATCACCCTCTACAGCATCGAGATGCCTAAATACACTTACCAACCTCTCCAGAAGCCAAATTCAGAGCTTCGGCTCCTTCAAATCAGCAAAGACTCTGTCACGCAACAGCCTCAATGTAGCCTACGGAAGTACAGCCTTATGGACTATCCTAGATATACCGCCCTATCATACACTTGGGGTGAGCCGACGCCAACTCGCAGTGTAGCAGTCGACGGAGCGGATCTGGAAGTACGCCAAAACCTTTTCGACTTCCTACATGCCTACACTACGGAGCGATGGGGTATGCACGGCGTCAAAAAGCCGGGGCTTTTCTGGATCGATCAGATATGCATCAACCAAGGGGACCTGCATGAGCGCAGCGATCAAGTCCGAATCATGGATAAGATCTACAAGCAGGCGAAGATGGTGCTCATATGGCTAGGGTGCGAACCTGAGATGATCGTGGCTGCGTGTCGGCTGCAAAATACGGAAAATGACAGCATGTGTGCTAGTGTCACTCTCCTAGCCCACCCCTATTTCTCACGAATATGGGTAGTTCAAGAGATTGCGCTCAGTGTTAACTCACCTCTCATTGTTTGTGGAGGAAGTGAACTATACTGGAATTTTATACGCTCCTCGAATGTATCAACACAGCAAATAGCAGTCGTCAGCATGGTATCCGCCAGACGTGGCCATACTGGAAAAATGCGTACCCTGGAATCTTGCGTCCGATATCACTGTAAGAACAATTGCCATGATCCTCGCGACAAAGTTTACGGGTTACTAGGGCTTACATCTGAAAGATGGCGAGTACGTGTTGACTACGCAAAGGACGTGCTTGAGGTATACTTCGATGTGGTGGCGGCCCTGTTCGAAGAGTTATTCGACCTCGCAGACCCAGAGTGTCTGTATCCAGAACGATTGACAGTTATGGCCACACCACACGGCTATCGCTACACGCTTGTTGTTCTAGCAAGATCGATGGGAGTCCCCCGACGACAACTTAATGGCCTTGAGTCATTCCTCGAATATATCCAATGCGCATACTTGAGCACCAAGATGCGAGATATCCAGTACACATATACGGGCCGCATATATACCAGAGTACAGGCGGATTTTTCTTCTGAACAGATTCTTGCGCCAGAAGAAGAAATTGAGGTCAGATGGGGATCTATCACAGCGACGAGGCGAAACCCATCGATGCGCGACATTATCTCAGAGATGGGGTTGCAATTGGCAAGTGTGACTGCGGAAGGCATAGCTGGGCAAGGTGGCGACTCTACGCGAGCTGTAGATCGCTGGTGGTGCAAGCATGATGGCGAGATACGCTACTTCGAATGTCCTGATGAGGATCCCATATCTCCTTACCCTTGAGGGACAGCTGGTGCATTCACAATGTCGAGCTCGATTCTACCAGAAGCAACATTTATCCAAACGTGGCGAAGCGAAGGAATGCAAACACCACATGTACCCTCGTTCCGACGTCATCGTCGAAAGAACTCAAATAATTACAACCATCAATTTGCCACTAAGCTAATCTCAACCCCCAATCTCATACCCCACTCAAAACTCCTCTCCCACAGGCGAAGCTTCGCTTACACGATACCCTTCTCATTCCCAACAACATTCGTCTCATTGCCACTGCTTGCATCGCCATGCAAGTACGCCGCCAGACCAATCTCATGATTAATCTCCGCCATGCGCTCCTGATCCTTGAGCGCCGCGCCCTCACTACCAAAGATGGTGTCCATCTCCTCAAGTGTCAAGCGCTTCGTTTCAGGAACGAAGAACCAGATGAATGCAGCTCCGAGTGTGGTGACCAGTCCGAAGAGAACGTAGGTACCCCAGGTGATGTTTTCGAGCAGCTCGGGCGTGATTTGTCCGATGATGAAGTTGTTCATCCAGTTGGAGGAGCCGCCGAGGGCTGTGCCGTAGGGGCGTGTGGATAGGGGCCAGATCTCTGGTAGAAAAAACGTTAGCCCAGACTTCAAAGACAAGTTTCGAGCGAGTGAGGAGATAGCTTACCCGCGATCAAAATCCAAGCGCAAGGTCCCCAGGAGTAACCGAAATGGATGACGAACAACCAGACCATCACAACGGCTGCCCATCCCGCCGCACGATGGTTCCCAAAGTTTTCATAGTTCTTCGCGAGAATGACGGCGATGACGAAGTGGGAGAAGGCCATGCCGAGGGCTCCGACAGCGAGCACGGGTTTACGGCCGAGCTTGTCAATGTAAAGGACTGCGGGGATGGTGGCGAGGAACATGACGATGCCGACGACGCCTGTCGCGAGGAGGGATTGCGTGGTTCCTTCGAGACCGATTTGCTCGAAGATTTGAGGCGCGTAGTAGAGAACCTGGGAAAGGGAAAGTCAGCATAAGTTTCGAATGCAGAACATCAACGAGACCCGGTATTGTACGTACGGCGTTGATACCAGTCCACTGCTGGAAGAACATAGTGACAGTCGCGACGATAACCCTCTTGAACATAGCCTTCGTCTTGAATAGCGAAGCAATGGCAACAAACTGGAGTTTGAAGATGTTCATAGTAGTCTGCTCGCGAAGATGCGGGAAAGCCTCAGCAACACTGCGCTTTTCGAACATGGACTGGGCCTTGATTTCCAAGAATTCCAATTCGATAAGCTCGTGGTCGGCGGGGAGGTTGCGGAGAGAGGCCAGGTTGCTCCGCGCTTCTTCTTCGCGTCCATGGTGTACCAACCAACGTGGGGAGAACGGCATCCAGACCATTCCGATGATGAGGACGAATGCTGGGACGAGCTGGAGGCAAATGGGTACGAGCCATGCGGCGTTAGATTGGGTCTCGAGAGTAGTACCTCCGATGTAGTTGGTTCCGTAGTTGATCCAGAAACTGATCATGATGCCAAATGTGATGGCAAGTTGTTGTAGTGCTACTAGGGCACCACGAACCTCACTAAGACGCGTCAGCATGTTGCTCAGGTACTGAGGTAGCTCCTTTTGGGTGTACTTACGGAGGTGCACATTCACTGTTGTACATAGGGACGATGACGGAAAGACCACCAACTCCGATACCACTACGATCGATTAGCAAATGCTAACAATTTAGAGTACCGGTTTACTTACGTGATGAAACGACCAGCAAGAATTTCTTCGTGGCCACCAGAGATTGCAGTAATCTGCACTACAACACCGATAATGAAGATTGCAGTTGCGATCAGGATACCGTACTTGCGCGACATTGCCTCAGCAACGAAACCGGACATGACGGCTCCGAACCAAGCTCCAAGTTCCAGGATAGCGGTCAGCCATCCCTTTTGTGTTGGGTTGTCAACGTAGCCGTCGGTTTCTACTCCATGTAAGTGCAAGCCAGTAGTAGAAGTCGCAAGTACGTACGTGCTCCGAAAGATGGCATAGCCAGAATACCACTGAACATGCCCTGGTTGTATCCGTACAACACACCTCCAAGACAAGCAAACAAGGCGATCAGGAAGACTTTGCCGTTCTTCACAAGAGCCCTAGGACCACTGGCGCCCATCAGAGCCTGACGCCTTTGAAGCGCGGCATCAAAGCCAGATGCACCACCGCCGCCTCCAGCCATGATGAAGCTCGATTACCGATAATCGAAACGCTTGAAGAGTTTGGCGAAAGCCCTGAACAAAAGCCGTCTGAGTAGTACCCCAGATTACCAAAAAGCTTACGGTCCTTTACTCGGAGACCCCAGGCTTATGTATGGGGGGCCACAGAAGCCCGCACCACCATGTGCATAATCATCCAGCACCCCGGTGGCCGTACCGCAGCACTGTGGGGAAACAGGCCTCCATACTCTTGCGAGATCATCGGTAATAAGAGCTGTTTAGCCCCTTAAGCATACCAAGAGGAAACGGCTGCTGGGCAGCATGTTAAAGACGGCTTGAAGAGCGCCAAGCCAAGGCTTCGAGCACACCAATTGGACACGGAAAGCGATGTAAGCATCCACCATTCTTGGCAGTCATGTGCCGTTCGTGCTTCATCCGCCGCTGATGTCGTTCGGTTGCTGTGGGCCGGGTGCCAAGGGCTATCAGAGGAAAGCTTTAGGCTAAATTGCCCGTCATCCGTGAATTCGTAGCAGCGGAGCGCCGACATGACGAGGCTCCGAGGAATCCTTTGACGGTTGCAACGGCAGTTTCAATAGTGCGATCGAGTCGTGAGAGGTGCGGACCATTGTTTCTACGCGTGTAGCATCATCGACTTCCAAATGTGGTGGCAACTGAATCTTAGAAATCAGATGCGAAGGCTAAAGGCGGAACGCTGATGCACGTAGAGGCATACGCGCTTAGCATGGCGCTCAACTGATCGCGAACAGCCAACCCAATGTCCGAGTTGTATGTATAGCGATTCGGAGGAATGCCTGGTCGAAGCAGGAGAGTGCTTTGCGATGCACAGTAGTCATGTTTCAGACGTCGATCTCTTAGAGCTGCAGCTTACGCGGAAGCGGTTCGCATGTAGTATCGGTAGCCTTTGGTCTAGCACGGTTGACAGCAGTGTCATGGACCCGCATTGAAACTTCGCGGAAAAATCACGAGAGGACCATATAATAACTTCCGGTAGTCGAATTTGTCCATTCGATTCGAGTTGGACGTCGTGGGTGGAGTGATGAGAGACGGAAGCCAAGAGTGCGGCCCCATAGGTATGGGGAAAGGGCCGTGGATGCCCCACGCGCGAAAACGCGTACGACGCGCTTGCCAACAAACGTGACTTTACGCCAACGACCAACTTCAACCCACGCTGCTAAACATCGAGCATCGGCTCATACAAACATGGCGGTCTCAATATTCCAGCGGAAGCGCGACTTTATCTACCTCGTCTTCTTCCTCGTGCACCTGCCAGTGATGCTAGGTAAGTACCGAAAAGGAACATTAAGGCTGTAGGCTCTGCCATGCTGCAATAGTATAGCAAGAGTACATATACGAGGGCCCGATCTTTTAAATCGTTTCCTCTAACAGTCGTTCCAATGCTTCCGGACTTGTCACATCACACCACCGCATACATGGGTGGACTGACCGACACTAACTGGTCAACAGCCTTCGATTTGACAGCCTACTACCCAATCCAAATAAAGCCCCTCTGGATGTCCTCGCTACGCGACTGGTACATATCCACATACGGCGACCGCTTCTTCTACAACGCCCCAGCCTGGTTCCCCGTCCTGACCTTCCTCGAACTTGTCTACCACCTCCCTCTCACTCTCTGGGCCATCCCTGCCTTGCTGCGTGACGACCCACGCGTTCCTCTCGCTCTGCTAGTTTTCGGTCTAGAGACGAGCTTGACGACACTGGTCTGTCTGGCGGAGATGCTGAGTTGGGAGGAGTTGACGACGGTGCAGAGAGGTGTCCAGGGGTTGGGTGGTATGTATGGAGGGTATCTGGCTGCTGGTACGTTATAGTTTCGATTAGATTCTTCATGGAAGTTGTTCGAGGGGAATGTGGTCTAACGCGAATAGGTATCTTCATGTCGCTGGACTGCTATGCGAGGCTTGATCAGATGATTGCGAAGCAACATCGAGGATTGGAGCCGGTGACGAAGAAGAAGTTGTAGAACCGTGGTACACTTGCGGGGGACATTCAAGGCTGTGACGATAACTGTACCCAGCTGTCACTCGGTACAACCGGGAGTTTGGGTCGTGTACCGTTGCCACGTCGGACACGGGCGCTGCACTGCAATCCTTAGTGTAGAAGAGGAACAGCGGTGGTACCAAGTACGTAGTGCGCTATAGTCGATTAGCGATGGGTGAACACTAAGGCTTTCTCACCGGATGTAAATCAGGCGAAGAGACGAAACATGATAGGGAGGAAAGGCTCTGCCCGACTCAATCTTATCCACTAGACACGAAACTACGCGATACGTCACTTCACTTAGGAACGAACACACAGGAGTGATTTAGTCATAGTTAGCATTCGAAAAGCACACTAGTCGTACAGCCATCCGCCCAATTCTGACCTAATGATACAGTACGGTAGCGTCGTTATACCCAAACGCCACGTGCTCCGTCAACATTCGACGCACCGTTTTCCGTAATACCGATCCTAAAGTGTGTCTACCGTAACGCCACACCCGTAACAGCCCTGTAGCATATACCAACCACCGGTCATACTCGTTATCTCTGTAATCCTCAGACGTATCCCAGCCTCAACGCCAGAACCAACGAAATCTAACAAAGGAAAATAGGCATAACCGTGCCAGCAAGCAAACGTGATTTTGAGACCGAAATGATAGCAACCATACATGATTAAAGGAGAAATGAGGGGGTTGACCTCGTACGACACGCCCGTTATCGTGGACACCGCTGATTGGAGGATATGGCCACTGCACTCTACCGTGAACAGCATCTGACGAGGTTTGTCGGGCTTCTTGAGCGACTCGACAATATCGGTAGTAAGGCAGTGAGGGTGTACAGAATGCACAACAGACTGGTTGAGGCAAGCATGGTAATACATGGCATATGCAACTGGATTCGGACTGCAGATATCGGTAGGCTGCACATGTGTTTTCGTGCTGTGCGTCTGATGTGGTACAAGGCCTTGATGGGTTCGTCTCGGTAGGACTTGGTCGTGTCAACGTTGAGGATTGGCCGGGCTACGTTGAGATGCGCGGAGGTGTTGTCGTTGAAAGAGTGGAGAGAAGTAAATCTTGAGAGACGGAAACAATCGTTTTGGAAGACGCAAGGATAGATATCGAAAGCAAAAATAACCCAAGAAACGCTGCTCTTTTTTTGTTTGTTTGTTAGTAGAATATCTTGACGATCTTTTCGTCGGTCTCCTCTTCAGCCAGCATCCACAGCACGTTAACCTTTTTCGCAGTACCGCATCTCTCTTCGAAGTCCTCACCTAGCTTCATGATGCAGCTAAAAGCCAGACTCCACCCGTTGACACCAGCAGCGTAGAAAGTCTCTGCAACTGCAGCCTCGCGGCTACCACACTTGACAAGCTTGTAGATCTGGCGGCCGTTGAAGTGCGCACCGTGAATGAAAGGATCGGCTGCTTGGCAGGTACTGAACACTAGACAGTAGACGAGAGGTGTGCTTTCAAGTGCTTCTGACTTGGCCTCAGTACATTGGTGGCATGTCCCGGTGTCGTAGCCATCATCCACAGGATGATCAGCAACACACTCAAATATGTCGTCGTCGGTCGGTGTCGTCATGGAAGCTGATGCCCATACTTTTGGCGTCTCAAGACTCACTGGTCTGGCATTGTGTAGAGGGAGCAGTTCGCCTGGTGCTCGTCGATTCGCCTCGAGCGTCTTGACACTCCTGAGGAGCGCTTTGGTAGGCTTCTCATACCAAATCTCAGAGCTTCCGTACTTGATAAGCCACTCGTACTCTTTGTAGTCTGCCGCACTAGCTGGATGAAGGGTCATAAAGACATTGCGTCTGAAAGGCCCAATGCGGAGTACGCGGCTGGCGAAGTCGGAGATGGACTCGTTGGAGTATTGCACTTGGATGAATTGATTCGGAGTATGCACTTCTTCTCCTGCACTGTATGGGTTCATGGTCAACGCGGGCGGAGGAGGACCGGGTGGCGGGGGCGGGGGCTAGTATTGATCAGCAATGCATGGATCTGACCGCGTTCTGAACGTACCGGGGGAGGAAGTGCTGAGGTCATCATCGGAGCGTTCATGAAATCAGGTAAGCCTGGTGGTGGTGGAGGCTGCTATCGTCAGCTTACGACATTCCGCAATGGGTATGTGGTATATCGCATACAGGAGGAGGTGGAGGAGGCGGCTAAAGTACACAGTCAGATCATTGTTTCATTCACTGCTGTTACTTCGAACTTACTGGATGAGGTATCTGAGAGTCACATCTTCCAGGGCCGAAGTGACAATCCATGGGCGGCGGCGGTGGTGGTGGTGGAGGGGGAGGAGGAAATGAAGCAGCCTGTCTTGCATCTAATTCTCCTAGACTCCTTCCCTCGTGCTCCGTCATGTCTTCACTCTGTGATTCCGAACTGAGAGACCAATCTGAGTCTTGACGTTGTCGTGATGACCCAAACTCAGTCGTCGGCTCTTTCATGTCTTTCTCTATTGGTGTGGATGGAAGATTGCGTTCGGAAGAGCCTTGTTCGATGGAAGGGGAGATCATTCCTACAACAGAACGAACCTCTTGTTGATATGGATTGTGGTTTGCTTGTTTGCCGTCTAGTGTCGATTGCGGAAGTGCTCGGGACGACGAAAGGATGGGCATTGAGGTTGGATGCTCGACAAAGACTATCTCATCCGACTCCATCTCGTGAAGATATGATCTTTACGCTGAGACTGATAGCTGAAAAAGAGATCTGTTCTAGTATTTATGGAGTGGATTGTGGTACGATGCCAGTCGATGATATGCCCAAGTGATGAGCCCGTTGGATTACTTGACAGCACGTTATTTTGGAAGGCTAGAGACAAGCGCAGTGTGTGCGCCAGAGTAGGCGAAACTGTGGTCAAATCGTCTTTCGAGCCCTGTGACAAAAGCAAGGCGTAGGAAGGCAGACAATATGTCTGGTGTGTCGTGGCTCGAGGTTAGCGGCTGCAGGCCAAGTCGAGTCTACCCTTGCAAAGGAATCGACCATTATATAACCTCTGGTCATCGTTCGATTCCAAGTATGTGGCGTCGATCAATTTGCCAAATTTGGCCACATGACAACGAGTTGCACCGGTGTTGTACACGTTCTACGGTGGGCGGAGCGCATAGGCCATACCATGGACCCGAATTTATTTGTTCCAATTGATTCGATGCCCCAGCAACAAGGCCACAGCATTTCTGTACAATGTAACGCAGAGCTACGAGGCCTCGCGTAGAGCCGATGTACTCGATCCTGCCACACTTTGCCTCACTTCGAACGGGCCTATGATACCCATCTTCCCCTGGGCCATGATCGGCTGCATTTCGATAAGAGAACGAACGGAATCAGGCTAGTCCATCTGCAGCCAGGACCATGGAACTATGATTATCGCGTACAGGATAAGGTTCGCCAGGGCTGGACGTGACCCGAGCCAATAGTGACTGAATTCGAGTGAAGCGACGCCTCATCGCTGCTCGATCCTTCTACGGGTCCGCACACATCGCACGCATGCTTCAAAGAGCACGTGATAAAGGTTCGAATATACGTTGTGAAGTAACTGCCCAGATGGGGGTGTTGAGGTCTTTCCTCGTTAAACAAGCGGTGAAGACTTGCTCTACGATTTTGCAGACCTGAGACAGCATCCTGATAGGCTAGCTGCGAAGTAACCTCGAGGGTGCTTGACGCTTAAACGTTCAGCCATGCACCCCGGTCCGTTGCGTGATGTTGTGGTGTATCTTATCCGTCCTGTAGAATGCGATCCCGATACCTGGGTCGGTTGCAAACGAGGGGCCGAAAAGTGGCCGGTGCGCTATCCGGAATCTCATCATCTCGAGAATCAGAAAATACCAGATGACAGTTGCCTATAGGTAAGGAGAAGCATTCACCAGATAGAAAGGTGGGCAATTGCCTTCGATCTCCATACTATTGATGCCCAGCCGCCCTTGGGAAACTTTCCCTGGATAGTCATGCAGAAGCAGACAGCCATATGCATTCCATGTCACACCGCGTCGTCGCTTTTTAACGCTAAAGTGTGACCACCACGTCGGATAGCTTGATACGAGGGAGGACTTGCACGTACTCCTCGATGTGTATAGCTCCGATATGCGGAAGTCTGGGGAATTTCCAGTGTTCTGACGTGTGATTGTGCGGAATCGGCTGCTTGTTGCATGCAGATACACTCGCTAGCCGAGGCAAGGCTGAGCGTCCTCGACGCTGACCAGAGACGGATATCGTGCCTTCCCTCCCAAGTATTGATGAGACGTATCAATACCGAATATTGAGGCCGAATCAAGCTCCCCCAGCGACAGCCTCAATCTTCCATCGTGCCTCAGCAGGATTGTGACCAAGGCCACAAGCCAGCAGTCCGGGATGGTATTGCCTGGGGCCAGGAAAGGCTCGAGGAAGTGTAGCCTAAAGTGATCCAGAATGTCCGGTTTCCCGTCCAGGTTTCCAGTCAAGTATCCGGTCAGACTTGCAAAGTAAACCGATGGAAAAGTAAATCAAGGAGGAGAGAGAAGAGACATAGTAGGTGGGATTACAGGTGGCTTTATAGACATGGAAACCCTGAGACAATAGACAAGATCAGGAGATGACGGAGGCGTTCCAGGCTGTTTGAGAGAATAGTGAAGCTGAGAGAAGTGGAACATAAATGGGAGTGAGGCGCATCGATATTGTGAAGCATGGCGATCTTCATGCTGGGCATGCTCGATCGGGCAAGAATGCGCAACAGCGGCAAGAGACACTTGGAAAGGCACGTAGACGTGTGTGGGTGATAAACAAACAGTACGGCGAGAGAACAAGGGAGATGTTGGAATTAGCTAAAAAGATATGTTGTCCAAATAAAGATTGCAGGACCTCGGAGCCTACTCCAGGCAACGGCCATGTGGGTTCGCACGTGACACACCATCGCGACGCGCCAAGCCTGGAAGCACGATCCGTAGCGTCATCGCAAGCTCGCAGCTCGCGACACCACGGCGAAGCCATCTCCACATCACGACATCCACTCCCTCCAGACGCCCTGCACCATCCTCGAAGCTTAAACATACCTCGACCGCCGCATCGCCACACGCAAACCCCCATAAACCATCTCCCAGCGCGTCACCTCCCAAACCACGACCTACAATGGCGAACGGGTCAGTTCCGCGATCCGCTTAACAAAGCTCTCCAGCATGCCAGCCACTAACATAACCCCAGCTGGGCACCAATCATCGGCCTCATCGTCACCGTCATCTTCTGCGGCGCCGCCTGGTTCCTAGCTCCCAAAGGCGAGAACCAAACGTACGTTCCCACCATCTCTTCGTCCAGCACAAAGTCACCACCCAAATCACCACCCGCACCCCCAAAGCCCTGTCTACGCGACGAGAATGAGAATGCGCGAGAGAAGCTTCTAGCTGTGTGCAAGAAGCGCGGCGCAGGCGACGGGAGACGAGTTCGTTTCAGCAATGAGCATGAGACGAGTCAAGATATGGATGTCAACATCAACGACAGCGAGCTCAGACGAGCATTTTGAGATGCAAGGAGGAAGAGAGACACCTTGGGCTAACATGATTGGACAGGGTCTGGCGATCTACACTCGTTCTCTCTGCCGCGGCCATGTATATCATGTGGGCGATTACTTTCCTCGCACAACTCCATCCTCTTATCTCGCCTGTACGAAACGATTTGCGACCGGAATACAATGGAGGGCGTTAGCGAAGCTCGACTGGGGATGCTAGACGCGAGGGGAATATGCATTTGCACGTTGTGAGAATGATGGCTCCGGGTGGCCTGGATCAGGCGGCAGAGAGGATGCAGCAGGGCATATGCCGGAGAGATGCAGCATGCTCTAGCAACTGCGTCTGTCTGGCAACCTGTATCTGAAGCCATCGGTGAAGAACAACCAAAGCAGTGCATTACCGAATACTTGAGCGCATGTGTATAGTTGGTCTTTGGCGTAACACGGAGTCTTTCTCGACTTGTACAAATATCAAATGGGGTATCATTGCTTTCCATCCAACAAAACGCCTACTCCCAATCTTCTCGTGATGCATATATCAAGACACACCCATCAACCCACCTACCCACTCCCAAACACCCCCCAAAACAGTCCACTCCCTCCAATACCCCTCCCACCCCGTCCCCAACCCCGCGGCCCTCAGTATCCCCCATCCAACCGCCGTCCTCAACCCCGCCCCTATCCCCACCAACACACCCGCCCTCACATACCCACAATCCATGAGTATCTCCAGCGCCGCAATATTATTCACAATAACCGCCCAACTCACCGCCGTAGCCGAACTGGG
>Ga0265798_10008309_pt1 | contig 13254 bp, 8 predicted proteins | sample P3T30metagenome_FD_192430 | JGI IMG/M metagenome (GOLD analysis project Ga0265798, IMG submission 192430) | Plant litter microbial communities from East Loma Ridge, Irvine, California - P3 T30 | ecosystem: Environmental > Terrestrial > Plant litter > Unclassified | place: USA: California...
CTATTGGTCAGCACCTGCCTGCCGATTATAAAGATTTATACCTACGCCACGACGGCCTGAACGAAGAAGCTGAAAACTTTGGCAACTTCTTCTATGGAATGAGCTTCCTGCCCTTGGTGGAGGTAGCAGCCAGCTGGCAACGCCGGGCCGACGTGCGAGTACCCGTACCGGTGCGTCACGCTCACTCAAGTCTTAAAGCCGACAACATGCAACGTCCGCAGTGGCTCTGCCTGGGTTTTGATGGCTCCCACGTATGGCTTTGCGTGGATTTGGACCCGGTGGATGAGCACCGCTACGGGCAGGTTATTTTGGTAGACGAAGAAGCAGAAACCGCCTTTCCTGTCGCCGATTCAGTCGTGGGTCTACTCACCGATTTCGCCCACGACCTAAAACAAGGCCGTTATGCGCTCGACCCCGATGCCTTAGAGGATGACAGCGAATACCTCTTGCCGAACGCCGAGATTGACATCGTGAATTGGTCAACTGCCGCCCGTTGGGCCTCTTTTCACGTCTAATTATGCCGACTGACCTCCGCCTATTCGGCATTCGCCACCACGGCCCCGGCAGCGCGGCTAGCCTCGTGGCCGCACTCGATGCCTTCCGGCCCGACATGGTGCTGCTGGAGTGCCCCGCCGATGCGGAAGCGGCCCTAGCCACCGCCACCCACCCCGAACTGCGGCCGCCGGTGGCGCTGCTCGTGTACAACCCCAAGCAGCAGGGGCAGGCGTCGTTTTTGCCGTTTGCCGAGTTTTCGCCCGAGTGGCAGGCCATTCAGTGGTGCGCCCGCCACGCGGCCCACGTGCGCTGCATGGATTTGCCCATGGCGCTGCGCTTCGGGATAAAAGATGCGGTGGCCGAGGCCCTAGCACCACCTAGCGCCCCCAAGCCCGCCGCCCCGGACCTAGGGCCAGCCAGCGCCGCCCCAGCTGCCAGCGAGCCCGCCGACGTCCTCGAAGCTGACCCGGTGGCCTACATCGCTCGGTTGGCGGGCTACTCCGACTCGGAGCAGTGGTGGGAAACGCACCTCGAGCACGCCCCCGGCAACGCCGATACCTTCGCCGTGGTGCTCGACCTGATGACGACCCTGCGCGAGGAGCTGGCCCGCCCCGAAACCGAGGAAACCCTGCTGCGCGAGGCCTTCATGCGCGAAACCCTGCGCGCCACCCTAGGCCAGGGCTACGCCCGCGTGGCGGTGGTGTGCGGCGCCTGGCACGCCCCGGTGCTGCAACCCGAACTGCTCAAGAAAGAAGACAAGGCCCGCCTAAAAGGCTTGAAGAAGGTGCTCACCGAAACCACCTGGATTCCGTGGACTTACGAGCGGCTCTCGTTTAGCTCGGGCTACGGGGCGGGGGTGCTGTCGCCGGCTTGGTACGAGGTGTTGTTCAGCCAGCCCCGCGCCGAGGTGCTCACGCACTGGATGGTGCAGGCCACCCGCCTACTGCGCGGGCAAGACGTGGATGCCTCCTCGGCCCACGCCATTGAGGGGGTGCGGCTGGCAGCGGCCCTAGCCGCCGTGCGGGGCCTGGCCCTGCCGGGCATCGACGAGCTGCAAGAGGCGGCCGTGGCTATCCTAGGGGGCGGCTACGCCGAGCCGCTCGAGCTAGTGCACCGGGCGTTGGTCATCGGCGAGAAGCTGGGCGAAGTGCCCGCCGGCTTGCCCGCCACGCCCTTGCAGCAAGACCTGGCCCAGCAGCAAAAAACGCTGCGCCTCAAGCCCGAAGCCCTGCCCAAGCCGCTCGACCTCGACCTACGCCAGCCTACCCAGCTCGAGCGCAGCCACCTGCTGCACCGCCTGCGCCTGCTCGACATCACCTGGGGCCAGCCCGAAGAAGTAGCCGGCAAGAGCGGCACCTTCCACGAAATCTGGAAGCTAGCCTGGCGACCCGAGCTAGCGCTGGCCGTGATTGAGGCTGGGCGCTGGGGCAATACTGTGCTCGCCGCCGCCGCGGCCCGCGCCACTGCCCGCGCCGCCGAAGCCACCACCCTCGAAGGCGTAAGCCAACTACTGGAAGACGCCCTGCGCGCCGACCTAGGGCCCGCCATTCCGGCGCTGGTGGCGCGGCTCGAAAGCATCGGGGCCAGCACCCGCGATGTGACGCACCTGCTCGCCGCCCTGCCCCCACTGGTGCAGGTGCTGCGCTACGGCAACGTGCGCCGCACCGATACCGCCCAGGTAGCTCAGGTGGTGCAGCAGCTGGTGCCGCGCCTCTGCATCGGCTTGCCCGCCTCCTGCACCGGCCTCGACTACGCCGCGGCCCAGCCGCTGCTAGCGCGCATCGAGGCGAGTCACCAGGCCATTCGGTTGCTCCAAAACCCCGCCCACGCCGCCGACTGGTACGCCGCGCTGGCCGCCGTGCAGCGCAATGCCGCCAGCAACGGCCTGCTGGCCGGGTCCGCCACCCGCTTTCTCTTCGATGCCCAGCAAGCCGATGCCAACGCCACGGCCACCACGCTCGGCCTGGCGCTAGCCCCAGCCCAGCCCACCGACTACGCCACGGCCTGGATTGAGGGTTTCTTGCGCGGCAGCGGCCTGCTGCTCATCCACCACCGCGAGCTATTTGGCTTGCTCGACACCTGGCTAGGCAGCCTACCAGAAGACACGTTCCGCGAGATTGTGCCCCTGCTACGCCGCGCCTTCACCGACTTCTCGCTACCCGAGCGGCGGCAGCTACTAGAGCTAGCCGGGCGCGATGCTGCTGCGCCCGTGACCAGCGCCGAGAGTTTCGACTTTGACTGGGAGCGTGGGGCGCTGGTGTTGCCGGGGCTCTACCAGTTGCTAGCGGTGCCTTCGTGACAACCTAGTTTTCAATAAGTGTCTTCTTCAACAAGTCATGCTGAGCTTGCCGAAGCATCTCTGCCGCTTCATTCAACGAAGCGATAGAGATGCTTCGGCAAGCTCAGCATGGCAGTGTACTTTATCTCTTTGTTTCTTTTTGCATACCTAGTAAGCTATGAATGAAGCTTTCCCCTTTCTGATTCACAGGATTGAAGATACCGACCCATTGGCACCTAAGCGGATTTTTAGCCTGCAAGTCGATGTTGGTGCTTACGAACATGGAGATGTATTTGAGCAGTACGGCTATTCTGGCAACGGCCCCTCCTGGGTCGAGCATATCCAAGCCATTATCGAAGCACAGGACCCGGAGCTATTGGACCACCTGGAGCATGATGAAGAAGGCGATACCTACCTCGTTTATATTGATAGTCAGGCTGCGGTTGACCGGTTTTTGAAACTGACGGTTCCCATCTTTTCAGACCCGGTGAAGCTGGACGAGCACCTGAGTCAAACGGACCCAGAAGAATTTTTTGAATAAGCTGATGACTGACAACTCGACCCGCTGGAAACTCGTGCTGGGCAGCGCCGCCGACGCGGCCGACACTGTGCCTCTGCCGCCTGACTACGGCCGCATGGACGAGGTACTCACGGCCCTCTACGACGGCGACAAGGCCGAGCGCAAAGCCGGGCTCGGCGGCTCGGCGCCCCGCGTAAGCCGCTGGCTGGGCGACATCCGCGCCTACTTCCCCACCGAAGTAGTGGCCGTGATGCAGCAAGATGCCATGACGCGCCTAGGTCTCAACCAACTGCTGCTAGAGCCCGAAATCATGCGCACGGTGCAAGCCGACGTGCACCTGGTAGGCACCCTCATGTCCTTGAGCCGCGTGATGCCGCAAAAAGCCAAGTCCACGGCCCGCGAGGTTATCACCAAAGTGGTGCGCGAGCTGGAGCAGAAGCTAGCCAACCCGCTGCGCCAGGCCGTGCAGGGCGCCCTGAGCCGGGCCGTGCGCAACCCGCGCCCCCGCTACCACGAAATTGACTGGGGTGCCACCATTAAGGCTAATCTCAAGCACTACCAGGCCGCCCACAAAACCGTGATTCCGGAGCGGCTGGTGGGCTTTGGTCGGCGCGGACAGGCCTTAAAGGAAATCGTGCTGTGCGTAGACCAAAGTGGCTCGATGGCTTCGTCGGTGGTGTACGCGGGCGTGTTTGGGGCGGTGCTGGCCTCGCTGAAAGCCGTGAAAACGCACATGGTCGTCTTCGACACGGCCGTCGTCAACCTCAGCGAAAACCTGCGCGACCCGGTCGACTTGCTATTTGGCGTGCAGCTGGGCGGCGGCACCGATATCAACCTGGCCCTAGGTTATTGCCAGCAGCTCATCACGCGCCCTACCGACACCATCTTGGTGCTCATAACTGACCTCTACGAAGGTGGCAACGAGCGCGAAATGATAAAACGAGCGGCGGCGCTCAAGGCCGCTGGCGTCAACCTAGTAGTGCTGCTAGCCCTCAGCGATGACGGCGCCCCGAGCTTCGACCGCCGCGTGGCCGAGCAGCTCGCCGCTCTCGGCATTCCCAGCTTTGCCTGCACCCCCACGCGGTTTCCGGAGTTGATGGCGGCGGCCATTCAAGGCCAAAAATTAGCAGCTTGATGATGGCGAACTTGGTTGTTTGATTAATAATCGGATTCGTAGATAACGTGTTGATATGGAATCGCTATAGAGGCTATGAAGCGCTTGTGTCGAAGCCAGTATTTTTAAGCTGCTTTAAGAAATACACGCCCTAGGGTATTTGCACGGCGGCAAATGCTAATGTGCTCACATGGTTGATTTTTATTCCAATTCCATGATTAAATTTTTACTTGTTGGGTTGTTGTGGAGCATCGGGCTGGCTGCCAGTCTGCCCAGCCAGGGCCAGACTTGGCAATGGGCCGCGGCCCAAAGCAGCGGAACGGCCGGGCCGGTAGAGTTCACGGCAGTGGCTCTTGATGAAGCGGGCAACACCGTGGTTGCCGGCTCGTTTCGGGGCACCGTGACGCTGGGCTCCTTCACGCTCACTAGCGCAGGAGGCACCGATGGGCTTGTGGCGCGCCTCAGCCCGGCCGGCGTGTGGCTGCAAGCCACGAGCCTAGGCGGCCCGGACAATGAAGCCATTATGGCCGTGGCAGTGAGTGCGACGGGCACAGTGTGGGTGGCGGGCGGCTTCAATAATAGCCTCTCGTTGGGTAGCGCGACACTAACTAGCGGTAATTCAGTGTCCGGCTTCTACAACGGGATGTTCCTGGCTAGCTGGGACGCAGCTGGGCAGTGGCAGCACGTGGCCCAGGCAAGTAGCCTAGTGGGAGTTGACCGCATTCTGCCGGAGGCGAATGGAGACGTACTATTAGTAGGAAATTACTTCTATGCGAATACCACCTTTGGCACCGTGGTGCTACCTAGGCCCCTCATCCGCAATACGTTTGTGGCCCGGTACCGCCCAGGCACAGGGTGGGTGCACGTGGCCTACGCTACCAACGATAGCTACCTGTGGGTAGGGGGCATTGCCCTAGATGCGACCGGCACGCTCGTGCTGGCGGGCTATATGCAAGTGGTCCCTAACGGGTCGGTTACCTTTGGCACCCAAACAGTCACTATCCCAGCCAGCAGCGGCAGCCAAGCGCTATTTGTGGCTCGGTTTGGCCTGGATGGTACTTGGACGCAGCTTGTCTCTGCTAGTCCTGGCGTGAGCCCTTCTGCAGAAGTAGCCCTGGCCCTGGATACCAACGGCGATGCCCTTGTGGCTGGTAGTCTCACTGCTCCTCAAGGCACCTTTGGGGCGCTAACCCTACAAAACCCAGCCGGTAACAACGCTTACCCTTTTCTGGCCCGCCTCAATGCTGCTGGCCGTTGGGCGCAGGTGCAGGGCGGCGTGGGCCCCGGGGGGCGGGCCATCCTGAACCGGGACGGCAGCTACATCCGCTTTACCGAAGATAATACCAGCTTTGCAGCCACCACTACCACGGCTGCTGGCGTGACGACGCCGCTCCTGCGGGCAAGCAGCCCCAGTGGCATCGCGTTGCGCTGCACCGCAGTATCGCCCACCGGGCAATTCGTGATGGCGGGCACGTTTTCTAATCCGGGCGCCACCTTCGGCAGCCTGGCGCTGACTACTGCCAGCCAGCAGGCCGCTTTTGTAGCTGGCGCGGCTGGGCTGCCACTGGCCGCAAAGGCGGCCGAAGGCCCATCCGCATTATTGCTCTTTCCCAACCCGGCTCGCCACGCTGCTACCTTGCGCTTGCCGGCTCCCGCTGCCAAGTCGTTCCCCATCACCGTTTTCGATGCCCTAGGTCATCTCGTGCGGCAGCAAGCGCTGCCGGCCCACGCTACCGAAGTAGTGCTTGACCTGACCGGCTTGGCGCCAGGCTTATATCTGGTGCGCGCTGGCACCGCTACGAGCAGGCTGGCCCTGGAATAAGTCAGGTCGCTTACCACTCAAAAAAGCAGCGTCCGCGGGCCCCACTACTTCGGGGGCTAGCGTCAGCATGCGCAGCCTAGCCATCGACTCGGAGTAGCGCTAGGAGCTGTTGCTCCGGCGCAACAAGAGCCTTGATGTGCAAGCCTTCAATGAGCACCTCTGTACTGGTATGAATACGGTAGCTGGTGAGCAGGTAATCCATCGCTAAGCGGTTGGCCCGGCCGGCCTGTGGCGCTCGTTTTTCCTGCGCCTAGTTCCCGCTCACCCAGTGGCGCAGCTCCGTGACACGGGGCTTGGGCACGATGATACTTTCGGCGGCGGCAGGCTGCACGTGCACCAGCATCCGGCCATTGTAGTGGGGCTCTAGGGCCGTCACGCTCGGGCGGGCCAGCAGCACCTGGCGATTGGCCCGAAAAAACTGCCTAGGGTCTACCTGGGCCTCTAGCTCGTCGAGAGGTGTGTCGAGGGTGTAGTGCTGGCCTTCGAGGGTAGTTAAGCTTACCTGCCCGTTGCGGATAATGAAGTGCGCCACATCGGTAGCCGCTACCGGTATCAGCTTTGTTTTGAAGGGGATAAGCCAGCTGGTTTTGTAGGCCGGAGGGCTGCTAAGCTGCTGCACCGTGCGCAGTAGGGCGGCCAGGTTGGGCACGGCCTCGGCCGCGCAGTCGGCATAATGCTGGCGCAGGGCCTCAAACTTGCGCAGGCCGTGCTGCAAGCCCTCGTGCGTGATGGGTTTCAGTAGATAGTCGATGCCGTTTACCTGGAAAGCCTCCAGCGCGTACTCGTCATAAGCCGTGATGAAAATAACCGGGCTACTCACGGTGGCCCGCCGAAATATCTCGAAGCTGCTGCCGTCGGAAAGATGGATGTCCATCAGGATGAGGTCGGGGGCGGGGTGCTCGGCCAGCCAGGCCACCGTAGCGGCCACCGACTCGGGCTGGCCCACTACCTGGGCCTCGGGCCGCAGCCCCAGCAGCAGGCGCTCGATGGTGCGCGCCGTGCGCGGTTCGTCTTCAACGATAAGAGTAGTCACAGTTTACGATAAGGAAGCGGGTAGGGGAAGTAAGACGCAAAACTCGTGGTCGGTTTGCTCAACCAGCAGGCGCTGCTGATGAAGGAGGCGAATGCGGGTAGTTAGATTGCTGAGACCAGTACCGCTGCTGGCCTCGGGTGAGAGGCGCGGGTAGCGCGGGTTGCACACCCGCAGCTGGTCGGCGCTGGCCAGGCTGATAGTGATGGCCAGCGGCTGGCGGCGGCTCACGGTGTTGTGCTTCACAGCGTTTTCGACTAGTAGCTGCAGGGCCAGTGGCGGTAGCAGCCTACCCAGCACCTCGGGTGGCAGGTCCACATGCACCTCTAGGCCCTCGCCAAAGCGCATTTGCAGCAGGTAGGCGTAGGAGCGCACAAAGGCCAGCTCTTCGTGCAGGGGAACAGCCATTTGCTCGCCGTGGCGCAGCAGGTAGCGGTATACCTGGGCCATCTCGTTTACGAACCGCTCGGCGGCGGTCGGCTCGTCGTATATCAGCCCGCTCAGCGTAGACAGGGAATTAAACAGAAAGTGTGGGCTAAGCTGCTGCTTGAGGCTCTCGTAGCGGGCCTGCAGCTGCTCGCGCTTGAGGGTTTCGACTTCCTGCGTCAGGTAGCGGCTGCGCTCTACTAGCTCAATGCCTAGCTGGCATGACAAGCCCACAATGGTTACTATCTGGGCCAGTGTTAGCAGCAGCGGCATAGAAGGCTGGTTGAATGCAATGCCTAGCTGAGCATCGAGGTAGTGGCGGCCGATGCTGTAGCCTGTCACAAGTAGCGCCGTGAGTACCGCCCGCAGCCCGCGGTCGACCAGTAGCGACTGCCTAGCAAACCAGCGCTGCACCGTGCTAGGGCGATAGCGCAGCAGAAAGTGCAGCCAAAACTGAATCGCGAAGACGAGCACAGCATTCAGGCACAGCAGGAAGGCTTCGCTTGCGGTAGCGTAGCTGCGAGGCTGCACACCGGTGGGCAACGAAATCATGCCGAAAACCAACGAGATAGCTAGCCCAATGAGCAGGTAGGCGCGCTGCGAAAACATCACCGGTACCACCCACTGGGGCAGGCCGCGGCGCGGCGCGGGGGGGCTACTTGCAGTAAGTACCGGTTGGTTCATGAGAAGAAATTAGAGAATAGCGGCCTAGGCTGCCCCGGCAAGATAAAGGGGCTCGCGGCCACTACCTAGGCCACTACCGCTACCTAGAGCATAGCCTATTCATGCGAAAATCATTGTAAACGATAATTCCGCCTGTCGTTTGCCGTAAAAGCTAACTTTATGGTTGAATAAGCTCAATTAGCCCCTGAGTAAGCCCAAGCATGACCCGAACCGCTCGTGGTGCGAGTAGGCCCAACCAGGGCAGGTACCCCGCCGCGAGCTGCTACGGCCGCATCGAGCTGGGAATAGCGTTATCAGGCAAGCGTGAATTCCTAGACCCGAAAAAAAGCCGAATAAGTCCATTTGGGTGCTGAATCAAACGCAGGGCTAGCTGAATCTACCCAATTCGCGGGTGAAAGAAAGCGAAAAATAGGGTTGAATAGTTGAGTTTAGACCGCTGGCAGAAACCCTGCGGCGGCGCTTCCGTTCAGGGGGTAAATTCCCTTATTCCACCAAAAGGTTGGACTATTCTGGTTTAGCTCCTCTGGCTACTAGTAATCAGCCGCTCGTGCTGTTGCCTATTTAAGGGCTTGGGGACTGCTGGCACTGCTGCCAGTCCCGCTGCCTGTCTCCATATCCTTATAACTCGTTTTTCACCCCCCGTTCAGCCTATATGAACCACTCAGCTTGTAAAGCTACTCTCTTAGGCCTTGGGTTGCTGGCCACTGCCACGCAGGCCCAAGCCCAAACCGCCGACCGCAAAACTTCTATTGGCCTGCACGCCAACGCTACCCAGTACCGGGGCGACCTAGGCAATGCCTTCTGGAAGTGGGACAACATGCCGTACAGCGGTGGTATCGACGTCACACAGTATATCGGCCGCTGGCTCGACCTGCGCCTGGACCTAGACTATACCCGGCTGCGCTTCCCGCAGGATGCTGGCACGTCTGTAGGCGCAGGCCAGGCCTACGCTGGCCGGCGCTTCAAAGCGCAGATGTATCAGGCTGGCCTAGGCTTCAAACTGAAGCTGCCGGTGAAGGATGAGTTCTTCCTGCACCCCTACCTGTTGGTAGAGCCCCAATTCTCGTGGGTATTGGCTGACCGCTACGCCACGCCTACGGGCCCCAACAACTTCACCCGCTTCGGTACCTTCGGGGGCCACGTAGGCGGCGGCCTCGACTTCCACTTGGGTGAGTCGGCCGTGTTCTACGTGCAAGCCACGCAGGCTTACCTGCAAGCCCATGATGACCGCCTCGACGGCATCGACAACCAAGCTACCACTTTCTGGGATAAGAAGGACCGCTACCTGCAGTTCACGGCTGGTGTGCGTGCCAACCTGGGCAAAGCCAAAGACACCGATGGCGACGGCGTATCGGATAAGAAAGACAAGTGCCCCGACACCCCAACGGGCGTGAAAGTGGACGTGAATGGCTGCCCCATTGATACGGATGGTGACGGCGTAGCTGACTACCTCGACAAGTGCCCCGATGTGAAGGGCCTAGCTAGCCTGCAAGGCTGCCCCGACGCTGATGGCGACGGCGTAGCTGACCCCGATGATAAGTGCCCCAACACCCCCGCTGGTGTGAAAGTAGACGCTTCAGGCTGCCCGCTCGATAGCGACGGCGACAAGGTGCCTGACTACCTCGACAAATGCCCCAACACCCCCGCCGGTGTGCAGGTAGACGCCAATGGCTGCCCGCTCGACCGCGACGGTGACGGCGTGCCCGACTACCAGGACCGCTGCCCCGACCGTGCCGGCCCCGCCAGCAACAAAGGCTGCCCCGAGATTAAGGCCGAGCAGAAGAAGGTCCTCAACGAGGCTACCAAGTACATCAACTTCGACTTCAACAAGGCCACCCTACGGCCCTCGTCGAATGCTCGCCTCGACCAGATGGTGCAGATTATGAACGAGTACCCCGACTACTCGCTCTCCATCGCTGGCCACACCGACAGCCAAGGTGATGACAACTACAACCTGAAGCTGAGCTACGACCGCGCTGCTTCGGCTCGTAAGTACATGCTCGACCACGGTATCCCGGCCGAGCGCATCGAAGCCCGTGGCTACGGCGAAACCAAGCCTATCGCTGACAACAAGACCAAAGCTGGCCAGGCTCTGAACCGCCGCGTGGACTTTGACCCTTACTTGACCGGCGAAACCAACGCCGCTGAAACCAAGTATGGCTCGGCTCCTACCATCTCGGAGCTGAAAGCCTCTGGCAAAACCGTGCCGACCCGCAAGCCCGCAAAAAAGGCTCCGGCCAAGAAAGCGCCAGCGCGTCGCTAAGCCCCTAGGGTGCTTCGCACGTCATAAAATACCCCACCTGCCCAGCGCAGGTGGGGTATTCTTGCTTTTAGACGAAAGCCTTTTTTGAGAAGTAGCGAAATGTAAGAGCAAGCTACCCCCAGAATTATCACGCACCTTTGTTCTATATGCCCGGTTCCGATTCTCCTTCCCGCTATGCCCGCGTGCTGGCGTGGCTCGACCACACCTTCATTCAACCGCTTTATACGGCACGCGTGCGGCGGCTCATCTTGCAGAGTGTGCCTTTCTGGATTGCCTCGCTGCTGACCGGCCTAATGGCCGTGGGCTACGAAAAGCTTTTTGCCTGGGCCGAGGAAGTGAGCTTTAGCTGGCTGCGCCAGATGCCGCTGCAGGCGTTCGGGCTCACGCCACTGGCCTTTCTGCTCTCGTGGGCGCTAGTGAAGTGGTTTGCCCCCGCGGCCCGTGGCAGCGGCATTCCGCAGGTGATGGCCGGCATCGAGCTTTCCAACCCCGTGCAGCATCGGCACACGGCCTACTTGCTGAGCCTGCGAGTAGCGCTGGTGAAGGTGTGCAGCAGTGTCGTGCTGTTGCTTGGGGGCGGCGTTATTGGCCGCGAGGGACCCACTATTCAGGTGGCCGCCGCCATTTTTAGGGCCATCAATCGGTTGCAGCCGTCGGGCTGGCCGCAGCTTTCGCGCCAGATTGCGCTGGTGACCGGCGGCGCGGCGGGCCTAGCCGCGGCCTTCAACACACCGCTGGGAGGCATCGTGTTTGTGGTTGAGGAGCTAACCCAGATTCACCTTTCGCGCTTTCGCATGGCGGTGTTCAGCGCCGTTATCATTGCGGGGCTCACGGCCCAGCAGTTTTTGGGCTCCTACCTCTACCTAGGCTTCCCCAAAATCACGTCGCCCGCCGGTTGGTACCAGGCGCTGGTGATGGTGGCGGCCATAGTATGCGGCTTGGCGGGGGCATTTTTTGCCAAAACGCTGCTCTGGCTCAACAATTACCGCAAGCGCTTTGCTACCCCGCTGGCGCAGGCTGGCTGGGTAGTGGGCTGCGGCTTCGTACTGGCCGCGTTGGCTTATCTGGTAGGGCCCGAAGGCGTGGGTACCGGCAAGCCGATTATCAACCGGCTCTTGTTCCAAAATAACGGTGCTACGCCGGCCTACCTGTTTCCGGTGCGCTTTGCGGGCATGGCCCTTAGCTACAGCAGCGGCGGGGCGGGCGGCGTGTTTGCTACCTCGCTGAGCGCCGGCGCGCTGCTCGGTGATGCCGTGGCCCAGCTATTCGAGGTGGCCGTGGCCGACCGCAACCTCATCATTTTGGTGAGCATGGTGGGCTTCCTCACGGGGGTGGTGCGCTCGCCGTTCACGGCCGCTATTCTGGTGCTGGAAATGACCGACCGTCACTCGGCCATTTTTCAGCTGCTCATCGGAGCGCTGCTGGCCCAGGCCGTGGCTGCCCTCGTCGACCCGCACTCCTTGTACGAGCACCTGCGCCAAGGCTTTATCCGCGAAACCCTGCACCAGAAAGACGAGCCAGCTACGGCGACCCCGCACCCACAGCCGTAAAACGCTGTGGTTTGCGGCGGGCCTCTTAGTGCAGCGCGCCGCTTGCCCCCGCCGTGGCAGCCACGGGGTGCGCCACTCGCTGCCGGCCCACCAGTAATACTAGCAGTGCCAGCAGCGAGGGCCCGGCCATAAGGGCCGCCATTGGCACTGCCGTGCGGGCATCAAACAGGCTGACGCCCACTGAGGCCAGTGCGCCTGCCCCCATCTGAATGGCCCCCATCAGCGCTGAGGCACTGCCCGCGTTGCGGGTAAATGGCGCGAGCGACAAGGCCGACGTATTGGGGCTAGTGAAACCTAGGCAGCACAAGAATAAAAACAGCAGCGCAATGGTGCCACCTAGGCCCAGCACGCCCGCGCTGGTGAGGGCGAGTAGCGCCCCGGTAATGAGCAACTGGCACCCTAGGGCCACTGGCACAATTTGCTCGCTTTGGTAGCGCCGCAGCAGTAGGCTATTAAGTTGGCTCGACCCAATAAGCCCGATGGAGAGAAAAGCAAAAATCCACCCGTAGACCTTGCCCCCAACGTGGTAAATATCCATAAACACCAGCGGCGAGCCCGCCACGTAGGCAAACAAGCCGCTAAAGGAGATGGCGCCGGTGAGGGCATAGGTGGTGAACTGCGGCTCGCGCAATACGGCCCAAAAATTGGCGAGAATAGGTCGGGGCCGCAGCGAAAGCGTAGTATCGGGGGTGTAGCTGTTGGGCAGCCACAGGGCTGTGGCTAGCAGTAGCAGCGCGCCCAGCGCACCTAGCACCACAAACACCGCCCGCCAGCCAAAGTCTTCCGTCACGTAGCCCCCGAGGGTGGGCGCGAGCAAAGGCGAAACACCCAACACCAGCATCAGCAGGGCAAAAACCTTGGCGCTTTCCTTTACAGGAAACAAGTCGCGCACCATGGCCACTGCCGCCACAGAGGCCGCGCAGCTGCCAATGGCCTGCACAAAGCGCAAGGCAATCAGCGTTTCGATGCGGTGCACAGCCAGGCAGCCGATAGAAGCCACTACATAAAGCCCGAGCCCGAAGTAAAGCGGCTTTTTGCGCCCAAACCGGTCGAGCAGCGGCCCATACAGCAG
>Ga0265798_10008311_pt1 | contig 13253 bp, 10 predicted proteins | sample P3T30metagenome_FD_192430 | JGI IMG/M metagenome (GOLD analysis project Ga0265798, IMG submission 192430) | Plant litter microbial communities from East Loma Ridge, Irvine, California - P3 T30 | ecosystem: Environmental > Terrestrial > Plant litter > Unclassified | place: USA: California...
TGACGGCCAAGTACTGGATCGAATCGGTGGCCAAGGTCCCGGTCAGCGTCGAGATCGCCAGCGAATACCGCTACCGCGACAGCGTGCCGGTGCCAAGCACCCTGGTGGTAACGATCACCCAAAGCGGCGAAACCGCCGACACCCTGGCCGCCCTGAAACACGCGCGCAGCCTGGGCATGGAACACACGCTCACCATCTGCAACGTCTCGACCAGCGCCATGGTACGCGAATGCAAACTGGCCTACATCACCCGCGCCGGCGTCGAAGTCGGCGTCGCCTCGACCAAGGCCTTTACTACCCAGCTGGCTGCCCTGTTCCTGCTGACGCTGACGTTGGCGCAAGTCAACGGCCGCCTGAGCGACGTCGAAGAAGCCGAGCACCTGAAGGCCATGCGCCACCTGCCGCTTGCTCTGTCGTCGGTATTGGCACTCGAGCCGCAAATCATCGCCTGGGCCGAAGACTTTGCCCGCAAAGAAAACGCCCTGTTCCTGGGCCGCGGCATCCACTACCCGATCGCGCTGGAAGGCGCGTTGAAGCTCAAGGAAATTTCGTACATCCACGCCGAAGCGTATCCGGCCGGTGAACTGAAGCACGGCCCGCTGGCGCTGGTGACCGAAGAGATGCCGGTGGTGACGATCGCGCCGAACGACGCGCTGCTGGAAAAGCTGAAGTCGAACATGCAGGAAGTGCGCGCCCGTGGCGGCCAGCTGTATGTGTTTGCCGACGTCGATTCGCGCATTACCTCGGGCGATGGGCTGCACGTGATTCGTTTGCCTGAGCACTATGGTTTGCTGTCGCCGATCCTGCACGTGGCGGCGCTGCAGTTGCTGGCGTATCACACGGCGCTGGCACGTGGGACGGATGTGGACAAGCCGCGTAATCTGGCGAAGTCGGTGACGGTGGAGTAAGGCGGGTTGGGGTATTTGCAGCTGTCTTTGACTGACTAAATTTAGGGAGAATTCGTACGGCGTTCGTCCCCTAGTTCGACAATTTTTTCATTTATGGAGATTTTCGGCAAATCTCCTAAAGCGCGATAAAATGAGCGCGAGGAAAACTTGGTCGATCGAGGGGGCATGGTCAATGCATATTGAGAGCGTCACGATCACCGGCTTTCGGTGCTTTGGCACCAATCCGGTGACTATCCCGTTCAGCCAAGGGCTAACTGCAATCGTGGGGCCCAATGCCTCTGGCAAGACAGCGGTGCTGCAGGCGCTCATGCGGCTCTTCGGGGTAACGCGGGTGCAACGTACCATAGTTCCTTCCGATTTTCATGTTCCAACAACGGAAGTCGAGCGCCCCAAGTCGCGGACGCTGACGATAGACGTTCGCCTGAGCCTTCCCGAACTGCTGGACGGCAGCGCAACCGCCGCTACGGTCGCGCCCGTGTTTCGCCATGCGCGCATTGAGCGTCCCGGCAGTACACCGATGTGCCGCTTGCGGTTGCAGGCGCGCTGGGACGCCGATGGTACAGCCGAGGGCGCTGTCAGCCAAGACTTGAACTGGATCAATACGACTGACGAGGTCGTGCGCGCCGATCAAGCGTCGCCGGTGTCCCCAAGTGACCGCGGCCTGATCCAGCTGTTTTATACGCCTGCCAGCCGGGACGCCGCCACGCAGATTCGCGCCACAACTGGCGCATTGGCTGCACGCCTGCTCAAGGCCATCGAGTGGTCGGAGGATACGGAAACAGCGGTCAACACCGCCAGCGAGCAGCTGAGCGCCGCGTTCAGCAGTGAGAAAGCTATTCAGGCCATCGGCCAGTCTCTGTCCAGGCGCTGGGGAAACCTGCACGATGGGGACATCGACTGCGAACCCGAGCTCAGCCTGATGAGCCGCCGATTCGAGCAAGTTGTTGCGCGGATTGGCGTGATGTTCAAGCGGGGGCCAAACGGCGAGGACCGGGGGCTCGACGCGCTGAGCGACGGCCAGCAGTCACTCTTCTACTTCGCTCTCGCGGCGGCGGTCTTCGACGTGGAACGCGCGGCAGTGGCAGGCCAAATCAAGGGTTTCCGCACGGAGGAGCTGAGTGTTCCCGCTCTCACCCTGTTTGCAGTAGAGGAGCCTGAGAACCACCTAGCACCTTACTATCTTTCGCGCATCCTGCAGCAGATCCGCACCCTCGTTGAGACTGGGGCCGGCCAGGCCTTTGTTTCCAGCCACTCGCCGTCGGTCTTGGGACGTGTTCCGCCCGATGACGTTCGCTACTGCCGGCGCGACACGGCGACCGGTGTATCAACTGTACTGCCTATCCCTATGCCGACCGGCGATGTTGAGGCTATCAAGTTCGTGCGCAACGCCTTTCTGGCCTTCCCTGAGTTGTACTTTGCACGGTTTGTGCTGCTGGTCGAGGGCGATTCGGAGCGCATCGTGCTGCCGCGCCTCGCGGAAGCGCTTGACCTGATTGTTGACCCTTCGTTTGTCGCGATCGTGCCGCTAGGCGGCCGCCACGTGAACCATTTCTGGCGCCTTCTTCATGGCCTCGGTATCCCCTACGCCACTTTGCTTGACCTCGACCTGGGCCGCGAAGGTGGAGGCTATGGCAGGGTCAAGAATATCTTTCAACAACTGCTGGCACTTGGTGTTCCGCGCGAAGAGATCCTGGAAATCTCGGACGGGACCTACCTCAGCGATGAAAGGCTCGCCAAGATGGAGTCATTCGGCGCAGCGAATCTTGAGGGATGGCTGAGCTACCTGGAGCGTACTTCCGCAGTATTCTTCTCTTGGCCCTTGGATCTGGATCTGGCAATGCTGACTGCCTTTCCGGCCGCTTACGCGGCAACTATCGAGGGCACTGGGCCGCGCATGACTAACGAAAGTGCCGCTGAGGTTGTGTTGGGAACTGCAGGTCCGGGGCTGACAAGCTACACCGGCAACGCGCAGGGGTTCCAGGACCAAATGGCTGCATACCGGTACCACTTCCTGACACATAGCAAACCTGCGACTCACCTGCGCGCGCTCACGCATATTGACCTGCCCGCATTGAAGGCTGGCATGCCGGCGCCGCTCAAGCGCGTTGTACAACACATTGCTGCCCATCTATCGGGATTGTGACCATGTCGTTGCCGCCCCGACGCGTTTCAGCTGGCGATTGGCAGCCGATCGGCGTGACTAGCCTAGAGCCCAACGCTATGACCGTTGTGACGTCCAGCGAGCACCGCTCGGTGCTCGCTGGACCCGGCGCAGGTAAGACGGAACTGCTCGCGCAGCGCGCAGCATTCCTGCTGCAGACGGGCGCGTCACCTGTACCGCAACGTATCTTGGCCATCAGCTTCAAACGGGATGCTGCACGCAATCTCGCGCGACGTGTGCGCCAGCGTTGCCATACGGACCATGCCAGCCGGTTCGACTCGCTGACGTTCGATGCGTTTGCGAAAGGGCTCGTGGATCGCTTTGGTCAGGGCTTGCCAGAGAATTGGCGACCGACATCCGACTATGGAATATTGTTTCCTAAAAAGGCCCATTGGGGGGACTTCCTGCGGCGTGTCGGCCTCGCTCAGGACAACCCCTTTGGGAGGGCAGCAGTGCAAGGCCTCTCGCTCAATTACTTCGAGCGCCGCTATGTACTTGACGAGCGGCTGCCCGAGGCAAACTGGCCACCGACATCCGCAGGCCGCTGGGCCGGCCAGCGGTTCTGGAACGAGCAGCTGCGAGGGACCGACCGTAGCTATCTTACCTTTGCCATGCTCAGCCGACTCGCTGAACTGCTGGTCCGTGTCAACTCGTCCGTGCGCAACGCCTTGGCGCTGACCTACTCGCACGTGTTTATGGATGAGTTCCAAGACACGACGCAGGCCCAGTTTGATCTTGTCCAGGCGATCTTTCTTGGCACCTCGACGATCATGACGGCCGTGGGCGACAACAAGCAGCAAATTATGCGTTTTGCGCTCGCGATGGACGATCCGTTCGGTATGTTCGAACAGTCTTTTGGCGCGCAGCGCATCCCACTGATCAGCAACTACCGTTCGTCGCCACAGCTCGTCCGCATTCAACACGTGCTGGCACAAGCCCTCGATTCCGCCGCAGTACACCCAGAGTCCAAAGCCCCAGCCAGCATCCCCGATACCTGCTGTACCGTCTGGGACTTCTCTACGGCAAGCACCGAAGCAAGAATACTGGCGCAATATGTCGCGTTGCAGATGCGTGAGCACAACCTCCAGCCCAACGACTTCGTGTTGCTGGTCCGGCAGAAGGCGGAAGACTACGCCCAGGTCCTGACGCCCGCTTTCGCGGCCGTTGGTATTCCATTGCGTAACGAAGCCGCCTACGTTGGCGCCCAGATGTTGCAAGAGTTGCTCACTGAGCCGCTGTCGGAACTCATGCTCTTGCTTCTTCGCCTCGCTTGTGCTCCCAAGGGAGGAGTAACCTGGGGCAAAGCCCAGCAGGCGCTTGCAGACCTGCGCGGCATCGCGCCCACCGACGACCGTGCTCGTCGTGCCTTGGCCCGAGACTTGGACTCGTTTGCAAGCCAGTTCAGCAAACAGCATCCCCAACCGCCCGCTACCGAACTCGGCGCGCAGGGGGTAATCCAATCGTTGATCACCTTCCTCGGCCGCGATGCCCTCATCGCGGCAAACGCTCCCTACGGGCAAGGCGACTGGCTGCGGGAGGTCGAGAACAGCATAGCGCTACACCTGCAGTCGAGTGCCGCTCAGGCTCCTAACTGGAATGCAACGCTGGAGGCCTATGAGGGGACGATGGCAACTCCGCTTATGACGCTGCACAAGAGCAAGGGACTGGAGTACCACACCGTGATCTTCATCGGGCTGGATGACTCAGCTTGGTGGAGCTACCCTCAGGACACTGCCGAAGCCACTTCGGGCTTTTTCGTTGCATTTACTCGCGCGAAACAGCGAGTGATCTTTACCTATACGCGAGAGCGCGGCACTCGAACAAATATTGCACCTCTGTATGGTCTTCTGGAGGCTGCTGGCGTCCAAACAACCTTAGTCGCTTAACGTCGGGCGTAACCTGCGCGCCTGAGATTTGGGCTACTTGCGGCAACCCACGTTGATCCCCCGGGGCATTCGTCTTGATGCTGGCCGGATTCGCGGCTGTCGGGGCACTGCGTCGACGTCGCAGCAATGCGCCGTCCGAGGGGCGCAATCAGGTCACTTTACTCTTGACGCCCAAGTCGAGAGGCCCGAAGAATAATTGATAGCAACTTCCGAGGTCCTGAGGATCCAGCGATGATATGCCCTTGGTGCTGCGGCAAACGCACCTACCGGTTGGCCACTTCCTGTCGCAATTTTTCGGTGACCCGGAAAAAATAACCGGCCCTGCAGTCCATCAATCGTGCGCCACAGTCATTCGGTCAAATGTAGAGTGACCGTTCCCTCCTGCTCGCTTGGAGGTGGGAGGGCATCATAGGAGGCACTATGCCTACAGTTGAAATGAAATGCTCGGACGGTAGCCGCGACTGCAACGGAACACTCGATACCCAGGTCCGATTTGTGGGCTTGAACCAGGAACAACTGGACGAGATCTCTGAAGCAGGAGGCACAGCGCAGCTTGAGCTGTCGCCTGATCAGGTGGCGATGAATACTGAGTCCGGGATCTTGAGAAAGGATGAACTCGAAGACTGCGAAGAAGACGGTAGTTTATTCATCGATACGAGCGCTCACACGATTTGCTCTGGGTGCGGTTCTGATGTATCTCGTAATGAGGAGGGTGAGGCGATCCCAGGCTGAAACGCCATGATCTTAAATATAGTGCCTTCGCTGCAGGTCACGTGAACATACCGGCCAAGAATCAACAACAATAAACGGTGCCGCTGAAGGATGATTAACCGATAAACATGGAGCGATTTCTGAAATTCTAGGGCTGTTGCCAAACTCAAACTGCGTGCAGGACCTGCTCAGGGCCTGGCGAGCCTGAATGTGGCGACACAAGACTAACGGATTGAAATCATGGGTTGATACAGCAGATTGTCAGCCGCGGCGCTCGAGAGCCGCTCTAACTAAGAACACCAAGCGACGCCTCCTGCAGGGGCGTCGTTTTTTTTTTTGCGTCCGTAGCTTGTAAGCCCGATGAAAGGCACGGACGAGCGTAACCTCGCACCCCGCTAACGCAATCCTACTGGACGAAGGTATTGCTGCCGCTAGTTAGCTAATAACTATCGGTCATGTGACGGGTTCTTCCATGCCCTAGCCAGCCCAGCGAACGCAGCCGCCAGCTCTGCTTCTGAGTCCTCGAGATAACATCCGTCGACATAGAGATAAATAGTGTTCTTAGGCATATCGTCAAAGTGAAGGTTCTGGATGAGCGCTTCTGGCCTATTGTGGTGAAGAAGTCGGTCGGCAACAGTTTTAGGACGTCCCAAAGGTCCAACGTCTCCGAGATAGTTCAATAGCGGTCGTTCTGATCAGTCGAGCTTGGCAGGGTTTCTATCCATCGTTCAACTTGGCGGAGTTTTTCACCACAATAGGCCAGAAACGGACATAGTGTCGCTCCCGCTCTGCAAGTGGCTTAATTAGCTAAACTACGAGAGCTACAAACTCAGCGGCCCGGAACTGTAATGCACGAATACGACCATTTTTTCGTACAAAACATTCCGGGCTGTTCAGTCGATCTCGGGGTGCCAACCAGTTTTGATGGTGGCGGACAGGTACCGGCAAACTCTTTTCCGCATCCAAAAACTATATCCTCTCAGCGCTGGCGCGGCAGGAATGAATTAGGCGGCGGCACCGACCGATACCTCCCACTGTTCGGGCGCCACGCAGTACAGGGCCATCACGGCCTCGGCCACGCGCGTCGGGACATGCGGGTCGGGCGCCAGCGGCGGATCCTCGTCGTCGTCCGCGCTGTCCGTCGGGTAGGCCAGCGGCAGGCCAGGGGAATGGACAGCCGCCCAGTTGCGCTCGGCGAGCGCGGCGGCGATGCGTTCGCGGTGCTCCAGGCGCCAGGGCGCGGGCGCCAGGCGGCCGTCCGGCGTCCACCACGCCAGGTCGACCTCAATGCACAGTTCGTCGTCCTGCCAATGCGGGTCGTACACCGCCGGCCGCACGGCGTCGATCCGGATCTGGATGCCCAAGCCGTGCCTCGACACGTGCACCCGGCGCGGATCCAGTCCATCCAGATACTCAATTAGCGTCCACCGGAAGTCACCATGCAACTGGCCGAACACGCGCATGCCTTCCATCCTGCGCCGTACGGCCATGCCACGGTAGAAGCGTGCGACCGGCACGTAGTCGCGCGGATGCGCGGGGGTGACGTACCCCTCCACGTCGACGATGTCGGCCCTCTCCATCGCCAGGCGCCGCAGGTCGCTCCAGACCCAGTCGGCATGGAACTCGTTCAAGGCCGTTTTTCTGAACTCGTCGCCGGCGCGCGCCAGCGCGAAGAACCGGCAGGCGCTCGCCCCGTGGTAATCGAGTTCCTGCGCACGGTCCGGCGTGTATTCGAAATAGTGCAGCTCCACCAGGTAAGCATGTGCCGCGCGGCGCAGGACGATCTTCCTGCCGCCTTGCGGGTGCCACTTCAGCAGCGCGTCGAGCGGGTCTTGCCAGCCAGACGGCGACCGGTCGATGACGTAGCCATCGTAGCTGCCGCCGATTGCGAGCTGCGCCGGGAAATGCCGACGCGGCTCGCCGGACGGCGCGACGGTCTCGTACAGCCAGTTGCGCGGCAACTGCCGTTCCACCTCGTCGCGTCCAGGCGGAAGCAGCAGGTCCTCGACGGTCGTGCCCAGGATCGCCGCCAGCCTGTGCGCCGTGGCTAGGCTCGTGCGTGCCCCCTTCTTGATGCGGTGGATGGTCTTTTCACTCAGGCCGACGGCGTAGGCCTTGATCGGCCCGCCGGCCATGGCGATGCGCAGGCAGACCTTCTCGGGATTTAGCTGGATAGTGTCTTTCGGCATCGTCTCGTTGCCTGTCCTCATTGTCCGCCGCCGGCCTTGCCGTTGCGGGCCGCCGCGCGCGCCGCGCGGGCCGCAAAATCGTCTTTTGACACCGTGCCCTTGTCTTTCATCGTGCGGCTCTGAATGGCTGAGGCGCGGTCCTGCGTCATCGGGATCTTGCCGGCTGCGGCCTTGCCCACGCCTGCCTTCGTCTGCTTCGTCATGTTTTCCTCCATACGTTGATCGGTACCGGAGGAACGATAAGGCAGCACCGCTGTCCAGTCACGTCCTCGATTCGGACATATTCGGACATGGACCCCGGCGCCAGGCAGGCGGAGCAGCGACGGAGGCCGTGTGGGTTGTGATCGGACGCCAACATCCGACCTGTACTACATCAACAAGAGCAGCTACACCGTGGTTGGCAGCGGTACCCAGCGCAGCCATATGATCTATCCGAGTTGGCGGATGCTGCGTGCGACATTGGCGGTGAAGTCTTAAACGTTTTCTTATCGACCGGCACGCGACGTCAACACATTGCTCGTTGGATGTCATCGAATGTGTTGCATCGACCGGTTGAATCCACAGCCGATAGCGGACCAATCGACCATTGGCGAGCGTAAGCCACTGTTGCAAGCACGGTAACCAAGCAGTCTCGTTAGACCGAGGGTGGCTTGCAATCTTGAAGAGAGGTATATTACCAGAAGTTAAGAAATTTCCTAATTCTGGTCTCATTTATGTCCACCATCGAACCCTCTATCGATTCCATAGATTTCTCATGCCCATACTGTGGTGCTCACGCCTCCCAGACATGGTTCAGCTTATATGCCCAACCGAATCAAACAGAGAAACGGTCGCCATTTCTGCCTGCCGCCGTTGAGGACGTGGAACTCGATCACACAGCTGACTCAGATGTTATTGTTGAGGCAGAAAAATGGCTCGGCCGAATCGTTGCAAAGGAGATTTTTCTTGCAGATGAAGGTACGAAAACTTATGCAGTTCCTCAGGTCCACAATGCGAACCTGAGCAAATGCTACTCGTGCAAGAAAATCGCGTTATGGCATCACAGGGATCTAGTCTATCCTCGGCGCCGAGCTGGAGCTGCACCCAATCAGGATCTTGACCAGGATATCAAAAACGATATCGAAGAAGCACGTACTATCATTGAGGCATCGCCTAGAGGTGCCGCAGCACTTCTACGCTTGGCAGTTCAGAAGCTATGTGTTCAGCTTGGTGAAGCAGGCAATAAGATTGACGTGGATATCCAAAGCCTCGTAAACAAAGGGATGGATCCGCATCTTCAGCAGGCGTTTGATGCCGTCCGGGTCATCGGTAATGAGGCTGTTCATCCAGGCGAGTTAGACTTAAGAGATGATCGAGAGACTGCAATTACATTGATTGACCTGATCAACATCGTCGCTCAGGAGTTGATCACAAACAAAAAGACTATCGCGGCCATATATGCGCGCCTTCCGGTAGGTAAGCTTGCGGGCATTGAAGCCAGAGCAAAAGGCGCAGCACGTAAAAGAGGAACTGAATGATTTCGATGTAGCCGCCTGCGCGTGGCGGCTCGCCGCAACGGCGCCTGTCGACGAACCTCAAGCTGCGAACGATTTCCATTAAGCCGACAGCCTGCTGTCCAACTGTTTCAGAGGTTTCTAGCCGTGCGTCGATCGGCATGAGATAGTGGTCGACTCCGTCTTGAGGGCTTTGCGCCGGAGCTTCAAAGAAATCGTTGGGTTGTGGTTCGATTCCGGCTAGGCTGCCGCCAGGAATTTCTGCGCGACGCGCGGTCATCGATTGGGCGTTGCTGTTTCTGGAGTTCATGGTTCACTGCGCTGGTCGACTTCTTGAATGACGCGCATAAGGGCATTCCACCACTTTTGTCTATCAATAAATGAGATATCAGGGTCGAACAATGGATCGCCGCAATCAACCGTTCAAAGTCAAAAGAGGCATCTTGTACATCAACGGCGCACCTCTTCAAAGCCATCAGATTCAGAAAGAGCTGGGCAATGGAAAAAATGGCGTAGTCTATCTCGCCTTCAATTCAATTCTTCAGCGGCTCGAGGCGCTGAAAGTGTGGCGTACGCTCGACTCCAAGGATAAGCGCAACAAACTAGCGCAGGGGTTGCGAGAAGCGCAGAAGCTGGCGAAGGTAAGTCCAGAGTACGCAGCAACGATCTACGACGCGCGTGAAGTAGGCGGCGTGTTGATTGCAACGATGGAATACGTCGCCGGACACACGCTGTCCCACTACCAGTCAACTGCCTCGCCGGATGTGTGCCTTGGTCTGGCGGAGCTTTACCTCGCGGCGATCATCGAAACAACAACGGACGAGACGCGCCATGGCGATGCGCATGCAAATAACGTCATGGTATATACCGACAATGCCGATCCCAATGTGCCCCGGCTGCGACTGAAACTGCTCGATTTCGGCACGTCGCTATACTCGGGCAAAGATGCGTCGGAAGATCGGCATTGGCGGCTCGTCAAAAAAACGATTGTTGATCTTACAAAAACTCATCCGTACGCGAATTTCGCTCTCGGCGGCTTAGAGGACAATTGGAACAGGCTAGGAGAAGAGGCAAAACTGGCAAAGACCGCTGGAACCTCTGACCCCGGGCTGTTTTCGGAAAAATTTCTAGCCCAACTGCGAACGGCCCCCTTGCGAGACTATCTTGGAGATATGCGCGAACTTGCGATGGCTGGTGCGAGAAAAGCTGCGGAGAAACGCGATCCCTCCTAGCCAGCGTGCCGGCGCATCGGTTCCGCCCCAAAGGTTCCCGGAAAATTTTTACGCAATGCCGCTGCGGCATTACGAATGACTGAAATCGACCTATTGTGTTGAAAAAGTCGGACGGCAAATTTTATAGGGAATTTTCGGTGACGTCGGCAGTCCAACTGAGCCACGTTCGTGCCGTGGTAGCCGTTATGGACAGTCGAGTTATCGATCTTTCGTTTCCGGCCGACACTAGATTTGAGTTTTTCAATGCAATAGACCCGAAGCGGATACCGGCGGCGGTCTAGCGCAATGCTAGCCAAAATTGATGGTAGCCTGAGATATGGCAGCGCTGCGGTGCGGGCAGGAGGTCTAGTCTGGCACACTGCATCCATTACTCTTCAACAAGCAATTGCTTCTGCGATCGCTGCGGGCGCCGCGTCGGCAAGCGCCCTGCGGGCCTCGTCGGCTCCTTGCAACGGGCTATTGTGTGAGCGATGAATCATCTCGGCCAGATACCTGATATACGAATCGTGAAAAGAATCTGAAAATTCGATCTCAACATATGTCGTTAGCAGTTCCTGTAAGCCGTCCGGTAAGGCTATCAGTACCTTCCCTTTCTGATGCTCGGCCTTCATTTTTTCGACCAAAGCTAGTGCAAGATCTACAACCTTGCTCGCGTTGACTATCGTCTTATTAGATGCTGTTCTCGTGTTGTAAAGCCCATTCCATGCAATAGGTGAATGCGTGAACAGTCCAGGTATGTTGTTGTCGACTTCAAACCAGAAATGTTTGGGATTCTTTTTTTGTTTGCCTACGGATATCCGGCTCGATTGATGCATCAGCGAGTTTCGCAAGGCATACAGCGCGTCGCTATCGGGCGTGTCAACCTGGATCCCTAGAAAATTATGGGCGGACTTGATAATGCCTGATTTATCAGCATATCCTAATGGGAAAGTCATCGGAACAGAGTCATAGCACGTACCCAACTGGTCCATGGCACTAAGGGCCGCGAGTAAAGGCAGCAACTTGCCACTGTATTCGTAAAACTTGGCGTGATTGGCTTCAGCCAGCAAGTGAGATAGTGTTGAATGATACCAAACACCAAAACCCAAGGTGAACTTGCCTTTAGCGCTGATGCTGCAGTGGCCTTCGATCGCAATATTAGTTAACCACTTCAGCTCATGCGCATCCGTTGGCATCGAAAACTTCATAAAAATCCTTAATTTAAAATACTAAGTCGTGGCTTTCTGGTTGAGCACCGGACAACTCCAAGCGTCAACATTTTCACTATAAAACGGTAATCCCCCCATTTTTAGAGCACGCTAAAAGTAGAGGTTAAGCGGCGAGCGCCAATTTCTGTTTTGGCGTAATACCGCCGAGTGCCATGTTGGGCCGGTCGTGATTGTAGGTCCACAACCAGTTGGTAGCAAATTCCTGGATTTCGTCGAGCGTTTCGAACAGGTGGTGGGCAAGCCAGTCGTAGCGAACTGTCCTGTTGTAGCGCTCCACATAGGCGTTCTGTTGGGGCTGTCCAGGCTGGATGAAATCGATACGGATGCCGCGTTTGGCGGCCCAAGCCAAGGTCACCGCGCTGATGTATTCAGGACCGTTGTCGCATCGGATGGCTTTCGGCTTTCCGCGCCATTCGATGATCCGGTCGAGCGAGCGTATCACGCGTTCAGACGGCAGCGAAAAGTCGACCTCGATCCCCAAGCCTTCGCGGTTGAAGTCGTCGATCACATTGAACAGCCGGATACTGCGCCCGTCGGCGAGCTGGTCGTGCATGAAGTCCATCGACCAACTCTGATTGATCGCGGTCGGCACCGCCAGCGGCAGCGGCTTTTCACGTACCAGACGATGACGCGGCTTGATCCGCAGGTTCATCTCGAGCTCGCGGTAAATCCTGTACACACGCTTGTGGTTCCATTTGAAGCCCTTGACGTTGCGCAGGTACAGGAAGCACAGCCCGAAGCCCCAGTTGCGCTGGTTGTTCGTCAGCCGCAGCAGCCAGTCGGCAATGAGGACGTTTTCCGCGTCCAGCTTGGCCTTGTAGCGGTAGCAGGTCTGACTGATGCCAAATGCCTGGTATGCCAGCTTGACCGGCGCTGAGCGCTCCGTTACCGCCCATTGCGCCATCTCCCGCCGCTGAGATGGCGCTACCATTTTTTTGTGAGTGCCTCCGCGACGATCTCGGCCTTGAGGCGCAGCCCTTTAAAGGTGTTAAATAATAGCTCCTTCTTTTAGCACTCGCGCTGTCGAGACGTGGCGGCGCGCTTCGGCGCCAGAGACGTAACTTTTCTTTTTCGGTGGCTTTGGACCCCGCGGGTGCTTTCGCAGCGTCTTCGGTTTAACGTGTCCTGCGACTTCCACCAAGGTGTGGCCCAGTTTCGAGGCGCACATGGCGTCGTACTGCCTCCAGGCAGCGCCCATCACTGCCATTATCATTCCGGCGTAATTAGCCCTGACTTCTGCAGCCACATAAAACGGTGATAGCTCGATACCAATATCACGTAGATCATGCGCAGCTCTCACCGCCATCTGCAGGACGGTCATGACGTTGTAGGCTAACACGGCCACGCCGAAGGCCAACAGTGCCGCGCGTGGATGTCCGAGGGTCGTCACCTCGCTATGCAAGACCGATTCTAGCCGTTGAAACATCGATTCGATCTGCCAGCGTCGGCGATATAGACGAGCTAT
>Ga0265798_10008313_pt1 | contig 13251 bp, 14 predicted proteins | sample P3T30metagenome_FD_192430 | JGI IMG/M metagenome (GOLD analysis project Ga0265798, IMG submission 192430) | Plant litter microbial communities from East Loma Ridge, Irvine, California - P3 T30 | ecosystem: Environmental > Terrestrial > Plant litter > Unclassified | place: USA: California...
TGTTCGGCAACCACTTCCTGGAACGAGCCGTCGATTGTGGCACCGTGAGCTGCCTGCTCAGTACTGAGGTCTTCGGGTTGGATCTTTATCCGGCCTGGTTCCCGAAAGGCGCGATCCAGGAGCTTACGCATCGTCAACGGACATTTGCTCCTCACAGACCGATCTCCAAACACCCGGCAAGTCGGCTTGGCCATGTGTCTGTAGACCAGACTGCAGCTCGCGCTGTAGCATGGCGGATCGGTGAGGCTCATGTCGCCAAACCGCTCCAGGTCGTCCAATCGTGCCGCTATCATCGCGGGTCCCGGGCCCGGAAGATGGAACCAGCCTCCTGGCCCAAACTTGCTCATGGGCGAAAGCAAGGGGCATAGCTTGGTCATTTGGAGAGGAGGATTATTCAACCACCATCCCACATCGACTTCGTCCGGGCCAGGTTTCGTAGTCGATACACGGTGAATCCGACAATGCCATAGCCCCAATCCCGATAAGTACTCTCGTACCAGATCTGCTGCGGTTCACCGCTCGGGCGTAGAAAAAGCTTCACCTGCGCCTTGGGCGAGCGGCGGATGCAAGCATTGAAAATCGAATTGATGTTGGAGGTCGTGATGAGGTCTTGAGCCGAGAGATATGAAAGAATGTGCTCGAGGAGCTCGGCGATGGCTAGGACTCTCGATGCGGCGCTGTCGGGTCTTTCGAGACTGAGCATCGTAGCATCAGGTGAGTTAAAGTCACCAAAAGCGGGCCTGGTGCCCTGGCATGGATGTGTCAGACTCCACAGTTCGCGTATGCATTGTTTGTAGCTTATGGTGTATTTCTTCTTGTATCTTGTGGACATGCTGTTTGTGTCGGCTGCGATTATTCCCTTCGGCAGTGGGTGAAAGAGTGAGTCTTCTTGCTCATGATTAGTGGTGGTTCCGAGTTCAAGTGGGACTAGTGATTAGATCTCGCCAGGCAGCTCTAGGTAACAATGCAGAGCGGTAGGATGGAAGCCTTGGTGATGGTTACACGCGACTTCAGAACTGCCCAGAGCTTGTCCGTTGCTGGAGGCTTCACGTTGTTCTTGTGATACCACATATTCCCTTCTAAGAAGCTTGTTTTGGTTGTCAATAGAGCTTGGTCAGATACAAGATTGGCGATACTCGTGAGATCCACGCTCCTGACGACATCTCATCCGAAATACGATAGCAACAACCCACTCAAACATCAAACGTGCTCGCAGAAGAGAAACCAGAATTTATCCTGCATGAAATCCTGTTTACGCCAGAGCCTCTCGCACCTGCTCCGCAAGCTTCTTCTCCTCATCAACCCACTGATCACTACGCAAAACCGAAACACCTTTAAAACAAACAGGCGACCTATTAAACACAAGATCAAAGTGACCCCCCAACTGTCGAATCCACTCAGAAATCGCTTCCTCGAACGACGTGCGGTGGAGTACAACACCAACAACAGGGTCGTCAAGACTCTCATCGTGGATAGTAGTCTCGCCTCGCATCCGAAAAGCAGCGTCGAGGAACCCGCGTACCGTCAGCGGAAAATCACTCTTGACTGTTCGTTCGCCGGTGAAGTAGCACCCCTGGATCCTATTGTGGCTGTACCACAGCTTGGCGCACGCTTCATGGACGGGAGGGTCAGTGAAGATCATATCGCCGTAAAGGTCCACATCCTGCGGCGTAGCGATGATTCCGACAGCACACATCGGTGAGTTGTCCGTTGTAAAGCCCTTCGGCAGTCGATCTCTTTTCAAATCCCAAAGCTGAGCTAGAGGACAGAGTGTGGTTGGTTGTGCGGGTGCGAGCTGGCAAGTGAATCTCATTTCTGCCGTTTTGGTATTCGCACGTGGGATCAGCTTGATCTCTTCATTGTCTTCTCCCTCCTCGGGGTTCACAGGAAGGCCGTACTTGTCAATATTTTGCGACGACCACGTGTACCATGTCAGCGGCACCTTTCTCGGACATAGCCAGAGATCCCTCATTAACAATCGGGGGGAATGGAGGATGCATCGTCTGAAGAATGGGCTGGCATTGTGGGCTATCATGAGTTCGGTTGTCGACAAGTACAAGAGGATGTGTTCGAGGAGCTCGAGAAGTAGTAGAACTCTCGACGTGGCGTTGCTGGGTTGCCTGAGTCTGTTTGAGCCAGTGGGAGGAGTGGGCTCGTTTCCCTTGACATAAGAATCAGGTTTTTGCGTTTTGTGAAAAAACAGGCTGTTCACATACCGTGTATGTCTTCCGGTGTTGTTCAGACATGATGTCTGTTGCGATTGGTAAGAGAAACAAAGACATTCTTTTGACGAAGAGTGTGTAGATTTGATGGCTACTAGTCAAGCGGGAAGTATGCATATGGGTAATTGACCAGACCCCGCGCCATTGGCCATTGGAGGTCAGAAGATGTGAAGCTCCGATGGTTGCACAAGACTCTGTCCCTGCTTTAGGCTGCAAGAGCTTGATGCCTGCTATTCAACACTCTACCGTGCCCAATCTGCTGCAGCGCGCAGGAAACCAGACAGCAGCGCCGTACCTATCTGGCACGAATGGAAACGCGGCTTGTCATAAGATCAACACACTCTTGTCAACTCCAAGTAACAGAATACTTGTCTCTCACCTTTCAGCTGTCGAACGTCTGAGTGCAATTTTCGGAATATCCTGCGGTAGCTCATATGCCAATTTATTCATGCTTTCAGATCTACCGACTTTATGTCAAAAGTCTCAGGCCCGTATGTATTTCAGTACGCGAGACACCGTGCACTTTGCGTCTCAGGATCTCAGTACTGGTGTGGTCGTGTTGCTGAATGCTCACATCATGTACACGGATCCACTGGAACTTTTGGCTAGCCTCCCGGCATGGTGATCAACTAGGCTTTATTCCAACGTTCATGATTGCGTGTTCCGGCTCAAACAGTCCTCCTGTCAGACATGGCCCTCACAATGCTTCCCGGGCCAACCATCTCCACAAGCTGAGACAACAATTAGCAATCAACATCTCCGATCACAGTCCAACCCGGACTCCCAAGACTCACCTTCTCATGCCAGCTCAACAGCACACTCATAGCCTGTCCACCACCCTCCGCGCCGCCGAAACTCCTACCCGCAACCTGCGTGAAACCCGACTGTTGCGGCGCAGAACCCTTGCCCACCGACGCAGCAGTTGCAGGCTGGCTCTGGCCCATGCCCTTGTAGAGGTACTTCATAAGAGTATCGCAGACTTCCGAACCACCTTCAGACTGGTAGATGCGCTGCAGGATGGGCGTCATTTCCGATTGCCGTATTGACTGCAAAATCTCGGTGACTGTGCTGAGGTGGACATTCTGCAAAACAAGAACTCCCTTAGCAATCGTTCGCTATGTTGTTGTGGACTGCATCCCGTCTCTTCCGTTGAATGCTCGCAATGTGCCCTGGTTTGCCTTACCTTTCCTTGCTCGTCTGCGCCATAAGGCGGGTTCTCCAATGCTCCCTTCAAGGCTTCTTCCGCCTGACCCGCTCGCATCAATTGTTTGATCTGGCCGGAAAGAGTCTGGACATCTTCCGTCGACACTGGCTGGACGGCGGGGGTGAGGGTCGCGAGGTCGAAGTTGTAAGAGGATTCCGGGTCGAGGGCGTCGATGTTGAGTGTTCTCCAGTTGAAGTCGGCCATTTTGTATGTGCAGTTGTCTGTGAACAATTCAGGTAATCGCTCGAGTCGCAACAACGCTTCAGGTCCAGTCAATAATCTACGTTTCGTAAGTGAACAGCCAGCAGCGAAGCCGCAGCGTGCCTGACGACGATTGTGGGGAAGCTGGGAGAGACGACAAACAGCAACGATATCTGACACGATTCCAATTTTGCTTCGACTTTAGCCGCTTACTCTCGCCAACATCGAACCTCCAAGCACAGCTTCCCGACTCCAAGGGCATATCGCAATCCTCGTCGCAGCCATTGCAACCCGCCCACACACATACAACGCCATGTCGCAGTCAACCCAATACCCCCCAGAGACCATCTCCGTCTCCGAAGGTCCGGAGATCGGCCAGACCGTCAGACCCTCCGTACCGACCAAAGCCCTCAACTCAGACTACCCGGTACAAACACCCGCCTTGAGAACCACCACGCGCTCGTTCAGAGAACCTCACTAACACCTCCTCTCCCCCTCCCAAAAGCTCATCGACTCAGACCCCCACTTCAAGCGCGTACTAGGCTACGCCCGCCCCTCAGACTACGCCGCAGGCGCCCTCTTCGGCGCCTGCGGCCCCGCCGCCATGCTCTGGTGGGAGCGCATTTCCCCCTCAGAAGTCGGCAAGGGCGGTTTCGCGTCCATCATGCGCCTCTCGGGCTTCGTCTCGCTCTCGGCGGGTTTCCTGCTGCTGTACTCGCGCAGCCAGAACCGCTTCTACGGCTGGACGGAGAACAGGCGCGAGATCGACATGGACATGCGCGAGATGACCGATCGCGTCAAGCAGGGCCTGCCGCTGTACGGCAAGAGCACTCTGACCGAGTACATGCAGGGCGTTGCCAGCCGTCAGAGCAGGTACTCGGGCGTGTGGTTGCACATTATGCCGTGGTTCAACTTTGTCAACCACCCGCACCATGGTGTGGACACGGCCAAGTACTACAGGAACGCGGAGAAGGAGCTGGAGGCTGAGAAGAGGTTGGGCTCGAGGGCTTAGATGGGCAATCTGAGGGTGGAGGTGTTGGGGAGGGCTGGTTCGTTCTGTTCTCTAGAGCAGAGATCGGGGAGCTGGCAGGACAGATGGGATATCCGCGGCCTGTATGATTACCAGGCCAAAACTGTTGTGTGTACAAATCACGTGAGTTCTTGCAATGGGCAGGAACCTCGAATACAATCTTCTTTTTTTTTCTGATTCTGACTGCGAGGGTGTCGTCTCCTTCCCGGATTGTGGTTACTCTAGTACTGCCCAAATACTGACAAAAGACTGGCAACGATTTCGTTTGCTCAGAATTCCAGCAACACTGCAGATTTGTACATGTCAAAGCGACCCCGAATGTTCAAAAGGCCAATGCCATAACTCGATGACCACGCCCATATTTTGAATGTCAAGAGAGTCACTCACATTCAATCAGATTCATCATGGTATCATAAAACAACAGCCAACCACTTTCCACCAATCCGCCAACCAAAACCTCCCACCCACTCTACCACCCATCTCACACATCAACCACCACCATCCCTTCAAACAACCTCCCCAACCTTGGTACAGATCCAAGTACTAGCATACATATTAACCCGATCCGTGCACGTCCCCGCCGGCACCCTAGCCGCAACCCTTTTACTCGCGAATCCTTCCGCCTCGAACACCCTCACATACCACGGGCTCAGCCCTGCACTGCGCAGCAAGACGCGGCCGCCGAGTTTGAGCGAGCGGTTGACGGCTCGGACTTGGGCGGGGGCTTCGGGCCCGCCGGGCGTGAACCAGTCCATGCTGTCCATCAGGACGGCGATGGTCAGGCTGGCGGGCTGCATGCGGGCGAAGACCTCGCTGAGCTCGTCGGTGTGGATGCGCAGGTTGTCGAGGGCTGTCGGGGTGGAGAGGCGCGGGTGGGATTTTGGGGAGAGGTAGGTTGGGTGGCATTTGGGGGTGTATTGGCCTGTGGAGTGGGTGGGTTAGTAAGGATAAGGAGAGGTTGGGCGAGCCTGATGTTTCGATCTTTTGTCTGGGGAAACTAACCGAGTAGGCAGACGAGGTAGTAGTGGTTGTCTTCGCTGATCAAAGTCTCGCTGACCACGGGGTCAAGTGTTTCGACGCCGTAGTTCCAGATGGCTTGGCCACTCTTGCTAGCAGTCACTGCGCCGGCCTTGCCGTCGCCGCTTGACTTTTGGTCAGCGTTGGTGGCATTGGGGTTTTCGCTCACGCGCTTGAAGTCCTCTTCGATCATGGCTCTCTGCTCACTGGGCACGCCGAGTGCTTTCCACAAGAACCTCTCGGAACCGATGACGAAGTATGCCAACAGGCGAGAGAGGAGCACACGGCGGATCCGCTTGTTCCAGATCTCGCGCTGCTCGGCCAATGTCTGCGAAGACGCGAACTTGAGCATGTCTTTGCGGATGCCGAGCAATTGACCAAGCCACTGAACAAGCTGAAGAGCGTGCCTGGAGCCACCGGTCGCATAGAGACCCTTGCCCTGCGGAGAGAATGTGGCAGGACCAGCATGCAGCCAATAGTCAAAGGCTTGGCTAGACAGGTGAGGCGAGAGTCGCTGAAGAAGGAGATCCTGGAAGTTCTCGTGCTTACCCTCGCCAAACAGCTTCCACATGTCTTGATATTCGAGGCCACGGAAGGCAGCCACCTTCAGTTCGAGGAGATGGTTCTGAGCAGGGTTGAGATCAACGGCGTGGATTCGCTTGGGACGTTCCAGGGCGTAGGACAGGATGTTGTCGCCTGCGCTTGTGATGGCGAGGATCACGTCTTCCGAATTGATCTTGAGCAGGCGAGAGTCGACGCGGGAGTCTTCCCAGGTAAATGCGTAAATGTATTCATCGTTGAACTGGCGGTGCTTCTGAAGTGTCTCGTCGTAGTAGATGCGAGTCTTGTTGTTCTGGTAGTAAGCTGCCGGCAGAGGGAGCGAGGCTGCCAAGTTGACGACAGCGGATTCGTATGCTTTGCTGTGACGCTCAGAAATGGAAGAGCTGCGACGAGGTGTGATAAGCGACTTTGAGTGTCCGTCCAAAGCGGAGATGAAGGGACTCTCGGTCACGGCTGCGTCGAGAGCGGCAAGTTGTTGCATGCTCGAGCTCGTCTCTCTCGCACACCCGACAAAGATGTAGTAAGGGATGCGGAAGCCGAATAGACGGCATCGGCGGTTGGTGCTGAGGATAGTGCCGAACTTGTACTCGATGTAGTCACGTCTGGCCGAGTCCAAGTTGACACGGTCGAGCTCGAACCAAGTCCTCCAGAAGACACGAGATATCCACATGCAATGCCTGTTGATGGCACCGCCCATGTAGTTGCGGCCCCTGAATTCGACCTGATTTTGGACGTAAAAGTCGACAACACCGACGATGCCGTTGGGTGCCAACAGGTTGCTCACACTGTCGATAGCAGGGTGGAATTCGGGGATCATGCTCAGACTGTAAGACATGGTCAAGACGTCCGCTCCAATCGAGTCGCGTGCGTGATCGTCGTATGCGGACTTGCCGATGCTGAAGTCCGCCTTTTCGTCGTCGACACCAGACTCGTAGTCGGAGAGGCGGAAGACGCGAGCGTCCTGGCAGATGACATGGACGTTCTTCCAGCCCAGACGACTGAATCGCTCGCGCGCAACTGCGCAGAGCGACGTGCTGAGATCCACCAAATAGACTGCGTGGAAGAAGGTAGGGACGTCGAGCTGCTGTTGCATCTGCTCAATGTTCCAGCCGGTTCCTCCACCCATGTCCACCCAAATCGGCTTGGACGGGATCTGGCCAGTCTTTTGCCTGTACTTTGCTTGTGCAGCCACTAAGGCCAGCATGTCTTCTCTGCCCTGCAACAGACGCGTCCTGGTAGCATCGTAGATCGAGGCTTGGGCTTTGTAGAAGCTCTCGAGAGCGTCTTGCTGGCTACCACTGCCATCGCCGGAGTGTGGTTTGAGGAAACAGTTATAAGCGAATTTGGCGTATTGAGAACCGCTGCCGTAGGCTTTGCGGAGAATGCTGACTTCGGTGAAGGAGAAGATGACATAGGATGCTAGGATGAAGACGAGTAGGACGGAGGCAAGGCTGACCTGGGCCAATGGGTTGGCGAAGGTCAGGTAGAGGGCGTGCAGGCCTGACATGATGAGGGTGCAGCTGCCCAGCCCAAGTGTTAGGAGATGTGATATGAATAGAGAGACGATTGAAGTTGCCAAGTTCGAGGCAGGAAAGGAAACGAGGAAGAAAGGAAACGAGATCAAGCAGGCAGGAGGCCAGACACTTATCCACAACCCCAAGAAGACAGCCCGCGCTCAACAAATCGCGAGGGCTCGCCAGAAAGTCAGGCGCCGATCGCATACCACGCGCTCGCATGTGCGGCGTAGAGACAAGACGCATGTCATGGGCCAGACATGCGGACCCCACGACCACAATAATGTTGTCCACCCCGCCAGCGTCCTGCCCCTCGCCAGTGGGCACGTCAATCAGGGACGACGGCGACCTATCAGCATGCCCACATGTCCCTGCATGGCCTGCAAGAAATAAAAGCAGACCTGCAATGATGCATTTTGAAAGGGATTCCGCAATGCGGGCGCTCCCATTCTGTGCTAGGTGGCCCTGCAGGGCCTGAAGGGAAGGAGAGGGACCATCGGGATAGTCATGGAGACCAAGAGGCGTGAGGCAGTCAGCAGCCAACGACATGGCCACGAGCGACGTCCATAGGAGGTCGAGAGGGCAGATGGAGTGCTACGCGGAGAGATGCTTCCAAAGTGGAGCCTCGACGCTAGCGGCCGAAGCCAATCAGCGAGTGAGGACCTCGCACGATGGACCTCACTTGCTATCGGTGCATGCCAGACGACAGCTCCATATGTTTTACCGAAGAATCAGCAAGCTTTATGCGTTGCATGTTGCATGGCCAGCGATTGGCATTAGTTAGACTCCGGGTGTTGTAGGGTTGTTCATGTTGCAATGATTGAAGATCCTCGTACCTGCGTGGCGGGTCAATGGGTAGTCGAGACGATCGACGAGCGAGACTCGTTGTAGGTGCAGTGCGCGATCCAATGTATTGTATAAGACTTTGTCATCTTGGCAGTGAGATCAGGCTGTTAGCACTCTAAAACGTGCTCTTCGTCGTGAGAGCTGGGAGCCTCGTCCTCGTCAAAAAGGTCAAGAAGGCCCATCCAGTTCGGCCTGTCAAACAAGAAACTACCGATTTATTCAAATATGAGTTCTTCCATCGAATAGGAATCGTCTACTTCAGATTCAATAGCTCGGCCTTTTGGAGATTGTTGCTGGACGGCTGATTCTGATCTGGTGTTACTCATGCGTGTGTGTGGACCCTGAAGATGACATAAGCAGGACTTGGTCGAGTGTGATTCGTGATGCTCATGTGGACTCTTCGGTTGCATGAGTGCGAGTCCAGTTGACGATAGAAACATACGCATGGTGTTAGGTTGGAAATATCCTGCAGTATCCGCAGAGCCAGCTTCTCTCTTGAACCATTGAACCAACATCAGCCAAGATGAGTATTTCATTACCTATCCTGCTGGATTTCGAACGTTTTCGGCATGTATCGTATCAAATGTAAATTACGCCCGCTCATGACCACCGACCATGCTGAAGTGCTCATTAAACAGAATAACCCTCCAGCCGCCTGCCTTGCCTCGGAAGCCGCAAGCAAGACTTATTAGATCGTAAAGAAAGGTCAGTCCCTTTACTTCGCAGCGCCCTTGTACTTGGCCTTTCCGAAGTCCCATGGCACGTATCTGTAAGACGCAGGTCAGCAAACCATTCCACCAAACACAACCAGCCTCTCAGCATGTGCCAACAACATACCTGTACTTGATCATGCTCTGGATCTGTCTCCTCATGGTCAGGAAGACCAGGATCAACCAGTAAACGACAAGAACGGGCCAGAAGACAGGCAGGTTGAAGATCTCACTCCAGGAACAGGCGAAAGCAATGCAGACGGCGCGAGTCGCAGAGTGCCAGAACTTGAACTCGGGCAGGCGGCGGACAAAGGGCTTGAACTCCTCGTCGCTCTTGGTGGGGAGCGAAGATGTGCCCGAGGGCATGCCGTCCTCCATGTCTGTGTCCGACTCGAGGCTAGGGTCGAATTTGGGCGAGATGAACGCCAGAAAGAGGTTGAGGAGGTAGATGCCGAGAGAGTAGGCGACTGCATAGGTGAGTTAGCCCTGTTGTTTCTTCTCTTTTGTTTTGCTTGCGCTCCTCCAATTGTGTGGGCCTTGCTCTTGACGTACCAATATACCATCCCTGCGCGAACACTATCCGGAGGCCAAACAGAACGAAGACGGTTGCTGTTGCGATCCATCGGTAGGTGGTGTATGGTGTGGACTTGTCCAGGTAGTTTTGGTACATCTGCGCTGGAGTGTCAGTACCGGGGCCTTGTCTGCGATTCATCTACAGCGACGACGCCGAATGCCATGCTAGCACGACTCTTTCAAGAATCGACTGACCCTCTGGAATTTGGTTGTTTGCGCGCTCACGGCAGCGAAAGGCGTCTCGGGCTCGGGCGCATCCATGATTGCGGTTACGTTCGGAGGATTGCAAGTAGGCCAATGTATGAGGGTAGTCGAGGTTGGAGGTTGTAGTGTTGTGTTGTATAGGTGAATGCGACGATGATGGACTGGGGCGAGTGCAACGGTTGTCCAGACGCTCCTGAAAGTTTGGCTGGGGTTGGCTTTAGGCGGGCGTTTGTTGAAGTCCACTGTTAACAGAACAGATTGCAGACAACTGGGCTGTGCTGTGCTGTGGCGCACGCGTACGTGGCTTGATAACCCTAACCCTCTGATGGACATCTCAAGGTAAGAAAGTCGTGGCAGAAATCGATTTCTGACCCCATGAAGACACGACTTCTGCTGAGCCGCTCGAATGGACCTCGGCGCGTGGTTAAGCCGATGCACCTGGATGAACGGCCGGAGCTGTAAGTTAGCTGCTGCAAGCACATACATCATAATATTTCACTTACAATAGTTAGCTCACTTACCGCTAGCCATTGCAATCGAGCAATTCACACATCACACTCTCACATCATGCTCGCCTCACGCGCAAGACCATGCGTCTCTCAATTCAACAAGTTCATCGTCCCTCTACGAGCCCGCTACTCCAGCGCAACCGAGAAGCAATATGAGTTCCTCAAGGTCTCCGTACCTCGAGCAGGCGTAGGAATGAGTAGGCCTCCCAGGACAACCACCCTCATCCGTCTCCATCCAAACTAACAAACCCCTCCCAGTCCAACTCCACCGCCCCAAAGCCCTCAACGCCCTCTTCACCCCACTAATCCACGAGCTGAACGCCGCCCTCAAAACCTTCGACGCCGACCCCTCAATCGGCGCCATGGTCCTGACCGGCAGCGAAAAGGCCTTCGCAGCCGGCGCCGACATCAAGGAAATGGCGCCCAAAACCTTCGCAGACGCCTACGGCGCCGACTTCATCGAGAGCTGGTCCGAGCTGCCCACCCTCATCCGCAAGCCCGTCATCAGCGCCGTCAACGGCCACGCGCTGGGCGGCGGCTGCGAGCTGGCCATGATGGCCGACGTGCTGTACTGCAGCGCGAAAGCGAACTTCGGGCAGCCGGAGATCAAGCTTGGGATTATTCCGGGAGCTGGCGGCAGTCAGAGGCTGACGAGGGCGATTGGGAAGAGCAGGGCTATGGAGCTTATTCTGACGGGGAAGAATTTCAGCGGGCAGGAGGCTTTTGATTGGGGGCTTGCGGCGAGGGTGTTTGAGACTCCGGAGCAGTGTGTTGAGGGCGCGTTGGATACGGCTGAGACGATTGCGAGCTACTCGAAGATTGCTGTCAAGGCGGCCAAGGAGGTTGTGAACAAGAGCCAGGATTTGGGAGTCAGGGAGGGTGTGGAGTTTGAGCGTAGGATCTTCCACGGTCTTTTCGGCAGCGAGGACCAGAAGATTGGCATGAAGGCTTTCGCAGAGAAGAAGAAGCCCGAGTGGACTCACCGATGAGCTGGGAATTATGAGTTTGACGAAGGTGCTTGGTAACGCACACGTGAGAAAAAGCTCACTATGTTACTCGCATGTAAAAATAACGAACCAACACACATCGTATGGGCAAAGCCCTCATGACTTAGTAAAGACAGTCGTCATGACATGTTCCGTACTCTTTCTCGTCATAAAGTCATCAATTCCAGGCAGAGAAAGTCTTCCAAACACCAAGAAACTCCCCAGAACATCTCTCAGATCATCCAAAGAAAAAAAACATTCAAGTCTCCTTCCTGAATCCCAAGTCCAGATGATCCGCCTTTCCACTCGCCTGGTTGGCGACTTGATCGTTCGCATTAATCGAAGTACCCGGCACGGTCGCTCCCTTGCCTTTAATGAGCAGCGTTAGCAATCACAGTTCCCAGAAGAAAGATAAGAAGAAGGAAAAACTCACTCCTCCCCATATCCTTGATCCCCTTGCCAGCTTCATCGGACTTCTTCGACTGCCCGCCGCGCATGTCCATGCTGTTGCCGAGCACATCGCCCATGGCAGCGGAAGTTTCCTGGAGGCCACCTAGTGAAAGAAAAGATGTTGAAATCAGTACAAGGTAGGTAACAGTCGAACAAGACAGGTGAGAACCAGAAGAAAAGCTGTTTGTGCCTGGTTTGGAAGATGGGAAACCGTACCTCCAACTCCCTTGAGAGCGTTACGCATGTTCTCGGTCATCTTGAGAGTACTCTTCGCGGAGCTTCTGTCGGGTAGAGGGAGAGGTAGAATGAATAGTAGCCTTTTTTTAATGTTCCTGAAACTAGTTCGCCACGATTGAGAGTAATGGTATGAAGATAGGTAGGCAAGTAGTATATAAAAGCAGGCTAAAGGTTACATGGAAAAGGAACAAGAGAAAGGTCCACGTGCCTCACATCGCGTCGTATTACGCATGACGTAAGGATGGAAAGAGGTGATGTGGTGGGAGGTGGCACGAAGCGAACGAGCAAGGATGTTCACGTCGGACCGCGAGTGGGAAGTTGGCAGCACCCTTGTCGGCGGCCAGTCGGTTCGGTCGGTCGGGTTTGATCTACGCAGCCGACGAAGGACAGCCAGCCGAGAAGGACATGAGAGTTGGACGCGTGTATCGATGGATACATGTACAAGTACCTATACTTGAAGACTGTATGATAAAGTTTTGCGTATGAGTTGTGGTGGACATCATACTATTGCATGTAATAGAAGATTAGCAAGTATCGGCAGGTATCGCTCTGTATACCACCACACATTACATAGCAGACACACGACACGAACGAGATATTTCAAAACAACACCAAAGCACGCAGTACACTTAAAAGTCGGAAGATTTTTCTTTTTTCATTCCGATCACTCGAGTGCAATAGCAACCTAACTATAATAAACACCCACAGCCATTTTTTGCAACACCTACCCTCCTTTCCCACGCTGTGCATAGAAATAACAAATCGGGAATCAGAAAAAGGGACGGACAGGTCAGGCCAGGAGGTGGTGAAAGAGCAGCAGCAAAAAGACAAACTCCGCTCTTGTTCCCCTCCGATTCAAGGACGAAAAGCCCTTGGAAAATCTAGTAGAACCCCCCAAACGGGCAGGACCCGCAGACGTAAACACTTTGGAAAAAGGAAGAATTAAAAAAGGGTGAATAGCAAGAACCCCCCCATTAGTGTCCCTAG
>Ga0265798_10008314_pt1 | contig 13250 bp, 14 predicted proteins | sample P3T30metagenome_FD_192430 | JGI IMG/M metagenome (GOLD analysis project Ga0265798, IMG submission 192430) | Plant litter microbial communities from East Loma Ridge, Irvine, California - P3 T30 | ecosystem: Environmental > Terrestrial > Plant litter > Unclassified | place: USA: California...
CCGGGACGGCCGACCGATGAGCGCGCCGATCCGCGTCGTCGCGCTGCTCTTCCCGCACGTGACGCAGCTCGACCTCACCGGACCCGTGCAGGTGCTGTCGCGGCTGCCCGGCGCGGTGGTCGACCTCGCGTGGCACCGGATCGAGCCGGTGCCGACCGACTGCGGCTTCTCGATCCTCCCGACCGTCGCGTTCGCGGACGCCCCGCAGGCCGACGTGCTCCTCGTGCCCGGCGGCGCCGGCGCGTTCGAGCTGATGGAGGATCCGGCGGCCCTCGAGGTCGTGCGCCGCCAGGCCGCGGGTGCTCGCCACGTGCTGAGCGTCTGCACGGGCGCCTTCGTGCTCGGCGCCGCGGGCCTCATCGCCGGCCGACGCGCGACGACGCACTGGGCCTCGCATCCGCTGCTGGAGCTGCTCGGCGCGGTGCCCGTGCACGAGCGCGTGGTGCGCGACGGCCGCCTGATCACGGGCGGCGGCATCACGAGCGGCATCGACGCGGCGCTCGTGCTGGCGGGTGAGATCGCGGGCGAGGCCGAGGCGCGGGCGATCCAGCTGGCCCTCGAGTACGACCCGCACCCGCCGGCCGACGCGGGCCACCCGTCGCGCCCGGGCGCGGATCCGGCCGAGGTCGAGCGGGCGATGCGGCAGGCGCGCCGCGACCGGGAGCCGCTGGTCGCCCGCGCGGCGGAGCGGCTGCGGGCGGGCTGACCGCGGCACGCGCGCGGGACCGCGCGGTCTCGCGTGGCCGATCCCCGCCGGATCCGCCGCCGATCCGGTCGCGGCGGGCCGTCCCTGGCAGGGTCGAGGAGCGGGCTCCCGTCGGATCCCGCAGACCTCCCGAGGAGAACCATGCCGCTGATCCGCTTCCTGTTCGTCGCCGTCCCCGTCATTCGCCGGTTCCTGCGCAGCCGCCAGGGCAAGGCCGCGATGGCCAAGGGCAAGGCCCAGATGGCCAAGCGCTCGCAGAAGCGCGCCGCCCGGCGCGCCACCGCGACCCGCCGCCGGTAGGGCGACGGGCCGCGGTCGGCGGTCCGCTCAGCCGTCGCCGGCCGCGCGCCCGTCGACCGTGCCGCCCGCGGGCGCCTCGTCCACGACGGACGTCCTCACGGACGTCCACGAGATGGTGCTCCGCGCCGGGAAGGCTCCCGGGTCGCCCCGGTTCTCCCCCACCTGCACCTCGCGCTCGCCGATCACCTGGCCCGTCGCCGGGTCGATCACGATGTCCTGCCGGGTGTGGTCGGCCGACTCGTAGCGGCCGATCGCGATGCCGGTCCGCCCGTCGAGGGTGGCCTGCTGATCCGTGATCGTCACGCCCGGGATGAGGGCCGCCGCGTCGAGCAGCGCACCCCGCAGGTCGGCGGGCACGGTGCCGGCGCGCAGCGTGTCCGCGATCCACACGAGCGCCTGGCCCGCCGGCGAGCGGCCGGCGCCCGTCGTGAGCTCGCGGATCCGGTCGAGCAGCCGCTCGGGGTCCCGCGGCAGCGTCGCGAGGTCGTCGTCGGAGGTGTCGAGCGGCGCGCCACCGGAGAACCGCCCGCCGTCGGCCCGCAGCAGCTCGCCGCCCGGGCCGTAGGTGGCCAGCGCGTCGTCGCGGTCCCGCTCGGCCTGCTCCACGCTCGCCGCGGACGCGCCCGGGACCGGCTCCGCGGGCAGCCGCTGCAGCACCCAGGCGTCGGCCCGGTCGGCCGGCAGGTAGAGCCGCTCGGTGGTGAGCGTCTGGTAGTGGCCGTCGTCGCCGAGGGTCGTGTGGAGCGCGCGCGTCTCCACCCGGAGGTACTGGCCGGGGCCGACGACGGGATCCACCACCTCCACCGTGCGGAGCGCCGCGGCGTGCAGCGCGTCGGCCGCCGCCGGATCCGCGGTGCCGTGCCAGGCGCCCGGCCCGACGGTCCCGGTCAGCACGAGCCCGGCGGCGAGCGCCCCCGCCACCAGCGCCCCGCCCGCCGACCAGCGGATCACGCGGGTCCTCCGCGGCCGCGGAGACCGTGACGGCGACGGCGCGGGTGCGGTCACCGGATCCACCTCCTCCCGGATCCGCGCGAACAGCGCCGCGCGGGCCCCGTCGACCGCGGCATCCCGCGGCCCCCTGGCCCGTTCCCCGAGACCGCGCAGCAGCGTCAGCTCGTCCATGTGCCCACCTCCTCCTGCACCCGGGCGTCGCCCGGCTCGATGACGCGCCGGAGCTTGCCCCGGGCGCGGTTCAGACGTGAGCGGACGGTCCCGACGGGGATGTCGAGCGCCTCGGCGATGCCGCGGTAATCGAGATCGGCCCATGCGTGCAGCAGCAGCACGTCGCGGTCCCCGGCGGGGAGCCGCGACAGCGCCCGCGACATGCCGCGGACGGCCTGCGCGGCGTCGATCCGGGATGCCGCCGCCTCGATCGCGTCGTCGTCCAGGACCTCCGCCAGGTGGGATGCGAGCATCCCGCGCCATGCCGTCGCCTCGACGCGCGCGTGCTTCCGCAGCAGCACCGTCGCGATGCCGAGCAGCCAGGCGCGCGCGTCGCCGCGGGCCGGGTCGAACCGGGCCCGCTGCTCGAACGCCACCAGGAACGTCTCGGACATCAGGTCGTCGCCGACCGCGGCACCCGCCCGCAGGCTCACGTACCGGTGCACCGTGCGGTGGTGCCGGTCGAAGAGGGCCGCGAACACCGCGGGGACCTCCTCGGACCGGCGGATCAACTGGCCGTCCGTCTCATCGCTCACACCCGGTATTGCCGGATCCGGGCCGAGGGGTTCACGCGGATCCTCCCGAGCGTCCCGCGGCATGCCGTCCGCCAGGTCCTACGGGGCCAGCAGCGCCGCGATCACCAGCAGCACCGGGATCGACGCGATGGTCGTGATCAGCACCGTGTCGCGCGCGAGCACCACGCCCCGCTCGTAGCGCGAGGCGAAGTTGAAGATGTTCTGCGCGGTCGGCAGCCCGGCGATCACGGTCGCCGCGAAGGTCTGGTCGGCGTCGAGGTGGAACGCGAAGCGGGCGAGCAGGAAGGCGGCGAGCGGCATGATCACCGTCTTGATCGCCGACGCGACGATGATCTCGCCGCGGCCCGACCCCGGCGCGAGCGGCTTCCGCCCCACGAGCGACATGCCGAACGCCATCAGCACGATGGGGATCGCGGCGCCGCCGATCAGCCGGAACGGCTCGTACACCGCGTCGGGCACCTGCAGCCCCGTCACCGCGATGAGGATGCCGAGCAGCGACGCGATGATCATCGGGTTCCGCAGCGGCTGCGTGAGGATCCCGACCACCGACGCGGATCCGCGGCTCGAGATGTCGAGGATCGTCAGCGTCGTCGGCGCGAGCACCAGCAGCTGCAGGAGCAGCACGGGCGCGACGAGCTGCGCGTCGCCGAGCACGTAGATCGCGACCGGCAGGCCGATGTTGTTGGCGTTCACGTAGGCCGCCGACGCCGCGCCTATGGTGGTCTCCGCCACGGGCCGCCGGAACAGGATCCGCGCTACGACCAGGTAGAGCACCGCGGCCACCGCCACCGCGGACGCCGAGGCCAGCAGGAACGACGAGAACACGACGTGCAGGTCGGCCTTCGCGAGCACCGTGAAGAGGAGCGCGGGCGTCGCGACGAAGAACGCGACCCGGTTGAGGGAGTGCTGCGCGCCGGGACCGGCGAGGCCCGAGCGGCCGACGGCGTAGCCCACGGCGATGATGAAGCCGATGATGGCGAACCCGGTCAGCACCCCGATCATCCGGCTCCCCTCGTCACGCGTCCCCTCCACCCTACGGGCGCGCGGGGGCGCCGCCGACGCGCGGGATCCCCGTCCGTTCAGCGCCGGGACACCGGCGGGCCCCCGGCGCGTCACCGTCGGCGCCTAGCGTCGGCCGCGTCGCGACCGCGACCGCTCCCCCGCCGGCGCCGTCGCGCCGCGCCCGCTCCGCCAGGAACCCATGCGCCTCCGCTCCCTCCGCCTGCCCGCCTCCCTCGTCCTCGCGCTGGGGCTCGCCGTCGGCGGATCCGCGCTGCCGGCCCTCGCCGCCACCGCCGCATCGCACCCGGCCGCGACCGGCACCGCCGCCGCCGGCGACCGCCCGCACTACAGCAGCAAGACCCCGTACGCGCCGCAGGGGACGCCGGCGGACCTCGCGCCCGCGCCCGCCGGCTTCGTGCCGGTGTACACGGAGTCGGTCGCGCGCCACGGATCCCGCGCGCTCTCCAGCTTCAAGTACGACTCGCTCACCACGCAGGTGTGGGAGCAGGCCCGCTCCGAGGGCGCCCTCACGTCGCTCGGCCAGACGCTCGGCCCGGAGGTCGCCAAGCTCACGGCCGCGAACCAGGAGCTGGGCTACGGCAACCTCACCGGCCAGGGCGCCGACCAGCACCGCGGCATCGGCAGCCGGGTCGTCCAGCGGCTCCCGTCCCTGTTCGCGGGGGTGGACGCCGGATCCGACACCATCGCGCTCGAGAGCTCGGGCGAGGCGCGCGCCACCGCCTCGGGGAAGGCGTTCGCGAAGGGCCTGACGTCCGCCGATCCGCTCCTCGCCTCGCACCTGCCGAAGGACATCGCGAAGGACCCGGACACGCTCTACTTCCACAAGTCCGCCGCGAACGCCGACTACCAGGCGTACGAGGACGGACCCGAGGTGACGGCCGCGGTCGACGCCATCACCGACCAGCCGCGCAGCCACGAGGTGGCCCGCGCGACGCTCGAGCGGATCTACACGCCCGCCTTCGTCGACCGCCTCGCCGCCGGGAGCTACCACTTCGTGGACGGCGGCGACGGGAAGACCACCGTCGACGACGAGGTCGACGCCGCGATGATGCTCTACAACCTCTACATCATCGCCCCCGACATGGCGGACGAGGTCTCCGTCGACTTCGACCGCTACATCACGAGCGCGGACGCCGAGTGGTTCGCCTACCTGCTCGACGCGGAGGACTTCTACTCGAAGGGCCCGGCGTTCCAGGGCAGCGACATCACGTACCGGATGGCGACGCCGCTCCTCGACGACTTCCTCGACTCCATGGACGCGCGGCTCGCCGGATCCTCGACCGCCGCGACGTTCCGCTTCGCGCACGCCGAGACGATCATCCCGTTCGCGGCGCTCCTCGGCCTGCCGGGATCGACGCAGCCGGTCACGCCCCAGGCGCCGTACGACTACGCGACCAACGCGTGGCGCGGCGAGACCGTGACGCCCATGGCCGCCAACGTGCAGTGGGACGTGTACCGCGCCGCCGACGGCCGCGCCGTCGTGCGCATGCTCTACGACGAGAAGGCGATCCCGTTCCGCGCGGGCTGCGCGCCCGTCGCAGCCGGCTCGCTCTTCTACGACGTCGCCGAGGTGCGCCGCTGCCTCACGGGCGCCGCCGCGGTGGATCCCGGCACGGGCGCCGCATCCGGCTCCGGCTCCGCGCAGCCCGGCTCGACGGTGCCCGGATCCGCGGCGGAGACCGCCGCGGCCGACGCCCGCACCGCGCACGGCGAGACGCTCGCCGTGACCGGCATGACGGCCGACGAGCTGCCGTTCCTCGCGGTGCTCGCCCTCGCGCTCACGGCCGCGGGCATCACCGCGGTCGGCATGGTGCGGCGGCCGCGCCGGCCCTAGCGTCCCGCGGCGCTAGGCCGTCGGCGCGACCGGCCCCTCCGTCACTGGGAGGAACGCGCTCCACCCGTAGCGCACTGCTCGGAGTCAGATGTGGATCTTCCGGCCCAGGATGCGCAGCGCCTGTTCGGAGCGGATCTCCAATCGATCGAGGAGGGTCTCGACCGTCGACGTCCGATGCGACTCGTCCAGGCCCTCCGCGACGAGACGGAACACGGCGGGCGCGATGGACACGAAGTCCGTGGCCCACTGGATGAACGCATCGCCCGGCAGGCCCGCTTCTCGCGCGACGGCGGCCCACTCGAAGGCACCCATCGATTCCGCCTCGTACCGCTCCGCGATGGACATGGACATCCGGGTCGTTCCGAAGGCGCGGAGCAGATCCCCCTTCTCCTCTCCCCTCGGCCGCACGTAGGGCAGCAGCGAGGAGAAGTCGTACATCTCCGTCAGGTCGGATGCGGGAGCCGCATGCCGCAGCGAGAAGTTCTTGCCGTGGGCGTCCGTGTTCAGGACGAACCACGATGCGAAGAGAGCCTCGACGAAGCGGGACTTCGCGAGCGAGGAGATGTCGCTGTCGGGGATGCGGTCGAGCTGATCGAGGACGTCGCGATATCCGGGGCCGCCATCCCTCTGGTACTTCTTCAATCGTGGCGTGCCGGTCGCTTGCACGAGATCCTCTTGGTGGAACCGCGTGATGCCGCCATCGGGCGCCTCTTGCCGATCGAAGCGGGTGACCACGAGGGATCGCTCACCACCGAAGTCCAGCAACTCGGTCCGGGCAGCGGGGATGCCGAGCAGCGGGAGCGCCGTCATCGTCACGTGCTCGACGATCTCCCCATCGGCCAGGGCCACGACCTTGGGCTTGAAGATGTGGGTCGACGGATGCACGCCGGTCGGCGCGAACCACTTCCCGTCGCGGAGAGCCAATGCGAACTTGCCCTGCGCGCCGCCCAGGGAGAAACGTCCGGCCTCGCCATCCACGAGCGCCGGGTCGGGCAGGTCGGCGCGGATGGCCCGGATGCGCTCGGCGATGGAATCGTCGCTGAGCGGATGGAGGCTTCCGGTGGAACGAGGTCCGACCCCTGCCGGGTAGAACTCCAGGGCGCCAGCCACGTCTGATCCGTGCACGGCGAGGAGCTGGAACGGCTCCGTGTCATCGAGCCCCGCCTCCCTCGCCCATTGGTCCCGCACGGGTCCGCTGTCCGGCAGCAGGTTGTCGATGAAGTGGAACACCACCGCCCCTTCATGCCGCCGCTGCGCCACCGGAAGGGACAGGGACACGGGCAGACCCTCTTGGTCGGTCCACGCTCGCGTGTATTCGAGGACGTAATGACGTGGACGGACATGCTCCACGGTGGCGACGAGCGTTCCATAGAGGTACACGTCCAGGACGCGGGTCACTTCGGATCCTCGAGATGTTCCCCCGAGGCGGGCGCAGGACCCGAGGGGAGCTGCCCCCGTGCGCGCATCTGCTGCTGAGAGCGCGAGAGCTGTTCCAGCGCCGCGGCCATGTTGGCCTGCATTGCGGCTACAGCGGAGGAGGATGCCTTCTCATCAGGCTTCTTCACCCGCGCAGCGGCGCGGGAGAGTCGCTCGAGGGCAGAGAGGACATTCGACGCATCCCGGTGGCTGGGCTCGTAGACCGGAACTATCGCCCGAGGCCGCACGGGTGCCGAACGCCCTTCAGGCGTGACATCCAGATGCAACCTGAGCTCGCGCAGGACACGCAGCACCTTCGAGAGGGAGGGATCGCCTTTGCCGGTCTCGAAGCGCGTCAGCCATTGACGGGTCACGTCCGCCTTCGAGGCCAGCTCCTCCTGCGACCACTCCAGGTCGACACGTCGCTGGCGCGCGATGCGACCGAGATCCGCCGGCCATGATCCCCGCATGCCCACCCCTCCCGGTCTCCATGTGACGCCAGTGTTCCACGAAGCCAATGGAATGTCGATGTGCCATCGCACATGGGGAACACACGCGCACCATCAGATGGTGCTCCACTCGATGCGCGGGCGATGCACACGGCCTGGCCGCGTCAGGCGACCGGCGCGACCAGCCCCTCCATCACGTCGAAGAAGGCGCTCCAGCCCTGGATCGTCATCTCGCGCTGCTCGGGCGTGAACTCGCCCGCGGTCTGCGTCATGGTCATGCGCGTGGCGCCGCCCGCGACCTCCTCGAGGTCGACGGTGAGCGGCGGGCCGGCAGGCGCGTCCGGCCGGTCGGTCATCGTCATGGCGAGGCGCGACGGCCGGTCGAGCTCGACGTACTCGCCGGCCCAGTCGATGGATCCGCCGTCGGGCAGGCGCATCACCGCGCTCCAGGCCCCGCCGACGCGCACGTCCATGCGCAGGGTGTCGAGCGGCACCTCGATCTCCGCCGTGCCGAACCAGGCGGCGAAGTCGGCCGGCGTGACCCACGCGTCGAAGACGCGCTCGCGCGGGGCGGCGAACGTGCGGGTGATGACGATGGGCTCGCTCACGGCGACCTCCGGCGGCTCTGCGGGACGGGACGGGACAGGCCGCCGCCCCTCTGGGGACGACGGCCCTGCCGTGAGTCGACCAGCCGCGGGCGGCCGTGTCAACGGGTGGATGCCCGACGGGCGGTCAGCGCTCCGAGCGCACGTCCTGCGCGTCGCTCGACGGCACCGCGATCCGCGACGCGTCGTCGGCCGCATCCGGCCCGGTCGCCTGCGCCGGGGCCGCGCCGGGGCGCGCTCCGGACCGCTGCTCCGCCTCGAGCCGCTCGGCCTCCTCGCCGCCCACCGCCTCGCCGCGCGCGACGAGCCCGGCGACGTCCGACAGCGGGATCTGCTTGAGCACCAGCGCGAGCACGAACGCGATCGCGATGAACGGCACGAGGTACCAGAACACCGGAGCCAGCGCGTCGGCGTATGCGTTCACGATGCCGTCGCGCACCGCGTCCGGCAGGCCGTTCAGCGTCTGCGGGTCGATGCTGCTGGCCGACGCCGCCGCGTCGCCCGGTGCCGCACCCGCGCCGGCGAACACGCCCGTGAGGTTCTCGGTGAGGCGCGTCGTGAAGAGCGTGCCGAACACGGCGGTGCCGAGCGCGGCGCCCACCTCGCGGAAGTAGTTGTTCGTGCTGGTCGCCGTGCCGATCTGCGCGGCGGGCACCGCGTTCTGCACCACGAGCACGACCACCTGCATGATGAGGCCGAGTCCCAGGCCGAAGACGAACAGGAACACGCAGATCAGCCACACGGGCGTCTCCGCGGTGAGCGAGGTCATCAGCACGAGCGCGAGCATCGTGAGGAGCGTGCCCACGATCGGGAAGATCCGGTACCGGCCCGTGCGGCTGATGAGGATGCCCGACGCGATCGACATGCCGATGAGGCCCACCATCATCGGCAGGAGCAGGAGCCCCGAGACCGCCGCCGAGGTGCCGGTGGACATCTGCAGGAACGTCGGCACGAAGCCGATCGCCGCGAACATCCCGATGCCGAGCGCCAGGCCGATGGCCGTCGCGTTCACGAAGACGGGGTTCCGGAAGAGGCTGAGCGGGATGATCGGGTCGTCCGCGCGCGCCTCCGTGAGCACGAACAGCGACGCGGCCACGACGAGCCCGACCCCCCAGGCCCACGTCGCGAGCGAGCCCCAGCCGTAGGCCTTGTCGCCGCCGAAGTCGGTGAAGAAGATGAGGCACGTGGTGGCGGCGGAGAGGAACAGCACGCCCGCCCAGTCGACCTTCTTCGTGGCCCGCTTGCTCGGGAGCGTCAGCGTGACGAACGCGATGGCGAACGCCGCGATCCCGACGGGGATGTTGATGTAGAACGCCCACTGCCATGTGAGGTGGTCGACGAAGAAGCCGCCGAGGAGCGGGCCGCCCACGGCGGAGAGTCCGAAGATGCCGCCGAGCGGGCCGAGGTACCTGCCGCGCTGGTTGGCGGGCACGATGTCGGCGATGATCGACTGCGACAGGATCATGAGCCCCCCGCCGCCGAGGCCCTGGGCCGCGCGGAACACCACGAACGACCAGAAGTCGCCCGCGAACGCGCAGCCGACGGAGGCGAGCGTGAAGATCGCGATGGCGGCGAGGAACAGGTTCCGCCGGCCGAGCACGTCGCCGAACTTGCCGTAGATGGGCATGACGATCGTCGTGGCGAGCAGGTAGGCCGTGGTGATCCAGACCTGGTGGTCGACGCCGCCGAGCTCGCCGACGATGGTCGGCATCGCGGTGGAGACGATGGTCTGATCGAGGCTCGACAGGAGCATGCCGGCGATGAGGGCCGAGAAGATGATCCAGATGCGCCGCTGCGTGAGCAGGAGGGGCGCGGGGGCGGTGGCGGTCATGGGGTCCGTTCGGGCTGGCGGGTGGTCGCGGTCGTGGGGTGGGCGATCTCGCGGAGCGCGTCGAGGCGCCGCCGCAGGATGGTCGGCAGGGGATCGGCGTTGCCGGGGGCGAGGAACTCGCGCGCGCTCGCCCGGCCGAGCGCGCCCATGGTCTGGACGAGGACGGCGGCGCGGAGGTCGCCGGCGGGCAGCCCCTCGCGGCGCTCGACGAGGAGCACGTCCTTCGCCTCGTCCTCCATGGCGGCCTCGAGGGCGCGCACGAGCAGGCCGGGCTCGCGGCGGAAGGCCGCGTGCATGTCCTGCATGGAGGTGCCGTCGGTGTCCAGACGCGCCCAGCGCTCGAGGCACAGGTCGGCGAAGTCGTCGAGCAGCGACGGCGAGAGCGCGGGATCCGCGGGGTCGCCGGCCGCGACGAACGCGTCCTCGAGGTCCTGGGTCTCGACGCGGGAGGAGCGGCCGAAGAGCGCGTCCTCCTTGGAGGCGAAGTAGTTGAAGAAGGTGCGGCGCGAGACGCCGGCCTCGTCGCAGACCTCCTCGACGGTGAAGCCGGCGAGGCCGCGCTCCGCGGTGAGGCGGCGGGCCAAGGTCGTGAGTCGCGCGGACGTCTCCACCCGGCGACGCTCACGGAGTCCGGTTGCACCTTCGGTCATGGAGTGCATGTTTGCACTTATGGCGCCACAGTGCAAGTCAGTCGCGGTGCCAGGCCTCCAACGCCGCCACGACGCTCGCCACGAGGCGGTCCCAGCTGCGCTCGCGATCGGCGGCGAGCGCGAAGGCGCCTCCCGTCTCGAGCGCTACGAAGCCGTGCATCGCCGCGCGCAGGAACCGCGTCGCGTCGACCAGGTCGTCGTCCCGCAGGTCGTAGCCGGCGAGCACGTCGTAGACCACCTGCGCGAGCGCCTCCGACGCGGCGCCGTCCTCGGCGTCGTCCGCCGCGGGCGCGCGCATCGCCAGCGCGTAGCGGCCCGGATGCGCGAGCGCCCACGCGCGGTAGGCGTGCGCGATCCGCGTCACCGCATCCGCCCCCGACCGGCCGACAGCCGCGCGCGACAGCTCCGCGGCGAGCTCGGCCTTGCCCCGGAGGAGGATGCCGCGCTGGAGGCCCGGCATCCCGTCGACGTGCTTGTAGAGCGACGGCACGCGCACGCCGAGGCTCTCGGCGAGGGCCTGGAGCTGGAGCGGGCCGGATCCGGCGTCGTCGAGCATCTCGGACGCGCGCGCGACGACCGCGTCCCGGCTGAGCCCGGCCCTAGGCACGGACGGCGCCGAGGAAGGAGACGATGCCGGCCGCGACCGCGGCGGGCTCCTGCACGTGCGGGTAGTGGCCGGCGCCGTCGACCATCTGCACGCGCCCGAGGCCGGCCGGCAGCGCAGCGACGATCGCGTCGGCCTCCGCGCGCGGGTCCGCCCAGTCGGGGTCGGCGGATCCCTGCAGCAGGAGCACGGGCACGCGGACTCCCGCGAGCGCCGGGTCGGACTCGGCCGTGCCCGAGACGCCCATGCGCTTGAGCGCGGTCATGCGGCCGGGCTCGCGGAGCATCGCGTCGATGCGGGCGAGGCGCGCGTCCCAGTCGGCGGGGCGGCGGCCGGGCGTCGCGAGCTCGAGGTAGCGGCGCCACATGCCGCGGCTGCCGAGCACGACGGCGCCCATCAGGCGGACCGCGCCGCGGCGGTACGACGCGACGCCGAGGTCGCGCAACGACACCGACTGATTCCGAGTGAACGGCCCGACCTCGACGAGGGCGCGGATCAGCTCCGGCTCGCGGGACGCGGCGATGGTGGCCGCGCCGCCCGCGATGGAGTGGCCGACGAGCGCGGCCGGTCCGCCGAGGTGGCGGACGAGCGCGATCAGGTCGCCCGCGATGTCGCCCTGGCCGTAGGACGGCCACACGGCGCTCGACTCCCCGCAGCCGCGCAGGTCGACCGCCGCGACGCGGTGCCCGGCGGCGACGAGGGCGGGGATGACGGCGTCCCAGGCGCGGCGGTCGTCGCCCATCCCGTGTGCGAGGACGACGAGCGGGCCGTCCGATCCGTGGATCCCGTAGGCGAGCGCGCCGTCGGCGACGGCGAGGGTGGAGGTGGTCATGGCAGCCCTTTCGGCTAAGTGCGTTAGCTACACGCTAACTCGCTTAGCCGAATAGGGCAAGCACCGGGGCTGGCCCCGATCAGATCCGGAAGCCGTCGGGCCAGCCGTGCGCCGCGAGGTAGGCGCGGACGCGCTCCACGTCCTCATCCGACGGCATCTCCGAGGTGACGCCCGCGATGGCGGCGGCGACGTCGAGGCGCGAGGCGGGCAGGCCGCCCTCGGCCGCGAGGCGCTGGGAGACCTCCATGACCTCCTCGTCGCTGAGCCGGCGGCGCAGCAGCGCGAGCAGCGGCACGAAGTCCTGCTCCGGGAGGCCGGCCGGGTACCCGGCGCGCAGCCACGCGACGACGCGGGACACGAGCCCCGTGCGCTCGCTCGCCCGGGCGTCCGGCGCGTCGGCCGCGTGCAGGTCGTCGGGCGATCCGAGGGGCCAGCCCGCCGCGGCGAGCCGGGCCGAGACGCGCACCAGGTCCTCCGGCAGGGCGGGGCCGAGGAGCAGCTCCTCGACGCGCTCGCGGAGCTGGCGCCGGCCGATCTCCTCACCGGCCGCGTCCGCCGCCGCCGCGTCGTCGACGAGCTGGTCGACGACCTGCTCGAGCTCCTCCGCGGTGAGGCTGCGGCGGAGGATCCCGAGCAGCGGCACGTAGTCCTGGTCCGGCACGCCCGACGGGTAGCCGGCGCGCAGCCAGCCGACCACGCGCTGGACGATGCCGCGCTCGGGGGCGGCGCCCGCGGCGGGCCCGCCCTCCGTCGACGCGCTGGTGGTCATGATCAGCCCTTCGAGGTGAAGGTCGGGATGACGTGCTCGAAGCTCACGGTCTGGCCGAGGCCCGTCGCGATGATGAGCGTGAGGCCCGCGACCACCGCGAGCACGACCACGGCGAAGCAGACCGCGCCGGCGAGCTGGAGGAGCGGCGCCGGGAGGCCGGGGCCGGATCCGGTCGCGCGGCCGCTCGTGTCGGGGCTGGCGAGCGCGAAGGAGCGGACCCCGAGCGCGAAGAGGGCGGGCAGGCCCGCGCCGAGGAGGACGGCGACCACGGCGACCTGGCCGACCGCGGAGAGGAAGAGGGGGAGCATGGCTTACGTCCTTCAGGCGTCGGCGGGCTGGGTGGCGGGGCGGGCGGGCGCGTCGTCCGACCACTCGTCGTTGACGTTGTGGGCGCCCACGTCGTCCTTGCGGGAGCGCACGTAGACGGTGATGGCGACCGCCAGGAGCACGATCGTCATCGCGAGGCCGCCGGCGGCGCCGCCGATGAGGTGGCCGAGCCACCACATTACCGCGCCGACGAGGGCGGCGGCCGGG
>Ga0265798_10008316_pt1 | contig 13250 bp, 12 predicted proteins | sample P3T30metagenome_FD_192430 | JGI IMG/M metagenome (GOLD analysis project Ga0265798, IMG submission 192430) | Plant litter microbial communities from East Loma Ridge, Irvine, California - P3 T30 | ecosystem: Environmental > Terrestrial > Plant litter > Unclassified | place: USA: California...
GGAGTTCCAGTTCCTGTGGCAACGTCAAGGGCAGCAGCCGGCAAAGGCATGTTTTGCATCAATCCCTGGATGGTAAGACAGGCGTCTTCTGTCCATCGGGTAAGATAGGCATGCCATCTAATCCAGGGATCCGAAGTCTTGGCTATGATGGCTGCCCTGCGCGCCATCTGTACAAACTGGTTGTCAAGGGTTAATTTTTCACTGTTATCCATAATAGCTGCTGCCCGTTTTGAGCCGGGTAATGGGAATTATTCAATTTTACAACAAACGGTTCGGTTCAATCTTAAAATCCTGATCGGTAAGTGATGCTATTTCCACTATTGCTTTATGCCAGATTTCTTCCGGTGCATAAATAACCAGTTGACCCAACATTTGTAAATGTTCCACTTGTATGTTCATTTCTTCCAGTCGGTTTTTTAATGCTGCGAGCCGGTCTCTGCCTGCTCCCTCTGTATCCGCCACAAGTGATTGGGCATCTGACAAACTTACTAAAAAACTAATTCCTTCTTTTTTCATGGCCTTTTTTTTAGTTGATTAAATTTATCCTGCCTCTGCCGGCCCGCTCTGCATCCTGCAAAGGTACTACCATATTAAGCAATAATTCCTTGAGCTTTAGCGGCTGCGTGATCAGTTCGGGCTGCCGTTCAAGCAATAGTGCCGCTATCCCTGCTGCTACCGGCGAAGCCATTGAGGTGCCGCTTTGTTTGAAGTATTGGTTCCCGGGTCCTGACAAGCTGGAGTACAGCCAGACGCCCGGAGCACTGATGTCCGGTTTGTTGATATTGCCTAACTGGGCTACTGTGCCCCAGGAGGAGAACGAAGCTACCTGATCATTTTCGTCTAAAGCACCAATACCCAATGTCAGGTCATAATTTCCAGGGCTGGAATCGCTGTTTTTTCCTTTACTTCCGTTATTGCCTATTGCTGCAATCATAAGAGTGCCGGGATCCGTAAGTGCCATGTCCAGTGCACCATGCAGGTAATCATTAAAGCCGGCTGCAGATTCTATGGAGGCATTAATCAGATGTACTCTTCCCGCATGCATATCATTATCACGGCCCTGTTCCAGCAGGTAATTCAGACCGCCCAGTATTTGCGCCAGGTATCCTGCTGTGCCACCGCGTTCGGTAAGGCATGCTGCTACGGTTAGTGAAGCATCCGGCGCTACCCCTGCATTTCTACCGGCCAGAAGGCCGCACACATGAGTACCATGGGTACCGTAGTCTTTTGGGATTGTGCCAACAAGTTTACCTACACTGTCAAACTCTGCAAATTTTATCTGCTTGCCGGCAAACTCCTGGTGACTTGCATAAATTCCGCTGTCGATTACGCCTATATTGATATTCCTGCCGGTAAGGCTCCCATCCAGGTTAAGTTTTTTCTTGTGCCAGAATTCCGGTAAGGTTGCCTTTGACTCCAGCGATATTTCTGCGGGTGTAACCGATGCTACTTCTACATTTTCCCTGATCGTGGCATCAAAAGCATTTTTGAAGTAAGATTCATCTATCTGCTCTTCGTCAATAATAAAAGTGCAAAGATTGGCAAGGGCGTGATAGACACCCTGCGACCTGGATTCAGTGAGCTGTGATCGCATTTTTTGTTGGTGTGGCGCATTTTGAATAAGATCATGAATATGGGCGGTTTTACCCTTTGCTGAATGGAGATTGAGATGAGGTCCGGCCCTCCTGAGTCTTTGTTCCCTGGACTCCAGATCCTGCAAAAAGGCTTTGGATGGAATAACGATTTTAACTGCCATAGCTATTGATTTTGGGCCTGGTATCCCTGATTGTAATTACAGTATTTTTCCCTCTTAGTTCCTGCGGATCGAGCTGTATTATACCCATTGGATGCTTAGGCATATACGCCGGCATGGGAATATAGAAGGCCCAGATAAAGGTGAGCCCTACCGGGCCGCTTAACTGATCGTCGCTAAGGAGATGCGTGACACGGAAATTCCCACCCGTATTCCCTTTCCGCGGCTGCATATCATATAATAGATGCTTTTCTGCAGATACCAGGCCACATTCCAGCTCAAGGTTATAGCTGATGTCCCAGGTAACAGCCGCTTTATCCTGTGTATCAAGGTCATCCTGGTGTTTTTCAACAGAGCAGGCCGGCAGGTTAAAAGGGAAATAGTCGGCCGGCCAACGGAAATAATCTTCCCAGTAAGGGTCCAGGCGAACAATTGTTTGTGCTTCAGTATTTAAGTGTATCATTTTGCTATAGATTTTTGAAAGAATTTAAACGACGGAAGGAACCAAACTTCCCGGCCTGGTCTAACCTTAAGAATAAATGGCATAATGCACCTGTTCCATGAATAACGGACAACAGGTGTATATCGGAAGCCCAGCTATCGGCGAACCATTGGCCTGTTTGCTCTTTCCTGGAGACGATCGCTGTAGCAAAATGCATTGCCTGTACGAGGTATTGTCTGTCACCGGTAATATCAGATAGATTTAGTGCCAGCTCTGCATAATCGATCAGCTGTTGTACTGTTAACTGCCGGATATCCCGGGACAGGCATTCAGCATATACATCAGCGCTGTTTTGATCATACCTGTATTCCAGGGCTGTAAATAAAGTTCCCATATCCGGGTCTTGCCCGAATGAAAAATCATCAGATCGACCATTCATGATCTGGTGAAGATAGTTGTATCCGGGCTTTAATGAAGGCAACACCTCCAGCGGTCTTGCATATCCCGGAAAAATGCCTTTGGATTCGAAAGAATGCCGGCTAAGTTCCGCGAGTTCGCCGGACGGTTTAAGCCCGTGAAGACTGAACAGCAACCCGGAATAACCACTGATGAAATCCCGGGAAGTATACTCCCTGAGTTGCTCCAGGGGAATTGCATCTATGTAAAGCTGTAAAGCGTCCCTGGCTTCAGCAGATTGCAAATGCCGGGCGGCATATTCCAGAGCGATAATCTGGGAGCCGATGCCTGCATAAGCGCCAAGTAATAAGGGTTTGTCTGTAGTGCCCCATACCAGGTCCAGGTGATTGAAGTTGGAGATAGAGTTTTTTACTACGGATAAAGTGGAGGCCAGACTGCCTAATGCATATGTTTTATAATCGGCCAGGCCATATGCCCGGTAAAGATCGGTAAACATCATGCTCAGTCCGCAGGTACCTGATAGCAGATCGGGCTTCAGTACCTCCAGCATATAAGTACCGATATGTGGCTGGTAATCCAGGCCTATCCAGGCCATATCACCCTTCGGGTTTTTGATAGCTTGATTCATGATCAGGGAGGCACAAGCTTTTGCCTGCGCAGCCCAGTCCTGAATTGGAACTTGTCCGGTTGTTTCTTTATAGCTGCCTACCGGCGCTGCATGATCCCCGCAATAAAAGGTGCTGGCAACGATCTGCTGATGTTTTTTAATGTCGAAAGAATCGATCGAGCGTAAACGGGCAATCATCATGTCCAGGGCGCTGTGGTCAAAATAGTTAAGTAGAACGGTATTCACTGCCAGTTGTGTGCTGCCGCCGACAGCAGTAAAAAGCGGGATGTCCAGGTGGCGCATCGACGCAATCTCGCTGGCGAGGACGGTTGCTTTTTCTGGGTTCAGTTTATTGTCTTCCCATACTTCTTTGAACAGGGAAAATAATGATTTATCCCTGATAATACCACCAACCATGTTTTGCGAATGCGTAGAAATTTTGATAATACGCATATAAGTCCAGGTATCGCGGTGGATATACCGCAGGAGAGCGTCCGAGAATTTATTAAGACAGCTGTTTTCCGCCAGCAGCTTATCTTTCAAGTGTACCAGAGCATGATTCATCTCTGCATAACCTTGTTGGAACACCTCCATATAATCCGAGGAAAGGGCAAACACACCTTTGACACTCGGCAGGTAATCTGTTTTTTCCCAAGTAATATACCCCGCATCCGATTTCTTGATACCTATGCTGATATTGTTATCAGCAGCCAGCGAAAGTTTGAAAGGAGAAGAAAAGGGTTTGATTGAAGCCAGGGTACCCAGATCTTCGGCTTTTACGCCCACGCCTATCGGCGTAGGAAAAGAAATGATGCCGATCTTGATCACGGACTCTTCGATTTCCTGTAATGCTTTTTGCTCTGATGGTAACAGGTCTTTACCTGCTTCTTTTATATGCTGAATCACCATTTCCAGGTCGACAAATACGGGTTGATCTCCGTGTGCTACCAAGTTATCCAGCCAGAAATCCCGGGCGCCGCACAACTGGAATAAACGGGTAAGCATCCCCATCCGCCGGAAAAAAGCCGGGAACTCCGAAGTATCACTGCATTCTTTATGGGTAATAAATTCTTCCCAGGTATAGTTGCCCATTACCACTATCCTGCGCGTGGCCAGGTTCAGGGGTAATACGGTATTCAGTTCTGTGACCAATCCAAAAAAATCATTGGCGATCTGTAAATTCTTGGGTTTGTAAACCAATTTCCTGCCGCCTGAAAAAGTAAGCAATGCAACCGACCTTCCGTTGCAATGCACATCACCAGCATCTCCCGAATAATCGATAAGCAGCCCGAGCTCATCTTTATTGAAGAAGGTATTCGCGATCATTTCCCTATCCTGCGATAAACGTTCTAAAAACTCGGTTATACTATCGGCCCAATTGGTGTAGGCCACGGCTAATAACCGGCCAAGAACGGGATAATGTTCGATACGTTGCAGCCATGCCTCAAAATCTGCCAGGTCTGCTGTTTTATCGCCAGTGGCAAATGAAGGAATAATACTGTTGAGATAAATCTCGTTATCCAGTACAGAAACAGAAAGCGTAACCAGCCTCCGGCCAATAGCCTGCACCATCTGTGCGCCTGAATGGTAAGTGATCCCTAAACCAAGCCTGTCCGATTCGGCAATAACATGTGCTTCCGCCATTTTAACGAAGGGAAGCAGAATACGTTCCACGGAGTAATCCTGCTTATCCCCGGTGTGAGGCAGGGTACAAAAACCGGACAGGTTCTGAAATACTTTTTTTAGTGCCTTGGCCCAGTCCGGCAACAAATCCGGATCATTAACGATCACATCCGACTGAACTGCACTTAAGAATATGGTTTTATCCCAACCCATGAATCGCAGAAACGCATCTAATTTGGCCACATCGCCATAACCTACTATATCTGCCCACTCCTTAGCTATGTCTGTTGTAGGACCTTGTATCCTTTCCAAACATGTAAAGGCTTTACCTTCCATCAATTCATCAATAGAACAGGCAGTTGCAATAACCCGGTACAAGCGCGCTGTTATTGTTGCAGAGGGTGATATTATTTCGTTAACATCCATAAAAGAAGCCTTTTTTATAAAGTTCATTAATTAATAAGTCCGATTCTTGCGGTGAGATTAAAAAGTCAGCCGCCGCGTGCTGCCGGATATCGGTAAGTCTGACCGGAACTTCGGTTATATGCTTTACCAGATAATAAAGAGATGGATTGGCCGTTTCTTCTATAATTTCCTTCTGATTAAAACGTCCTTTTATTTCAATACGATCCGGCAACACACTTATATCCAACCAGGGATGGAAACGGAGGATGTCGTTGTCCTCTAGCTTCTCCTTAAAATATTGTATGCTCCATGACTGCAGGATCATTTCCAGTTCGGCTGCATTTTCATAGATTGCCTCGGCAAATATAATATAGCCCAAAGGCCATTCATCAGATGCCGTGGTGGGGCTTATCAGCTGTATCTTCCTGCTTACCGCGTTAATCAGGAAGCCGGTTACACAGCAAATGCTGCCATTGGCATATTCTTCCGATTCAGCATAGTCGGAGTTAAAACGATGCCAGGGGGCTTTTCGTAGCTTATTGTCTTGCTGAGATAGGATCTCCGGGCGTTCCAACGCTCTCTTTCTGAAATTGCCTGCATTACCGTAAGCAAAGCTGGTATTCATATTGAGAGCCAGACATTCCACTTCAGCAAGCTCTTCGGCGCTAAATGCTTTATGGACTTTACTCATAATGCCCAGCGAGGTGAGAGAAAACCGGTTGAGCCAGCAGCCATGGTCTGCGGAAAGCTCAATAAAACGGCGTATGCGTTCTGTATCTTTATGAGCTACCGCCGTAGTGGTAGGTGGGAAAACCCCGCATGCTTCATAAATATCAAGGCAGAATTTTTCATAATCAGGGTTGTCAAAAGGTTCAGTGGCCCAGTAAAGAAATGTAGATTTCATGGCGTTGCCAAGGAAAGAATGCATGGTATCGAGCAGCCTGAGCCACTCTTCGCGGTTGTCTTCGTAATTATAGTTTTCTTTAAAGCTATCCGGCGATAGGGCACAAAACCAACATCCTACAGAGCATCCCTGTGATAACTCGACCGTCATGGAGGAGTGAATATTGGTATCCGTAAAAAAAGGCCCGAGATCAAATCGCTGACGCGCGATCTGCCGGTTCCTCCAGGCAAGCATGCCGCGATCCCTGGGCAGGTTCTCAGACAGGTAAAACGACTGAATGAGATCCTGCTTGCTCTTCGATATCTCCCACATGGTTTTCACCGGTTGCGGCAACTCTGTTATCCGTTCATCAATCATGTATTTTATCTCATCAGGCGTTACCGGTATGGCGTGCTTTTTCAGTGCCTCAGTTGTATTATTGATCAGATCCTGTTTGAAATCGGGGTCGGCCGACCAACGCTCAAAAAATCTCTTTAAACCTGCATAACGATGCAGATTATCATGATAGCTGTTTCTATAGTTCAGGCTTTTTTGCATGTTTTTCTAATTTATAGATGGTTTCCTAAAATAAATTCTCCAACAGAGCTCTCCTGTAAAACCGTTTTTTTGGTAAGCCTGCCGAATGTCTCAATATTACCGTTGCCTATCGCACAGGCGCCCAGGCCGAGGTCGGTAGCGACAAGGTATAGGGTCTGGAAAACTACACCGACATTTTTCAAAATTGCAGCGTAAGCCATATTTTCATATTTCCAGAACATACGCTCGAAATCGGCGGCGAAGGTAATAACAGCGGGAGGTAGATGCTCACTGCCGGTACAGGCCCTCGCATACCACATCATGGTGTCGGTATCCTTATTTTTACGCTGCAGCAGGCATAACTTATGCTCAAAAGCATTGTATTGATAAAATCCTGGTTCAAGCCCTTCACATTCGTAAACGGTTATGTAAAAGGTAAGCTCATACATACTGCCCCCCGAAGGATAGGGCGCACTTAATGTTTCTATTTCCTCGGTATTGCCTGCCGCATTTGCTACCGCATATGGTTGGCTGCCCTTGATACGCAGGCACCGGTACAACAGCATGCTAAGCAACTGGAGATCGAGCCCGTTAAAGGCCCGGGTAGAATGTCTTTGTCCCATACAGTGATCCAGAGACTCTGATAAGTGCATTTCTTTCGGATCCTTTACCGACAGGTAAACTTCCGCCAGTGCCCCTGCTTCGCCCCTGCTTGCCTTCTTGGGAGGAATACGATTTATAAATCGATAAGTCGCTCCCAGATTGTAATTTTGTCTTCCGTAACGGGTGCGGGTATGAAACAGCAGGTCGTGAAAGCTCCATAATTCCTCTGGGGACGGCGTGTTGACAATAGGCTCAAATTCCAGGAATTCGCCGGTATGCAGCAGGGTAATAAAAGCTTCCAGGATAGACGTATTGATGTGCTGTTCCCCGATTAATGCCACCTTTGTAGTAAAAGTTGACAATAGCGAAGCAAGCCCCAGGATACGCTGATCATAGATAATGATCCTGGCCTGGCCAAGTGCTGATTCCAATAGAAAATGCGCTCCCTCCCGGCGGATAAAAGCAAACTTTGAAAGCCGGAATTGTTGGGAGATCTGATTCGTACAAAAACCGGTGGCACCGGTCATCTGTTCGTAACTGCAGAAAACGGTATTGTTGTCCATCAATGTGTAAGCCAGGTAACCCGCTTTTTCCAGTCTGTCGAGGTGCAGGTTGAGATAGTTTAGCCCGTTATAGCCCTCTTGTTCAAAAGCAATGCTGCCCAGTTCTGTTTTTGTATATTTATTATTTTCCAGCAGCTTTAACGCAGTACAGGTAGAAGGACGGAGATTTTCGATCACGAAAAAATTTCCCTTATTACTAAATAGCAGACCATCTTGTCCTTTTACCTCGATCCGGGTGTCCTGTTTCAATGAGAGCTTAAGCAGGTTAAGCTCCGTTGATTTCTTTGCTGTGTTATTTTCCATGGTCATCTGAATAACGGTTGATTAAATAAAGATGGAAATCGGGTTCAGTTCCGACTCGTTTAAAGGGGCCGGAAGCCAGCCCATTTTTACAGGCACATCGTATAAACGGCCACTGGCATACCTTGCCCAGAAGTGACGTAAGCCCGGCACAACAACCTTTACCACATGTAATCCGATGTCTGGCCTGGTTTGGTCGAGGATGTGCATATCGAGTCCCATCTTTTTTACAACCGCAACACAATATTCAAGGTCATTTTTTATATCTGTAAATCGAGGAACTGTAAAGCTATCCGCAGTGCTTTTCGGGTGTTGTATGTCAGGCAACAGGTAAGGCTGGTTTTCCAGGTTTGCCGTTTGCCACCAATGTACGGTTTCCGGGTCATCGTATCGATATTGGCCCGGTGACAGGCTTTCGTCCATAGAGGGCATCATTTGGTTTAGTTCGGTCAGTGCCCGGCGTAATGCTATGCTTGGATCGAGGTGCGCGGCAGGGGCAAATACAATGTCTTGGCAGATGGTACGGTCGTTGCGGGCAGAGATGGCAATAAACGCAGGAATACTGCTGTCACCGGTAAGATCCAACACCCACATATCACGGTTCCTGCTTTTGTGATAAGCCTTAAGTTTAAGGGCATAGTCGTCGTTAAAGCTTTCCAGATCAAGTTCTGGCATCTTCAGCCTGTTATACCACCATATTGCTACACTATCTCTTTCTATAAGTTCCATAAAGCCCTGTAGTACTGCTTCTTCGAGCGTATTACCTGCAGCACATCCATTCGAATCCGGTGCGCAGAAGAAATGTTCCCCACCGTTATCCGGGTGGCTGTAATAACAGTAAGCGGTAGGCAGGTATACGACTTCATTTCTTGTAACGGACCATAGCGGGCTCCATTCGATAACTGCATTTTCGTCCAGAGGCAGTGGCACTACGTTAAAAAAACTTTCGCGGGCATTCCACAGTTCCATATCAGCTACTTGCTTTTTACTGAAAAGCATACAGTCATTAGGATGGATGGCCTTATCACCAAGGGTTTTAAAACTGGTGAGCTGGCGTGGCTCGTCTCCCCTGTAAACGCCTGAGTAACGTTCAATGGCTTCGCCGATTGCACTGACTTTAGCCTGAATCTCCGTAACGCCTTTGCCGCAACTGTTGCTTCGCAGGTTCTTTCGCAACGATTGCAGGTTATTGGTCTTTATCGCCATATTCTGCCCAGAAATAAATACATGTTGCAGTACGTCATCTCCGTTTGTAATACGTTCCAGCTTATTGACAATGCCAGTTATCGGACTGATGAGGTGTTTAAAACGGTTGTAGGTTTCTTCAGCGGTTACGGATCGGTGACCGCCGTCGATAAAGCTTTTCGGACTGGATTGGAACTGAATATTTTCGGGCATCCTGTCTGTATCAGGTGTGCCGCACACTCTACATTGCGGTCTCCGAACAACTACGTGTTTATTGGTTTCCAGTGTTCCGTAATGAATCGTCACCATTTTATTTTCCAATTGCTCATTATGGCCCAGCACGATAAATTTCAAAAGCTCAGTCAATGCCATACTGAGACTTGTTTCTAGTGTTGAAGGTAAACTGCTGGCTGCAACCAGAGGGGTATTAATTTTACCGGTTTCTTTCAGGTAGACTTCAACATCACGGTTGGCTATAAGGCGTTGTATCAGACAGTCGAAACATGCAGTCTTGCCAGGCCTGAATATGGGGCCAAGCCAGATTTCTATTCCATTAGGTTTACAAATTAGGAAAGGAATGTTTTGATGCCATAAATCCCTGGCTTTTTCAAGAACGCCATCCTGAAGGTAGTCATCCGTTAATATTACGGCAAAATTTTCCGCTTCCCCGACAACAGGAAGTGCTCCAGCATCCAGCTGCCTGATAAAATTGCTACTTTCGGCGGTACCATAAGTATAGATACGGACACGGGCCCGTTCTTTATTCCTCTGTACTACAGCCTCTTCTACACCGAGAGAACTCCAAAATGCAGATTCGGAAACTTTTAGTTTATGATTGGTTTCAAAAATATATTTTTTTTCTTCCAGTACAGACAGTACATACAAAACCTGCTGTGCCTCAACCACACCATCGAGATGGTGAATAATGTCGTCCACACTTTTTACACCGTCCAGATACTTCACTACCTGGATAAGCGACTTGCCGGTCAGTAATTGCTGGCCGAATTCCGAACTGAGAATAAGCTTGTCTTCTTCGACAACTATCGGGTGTATATGATCTTTAAATTTCAGGATACGCATGCGTGATCTCTTTTAATTAGGATGAACGATTTTTAGGGAAATGGTACAGGACAACTAAAAACAGCATTTGGCTTATCAGAAATCCAGCCCAATCATTAGGGATAAATCCGGTATAACGGGAACCAGGTAGCCCGGTTCCCGTTTTAACCGGGCATTTTGGAATAATCTTATCTAAACCGGCTCATTAATTTTTGCACGGAATGATATTTATTCAAAATGTTTTAGCTGCAAGAATTTGTAGATGCGCTCGATACGCAACTCACACAAGATGGTACAGTAACACAGGTACTTGATGTGCTTTGACAGCTAGCTGCTGCTGCTGTTGCAAGGGACTCATCTTTAATTTCTTCGCTAACCTGCGGTAAAAGCAGGTAAACATCTGTACTGGTGCTGTTAGGGATTTCTGAGTTAGCCGGAGCACCTACAATAACGTGGATATTCATACCTTCCGGGATTTGCATACCTGCGTCAGAAAGTACCCTGTTCGGGTTTTTTACATACTCATTTGCAAAATCCGGGTTTGCCTGGGCTTTTGCTGTCACTTCGCTGATGACTTTTACTGCTTGATTTTCCATTGTTTTAATTTTTGAGTTAGAAAATTTGTGATTGTGAAATTTCACTTACTAAAGATATAATGAATATTGAGGTGGAGATTACGTATAAATACCGCTTTTATAAAATGGGTATTTATACCGTAACATCAATTGTTTATAATCACATTATATTGTTCAAAGAACTTTTCCTTACCTAACGGATAATCAGGAACTTTTACAAATCTGAAAAAGGGCGAAGAAAGCATTCATTGTGCGCAGCTTTTTTGAAATTATGCGAGTAATAACCTATGTATCAGTTTGATTTCAAATCAGGAATCAAAACCGACAACTTCTTATGAGATACTTTATCGGATAACAGGGCGAATTGTGAACCGTAGCGCACAGACCCAAACCAGTCTTAAAAAAAATCAAACCAGATCCAGGCATAAAATCGAAAGTTGCCAGATTATTAAATTATAATTGGCGACTTCTGCTCAATGATTTCAACCATTTTACAAAAGAGGTGTTTATTAAAATATTCATTAAATTTTCGATTTTTGCTTTGTCCGGCATCCTTTAAATACCGTCTGAGAAATACGGATTAATATTTTATTCAACTAGATTCATCATTTTCAATTCTAGCGTTAATCATTGGTTATTTTTTTGTACCTTTAACTCTTCGGTTTCATACAGGATTCCGGCCAATCAATAATTAGTAGAAATGAGGGATAAGACTAAAAACACAGCTCAGAAGGCTTTAAACGTAAGCCAGCTGCAGAAACAATCGAAAGATCTGCAAAACAGCGTTTCTGATGAATTGTTAAAATTGAGCGATGATGATCACTCTCAAAGAGTAAGTAAAATTATCCAAGGTAGTGGACGTAAAGGAGGGTAACCCTATCTGGTATCCTCGCAATTATGTTTTGCAGGACAGTAAATCTTGACAGAGATGAGTCGCTGAATAACCTACATTTGCTTTAAATATAATTGCACTGGCTTACGGAAATATGCAGCAGTGCTATTTCTTTTACCGGTATTTTAATTATTTGAAAATTAGATTATTCAGATTTATAGTCTGTTCGTGCTTTACACGGTTAGAGCCAGATTCCAATCATATAATCTTTATCGTAGGGCCCAGAATAAGTAGTATCCTCGGAAATGGATTCCATAGTATGACACCTTTTTTATCAGCGTCTTTTTCCAGCCACTTAAAACTGGTTCCGTAAGGTGTGGTATCTTACTCTTTTAAACAGGCTCTCAGTTGTTATAATCATATTAATACCTTAGCGACAGATTCTGATATCACAAAATTCCTAATAGATAATGATCTCGTCGAAAATCTATATTCATTTCTCATCTGAGAGTGAAAAATCATGGTAAGAATGACCTCGATCAGGAAAAAAATATCCGTAACCATCATACTGACAACTATTTAATTAATAACAATAAATATTTTGGTCATGTCAGATAATGTTATTAGATTTGATTTAATGATATTTGAATAACAATATTTTACTACAGCACCATTAAATTTATTTAAATCATGAAAAAACAAATCCTTATTGCTGCGCTGTCTTTGGGAGCAATCGCCTTAGGAACAGATCATGTTCGGGCACAAAATTCTGAGCAGGTAACTAAGTCGGTAAATATTATTTTATCAGACGTTATTGCAATGGACATAGGCACTGTTGCTTCAGGAGGCACTGTTGATTTTAATTATTTGAATACAACAGATTATAATTCATCAAAAAACGTGACCGTTCCCAACAGTTTAGTCATTATTTCCTCCAAAAATTTTGATGTAAAAGTAAAATCTGAAGGCACACATTTTGTAAGTGGCGCAAACGCAATTCCAGTAGATGTATTACAGGTAAAAGCAATACCGGGCGGAAGTTTGATGGGAACAATGAATGAGGTTACCTTATCTACAACCGATCAGGTGCTGGTAAGTAACGCAAGTTCAGGGGCAAAACAATCTTTAAATATTGCCTATTCTATTTCGGCGGAAAAAGCATCGAAAGTACTTCTGGGGAAACCACAGGGTACTTACACTCAAAAAATAACGTATACTGCCACTGCTTTATAAATAACGAAGCAACCATTTCTATATAAGCCCTCAACACTTTTATGTGTTGAGGGCTTTTCTATTTAAACCGAATGAATAGTGCATGTAGTTATTTTACTACATCAATTTCCATTTTCAACTACAAAGAAAATTTTATCGCCGCCGTAGATTTGTATTGTTCAAAAGAGGACAACTAAACAGGAATAAAAAATAAATAATACGATCATGACAAAATTAATCGCAATCGCAGCTTT
>Ga0265798_10008318_pt1 | contig 13248 bp, 11 predicted proteins | sample P3T30metagenome_FD_192430 | JGI IMG/M metagenome (GOLD analysis project Ga0265798, IMG submission 192430) | Plant litter microbial communities from East Loma Ridge, Irvine, California - P3 T30 | ecosystem: Environmental > Terrestrial > Plant litter > Unclassified | place: USA: California...
TTTATATTCCACGCGCTTGTCGCCATCGTTATCATAATAGTTGTTAAAGGTGGGGTTGTCTTCCCACTTTTTCTCAAAGCTTGCAGGCAGTTTTCCGCTTGGGTTAACTTTCCCGGTAAGAATATCGGCTACAGCCGTACCACCTTCCTGGCCCGGGTACCAGGCGTGCAATAACGCTTTGGTTTGAGGCAGCCAGCTTTGCATGTTTACATTACCACCGGCATTAAGCACCACAACCGTTTTAGGGTTAGCCCTGGTTACTGCCTGTATAAGTTTGTCCTGATATTCCGGCAATTCAAAGCTACGGTCAGACCCTTCCGACTCCAGTGAGCTGTTGTACCCAACCGAGACAATAGCAACATCGGCTTCTTTAGCGGCTTTTACTGCATCGGCAAAATCTACAGCATCTTTAAATACTGCAAACGCCAGTGACGCACCGCCTGTAGCCTGGTAGTATTCTAATTTTATGTCGTAGTCTTTGTTGGCTTTAAGTTCTAATTCAGTGCTTTTAAGCGCAGCAGCATGGTCTGACCACATATCTATAACCAGTTTGCCGTCTACATACAGGCGGAAACCATCGTCGCCGCGCACGCTAAACTTGTAGGTATCGGTTTTTGCAACGCGTACCACACCCGTATAGCGGGCAGAGTAATTAGTTTCGCCAATACCTTTTACCGCGATGGCATTTTGCCCACCCGAAGTAAAATTAACCTGCGGCGTAATCATTTGTGCCACAGCCTTACCCTGAAGATCTTTGTTATTGAAATACTCGGCTTTTAGCCCGGATGTTTTAGAACCTTTATCGGTAAAAAGGGGAGAGGCAGCCACAAAGTTCTCTATTTGCGGTATGCTGTTACCTACATGCACCACCTTAGCATTAGGCATGGCTTCCTGTATGCCTTTAAGCAGCGTAACGTAGTGGAACGGCTCGGTATAGGAGCTACCACCACCGGCAACATTAATGTTGGCGTTAGGGCCTATAACCGCTATAGTTTTAACGTCTTTGTTTATGGGCAGTATGCCGTCTTCATTTTTAAGGAGCACCATACCGCCACGGGCAACATCAAGCGCTACCTGGCCGTTGCGCAGGTTATCTTTAAGAGGTTCTACAGCCTTGTAAGGCGTATCATAAAATCCAAACCTGAATATTACGCGCAAAATGCGGCGCACTTTATCATTAATAACTTCCTCGCTAAGTTCGCCACTTTTTATGGCAGGAAGCAGGGTTTTGCGGTTCATAAAAGCACCGCTGGGCATCTCAAGGTCAAGGCCGCCTTTGGCAGCAGCCACGCCATCATAAGTAGCTACCCAATCGCTCATAACAAGGCCGTCAAACTTCCATTCGCCTTTAAGTATCTCGTTATTAAGATGGTTTTGTTGTGTAGCATGCTCACCGTTAATAAGATTGTAGCTGTCCATTACGGCGCCCACGTTACCTTTAGTAACGGCAGCCTTAAAGGCAGGCAGGTAAATTTCGCGCAGGGTGCGCTCGTCTATATCGCTGCTAACATTGTTGCGGTCCCACTCCTGGTTGTTGGCAGCAAAGTGTTTAACGGTAGCCACAACTTTTTGGCTCTGGACACCCTTTATATACCCCACGGCCATTTCGCCCGAAAGGTAAGGGTCTTCGCCAAGGTATTCAAAATTACGGCCGTTCATAGGGGCGCGGTAAATGTTTACACCGGGAGCAAGTAATATGTGTACACCACGTTCGCGGGCATCTACGCCAAGTGCTTCACCCAGTTTAAAGGCAAGGTTCCTGTCCCAAGACGCGGCTGATAATATGCTGGCAGGGTAGGCGGTGGTATTGCCATAGTTGCGGGTACCTACGGGGCCATCGGTCATTTTTATCTGGGGCAGGCCAAGGCGGCTAATTTCCCTAATGTAAAAATCTTTGTACCCGCCAATGTAATCTATCTTTTCTTCAAGGGTCATGCTCTGTAGCAATGATGTTACCCGCTCTTCAACAGGAGCTTTAGCATCTTTGTAGGCCTGTGCATGTGCCAGGGCAGTAACAAAAAGGGCGGCAATAATTAAGTGTTTGCGCATAATAAATGGATGATTTGGGAAATAATGCGTAAATGTAAGAATTTATCGAAAGCGTTTTCGCAGTAATGTGCCTTATTATTATCGTGTGAAATTATGTAATAAAATATGCATAATTGTGATAACTAAATACTTAAATTTATGTTATATTTGATTCGTTGTAACATACATTTACCCATAATTCATAAACACCTTACATCATGAATATCACTGGGGACATTATAATAGTAGAAGACGACCAGGATCACTGGGATGTACTTCTGGAGGTTTTTGATGCCGTAATGAAAGAGCATCATTACGATAACCGCGTGATTATTTTTGAGGATAGTACTATGGTTTTAGACTATCTTAAAGAATGTAAAGATGAGCCGTTCTTAATAATATCTGATGTTAATATGCCATTTTTAAATGGTTACGAGCTTTACGAAAGCATTAACAACGACCCTTATCTTACTAAAAAAGCAACGCCATACATACTAATGAGCGGAGCCAATATAATGGATAAATGGTTTACTAATGCCACACTTTTTGTACAAGGTTACTTTGTGAAACCTACGAGTTTTAGGGATTACAAAATGCTTATAGAAAATATTTTTAGCCATTGGTCTAAAAATTTCATGCCCCCAATTAATACTATTGCAAATTAGTTTACAATAACCCCTTAGTTTTTAAGGGGTTATTTTATGTTGTCTTTAATTGGCAACCCTACAACTATTTTTAATTATTTTATAACATTAAAAAAAGGGTTGCTTTGTATCTTTACTCTACATCCTACTGTTAAATTACTAAATAAAAGCAATTTTATTAACGTAGTTTATATTTATAATGGCTAATTTTAATAAAGCGGCCCTTCGGTATCAATACAATTGGAGTGAGCCTTTTAAAAGCAAAAGGTATCTTCATTTTGACGATTATGATATTATTGACCGAAGGAACGGCTACCACATATTGGATTTTATAAACAGGTTTTTAACCTTGCACGGCCTGTACAGTTATGACTACTTTAGAAAAGTAGAGGTAATGATATGCAGGTACATGCCCGAAAATTTAGATACACGGAGCGAGATGAAAGACTGGCTGCGCAAAAACTGGAATGCCCGGCTGCATGGCGTTATGTAGTTTATTTCTATTTAATTTCCTGTTTTATCAAGCGTTTCATAAAAAACTTCCAACAATACGTCGGTCATCAAATCGGTATAACCAGGATGGGTTAGCAACATGTTAACCTCATAATCCATCACATCTTTGTTTGCAGCAACATCAAGTGTAATGGAATCCTCATATGCCTTCCATTCTTTTTCTGCTTCTTCGTAGCTCTTAAAGTCGGTGTTAGCAAGGTTGGCCTTTATGTAATTTAAAGGCGTATAATTTACAGGGTCAAACTTAATATTTTTATCTATATGCACCTTTTTATAAAATGCCTTGTGTAGCGAATCGCTTTTTTTGTGGGTAGGCGATTGCCAATGTTTAAGGCATAGTGCCTTATACTCCCTGTATATTTTTTCACGAACAGTATCAACCGCAGTTGCGTTTTGGGGAGCAACCTGGGCAATTGCCGGAAGGTTAAAAAACAGGATGAAAAGGGTGAGGTATATAAATTTCATAAGTTAACAAGGTCAGATGCCTAAATTACAAACGCAATCCTAATTATCAAAAGTTTTTTTTAGCTGGGCGCACCACCCACCGGCGAACGCCCAGCTGTATGCCAATAACTATAAGCATTAAAAAAAATAATGCAATGCATAGCACTACAACCGGTATTATTGGCATACTACAATAAAAATTAGTTTCACTAAGCTGTAAAGCTACTACTTGAATGTTTACATACGATAGTATTATATGTGCTATAAGGCTTCTTACTGCTACAACGCTAAGTCTAATCTTAGATGGATGGTAAACTGCCTTAAAACCCCAAATGAGCTGATATAACAGTGGCAATAGTAAGAGTGCCAGTAAGAAATTTTGCATAAATGTAGTGGTGGTTAATTAATACGGATCCATAAGACCTAACGATGTATGTGGCTGCTGGACAGAAAACTGCCCCGGATTTACCTGTCCATCTATACTATTACTGTATAAAGTTTTAGTTTTTTTATCCTCTATATAGCTTAATGCTGCCCTTATTTTTGTTTTTATAGCGCCTTCGTACAGCGGCATTGTAAACTCCCAGTATTCATTGCCTTTAAGGGTTAAGCTATGATAACTGTTTCCACACCAGCTTGAGCGCAAATATTCTACGTCTTTCCAGATACCGGCGGCATCAAGTGCCTGTAGCTTAATATCTAATCGGCTATCCTGAGCATCAAAAATTTTATCGCCCTTGGTTGTGTTGGCAACATACAGTTTGCATCCGTAATATGCATCTGCAAAAAGTGCCTTTTGGGCAGGATCTATTATTACCGAAAGTTTATTTTTAATAAAGTTCCCTTTACTTATTATTTTAGGAAAGTTATCAGATTCTGCCCAGCCATTATAATCATTCCTTTTATCGGTTTGATAAGCGGTAAAATAACCATCCATCATAAAATCAATATTTAAAGGCCCCGGCTTGTTAGGGCTTGTTTTTTGCTGCCAAATAATGTTACCCTGGCAATCAAAATACGTTAGCCTGTTATTTACCAGCGCCTTTAAAACCCCGTTGTGAAAGCCAGACCTGTCATAATCCTGCATTACAGGCTTTATAATGATCTCATCGTTAAGTATGGCAACACCATAATAATATTCAGTATCATTATAAATTTTGTAAAAAAGGTAATTATCAATAATACCCGCATCGTCAATTTCGTCAAAATGCGGGGTTACCTTAAAAGAGCCCGTAGTATCTATCACGCCCCAATAATCATTTACCTTTACTATAGCGTAGCCATTCTTAAATTTTTTATCAATCACATCATCGTATATTGAGTCGCCAACAATTTTAAAATTGGTATCAATCATCATATAATTGCCGCTTTTCTTTTTTATGAACGCCCGTTTGTTAGAGAACTCATTGCAATAAGGAAAAAGTGTATCGTTAAATACTACGTTCCCTTTCAGGTCAATATATCCATCATACGCTTTAGAGCTGTCGCTAATGATGCCTTTCTTCTCCGGTATCCAGTATTTATAAAGATGCATTATGGCGTAGCCATCCGTAAAATCAGTGCTTATGTACGAATGGTTTTTATTTTCATATTTAAAAAGCAATGTGCCTTTTGTATCAATCGCTCCCGATATACGTTTTTTGTCAGGGTTTTTAATGTCGACTTTCGCAATACCATTTACAAAAGGATCTATTGCATATTGCCCTTTTGGTAATATAGTGTTGCCATTATTATCTATCAACGATGAGCAATAGTCAGGTTCTTTGTTGGTTTTTGAATTTGCAACCGCAATGCCATTCTCAAATTCGCTAATATAGGAGTAGATAGTATCTATAGTGTATTTATGGGTATTGATATTATAAACGCCCCATTTGCCTGATTTGGTTTCTACCATGTATAAATTTTCCTCAACAAAACGTACTGATTTATGATCAGCATCAAAGGCATTTTCGCCTTTAAAATTAAGAACCTGCGATTTACCATTTAAAACGGCGGCAATTAAACCCTTATGTGTTTCATGTATATAGTCGTACTTTGGTTGAACAACATATTTGCCTAAACTATCTATAACCCCGTACAAACCACCCTGCCTTACGGCGGCATAACCATTGGTAAAGTCAGTCCCGTTATTATAAACTGCCGGGATTATTATAGCGCCCTTGTTGTTTATGTAGCCAATTTTGCCATCCTCAATTATTTTAAATAACGATTGCTGTGCAAAAAGATTTGCAGATGTAAAAATGACAAACAAAATAATATATTTCATTTTGCAGAAGGAGTTTATACCAAATGTATTAAAATAAGTGATAGGTAATTAAGCTATGTGTTTCATTAATTTCTGCAAAGTTACGACACTATAAAACACGTAGTACTGAAGCGGTAACTTCAGTACTACGTGTAAGTATTTTTATTATGGGATGGATTTTGAATTTAGAAATGAGATTTTAGTATTGAAAATTGAGCAACAGAAAATCTTGCTAAAACAGCAAAGTAATTAATTTAAATTCTCAATACTAAAATCTCAATTCTATTGATGCTAAATTAATATATACGGTTTATTGGCAATTGCCAAAAACACCTAAATTAATATACCAAAAGTGAACTATCAAAATTATTATATTGACTTTCAGTATTAATATATTTCTTTTTTTTGCCATTTCAAAATCCAAAAGTGAAATATTAAGCCTTTTTATAAAAGCAGTAATTTTGTAAATTAGTATACATTTGTACTACTACATTTAGAAATTATACCGTTTGGAACATCTCCGCTAAAAGCTCGTAGGAATGTTTCCTGTGCTCAAAATCTTCGGCCCAGGTAGCTATCATAATCTCATCTACATTGTATTCGGCTGCAAGAGCTTCAATTTTTTTCTTTACCACAGCAGGAGTTCCTGCTATGAAACGCCCTCTGTTCCAGGCAATTCGCGCACGCTGATGCATAGAATAGTTCATGGTTTTAATCTCCTCGGCAGAAGGCAGGTCGCCCGTAGCACCCATCTCAATATGCAGCATGCGGTAATCAAATTCGGCTATCCATTCATCTACATTTGCCTGATCCTCATTGCAATAGGCAAAAATACCAACGTTAACTTTAGGCTCGGCCAGCTCGGGGCTTGGCTTAAAACTGTCGCGGTAGATGGCCACAACCTCAGGCCCTCCCACCGGATTTATGAAGTGGGCAAAGGACAATGCCATGCCGAAATGTGCCGCAAACTGGGCGCTCCCGCCGCTTGATGTAAGTATCCAGAACTCTGGCATGATCTCTGGGATAGGGTAGGCCTTAACCTTTTCATGAACGGTATCAGGCAGCTCATCGTTACGTAAATATGCCTGAACGTCAACCAGTTGCTCGTAAAATTGTTTCTCGCTAAATGTATTGGCCGGGTTTAAAAGTTGTGCCGAGAGCCTGTCGCCGCCCGGCGCACGCCCGATACCAAAGTCGATCCTTCCAGGAAATAATGAGGCCAACATCCCGAAATTCTCGCTGACTTTCAGCGAAGTATGATTGGGTAACATGATTCCGCCTGATCCTACACGGATACGTTCTGACTTGGCGGCAAGGTAGGGGATAAGCACCTCGGGTGTGGTGCCGGCAACGAGTTTAAAGTTGTGGTGTTCGCTAACCCAATATCGTTCAAAACCCAGTTTGTCAGCAAGTTGTACTAATTCTCCAGACTCTTTTAAAGCTTGTTGCGCGTTGCTGTTCCTGCCAATTTGAGACTGGTCCAGCACGCTTATCTTGATATTTTTCATTATAAATTCGCTAATATGTAATATACAAAGTTACAGATAAAATTTGTAACCTGTATACTATGCTTCAGCAGCCTTAGTAGTAGCAATTGCACCAAGGCAACTTTCAGGAATATTAAAGGCATCAACTAAGGGTACAGCATCCTGGCGTATCTCCCAACATAACTGACTTACCATTTTTCTAACTGCCTTTGTTTTAACACCTTCCATATAACCCTGCTCTAAATACCACGCCTTATGCTCTTCAATTTTGTTAAGAGCAAAAAGGTTGTACAATTGTGTCAGAACCTCTTTAAGGGCTTCATCTTCAATTTCCTGCAACTTTATTTGAAACTGCTCAAGTACAACCCTGTCTAAATAACTATCGGCTATTTGAAGCATGTGCGGGTGCATGATATTGGCAGCATCAAAAGCATCAAGGCCATCATCAACCAGCTTTTTAAAACGCCTTGCGCCAGAAGCTACTATTTCCTTTTCACGATAGGTAAACGCCTGTAAATGAAAGGCCGGGTCTTTTAAATGAGCGTCATCGGTATTACGGGTAGCTATAGGGTTCATCTCTGTAATTGTAGTTTTAGCCTTATCTACCACGTAGTTAAAAATGGTTGAAACATTCATCTCGCCATACTGCTTACGGAATTCGCCCAACCTGTTTTTGGCCGTAAGTTGCATAAGCACAGTATTATCACCCTCAAAAGTGGTATAAATTTCGGTATCGTTCTTGAGGTCGTCTATACGGTTTTCACTCATGTAGCCCTTGCCACCACAGGCCTCGCGGCATTCCTGTAATGTATTGCGGGCATTCCATGTAGTATAGGCTTTAAGCCCGGCTGCCAAGGCCTCGATTTCCTGCATCTCGTCTTCCTTGCGGTTAATAAACCGCTTAGTAAGATACTGCAAACCAAAGGTTAGCGCGTATGAATTTGCCAGATAGGGCATAAGCCTGCGCTGGTGCATGCGGTAGTTTAAAATAGGCACCTCGTTACCACCTTCGGGCCCAAACTGCCTGCGCTTGTCGCTATATTTTATAGTTGTGGCGAGTCCGGTTTTAGATGCCGCCAGTGCCGACCTTGGTATACCAATCCTGCCACCTACCAATGTACCTAACATCGTGAAGAAGCGGCGGTTATCGCTTGGTATAGGGCTCTCAAACTCACCGGCCTCGTTAACGCTGGCAAATTTATCAAGCATGTCTTCATGTGGAATAACTACATTTTTAAATGTAATGATGCCATTATCTACGCCATTTAAGCCCATCTTATGGCCGCAATCTTCAATGGTAATGCCTGGCAGTACTTCTTTGTTTTTGTTGCGTATAGGCACTACAAATGCGTTAACACCGTAGTCTTTACCGTCTATTATAAGCTTGGCAAAAACAGTGGCTATTTCGCCGTGATTTGCGGCATTGCCTATATACTCTTTACGGTCGTATTTCTCGGGGGTATTTATTGTAAACGTCCTGTCGGCATGGTTGTATGTAGCCGTGGTATGGATGCCTTTAACGTTAGACCCGTGATGCGTCTCGGTCATGGCAAAACACCCCGGAAGCTCCAGTGTTCCCGCACCTTTAAGGTATTTATTGAAGTGCTTATCGGTACCTAAAAACATAACGCTCATACCCCAAAGGCCAAACTGCACGCCAAATTTAATAACAAGGCTAAGATCATGGTAGCTAAGGGTTTCCATGATTGCAAAATAGCCTTCTATATCATCTTTGCCCCCCTGAGCTTTAGGGTAGGCGTACGACCCTAAACCTTCATCAGCCAGCATTTTACACCATTCCAAAACCTTTTCCCTAAACTCAGCAACATCTGTTGGAATGTCCAGTTTAAAGGCTTCACTGCCAATAATAGATTTAACTTTGTTGATAATATCCGCCTGGTTACCATCCAGTAAATCGGTCATTTTCTGAACGTTAAAACTCTCAACCGTGTTATGCTCCTGTGTCAGTGTTTTTTCGCTTCGGCGGAAGCCTGAAATTACCTCTCTGCCCATAATTCCTAAGCCGATTTCAAGCTGGGCAAAGGCCGGGGCAATTTTAGCAATGTCCTCATTACTAATAGCTGGCCTTTCAGCATTAGCAATCAGAAGGCCAAGATCGGTTAGGCTGTTAATGTTCTTATTGCTGTCAATAGCCTGGATTATCTTTTCCTTCCAATGAAAAAGTTCCGATCGGGAAGGAGGGGAGTCTAACGTTATTTTCGATTTTAAAAAGGTTTTTTCGGCTTTTGTCAGCCAGTCCTGATCGTTTATAAAATCGAATATTGTGGTAAATTCCTGATTGGTAAGCACATCATCCTGCCAGGCATGATAGATTACAGGTAATAGTATAGCGAGTTTGGGATCGTTATTAAAGGTAATGTCCATCTTGTAAATTTTATCCTTAAAAATAAGCAATTACTTACATGTGGATGTTTAAATTGATGTTAAAAGGCAGCTTAGTTTGTTAATGGCTAAGTACCTTAGTGACTATTAAATATTAGATCATTTAAAGCTGCATATTGCAATAGCATAATGGTTTTAGCATCTTTAATTTCTCCATTGGCCATCATTTTCAGGGCTTCATTAAAATTAAGTTCCAGCACTTCAATATTTTCCTGTTCTTTTTCAAGTCCACCACCTTCGCCGGTTTTCATGGCGTCAGAGTAGGCAGCTACAAAAAAATACAATATTTCTGTTACCGACCCCGGCGACATATACACCTCCATAACACGTTTTATATCGGTAAGCGTATAGCCGGTTTCTTCTTCGGTTTCACGCCTGATGCATTCTTCGGGATCGTTCTCATCCAGCAATCCGGCACAGGCTTCTATCATCATTCCTGTAGTATTGCCATTTAACAACGTAGGCAGCCTGAACTGTCGGGTAAGTATAACGGTTTCTTTTTCTTTATTATATAATAAAATTGTGGCACCATTGCCGCGGTTGTAAACTTCACGCTCCTGTACCTGAACGGTACCATCGGGTAACGTATGCTCATATTTAACCTTATTAAGTTTGCCCCAGTTATCGGATAATGTTGTTGTTGAAAGTATTGTTGTATTAGGCTTCATCTATGGTTTTTACTTGCAAACGCAAGATAGTCAGAAATATTTTTGGATGCATAAAGTTCAATGTAATTTTCGAGAATTAATTTCACATATTTTAACTATATTTGGTAAGCTATTAACTAAAACAACCACCTTATGATTAAAATTACCCTTTCAATTAACAATTTATTTAAATTATTACTATTCTCTTCACTACTCTGTGACGGACTTAGTGCTCAGGAATGTCCCGCAAATATTACTGTTCCCAGCGATGAAGGCCAGTGCGGCGCTGCTGTTACCTACCTCGTTGCAGGAGGCGGGGCTACACAATCGGTAAACGGGGTTGTGAACCCAAACGGAACCAATGGCCTAACAGGATGGACAAACAGCACCGATTTTGGCGGTGCATGGGCCGTATCGGGCAGTGGCTTTATATCGTCTTATAATTCGGGATCAATGTCGCAGGTTATAGACCTTACCACTATGGGAATGACTGATGCCTATATGGATACGCTACCCGCTATAACGGTATCTGAACAATATATGGGTGGAACTCCCAATGTTGGAGATACCTATAAACTTACCGTACAGCTTAGGGGTGAGGCAGATAACATTCTTGCAACTTACACAACGGGTAACGTTACCTGTACCGCAGCATGGCAAACGGCATCGCATGTGTTTACAGGTTATCCGGCAGGGGTAAGGAAGATTTTCTTTCAGCATACCGGCGATGATGCCGAATATTGGGCGGGCAACTATGGTGCTATGACAACAAACTCTACAGTAACAGTGGCGGTACCAACCAGTACGGCTGTTCAAACAGCGGGTATTGCAAGCGGGGAGGTGTTCCCAATAGGTACTACTACTAATACGTTTACAATAACGAGCGAAGACGATGTGGTTACTACCTGCACCTTTAATGTTACCGTTATCGATAGCCAGGCCCCGGTGGCCATAGCGCAAAACCTTACGGCAATGCTTGATGCAAATGGTGTTGCAACAGTTAGCGCTGCGGCTGTAAATAATGGGTCTACCGATAACTGCACAAATCTTACCTATGCATTAGATGTAACTCAGTTTAACTGTGAAGACCTCGGCGAAAATACGGTAACGCTATCGGTTAGCGACGGTACCAATACAACTACCGCTACAGCAATTGTAACAGTTGTAGATGAAACAGCGCCGGTAATTGTTTTTGAAGATGCTACAATTGAAGTAGGTAATGATGGAAGTGTTACAATACTAACTGATGAAATTATGGAGGCTTCAACTGATAACTGTAGTGTTGCAACCTATACAATATCTCCGGCATCATTAAGTTGTGCCGATCTTGGACCCAACGAAGTTACGGTTACAGCTACCGATGCCAGTGGCAATTCAACTACCAGAACAGCTACAATAACTGTAACTGATGCTACTGCGCCAACAGTTATAACACAAAATATAACACTATCATTACCGGAAGTTACATTGCTTTCGATAAATGAACTGGATATTGATAACGGATCTTTTGATAATTGCGGAATTTCATCGTACAGCCTGGATACGCAGGTCTTTACCTGTGAAAATATTGGTGTAAACACTGTAACGCTTACTATTACAGATAATAACGGAAATACATCTACAGGAACTGCCACAGTTATTATCGAAGACCCTAATGCTTACTGTCCACAAACGGTGGGAGTAGAGGGTTTTAATCTTAACAATTCGCTTATAATTTATCCTAATCCCACAAACGGTACCATTACTTTTAATGCAGGTAGCTTAACAGTTGATAAAATTGAGATATTTGATATTAGTGCAAGGCTAGTAAAAAGCTTTAACGTAGCTGCACAAGGTATATTTGTAATCGATTTGAGCTCTTTTAATACAGGTATTTACTTTGCAAAAATTTATGCCGGTAGTGAATTTGCTGTAAAAAGAATCATAAAAGAATAAATAGTTACACACTATTAAATTACTATTACTTAAGGAGCCGGCAAATTGCCGGTTCTTTTTATTTGCATCCGTACTTCATTTACATATTCGGGATGGTAAGTATTTAAGGAGCATTTAAATGGTTTAAAAGATCATCAATATTTAAAAGTTAAAGCATTTACGCCGTTGCAACAATTAAGTTCAATTATGCTATATTTACATCTTAAACGCTAAAAAACTATCTCAATGAAAAAAATATTTTTAGGCTCGTTACTCGCTTTAAGCTTAAGTTTATCTGCACAAACCTCAGAAAAAAATGTCCCATTGGCACGTAAGGATTACGATAGCTTTATGAAGATAAAGGGCCTTAATGCATTTAAAACATTTACAGATGTACCGGAAGAAGTTACACAGGTTAGCGCCGGTACCGTTGTTGTTAAAACTGTGGCTAAAACACCTCAATACACATTAACTATAACAGCCGATGGCGAATGGCAATTTGCAATGAGCGCTAAAAAACAAACCTATTATTTAAGATTTGTTAGCGGTAATCTTGTTGGATATTCGTTATTTACGCAGCCAACCGGAGAAACATCATTAGTTTATTATGACAATAACAAAGTTGTATTTCAGGAGAATTTAAAAGTTGTCAAATAATTTATACGCTAATGAAGCTTTCATAAAGTATAGTTCATCAAAAAGCAGCTAAAAATTAAGTAGATCTTAAGATTTGAAATTGTAAATTTGCATCCGGCAAACGGTTGTTAATTGATTTGTGATGAAGTTATACAATAACCGCATGCTAAAGCCCCTTAATTGGGGCTTTTATATTTTTAGTGGGCTTTAGCATGGATTTGTGTAATCTATACTCCATAATAATTTTATTTATATTTGACTTATAATGACTTATAATGACTTATAAT
>Ga0265798_10008319_pt1 | contig 13247 bp, 7 predicted proteins | sample P3T30metagenome_FD_192430 | JGI IMG/M metagenome (GOLD analysis project Ga0265798, IMG submission 192430) | Plant litter microbial communities from East Loma Ridge, Irvine, California - P3 T30 | ecosystem: Environmental > Terrestrial > Plant litter > Unclassified | place: USA: California...
AAGACACTCTATCACCGTGCACACTAATTTGCTCATCGCCCATTGGTCGGTGGCGCAGGTCTCCTAACACCCATTGCGCCATGATTCGCGCAAAGTGTCTTGAAGCCGTTCCTCAGGGCTTGCATGTTGGGATACTTGTTGCCCTGTAGCTCGAAGCCAGAGGGGATGACCTTGGCTGGCCAAGTGACGCAGGGTGTGTTGTGGTTGGCTTTGAACATCAGGTAAAAGTATCCAGGGTGGGACGGGTCAATGGCGAAATTGTACGAGCCGTGCCTGGGGTTGGCCTCGGTGTACGTGGTGAGCCATGCCTCTGTGATAACAAGTGTTAGCGAAAGTTTCAAAATACTTGGAAGATCTAGCAACGTACCAAGTGCCTCCTTGGACAGATTTTGGTACTTCTCGTCACCACACATCTCGTCGACCTTCTTAGCCATGGCCTTGACGTGCAAGACGATCAGCTCGTCCAGATCGCTGTAGGTGAACTTGCCCACGCGCAAGGTTCGGCCAACACTGTACTCGTTCTCCTTATTAAGTTCCAGAACGTCGATGTGTTGGTAAACATTGTCGTGGACTTTCCAAGTCACCGCAAGGTGATCTGTGCCCTTCGAAGATGGTCGGATGATGCAGTCGCCACGTTGCACGTTGGGCAACGAAAGTTCCGCCTCTGCCTGGTGTGAGTTGTACGGGCGGAAGAGAGAATGTTTGACGACACGCTGGATACGTCCGGCTTGCTTTTGAGTTGCGCGCTTGGCCTCGCGCTGGTCGCGGGCTTCTTGGTCGTCATCCCACTCCTCTGTGAATTGTATGTCAGCTTGTGTCACCAAGTACGATAACTGTGTTTCAGACTTACCCCAGTCGTGGTCGTTATGTCGGCGGAAGGGATTCTTCATCTCATTATCCCGCATGGTGAGCTGAGCGTGAAGCTTCTTGCGGTCAAGATGTGTGATCTTCGCTTGGACTGTCTGGTGCATGGACCAGACTTGTCTGGGCTCCAAGTTGTTATTCGTGACCTCGTCTGGGAACTCGGAGTTGGAGATGTTGCCATCAACACCACAGTCCAGCTTGACTTCGATGTGGTCGCTGAACGTCTTCTTGACAGACACCGGAATGATCATGCCCTCTTGCAGCGATGTCTGATTCTCTCCAGTCATCATGGTGAAGGTCTCTTGGGAAGACAGGTATTCAAAGTTCCGTCTCAACTCCTCGAACGGGTTTTGCAGCTCGGCGCGAATGAGTTCCAACGTAGCCCTCTTCTTTTGGCCGAACTTGGACTCGAGCTGCTCTGCGTACTCTTCCAGCAAAAGATCGTTGACCTTGTCTTGAGCATCGTCCGCGATGAGTCTCCTGACGACCGCGGCCGATCCATTCTGGTCCACCTCAGTCTTGATGTCTTCCTCGTCAAACTCGAGAGCATCGGCCGCGATCTTCCGAGCGATATCGTAATCCTCGGGGTGAATTCTCGTGTTGTCAAGGTAGTCGGTATCGTTTTCCGTGGCCTCGTAAACGACGTAGAGGAAGCTAGCGCAGTTGAGCCAGCACTTCGGTCCTACAGCCGGCTTGAGTCCACGCTCAGGATCGCCAATGGTCAGCTGATCGCGCGTGTTGACGTCGCCACCCCAGGAGTTGACAACCCTGAGCATCTGAGCAGCCTTGCGTGGACCAAGGCCACTAACATAAGGCAGGAGATTGGCAGTCGAATTGTCAGCCACGGCCTCGTTGATGTCAATGCCAACCAGGTTTACCATGTCAACCATAGCCGAATCCAAAGCCTTGATCAGCTTCTCCTCGGGGAGAAGATGCTGGCTAGGATCGAACGTGATCGAAATGATGTCGCGGCCAAGGGCTGCGTACTCTTTCATAGGGTTCTGCATGTACATCGCAAGCGCGATGCTGTACCTGGTAAGGGGTGGCACGCTTGGGTGATCTGTGTTGGCACGTGCGGAAGTGTGGTAGAGGCGGGCGACTTCATCGTTGACCATCATGATCTCCAGGGGGTCTGATACCTCACGATCATCGTCAGGGTCTTCGTATGGAGTTCCTTGCAGACTGTGTCTTTCGACAATGTCTTGCAAGTCCTTGTACAAACGGCGAGTCTCAACGGACCAACCGGACACCGCGACGACATCAGGTTTCCTGCGTTCGACAAGTTCGACAAATGGAGCAACGTCCTTACCGTCGGACGTGTATTTTTCGGGGTTGCCCAACCTCATGTCGGTGAATTTGCCATTCTCCAATACGCGGCCGTTCTCGTCGACGTAAGCCCAGCAGATCGCATCGGCTCGGTCACCTGCACCATTCGACAGCGCCAACACGCGAGGTGTCGTTCCCAAGACCATTCCTTTAGGCTTGTATGGCGCCTGGTCGAGCTTTGTGCTGTATGCTTCGCGGCACTCGTTGGCAATCTTGCTTTCGCAAATGTTTCTCAAATGGTCTTTCCAGCCCTTTGCGATGACACGGTGAAGCTTCACAAACGCTTGACTGACGATCTCTTTGCGAAGGTTGTTCCACGCATCAGCGACTTCGGAGAAGTTGTCCGAAACAATGTTTTGTGTCAAGTCATCCTGGATGCGGCGCTCGTGCTTCAGACGCACCTTGATCTCGATCAGGCCGTCCTGCTCTGCCTTGAGCATTCGTAGGAACAGTTCAGGCCTGTTGAAGAAGTTACGAATACCCTGATTGCGGAGATACTTGAATTCGTAGTAGGGGTGTTCGCTGTCGATTTGCTTCAGACCCTTGTCAGTGCGAACAGCATCAAAGACCATGTCTTCAACAAAGATTTTTCTGAGGTGCCTCCTCACGCGAGGATTCGTTGAGATCTCTTCCACGAACATAGCTCGTGCGTCCCTCAAAACTTCTTGGCCGGTGCGGTATCGCGGTGCTTGAACAAGTGTATCGGCCATATCGTCGGGTCGGACGTCAGGGTCTTCAGTGTAGTTTTTCCTGCCAACCTTGATGATGTTCTGGGCGAAAGCGTCGGCTGTGATGCCAACAGCACGCACAAGGTGGTATGCATTACCCGCGCGGACCTTGTCCCATGTGCCGCTGGAACCAAGAGCACGCTTTTGTGTTCCGTTGACTTCTGACTCGGCGGTGCTGAGGTCCTTGAGCTTTTGCGAATATTGGAAGTTCAAGTAGTCTTGAAGATCTTGGAGATCCTCAATCTCGACCGCATCGGGCAAGAGGTCATCAAAGATAGTATCGTTGAAGTCTGGGGTCGTCTCCTTCAACATTTCCACACTCTTGCGAATGCCATCTCTTTTCTCTGCGAATGCTCGGTACTTCAGGTCATAATCCAAAAGCTCCCAGAGATTTGTTTGACTCAGGAGCTTCTCGGCTTTGATCTCGTACGCAGGCGCGGCCGGGTCTTTGGGGTCGGGAGGCAGAGGAATCTGCTCCGAATGAATCAGGTAGTCCTTGCGGTTTTGGAAGATGAAAGCGGGTTCATAATCTTCGACGTTCATGAAATGAAGCACACTGTGCACAGCCCGTTCAAAGGGCTCCCGTAGCGAGCCTGGGAGACCCTGCTGAGGGAACATGGTGTTGGATATCCATTTCGACTCCTCTGCCATGCGCTCGGTCTGCTGCTCCTCTGACAATTCCGAAAAGTCTTTGTACGGCTTGCGGGCGAGCTGCAGACGTTCCGGGACGTCGGTCGCGCGGATCTTGTTATCCTCCTCCGTCAGCATCTTTTCGACCAGCTGAGAGGGCTCAAAGACATCTTTCAGTTCAAGGTCTCTATCGGGTCCCTCGTCCGCTGCGTGCAATTCTTTCTCGACGTCAAGAGCCCACTCGAACTCATTGCCGTCGCCGAAAGCGGCTCGCATGTCCTCGAGGGCCTGTTCGCTCAAGCCAGACTCCTTCAGATTCTGTGTGTCGAAGCCGCCCTTGGAAGGTTGTCTGATCTCCAGGTCTTCGCGCATCTTCTCGCCCTCTTCGTCAGGGAACTCGTCCTCCTCGATGAAATCGTCCATTTCATCACCAAAGCCGCCCCCGAATGCGCCGCGGCTGCGTGAGGCACCAGCACCGTCCGCGCCCTCTTCGTCATCGGAGAAGATGTCCTCTACACCTCGCGCCTCGCTAGCCGCGCGCTCCTCTCTATGACCACGCTTTAGGCGCTTGTACTTTGATTTTTGTGTCTGTTGCGCTTCGCGGTCTGGATGAGTTTCACCGATGAGGTCCAGATCTTCTTCGTCCAGAATGTCGTCCTCGGCTTCTTCCCTTCTGCGCTTCTTCCTCTCCTCGCGTCTCTCGCGTCTACGCTGTTTTGCATCTTCGTCCTCCTCGTCTTCGTCCACAATGAAGCCCTCGCGGACTTCACGCTCAGCGTCCTCATCATCGTCATCTTCTTCTTCACTAGAGTCGTTCAAATCGGTGTTTTTGGAGCGCGATACAATGGGCTGTCCTTCCTCGTCGAGCTCCTCTTCGTCCTCTTCGCCGCTAGCAACATCGGCGGTGTCGTCGAAGAAGTCGGCCATGGCTGGGAAATGTTGCAGACGACTGGAAGGAAGTAGGGGATTAGGTATATGCTAGTCGTGGAGTCGCTAGTTCGAAGTACGAATGGGTTGAAGGGAGGAATTGAATAGAGCGCCTGCGCAAGGAGGCGGGATGTCGAATGAGTGATCAGGCAGCGATGATGCCGTCGCGTTTGTTGTTCGTGTCGCCAACCTCCAGTTTGACGAACGAGGAACGAAGCTCCGCGTCGATGCTAGCGTTAGGGTTCGAGTACCTGGGCATCACGTGATACTGTGCATTCGATGGATGCCCGTATGTAAAAGTTATGCGCAAACTACCACTGAGATCATAATTAATTATAGTAGCTGCTGCAGGTCCATCCGTTGTCTGCACCACGAGGTTGCTAGCGCTCCAATATATCGGGGTGACATGTGCAAGTTGGGTGCTGATTGTTGTACGGAAGAGTGTGGTATTGTTCTCGTCACCAAAGTATCCAACAGCCCCAAATTAGACGGCAGCCTCATTCGAACTGTATCTGAATAGAATTGCCATTGGGCAGCACAGCGCGTACATGTGCCTGTCAAGAGAGGCAGCAAGCCGAGTTTATGCAGTGTCACAGAAAGGTCGGCCAGTAGTGCATGAAACCAGAACAAGACAAGTGCTTCGTTATCTTTCCCCTGTTACACCCCCTTCCTATCTGAAGCTCTCTTTGGAACGACTGCCATCTTCACCAAGACCGACTAAGGTATCACCTCCTCGACTACAGTCTGTGTCTTCAGAAATAATACCTTGTCTCTCTAGCCTCAGGGTGTGCTCTGGACGGCCCGATCTCGAAGCCCTTACGGCACCTTCAGGGACGAGAGCCCGACGACGTTTAGTCTGTCTCGTATGGTGAAGCGACGAGCGCCCGATCCAGATCCAGACGCTGCCACTATTGGTTCGGCGCCCGCCAGCCCACCATAACTGGGACCTCCCCTCCTCTTCACCACCTCCAGCCAAACATCCTCGCCTTTCTGTCAGCACTCCTCCTCGAGTTCTGCTACGCCTGGGAATTCTGCCATTGTTCACAGTGTGCCTTTCACGAGGAGTGTGTGTGGGAAGAGAACCAACCGCGTCATCTAAACCGGAGGTCCGACTGAGAACAAACACCTCCAACACTACCTACGAACTTTACCGGCGTTCAAACGTCAATCCGCAGACAACCCCCCGCTTGCCGATACCGAGCACACGCAGTCGCCTCTGCATCTTCGCATTCCGAGGCAGCATCCACTCGAGCAGAATCCGACTCTGCCTCGCAAATCTCCCCTGAGATAATCGTTACCAAATCACATTCGCCGCCCGCCACGCGCAGCGGGCCATACTTCCAAACATGTCCGACCCGTTCAAGGCAAAGACCATGAAACGCAAGAACGTCAAAGGCCTGGCGCTTGCAGCGCCGCCCAAGGCGCCCACACCCTCTGCCGAAGACTCACAAATACCTGGCAGCCTGGGCAACCCGAACAACGAGAAGCCTGACACCCTGGAGATCGGCGTCGAGTTCAGGCTGGACTTGCGAAGTGAAGACTTGGTCGTACTTAGAGATCTCGGTGCGGGCAACGGTGGCACAGTGAGCAAGGTTCTACACAAGCCGAGGAACCTGGTCATGGCACGTAAGATCATTCATGTCGAAGCTAAGAAGGAGGTGCGAAAGCGGATTGTCCGAGAGCTCCAGATCATGTTCGAGTGCAGCTCGCCTTACATCGTTGAGTTCTACGGCGCATTCATGAACGATACAGGAGATGTCACGATGTGCATGGAATATGCAGACGTTGGGTAAGACTGAACAATCCCTAAGCGCGTGGATCAGCGAATACTGACTCCTTCTCCTCCCAGCTCCCTCGACAGCATATCAAAGAACTTCGGCCCCGTCCGCGTCGACGTATTAGGAAAGATCGCAGAGGCCGTGCTTGGTGGACTCACATACCTCTATCAGGCACACCGAATCATGCACCGCGACATCAAACCTTCAAACATCTTGATCAACAGCAAGGGAGAAATCAAGCTCTGCGATTTCGGCGTAAGCAGCGAGTTGGAAAACAGCGTGGCGGACACTTTTGTTGGCACGGGCACATACATGGCACCGGAGCGGATCCAAGGCAGCCCGTACACTGTCAAGAGTGACGTTTGGAGTGTTGGCCTGACGCTGATGGAGCTGGCGATCGGCAAATTCCCTTTCAGCATCGAGAATGAGGACGACGACGAAGCTGCTGGGCCGCAGGGTATCCTCGATCTGTTGCAGCAGATCGTCCTCGAACCGTCTCCCAGGCTGCCGAAGAGTGACGCGTTCCCGCATATTCTCGAGGATGTCATTGCAAAGTGCTTGATGAAGGATCCGAAGGAGCGTCCGACTCCGAGGGAACTGTTCGATACGGACCCTTTCCTGCAAGCCGCCAAGCGTACCCCAGTCGATCTCAGACAATGGGCGGTCAGCATGATGGAGAAGCAGAACCGCAAGAGTCACCTGGGACCGCCTCTCAGCCCGTCGACAGAGGCGCTCCTCCGCGCCGACGGATCTGCCGCGAGCGCAAGATCCAGGCCTTCCTCCATTGGGCCCAATGGAGGGTCGGCCCCAACTACTGCGAGACCCGTATACCCAACAAGAACGAGCAGCGCGCAAAGCGCCAGCAACCCTTCACAGATGGACCTGCCCATCAGGCCAGCGCCACCTCCGAGCAGACGAAGCGAAAGGGAGCGACCAGACACCGCGGGCAGCACCGCGAGCCGCGACAGCTACCGCACAGCGCCCAGGCCAGGGTACTCCGACGGATCAAGGCAATATCAGCATGTAGACTCTTACCAATGAGGTTGTCATGATGCGCCCAGGGCACGAAAGCTGAACCCATGATCAACTGCCATTTTCATATGAGCACGAGGCTCTGTCTCCACACTCGAGACTAAAGACGATTGGTGCAAGTTGCATACACGCACGCCGTTCTCAGTGGTGAAGGGAGAAATGTACACGTCAGGGGTGAAATGGCCGCACCTGATGCAATGGGATTAACAGAAGAAATCCGCCCTTGCATGCATCGGATGCTACCTCGGTGCAGGGGCAAGCTCTGACCGGACCTTTCTTTTTATCCTTATTTGTTTTCTTTTTCACATGCAGCGTTTGGGCGAATGTTGTAGCAAAGCTGGCGTATGTGGCGTGGCCCTGGGGAGTTTAGATCCCTGATTGCATCGAGCGAGGAAAGAAAAAATATGTAGCGCTGCCTTTTCTTCGAAGCATTGTCCGAATCCATCCATTACTCCATCTTCACATGTTTTTCCTCCGGCCGGAGGCGGTGGACAAACACGGCTGCAAAACACGGCCGCATACAAGCGACCTGCCTCCGAAACGTGTCTTGCAGCAGCCGTCGTCTCCCCGCCATCAAAAGGTATCCAGCTTGTTGTCTGGCTGCTACGAGCGACCATCGATTCGTTCAACGGTATTGTTGGCAACGGCCGGCCGGTGCCGTCGTCGTCATGCACACCATCGAGACATGCAAGTTTGCTACCTGAGCACATGTATTCCCGGCGATCATTCAGTGGCTGTTGGCAGTAGATTAACACTGCGATCCCCGGCTTGACTGCTAAACGGGCAGGAAGGTACTTCAAACGTTACTGTGATGTGAGATGTGTTGTCCCCGCAGAGGAGGACATGGAGGATTGCAGATGTGCATGTATGTCGGCGTATAACGTACCTTAACCGGGTGGCCGCCTTGAAAATGCCATTATGTACACACATGGAGTACATGAAGTAGCCAGTGCATATGCACCCCAGGAGACGATCGAGGACGGTTTCCCCTCACAGCATCTTCCATGCGTGCCGCCAACCATGCCTACGCCCATCCCGGTCCATCTCGTGGGAGAAGCATACAGTACAAGGATGGTGTAGTGTTACAAAGATATGCGAGAAAGGGCAGCACGCGCAATGGGCACACGCGCTCCGGCCTTGAGGCCGATCCGCTAGAGGGTCTTCTAGTGTGCTTCTTCGACCATGTTCGCTGGTTCGGTAACGGGCACCTTTCACTCCTGCCTTCCACATCCCGACATTTGGGGTGAACTCGCTGCTCTGCCGTTGCTCCAGCCGCTGCACAATCAAGTCACCTGCTTCTTCCGGCACCTCACCGCGTTGGTTGGTAGATCCGGCTGCTGACTACTTCGCCGCCGCTGACTACATCATGTACATTCGTGCATACATAGTGCCTACTGTGCTTGTACCGTCCCGTGCGTGTGCATATGAGCAAGAGTCGTGACGACCGGCCGTTGTACTTTGTATCCGAGTACCGTACCTAGTTTCTACCAACCGCCTACACACACATCGCACTCACACGCACGCACAACAAAGGTGACGTTGGGTTTCAGCCGGCGTTGAGCGGTCTGAGTGGTTCACTTCGAAATTGCTCACCTCCCCGGAAGGATGCGACGAACAACAAGCCCACAACTTTCACCTACGCGTGGCGCTTGCAATGCCCCTTGCTTGGTCGCTGTACTGGCCACGGTATACCGCCCCTACACGCCATGACTGGCCGAGTGTTTGGTTCATAACGGTTCCTGCACTCCTGCTGATGTTGCCGCCCGGCTACCTGACGCCGCTATACCGTCACCTGCGCCTGGAGACTGACCACTTGCGCCATCGGTGCCCATGTGTGCGACCGACCATGACTCCGCGCGGTGTTACAGCTGTCGACACCTGCGCCGGGACATTCTCCTCGACCGGCCTTATTGTCCAGTGGACGGGGCCTCCACACGCCAGCCTGTAGTTACATTACAGCACCTCAAACATACTCGGGAGCACCCGCCCCGAGACAACACTTCCATCTCTTTGTCGACCGGCCGACCGCCAACGACTGTTTGAGCAAGGCCTCGCGCTACAGAGCAAGTCCCGCTGCCCGCGTGGTCTCGTTGTGATCAGCCCCTCTCCAGAACGTGCTGTTTCGAAGAGATCGACCCTGCGTGACGACGAGTTGGTAGGTACTGTAGCAGTTGCAGTGCATCGATGCGAGACTTCCTACCGTCTCCAGCCTTACAACCGGGTCGGCCGTGTTGTTAGGCGCTGATACCTCGTGCCGACCTGCTGAAAGCTAATGCCAAGTGGATTAGGTGGTATGGATTGGCGCCAGCATCACCACTTCTGGTCTTCAGCGGTCGACGAAACTAATGCGGGTCAATATAGCCCATTTGCTGTTCCTTGGTGCTCAGTTTAAGTGATGTGTGCACATGCTACTCATGGTCATGGCCGTGGTCATCTGTAACTCGTGAATGCAAGCAAGGGCTTCGGGAGGCATGTGAACGTGGAGCCTGTGAAAGAACAAACATCATAAAGTGACGAGGATCGCAAACATTTTTTTGTGGGATCAGCCGCCACTTCTTCACTCGACAACTCGACGACCGGATATCATCACTCACTGCAACCAACATTGGCCGTGCGCTCTGTCTCAGGTTCACGAAGGACAACCAACCCAACCGACTCTTACCTTATCAATGGTACATATCCAAACCACGCTGCTACACTGAACTCCATTACAACAACACGGATGATGTTTTCCAAACTGGCTCTCGGCGCTTTGAGCCTGGCACTCCTCCAGACCACCACCCTCGCCGCCAGTCCAGCAGAATGGCGCAGCCGCAGCATCTATCAACTACTCACCGACCGCTTCGCCCGCGAGGATGGCAGCACGACCGCCACCTGTGACACGGCTGCGGGCATCTACTGCGGCGGGACGTGGGCTGGAATCATCAACAAGCTTGACTACATTCAGGGTATGGGTTTTGACGCGGTCTGGATCTCACCGGTCACCAAGAACATTGAGGGCACTACTGCTTACGGAGAGGCCTACCATGGCTACTGGCAACAGGATCTTTACGCTGTGAACTCGCACTACGGAACTTCTGACGACTTGAAGGCGCTGTCGAGGGCTTTGCACGGTCGTGGCATGGTGAGTTCATCGATCGTTGATTGATTGCAGTGTGAACGATGCTGATATTCTTGACTGTAGTACTTGATGGTTGATATTGTTGTCAACCACAACGGTTGGAACGGTCCTCCTGACTCGGTCGACTACTCCAAATTCAATCCATTCAACCAGAAAGAAGACTACAACACGCCGTACTGCGAGATTGACTACAATGATTTAGGTGATGAGGTAAGTGGCCGCACGCCATGCTCAATCCTCGACATTGGAATGAACATCCACTAATAATCACACAGGCACAACTGACGGAATGCTGGGTTGGAGGCTCGCTCGTACCCCTTCCCGATCTCAAGACCAGCAGTCCAAGAGTCCGCGATGGTTACAACACGTGGATTCAGAGTCTCACATCGAACTACTCCATCGACGGCTTGAGGATTGACACGGTCTTGCAGGTCGAGAAGGACTTCTGGAGCGGCTTCCGCGCAGCTGTCAATGACATGTACATGGTTGGAGAGATTTTCCAGCAGGGAGTGGACTTTGTCTGCGACTACCAGAACTATCTCTCCGGCGTGTTCAACTACCCCGTTTATTTCCCACTAATCAACGCTTTCAAGAGCACCAGCGGCAGCATGTCTGATCTCGCCCAAAAGATTGACGAGACCAAGGCCACGTGCGACGATATTTCTTTGCTGGGGTCGTTCAGCGAGAACCACGACAACGCACGCTTCCCGGCCGAGCAACACGACATTTCTCAGGCCAGCAATGTCATCACCTTCACCATGATCGCCGACGGCATCCCCATCCTCTACCAGGGCCAAGAGCAACACTACGACGCCCGCGGCGGCGCCAACGACCCCTACAACCGTGAAGCCCTCTGGTTCTCCGGCTACAACACCGACGCTGAGCTCTACAAACTCGTCGCGAACCTCAACAAAGCCCGCAAGAACGCCATCCGCGACGACCAATCCTTCCTCACCACGCCTGCCAACGTTGTGTACACCGACTCGAGCACCATCGCCACCAAAAAGGGCAAGCTGATGACCGTCCTCTCCAACAAAGGCTCCCAGGGCGACAACTACACCCAGCCCATCCGCTCCTACTACCAGTCCGGCTCCAGCGTCACCGAGCTGCTGTCCTGCGCCAAGTTCACGTCCGACGCCAACAGCATCATCAACGTCCCCATGAGCGCCGGCATGCCCCGTGTCTTCTACCCGACTGCAGACCTCGGCAATCTCTGCGGTGGCTCCAGCTCAGGCTCAGTCGAACCTTACGCTTCGACCGACGATGCCGTAGTAGTCGATGCCGCAGTCGACACCTCAGCCGCCGACGCTCCAGCTGGTTCCGAAGCTGCCGACGCCCCAACCGACAACACCTCGTCCTCCGATTCTGCCTCCGATTCTGCGCCCGAGTCCTACTCCTCATCTTCATCTTCTTCCACAGTCCTAGACTCCTCCATGTCCCGCCCCGCCCGCCCCTCCAGACCTAACCGCCTAAACCGCCCCTACAGGCCCTCGCGCACCCGCGCCAGACCCTCCAGGGCCAAGCCGGTTCGTCGCAACAACATGAAAGCTTCCCGTTGGGCGGCTTGAGTGCTGCTGTTGGCTTGGAATGGAGTGACATGGTATGGCTTGACATGGGTGGTTTCAAGACTCGAAGGTCTTGAAGAATACAGGGTTTCTAAGGACGGCTTACAGTATACGTTAATCGGAGGACAGGGGCACGGCACAGCACGGCATAGCATGGCATGGACGGCACAGGCGTTTGATGGATTGGATGATACCTCTTTGGATTTTTTCTGGTTTTGGATTTATGAATGACTTAACGACAACATTTGATAACCCCCGGGCTGGAAAGGATGTTTTTTTTCGGCTTACTGCGACTACTTATTGGGCATTGGGATTGGATGGACACGGATAGGTGCATGCATTGCGTGGACTGATTTTGGAGGGTCAATTCTTTCTTTGAGAGTCAATTACCTAAGATTGACATTCAATGGGAGGATTGTTAGGTAGAAACAAAATGAAGGCATTTGTTTTTGAAAGGGTTTATTCCAAGTTTTCTTCAATCTATTGCTTTATGTGTGCATTCCAATCGGTTCCTCCTATTCAGAGTGATTAGGTTGGTATAGATGAAGTGGGAACTTAGAAAGCAAGTTTCAACATGGAACATAAATCCCGGGTTCGTTGCAAACAGTATCTTTAGAGTGCATATTCGTATAATCAGGCTACTCTTACATGCCTGGGCATTAAGCCTCTTTCGCTTCAACCTTCCTTTATCAATGGAAATGTTTCTGTCCGTTTGCTATGAGCGCGCACGCGAAAGGCCGCCACTATCGTTCCTTCCGCGAGTCGGTCTATTAAAGCTCGACATGCGCCTTCCTCAATTGCACTCTCTAGCACGTGGTCTTCACACTTCTCGCCTTCCTGCCAATCGAGACCATGATCTTCTTCACCCTTCACTCCCCACCACTCACCCCAAGTCTTCGCTCGAGACGCTCCACGATGGACATGCATGTAAGTTGACCGACAACCGGGATTCAACATCACGACCAACCCAATACTGACCGACATGTCGCGACACAGGAACCCAAACCCTCCCTCCGCGAACGCGTCCCTGTCCTGGAACGCAACATCCCGGAATGGGCTTACAACACTTTCGTTACGACATTTGCAGAGTTCATCGGCACCACATTCTTCCTCTTCTTCGCGCTCGCTGGATGCCAAGTCGCTTACACCAACCTCTCGCCCATGTCGGCGACCACGTCTGGCATCCCATCGGCCTCACCTTCGGCTTTGCTCTACGCGGCATTGTGTGTAGGCTTCTCGCTCGTGGTCAGCGCGTGGGTCTTCTTCAGAGTCACGA
>Ga0265798_10008320_pt1 | contig 13246 bp, 11 predicted proteins | sample P3T30metagenome_FD_192430 | JGI IMG/M metagenome (GOLD analysis project Ga0265798, IMG submission 192430) | Plant litter microbial communities from East Loma Ridge, Irvine, California - P3 T30 | ecosystem: Environmental > Terrestrial > Plant litter > Unclassified | place: USA: California...
AGCTGCACCAACCGCGACCTGCCATCGCTGCTGCCATACGGCCAGGCAGGCGGCGACCTGTTCCTCGAAGGCGGTTCCAGCGTGCGGGCCATCAGCTTCCTGCGCAAGCCCACCGTGTCGCTACGTTTCGAGAGCGGACGCGGCGCGCACTGGCGCCTGATCTCGCATTTGTCGCTGAACCACCTGTCGCTCACGGACGGCGGCGTGGCCGCTTTCCGCGAGATGCTGGCACTGTATGACTTGCCGCGTTCGCCGTCTTCGCAGCGGCAGATCGGCGGCATCGTCGCGATTGCGTACACGCCGTCGAGCGCCTGGCTGCCGGGTAACCCCTTCGCCTGCCTCGTACGTGGCGTGGAGGTGCGCCTGACCATCGACGAAGAAGCGTTCGTCGGCAGTGGCATTCACGTGTTTGCGCATGTGATCGAACGCTTCCTGGCGCTGTACGTGCATGCCAACAGCTTTACCCGCCTGATCATCGTATCGCACAAAACCGAAGAAAAGTTACTGACATGCTTGCCAAGAAGCGGAGATTTGAGCCTGCTGTAATCGAGCGACTGTTCAGGGAACCTTATCGCTTCGAATACTTCCAAGCGGTGCGCATGCTCGAACTCTGGTTCGCGCGCCATGGTATTGCGCGGCAGGGCAAGACGGTCGATATCCTGCGTTTCCAGAATCCGACCTCGCTGGCTTTCCCGCCCAGCCAGCTGGCGGCAATCCACACCGAGCCGCGCGAGCTGCCGCGCGATGCCGCCGCCCTCGGCGCGGCGCTGGATTCGGCCACGCTGCAGTACGTGCGCCTCACGCCTGCCTTCATGGGCCTGTTGGGCGGCAACGGCGTGCTGCCGGCACACTATACCGAGCGCATCGCCGGGCACCAGCAGCAACAGGCCGACGAGGGACCGCGCGCCTTCCTCGACACGTTTTCCAGCCGCTCGCTGGCCCTGTTCTACGAGGCCTGGCGCAAGTATCGGCTGGCGCTGCAGTACCAGCAGGGCGGCAAGGATGGCTTTTTGCCCTTGCTGCTATCCCTGGCGGGCTTCGGCCACACCTCGCTGCACGGGCGTGCGAGCAGCGCGCGCGACGGCGCGGTGCTGGACGAATCGATCGGCTACTTCGCCGCGGCGCTGCGCCACCGTCCGGCATCGGCCAGCCAGATCGCGCGGGTATTGTCGGCCTATTTTGGCCAGCCCATTGTTGCCGAACAATTTATCGGCCAGTGGTATGGGGTGCCGCCTGAACAGCAGACCACGCTCGGCGGTCCGGGCGCCGTGCTGGGTGCGGGCGCCATGGCCGGCGTGCGCGTCTGGCAGCGCGACCTGCGCCTGCGCCTGGTGGTTGGCCCGCTCGACCATGCACGCTTCAGTGCCTTCCTCCCGGGCGGCCTGGCGGCGCGCGCGCTGGGGAGCATGCTGGCGCTGTTTACGGGCATGGCCTTCGAATACGAGGTCGAACTGGTGCTGCTCGGCGCCGCCGTACACGGCACGGTGCTGGCCGACGAACGCGCCGGGCGCCTGGGCTGGGATGCCTACCTGCTCACGCAACTGGAAACGCGCAACCGCAACGATGTCCGGTATCAGTTACCCCTGGCTTGATTTCCACGAAGAATTTCTCAGCTGAAGCAGCAAAAGGAAACGTTCATCCTCTTTGCGCCGTGCCAGCGCCAGCTTGCATAGAAGAGCTAGCCTAATCTGGATTCGCCGGGTCGCGCCTATCCCGGGTGCAGGCGAACGCGACGGCAGCCTGGGGAGGACTGCCCGACCTCAACCGGAGCTCTTCATGATCAAGCAGTCCAGTCACGTCTTCAGCCCGGCGCGGCGCACTACCCTGAAAACCACCGGCGCCGCCCTGTGCGCCGGCATGCTGCCCTTGGCCGCCACGACAGGATGGGCACAGCCGCGCGCCGCGCGCTACCGCCGTCCCAATGCCACGGGCACGAAGGCGGGCGCACGCATGCTGGACAGCTATACCCGCGCGGTACGCGCCATGCTGGCGCTGCCGCCCGAGGATCCGCGCAACTGGTACCGGCAGGCGGTCATCCATACCCTCGACTGCCCCCACGGCAACTGGTGGTTCCTGCCCTGGCACCGCGGCTACCTCGGCTGGTTCGAACAGGTTTGCCGCGAGCTGAGCAAGGACCCGTATTTCGCATTGCCCTACTGGGACTGGACCACCGAACCCAGGCTGCCGGCGCGCATGTTCGACGACGTGCTCGATCCCAACCATCACGCCTACATCGCGAACGCGAGCGGGTTCGAGCAGCGCCTCAAGGCGGCCATCGCGAATGCGGGCTACTGGACGTCTCCCAACGGGGTGTTCAACCGCCGCAGCCAGTACGGCCAGCTCCTGACGCGCAAGACGCGCTTCGACGCCGACCTGCTGTTCGACATCGTCGCCCATCCGGCAGGCCGCATGTTCCACGAGCAGCCGGGCGCGCGCGGCATGCGCCGCGAACGTCCGGATTTCACGGCCGCCGTCATCGATGCCGTGTCCCCGGCCACGATCCGCTCCGCGCTCGCGGCGCCGGATTTCACGACCTTCGCCAGTCCGAAAAGTTCGAACCACGCCACCTCGGCCGGTTTCGGCATCCTGGAAGGACGGCCGCACAATTCGGTGCACCGCTGCGTCGGCTCGCTCGACTGTAATCTTTCCGGCTCACGCGGTTTCATGGCCGACATGCTGTCGCCGGTGGACCCGGTGTTCTTCCTGCACCACGCCAATATGGACCGCCTGTGGGACGTCTGGACGCGCAAGCAGCTGGTGCTTGGCCAGCCGATCCTGCCGGCCGGCGTCGAACTGCGCAGCGACCTGCCGGACGAGCAGAAACCGCCAGAAGAGACCAGCACCGATTACTACCGCTGGGCGCGCGAGCCGATGCTGTTCTTCGTCGACAGCAAGGGCAAGCCGGTGAACCAGACCCGCGCCGAGGACTACGCCGCGATGGCGGCCTTCGACTACGACTACGAAGCCGGCGCCGGCGAAGAAGTCGTGATCCAGGCCACCAGCCAGCCGCAGGCGCGCATGGCGCGGCGCGTCTACGCCGGCCGGGTGACCAGCCGCCTGGGGCAGGGCCGGCGCAGCGCCAGCGCCGTGGTCCAGGCCCCGGCCGGCGCGCTCGAACAGGCTGCCGCCACCGGCGCGACCCTGGTCGCCGTCCTCACCCTGAACTTCCCGCAAATGACCCACAATCCCTTCGTGGTCACCCTCAACGGACCGGACGATCCGGGCCAGGTCGATACCAACAGCCCCTTCTTCCTCGGCACCATCGTGATGTTCGGCCACCATGAAGGCCATGGCGAGCTGAGCTACGCGCTGCCGCTCGGCGACAAGCTGGCGCGACTGCGCGCGGCCCGGGCCATGCCGCCGGACGGTGCGCTGCGCCTGCGCGTGGCGCCGATGAAGACCGCCGAAAGCCATCACCACGGCATGGATGGCGCCGACGCCATCGAACTGCTGGACGTCAGGATCGAGGCTTATTGATGCGGCAAGCCTGACGCGTCGTCCACGCCATGCGGACGATCCGGCAGCGCCTGCCGGAACAGTCCGTCTCCCTCCCAGCGCAGCCGCCCGGGCGCCTCGCGCTGCGCCACGGCGCGGGCGGCGCAGGCGCTGTCCAGCCGGCGCAGCAATGCCGGGAACGCCCGGCAATACGTCGAGGCGATGCCGGCCAGCCGCGCGAGCTGCCGGTACTCGACGACGTGTTCCGGCGGCACCGCCTCGAGCACCTGCTGTACCCGTTCGCGCCAGTCGTCCGGCCAGGACGGCAGCAAGCGGCCGAGGTCGCGCACGCGGTCGCCCGGCCGGATCACGCCACCCGCCACGACCCGCGCCAGGATGCCGCGCCGCGCGCCAAGCGCACGCGCGAGCCCGGGGCGCTGCAGGTCGAGCTGGCCGCAAGCCTCGCACTGGAACATCAGGCGCAGCAGCACGTCCGCACCGACCTGCAGCACGGTGCCCGAGCGAAGCTGCGCCGTATCGAAATCGAGCAGCAGGTTGTCGCGCAAGGCATGGGCGGGCAGGCCGAGCGTGTCGTACGCCGGACGGCCCGCCAGCAGCAGCTGGCGCGGCGACAGCGGGTCGGCATGGACGTCTCCATGCAGTCCCTCGCCGGCAAGCGCCAGCGCATGCTCGACGCGCTGCGGCGGCAGGCCGCGAGCGGGGCGGATGGCCAGGGATTCAACGCTGCCGATATCTATGATCGGGCCGCCTTCAAGAAGTTCGACAACAGAGTTTGCGCTCATCGGTTACGTGGCATAGGAAATTCATGGAGATTAAAAGCTGCTTGTCGTGACCTGGACTTATTTTGGTGAATCCCTTGGAGAACACATGAGACCGCATTCACGCGCATGGCTCTGGCTGGCCCTCCTGCTGCTGGCCGCTTGCGGACGAGACGACGACGAAACGCTTGCCGAGCGCGCCGATATCGCCATCGTATCCCAGGCGGCCGGAGTCACGCCCTTCATCCGGACGCTCACCGTCGGCATGGAACATTTTGCGGACCTGGCCAGCGTGTCCTATACCGTCGCGCCCAAGCCGGGCACGCGCTCGAAGCCGGTCGCCGTCACCTACGAGCGCGCCTGGCTCGAGCGCAGGCAGGCCTATGCCGACAAGCATCTCACGCTGCCCGTATTCGGCCTGTACGCCAATTACCGCAACGGCGTCAGCGTCAGGCTCAGCTTCAGCGACGGCTCCGTCCACACCGAGCAAGTCGCCATGGATGCGCCGGCCCATACCGGGCCCGACGCCTTCTACGACACGCCGGGCATCCGCACGGCCCGCAGCGCCGCGGCATTGCCCGGCCTGGACTTCATGGCGCTGCACAATGGCGTCAGTACCCCGGCGGTGATCGACAGCGACGGCAACCTGCGCTGGATCGGCGCCGGCCTCGGCAACTCCTTCTCCGCGCTGTTCTCCGCCAACGGCTTCCATGTCGGCAGTCCCACCACGCCGGTGCTGTACCGCCTGGAACTGGACGGCGGCCTGGGCAGCACCGTGCTCGCCTCCACGACCTTCACCAACTTCCACCACGACATCGCCGCCGGCAAGAACGGGATGCTGGCCGAGATGGATGCGACCGAGAACGGCGTGTTGAACGTCGAGGCCACCCTGGCGGAACTGAGCCCGACCGGGCAGGTGCTCAAGCAATGGAATATGGCGCAGATCTTCCGCGATACCATGCTGGCGCGGGGCGACGATCCGTCCAACTTCGTGCGCGACGGCGCCGACTGGTTCCACATGAACTCGGCCATCTACAGCAGCGCCGACGATTCGCTGTACGTCTCCAGCCGCGAGAACTTCGTCGTCAAGCTGGATTACGAGACGGGGCGCATCAAATGGCTGCTCGGCGACACCAGCAAGCACTGGTACGTCAATTATCCATCCCTGCGCGCCCTCGCCTTGCGTGTCACGGCGGGCAATCCGCCGATCGGCCAGCATGCGCTGTCGCTCGACGCCGCCGGTCATCTGCTGCTCTTCAATAATGGTTTCGCCAGCCTCAGCCAGCCGCCGGGCGCGCCGATCGGCGCGACGATTCCCTACAGCGCCCCGGTCAAGTACGCGATCGACGAAACGGCCGGCACGGCGGCGGCGGTCTGGACCTACGAGCATGAGCGCAGCATCGTCGCTGACATCTGCAGCAGCGTCTATGAATCCGGCAGCAATGCCTACCTGGTCACCTATTCGTCGGTCGAGGCGCGCACCCGAACGCGGCTGCTGGCACTCGACCAGGACGGCAAGGTCGCCTTCGATTACGAGTATCCGGGCCTGAACTGCACCGCGTCCTTCGTGGCCAAGCCGATCGCCTTCGATGCGCTGACGTTCAGGTGATCTTCCGGGAGGCCGGAGACGAATTGGAGGATCAGGCAAAAACCCTCCAGCATCCGGCAACGGCCGGGCTGGCGCACGCCGGATACTGGGTGCTCTTTCAATCGCCACTCAGGAGCACACCATGAACAAGATCGCCATCGTTACCGGCGCCAGCCGCGGCCTCGGCCGCAACACCGCACTGCACATCGCCCGCGCTGGCGGCGATGTCATCGTCACCTACCAGAGCCGTGCGGAAGACGCCCAGGCCGTGGTGGAAGAGATCCGCGCAATGGGCCGCAAGGCGCTTGCCCTGCGGCTCGATATGGCAGACAGCGCGCGCTTTCCCGCGTTCGTGGAAGCGGTGCGCGCCGGCCTGCGCGAAACCTGGCAAAGCGAGCGCTTCGACCATCTCGTCAACAATGCCGGGCATGGCGACATGGCGCCGATCGAAGAGACCACCGAGGCGCAGTTCGACAGGCTGGTCGACGTCCATTTCAAGGGGGTCTTCTTCCTGACCCAGGCGCTGCTGCCGCTGCTCGCCGACGGCGGGCGCATCGTCAACCTGTCCACTGGACTGACCCGGGTGTCGTATCCCGGCTTTGCCGCCTATGCCGCGGCCAAGGGCGCGGTCGAGGTGCTCGGCATCTATCTGGCCAGGGAACTGGGCAAGCGCGGCATCAGCGTCAACACGGTAGCGCCGGGCGCCATCGAGACCGATTTCCTGGGCGGCGCCGTGCGCGACATGCCTGACCTGAACAAGGTTTTTGCCGGCATGACCGCGCTCGGCCGTGTCGGCGTCCCCGACGACATCGGCCCGATGATCGCCAGCCTGCTGCGCGAGGACAACCGCTGGATCAATGGCCAGCGCATCGAGGTATCCGGTGGACAGTTGATCTGAGCCCCGCCGCCGGCATCGGCGCGGCCGCGATGCCATCGCCATCGCCATCGTCATCGTCATCGCGGTCACATGCTGCACATTGCCCGTTGCGCCCTCGCGCCCTAGCAACCTCGCTCGCAAGGTATCAGGCAAGCGCCTGCATGCGGCTGTGCGCCTCCGTCACCTCGCGCACGGGCGGCATCCCGAACATCCGTCCGTACTCGCGCGTAAATTGCTGCACGCTCTCGTAGCCGACCGCATATGCCGCATTGCTCGCGTTGACGCCCTCGGCGAGCATCAGGCGCCGCGCTTCGATCAGGCGCAACTGCTTCTGGAATTGCAGCGGCGTCAGCGAAGTCACCGCGCGGAAGTGCTGGTGGAAGCCGGACGGACTCATGCCTGCCTCCGCGGCCAGGCGCTCGACCGGAAGGCGCCGGGCATAGTCGCGGCGCAGGATGGCGACGGTACGGGCGATGCGGCGCAGATGGCTGTCGGGCAGTCCCAGGCGCCGGATCGCCGCGCCATGGTGGCCGGCCAGCAGCCAATAGTGGCATTCGCGCACGAGCGCTCCCTGCAGGACCGGCAGCGAAGCAGGGCGCTCGAGCAGGCGCATCAGGCGCAGCGCAGCATCGGCAACGTTGCTGTCCGTCGTCTCGATTTTCACCGCTGCGTCGTCGCTCTCCTGGAGCGCCGCCATCTCGGTCGCCAGGCCGGCGATGATGGCCGGATCGAGGTCCAGCACCAGCGAATAGTAGGGTGCGGCCAGGCTGGCCTGGGTGATCTGGCTGGCGGTCGGCACGTCGGCCGTGATCAGCAATGAATCGCCGGGGTGGAAGTGCAGGGACTGGCTGCCCATGGTGACCAGCTTGGCGCCCTGCAGCACCAGGCATGCCAGCGGCCGCTGGACCTGGTAGCTCAGGGCGGTGCGTCCGGTCGAGCGGATCGCCGTCAGGCCCGGCACCGGGGTGCGGGCGACGCCCTCGCGATCGGCGTGAGCGTCGGCGTATCGGCGTACTGCGTCGAGAAGTAGCGTGTCCATGCGAACAATCATAATCCGCATTCGCGGACAAGGAAACGCCACGGTCCGGCATGCGCCGATACGAAAACGGCCGCGGCAAGGTAGCCGCGGCCGTCGTGAAAGCCGATGGCCGGGCGGCCATCGGCAGGGTGCTGCTTATCGGGTGGCAGCGGGCACGTCCAGCGTGATCGCCTTCAGGCCCAGGATGCCGCTGCTGTAGTGGCGGATCTGGTTGGCGAAGGCCGCGTCCGGATTCAACTTGCGGCCGTACGAAGGCACCATCTCCTTCATGCGGGCCTGCCATTCCGGCGTAGCCAGCTGGTCCTTGAAGGCCGACTTCTCGATCACTTTCAGCATGATCGGCGCAGCCGTCGACGCACCCGGCGAAGCGCCCAGCAGCGCGGTCATGCTGCCGTCGGCGGAGCTGACCACTTCGGTGCCGAACTGCAGGATGCCGCCCTTCTTCGGGTCATCCTTGACGATCTGCACGCGCTGGCCGGCGTTCACCAGGGTCCAGTCTTCCATCTTCGCATCCGGCAGGTACTCGCGCAGGGTGGCGACGCGGTCTTCCTGCGACAGCATCAGCTGCTGGATCAGGTACTTGGTCAGCGGAATATTGTCCCAGCCTGCCTGCAGCATCGGGCGGACGTTGTCGCTGCCGACCGCGGCCGGCATGTCGATCCAGGAACCATTCTTGAGGTACTTGGTCGAGAAGGTTGCGAACGGTCCGAACAGCAGGGCCTGCTTGCCGTCGATCATGCGGGTGTCCAGGTGCGGGACCGACATCGGCGGCGAACCGACCGAAGCCTTGCCATACACCTTGGCCCAGTGCTGCTTGATGACGGCCGGATTGCTCGTCACCAGCCACTGGCCGCCGACCGGCACGCCGCCGTAGCCCTTCGCTTCCGGGATACCGGTCTTTTCGAGCAGCGGCAGGGCGCCGCCGCCGGCGCCGATGAACACGAATTTCGCGCGCACGGTCCTGGTGGAATCGTCGCCCAGGTTCTTGATGGTGACGTTCCAGACGCCGTCGCTGCCGCGCTTGATGTCGCGCACTTCGTTGCGCAGTTCGAGCTTCATGCCGGTCCCGGTCAGGTGCTTGACCATGCTGCGGGTCAGGTGACCATAATTCACGTCGGTACCGATCTCCATCCGCGTCGCCGCGACTTTCTGGTTCTTGTCGCGGCCGTTCATCACCAGCGGAATCCACTTGCGCAACTGCTCGTGGTCTTCGGTGTACTGCATGCCCTTGAACAGGTTTTCCTTCTGCAGCGCATCGTAGCGCTTGTGCAGGTATTTGATGTTCTCGTCACCCCACACGAAAGCCATGTGCGGGACGTTGTTGATAAAGGTCTTGGGGTCGCCCAGGTAATTCTTTTGCACCTGGTAGGCCCAGAACTGCTTCGAGATTTCGAACTGCTCGTTGATCTCGACCGCTTTGCTGGTCTGGATGCTGCCGTCCGGCGCTTCCGGGGTGTAGTTCAGCTCGGCGAAACCGGAGTGTCCGGTGCCGGCGTTGTTCATCGCGTCGGAGCTCTCGGCGGACACCGCGTCGAGACGCTCGACCATTTCCATGGTGAGATTGGGATCCAGTTCCTCGAGCATCGTTCCCAGCGTGGCGCTCATGACGCCCGCGCCGATCAACAGCACGTCGACCGGTTTGTCCGAGGAAGCGGGAGGAGTCTTGCTGCAGGAAGCAAGAGCTAAAGATAGTGCAATGACAAGCGACTTACGCATACCGTGTACCTGAAGATTATTTCAAGAAGGTCAGACAACTGTCTGATGAAAAATCATTCAATGGCTCCATGCCGACACAGGCGCCATGCTCGCAATCGCATGCGCAAGTTCGGCAACGGAGCAATGCGGCCCAGCCTTGCTTGCAGCTGGAAAGCGCTGGCAGGGCGGGCAACATGACGCGTAACGAGGGCAACGTCACGGCCGGGTGGCGACAAACACGCCATACCGCGCCGTGAGGCGAACGAGAAACAAGGAGGCCGCAATCCGCCCATCAGGCGGGCCGGCGAGCCTTCTTCAGCGTCCATTGATGGACCAATTCCCGAAGGGATGGTGAATTATATTCGTCCAAATGTACTAGCATAAAATTCTATTTATGAATAACGGATATTTCTGACAATCCATGTTATCCGTGTACCTTATAAAAATATGTGTTGGAAAGGAATTCGATGGACCGACTCACCTTGATGGAAACCTTCGTTTGTACCGTGGAAACCGGCTCCTTCTCGGCGGCGGCACGCCGATTGGACGTCGGGCAGCCGGCGGTTTCCAAGGCAATCGCGCAGCTGGAAGAGCGCTTGCAAACCCGCCTGCTGCTTCGCTCCACGCGTGGCTTGTCCACCACCGAAGCGGGCCAGGCCTACTATGAATCCGCCAGGCGCGCGATCGCCATGGTCGACGAAGCCGATGGCGCGGCACGGGGCGTCAGTGCCGACCTGGTGGGTAAGTTGCGTGTGTGCGCGGCGGTGACCTTCGCGCGCCTGCACATCATCCCCCACATCAAGCGCTTCCTGGAGCGCTATCCGGCGCTGGAAATCGAAGTCATGCTCGACGACCGCCAGATCGATCTGCTCGAGAATGGCATCGACGTGGCCTTGCGCATGGGCGACCTGGGCGATTCATCGATGACGGCGCGACGCATCGCTACCGGGCGGCGCCTGGTCGTGGCGGCCCCGGCCTACCTGGCCGAGCGCGGCGTGCCACAGGTTCCGGCCGAGCTGGCACAGCACGAAGCAGTGGTCTACCTGAGCGATTCCGGTGGCGCCACCACCTGGTCGTTCGAACGTGACAGCACGGAATCGTCGATCACCGTGAACGGGCGCCTGCGCGTGAACGCAGCGGAAGGCGTGCGCGCGGCCGTCTGCGCCGGCGTTGGGGTGGCGATCGTGTCGGAGTGGATGTTTGCGCCGGAGCTGGCGAGCGGCGCGGTCGAACCGCTGCTACCCGAATGGAGGCTGCCAACGATCGACCTGTGGGCGGTCTATCCGTCCGGGCGGCTGGCAAGCGCCAAGGCGCGTGCGTTTACGGCGTTTGTACAGGAAATCATGGCCGGGAACAACGCGGTGGAGACGGCCTCCGCGTGAGCGCCGTCGCAGCGCTCAAAGCAGCGCTTTGCCCACCGATGCGCCACCGTCGACGAACAGCGTCTGGCCGGTGATGAAGCCGGCGTCTTCGCCCAGCAGGAAGACAACGGCAGCGGCGATCTCTTCCGGCTGTCCGAAACGGCCCATCGGCACCGCATCCAGGTAGCGCTGCTCGCCAGCGCTGCCACGCGGATTATTTGTGCGGAACAGCTCGGTTTCAGTCGGACCGGGGGCGACAGCGTTGACGGTGATGCCCGTCGTGGCGAGTTCGAGTGCCCAGGTGCGCGCGAACGTGATCAGTGCGGCTTTGGCGCCGGCATAAACGCTGCGCCCGGGCGTGCCGAGCACCGTCAGGCTGGCGATGTTGACAATGCGCCCCCAGCCTTGCGCGCGCATGTGCGGCAAGGTGGCCTGTGCCGCCTGCACCGCCGGGCGCAGGTTCAGGCTGAGCACATCGTCCATGTCGTCCAGGTCGATACTGCCGAGCTCCTGCGGACGGACCAGTCCGACGTTGTTGACCAGTCCGTCGAACTGGTACTGCGATGTGAGCCGGTCGAGCGTCGCGGCAGTGGCGGCACGGTCCGCAAGGTCGACGCCGACCAGCGTGCCGGGAAAGTCGGGCCAGTCCGCACGGCGTGCCAGGCCGACGACGTGGTGCCCGGCGCGGGCAAGCCGTCCGGAAATCGCAAGACCGATGCCCTTGCTGGCACCGGTGACGAGGAAAGTTCGTTTGATCATGCTGGGCTCCTGGCAAAACGGGCCGGCGCCAGGCCGGCCACGCAAGTTCGTCGATGGATCAGGCAGTAGCCGACAGGCGCTCCAGGACCGGCAACATGCTGTCCGGCTCCGGGCGCAGCGTGTAGTCAGGATTGACCTCGGCGTAGGCGATGATGCCATCCCGGCCGATCACATAGCGCGCCGGCATCGGCAAGGTCCAGGCCGGATCGTCATTGAAGGCCGGCAGATCGTTCTTCAGGCTCTTGTAGAGTTCGACCAGGTAGTCCGGCAGTGCGAAACGCAGGCCGAACGCGGCGGCGACATCGTTGTGCGTGTCGCTCAGGATCGGAAAGGCCAGCTTGTTCTGGCGCTGCGACTTGCGGCTGTTGGCGGCGGTCTGCGGCGAGATCGCGACCAGGCTTGCGCCAAAGGCCTGGAAGCGGGGCAGCGTCTCCTGCAGCGCCTGCAGTTCGAGATTGCAATACGGGCACCATACGCCGCGGTAGAAGCTGATGACGAGCGGCCCTTTGGCCAGCAGCTCGGCTGACGATACCGGCTTGCCGTCCGGGTCGTCGAGGGTGAAGGCCGGGGCACGGTCGCCTGCCTTGAGGGCGCGGCCGGCCTGGCCGGACGCAAGCAGTTCCGCGGTGGCGCGCGCCATGATCGGATGGATCTCCGGCGGTGCGAAGTAGGGGGCTTTGCCGCCCTTGAAGTCGGCTTTGAATGCGTCGAGTTTGGCTTGCAGTGTCATGATGTGTTCTCTTTCAGGCAGCTTGTGAAGCGATGCGACAGGAAGCATGGTGAGGCTGGCGCTGGTCCGGAGGCAGCCGGGTCGGCGGCGTGCGTCAGGCGTTCATGCCGGCGACCGCTTACAGGACCGGTGCGGCCGGGAAGTCCACCGGCACCTGGGTCAGCGCATGCAGGTAGTTGGTGATGATCTTGTCGCCGATGACCATGACCGCGTCGACCAGCTGCCCTTCGGTATAGCCGGCCGCGAAGAACGCGTCGACGAGCGCCGGCTCGGCATGGCCGCGGCGTTCGGCGGCGCTCTTGACCAGACGGGCCAGGGCATCCAGCTTCGCATCGAAGGGGGCGCCACCCTTGCGGATCGCGATGATCTGGTCCGGCGTGAAGCCGACCATGCCGCCGATTGCCGTGTGGGCCGCCAGGCAATAAGCGCATTCGTTGACCTGGCTGACAACGAGGTTGATCACCTCGCGCTCCTTGGCGTTCAAGGAGCTCTTGCCGTTCTGCAGCGTCAGATAATTGCCGAGGGCGTGCTCGGAGTGCGCCAGCGTGGCGTACAGATTGGGCACCATGCCCAGGCCCTTCTGGAGTTTTTCAAAGATGGCCTGGTTGGCGGGGGAGACGGTGGCGGCGGTCGGGATGGTGAAGGTCTTCATGGTTCGTCCTTGTGGTTGATATGTGTTGCGACAGGACGAACTATGCAGTTCTTGCACTTTTCAGAGTAGAAAGCTCGGCGGCATAAGGCTTATTCCTTGCAGCGTAGAACTCGTTAGCAGTTGGTGCGGATAGGTGATTGCATCGCTTGGCAGAGTCGGCATTAGGCGACCGGACAGGTAAAAGGGAGCCACGCTGGCGTGTCTGCAAAAGCTGTGCGATTCAACTCCTGTTGTGAACAAAGCAATTCGAACAATAAAAAAGCCCATGTGGCCAGATCAAGCGCACATGGGCTGCTACGACGGTAGATGTCTAGCGCTTGCTAGAGTCAAT
>Ga0265798_10008321_pt1 | contig 13245 bp, 7 predicted proteins | sample P3T30metagenome_FD_192430 | JGI IMG/M metagenome (GOLD analysis project Ga0265798, IMG submission 192430) | Plant litter microbial communities from East Loma Ridge, Irvine, California - P3 T30 | ecosystem: Environmental > Terrestrial > Plant litter > Unclassified | place: USA: California...
ATTTGGGCGCGGTTGCCGGTGGGCGAGGCGCCGAGCGACTGGTTGTTGAGCAGCAGCGGGAACACCGATACCGGAATCGGCTCCAGCACGGCGCCCACGATGTGCAGGCGGCCATTGGGCTTGAGCATGGCGATAATGTCGTTCCAGTCGAGCGACACGTTGGCCGTGATGAGTAGCAAGTCGAAGGTGCGGGCCAGCTTTTTCAGCTCAGCCGTGTCGGTGCTCGACGCCGTGCGGGTAGCCCCCAACTGGTGGGCTTCCTCGATTTTGCGCGGGCTGGAGGTGAAGGCGGTGACGTCGCAGCCCCACTTATTGAGGAACATGACGGCCATGTGGCCCAGGCCGCCAATGCCGAACACGCCCACGCGGTCGGTGGGCTGCACGTGGTCCATGATGGGGGCAAATACCGTGACGCCGCCGCACAGCAGCGGGCCGGCCTCGGCGGGGTCTACGCCCTCCGGAATGGGCACCGCCCACACCCAATGGCTGCGCACCTGCTGCGCAAAGGCCCCGTGCCGCCCCACGATGGTGGGCTGCAAGGTGGTGCACATCTGCTGGTCGCCGTGGAGGCAGGGCTCGCAGTGCAGGCAGCTGCTGGCGCTCCAGCCCACGCCCACGCGCTGGCCGATTTCGAGGCCTTTTTGGGCCGCTACGTCGCCCAGGCCCACGATGCGGCCGATGGCTTCGTGGCCGGGCACGAAGGGATAGGCCGAGATGCCCCACTCGTTGTCGAGCATCGAGAGGTCGGAGTGGCAGACGCCGCAGTACTCCACGGCAATGTCTACTTCTTCGGCACCTAGGGGGCCGGGGTCGTAGCTAAACGGTTCGAGCTGGCCGTGGGCGGCACTGGCAGCTAGGGCTTTTACTTCAGCCATTGGGCAGGTAGTGGTTTGGTTTGGAGAGGGGTAAAACCGGCGTTTCATTCAGAAACGAGCAGTTGCCTCCTCCAACCGCTAGCGGGCTGGTAGGTTTGGCGGGGTGTTCTCTTACAAAGCGGTATAGGCTTCGGGCACCGCTATAAGTCAATCCATAATGGCCATACGGTGGGGCATTTTTGATTATCAGCCGTAGCTTCGCACTATGCTAGAGAGTCTCCAGATTCGCGATTTTACAGTCTTTGCCAAAGCTGATTTTGAGTTTGGCAAGGGCTTAAATATCATTGTTGGTACGAATGGAACCGGCAAAAGCCATGTACTGAAACTGGGATATGCAATGGGGGTTGCCAGTACTGGAATAACCAGATTACGACAAGACAACCAACCAGAATTCATGTTGCTCGCTCCGGTGCAGCGCACTTTAAGAAGCGTGTTTCAGGTAAGTGATTTTTGGGCATTAAAACGCAACCAAGACAAAGGAGAGGTAAGTGTAGATGTCACTTATAGCAAACCTGAAGTTAGATTGGGGATTACCCTGTCAGGAATCGCCGTTAATGAAGTAGTATCTTCTTCCTTTAGGAATTCCTCTGCTCAACTAACAACCGCTCCAATATTTATTCCAGCTAAAGAGGTACTGTCATTCTATGAAGGCTTTGCTGCGCTTTACCGGAAGTACAATTTAGCTTTCGACCAAACCTACCTTGACTTGTGTGAGGCCTTAAGCGGCCCTACTCTACGAGAACCCGGTCCCGGCACCCAAGCAGTATTAACCACCTTAGAGCGCATTATGCAGGGCAGAGTAGCACTGGAAGGCGGCCGATTTTACCTCTACCCCAGCCAAGGTGAGCGTCGAGAAATAAACTTAGCTGCGGAGGGAATTCGCAAATTTGCTACGCTGGCACAACTACTGGCTAATGGTAGCCTTAGTCCCCAAACTATTCTCTTCTGGGATGAGCCGGAGGCTAATCTCAATCCGGCTTTACTGAAAGAATTAGCAAAGCTACTGTTTACATTAGCTGGACAGGGATTTCAGATTATTCTAGCTACACACAGTCTGTTTCTTTTGAAAGAATTTTATATTCTATCGCAGAATGAAACAAACTCTATACGATACTTTGGCTTATTTCAAGGTCTAAATGGTGCTACGCAAGTCGAAACTACCGACGACTTCGAAATATTAGAGCATATTACCGCACTTGATGCAGAACTAGAACAGACCGTTGATTTTCAGCAAGCTCTCGACCGCGACGATGCCAACTGAAACCGAAGGAAAGCTTACGTTTAACTTCCCTGAGGGAGCTGCGTGGTATATACTCAAATATGACGACCGTCAGACGCCTGGTTTTTACAAAACCCGAATGGAAGTCATTGATGGTATAAAAGGAGTAGATTTAGTAGCGGGCCAGTCTCCGCGCTTTTCGCAAGTCTTGCTAATTGAAATAAAAGATTTTCGGGAACACCAAGTCGAATTGGAAGCTGAACTAAAGGCTGGAACGCTACTGCTGGAAGTAATTCAAAAAGCAGTGCATACTTGCGCAGGTCTGTACCTAGCTGCTTGCGGTCAGCACGAATCAATTCCGGCCGACCTGCGCACAGCCACCCTTCGGCCGCCGCAGTGGAAGCTAGTGCTATTCCTGCAGCAAGACCCATTGCCTGATTCGCCTCATGAGCAAACCAATAAGAAGGCATTTCATAACCGGGTCGTACAGCGGCAGGACATTGCTAAGAAACTCCGCACCAAGCTCAAACCGCTGGGCATTGGCTCCGAACTAGCGGAGCTAGACCAATTACCAAAAAATGCAGGCTGGACGGTGATATCATCTTAGCCTTTCCCCAGCACCTCGCGTATCCCGCCGATGCCGCCGGAGATATTCTCTAGCTGGGTGAGGACCTGGAGCAGCTGGCCGCCGCTGCTGGTGCGCAGGTTGCGGGCGAAGGTGGCTTTGATGTCCGCCCAGCGAGTGGCTTCGTCGGGGGTGAGCCAGCCGAGCAGCTCGCGGAGCTTGAGCAGGTTGGCTTCGGTGCCGCTGGTGAGGGTCTGGGCTTCGCTGGTGTAGTGGGTGGCGAGCAGGGCCTGGATTTCGGCGTCGTTCTGGATGGGGCTGACTTTTTCGGCCAGCTTGCTCATGTTGCGGTACGAGCCCTGGAGCTTGAAGGGCGGCTCGGTGCGGTAGTCGTTGGCCTGGGCCGCCGAGCGGATGTACTCCTCGTTGACGCGGGCCACCACGTCGCGCAGCGTCAGCAGCTTTTGCAGCACGGCCACGTACTCGGCTATTTCCTGGGGCGAGTGGGTAGCCTCGAAGGTGAGGCCGGTGCTGTCGCCGGTTTCGGCCAGGCGCAGCAGCGGGTACACGTCGGCCTGGCTTTTGGCGGCGAGGCGGGCCAGGGTGGGGTTGGCCACCAGCGCGTTTTCGATATAGCTGAGCAGGAAGGCGGGCCGGGTATCGCCGATGATGTCGCCGAGGTTGTAGATGTCGGCGCGGTTGGCGAGCATGTCGGGGATGCGGAACTGCTCGCCCGACTCGGTGTAGGGGTTGCCGGCCATCACCACGGCCACCTTGCGGCCCCGGAAATCGTAGGTTTTGGCGCGGCCCTGGTACACGCCCTCGATTTTGCGCTGGGCGTCGCAGAGCGAGATGAATTTCTGCAAAAACTCGGGGTTGCAGTGCTGAATATCATCGAGATATATCATCACGTTGTCGCCCATCTCGAAGGCCAGGTTGAGCTTCAGCAGCTCTTCGCGGGCGCCGGAGTTGGGGGCCTGGGCGGGGTCTACGCTCGTAACGGCGTGGCCGATGGCCGGGCCGTTGATTTTCATAAAAATCAGCCCTAGGCGGTTGGCCACGTATTCGAGCAGGGTAGTTTTGCCGTAGCCGGGCGGCGACACCAGCAGCAGCAGGCCCATGAGGTCGGTGCGCTTGTCGGCCCCCGCCGTGCCGATTTGCTTGGCCAGGTTGGCCCCAATGAGCGGCAAATACACCTCGTCAATGAGCTTGTTGCGCACGAACGACGCCAGTACTCGTGGCCGGAATTCGCTGAGGCGCAGGTCCTCGGCGGCGCGGGCCAGCAGGTCTTTTTTCAGGTGCTGGTACGCCTCAAACTGCGGCACCACGGTACGGGCGTAGTGACCTAGGCGGTGGCGAAAAGCGGGAAAATCAAGCTGATAATTTCGGTCCTCAATGCGCGGGTGCGTGCCCTGGAGATTAGGCAAGGTTTCGCGCAGCGGCGTGCGGATGACGCGGGCGGGGTCGTAGGTATTGGTGGTAAGTAACGTTGCCGCTTCTACTAGCCCGGCCCCGTTAACCTCACCCCCGGCCCCTCTCCTTGGGGAGAGGGGAGCCTGACGAACTTCGTTGTCAATGCTATTATTGCTTGTATCTGTTTCACTGACTTTTACGCTCGTAGGCGCAAGGCTCCCCTCTCCCCAAGGGGAGGGGTCGGGGGTGAGGTTAACGGGGCTGGGGGTGGGGTTACCCGCGTTAGAGTTAGCCCGCACAAACGCCCCTACCCACTGCCGCACCAGCTGAAACTGCGCGGCCGGCTGGTCGGCCAAAGCGGCCACCGAGGCCTTGTACTGCTCCGTGGCCCGGCGCGCCCCTAGGGACTGCCGGAACTGCTCGACCAGCGCGCCGGCCTCGGCGGAAATGACGAAGGTTTCGCCCCGGGTCAACTCGTAGAAGAGGTATTCGCCGGCCTCGGCTACCTCGTCGAGGGCAAAAAGGCCGGTGGCGAGGGCAAAGTCATTGACGGCCAGCTGCAACTCTTGCATCAGGGGCCGAAACTCGCGGGCGTCGGGGAATACCTGGAGCAGCACCCCGATGCCGTGCAGCTGCCGCTGCCAGCTGGCGCGCTGGGTTTCGGGGGCGAAGCGCTGCCAGTAGAGCGCGGCCGCGGCGCGCACGGCGGCCGGGTAGCGCAGCAAGTCTGCCGTGCGAGTGAGGCGCACCAGCGCCCCGAGCAGCAGGGCGGCATCGGCATCGTGCACGCCTTTTAGGTAGCCCTCGGCATAGCGCGGGGCCATAAACTGCTGCACGTAGGCGGTTAGTTCTTCGGGTTTTAGCTTGGCTAGCGCCTCGATACTGAGGATGGCTGGCGCGTCGGCCTGGGCAGCCCTAGGGTGCTCGGCGGCTTGCAGCAGCAGCCAGGCCAGGTACTCGGCGCGGTACACGTCGGCGTTTTCGGAAGCCACCGTTTGGTCCCACACGGGGCGGGCGGCGAGCAGGGCGGGGTCGGTTATCTTCTGGAAGAAATTGGTGCCCGTGAGGTGATAGTGCAGCTCGCCATCGCGCAGCACGATGGTGAGCTCCAGCGGCTGGGTGTTGACAGTGAAGGCATACGAACCAAATTTCAGCGCCTGCCCGCCGTCCGTAAACAACTCGGCGCGGTCCTTGAGCTGGCGCACGGCGTCCTCCTTCACCGTTTTGAGGCGGCTTTGCAGGTCGTCGGCCTTCACGGTGTCGCCTAGGGCCAGCAGGTCCTGCACGGTTTGGCGTACCTTTTCCACCAGCATATCAGCGGCAAAGTAGCCGTTGATTTCGGCCACCGTTTCGAGGCGCGCCAGCCGGTTTTGCACCGCTTTTATAATGCGCTCGGCCGACTGCGCCAGCGCCGAAGCGCGCTGGTTGCGGGCCTCCACCAAGCTCACCTTGCGCGACTCAAACGCCTCCGACACCGCCTCGCGCCGCTCCGAAATCTGCGTCAGAAACTGGTCAAAATCCGGGAATTTGCCTTCCAGTTCTTCCAGCTGCACCAGCAGCTTGGTGCTGTACTCGTCGCACTTGGCGGGCGTGTCGCTCAGGTCGAGGTAGTTTACCAAAGCCTGCTCCAGCAGCTTGAGCTGGGCCGTGAATTCGGCCTGGGCCTCGGTGCCGGCCAGTGCCTGCCGCCGCCGTTTCAGGGCCGCCCGTATTTGGTTGAAACCCGCGTAAATGGTGGAAATATTGTCGATGATGCGCGTGGTCTGCGTGGGGTCTTCCATCGGCAAATTGCCCACCACCTCAATCAACAATTCCAGCTCGCTCGACACCGCGTTGGCTTCCTTTTCGCGCTCACCAGCCTCGGTGGTTTTTTGCACTTTCTCAACGCCCTCCGCAATGGCCTGCACGCGCACAGCGTAGGGCTTCAGCGCATCGGGGCGCAGCAAGAATTCCACCGTTTGGCCCGCCACCTGCTTGCTGAGGTCGGCGAGGTCGGCGGCAGATTTTTCCACGGCCGGCGCGTCCACGTAGCGCAGTTCTTTCAGCGAAATTACCTCGCCCCGCGTGGCGCGCAATTCGGCCAGCAGGCGCACGTACTCATTCACTTCCGTCACGTCGGGCATGCGGCCGATGCGGGCGCGCAACTCGTCGGCCTGGCCCAGCACGCGCTGTACCGCATCGGCCGTATTCTTGCGGATAGCGCGCACTTTGTCAAACTCTTCCACCGCCGCCGTGGCCGTTTGCTGAATTTCCCCTAGGGGCTCGGCCAGGGCCTGGGTAGCAGGGTTGCGCAGCCAGTGATAGGTGTCAGCGAGCGTGGTCGTGCGCTTGATGAGGTCAAGGTAGAGGCCGGCGTAGCTGTCCTCCTTGCCCACCAGAGTTAGCACCTCTTGCACCTCGGCCATCGCCCGCACTATTTCCTTATTACCGAGCTGGTAAAGGGCCGAATCCTGGGTTACGGGCAGCTCATAATCGGGGGCCACGTAGGGCGTCTGCCAGATTTGTACGGCGTGGTGCTTCTTCGCTTCGCTATCGGCCCGGAAATAGCATAATTCCCCATCCTCAAACAGCGCGTAGCCGTGGCAGATAATGGGGTTATCGACGCGCTGCGCAATTAAATTGTACGACAGTAATAAGTACGTGCCGTTCTCTTTATTATAAAAAACATACAGAAAATCTTCGCCATTGGGCGATGCGATGCGCTTCTCAAACAGCATGTCGCGCAGGCCATTTTCGAACAGTTTTCCCTCCCCAGTTTGCAGGTAAAAACCGTGCGGAAAAATCAGGCCCTGGCCGTCGGGCAGCAGCACGCAGGCATCGGCTAGCGCGTCTAGGCGCTGGGCAGTGCGCAGCTTGGTATTGAATAAAAAATACCGATAATCCGGCTCCTGATACGGCCGAATTTTGAGCAGAATTAAATTATCAATTACCGCAAAATAAATCTCCGAATCGTCGAGCGTTTGGTCTTTGTCCGCCACCGGCTCGGCCAATATTCCCCGGCCGCTTTCGGTATTATTTTCGACCTTAATGGTGAGGTCGCCGCCGATGGTTTCGACAAAAACCTTGTCCTCGATGCTAATATGGGGGTATTTGCCCGGCACTTGCATGTCGCGCGTGGCCCGCTTCCACACAAACTCGTGCTGCGGCGGAAACACGTATTCGTGGTCGCTCCGGTTGTCGAGATACGTGAGCGTGTCGTCCTTCAGCAGCCACTTAAACGTCTTGATATCGTTCGGGCTTTTGCCCACCCGAAACACCATGAATAAGTGCGGCCCCAACACCGCGAATTTTACGAATTGGGTGTTTTTATAATACTTGTATAAATTCCGAAACTCCTCCAAAAACTGCGGGTTTTCGAGCAGCTTCAAATCGAGCGGCTGAAACTCCCGATTGGTATACTTATACACGCCAAATACGTCGGCCAAATCCGTTTCCGTTTTCAAGCCAATCACGACGTTGAAACCGAAGATGAACTGGCGGCCCACCGGCACCATATCCCACGGCACGCAATTGTTGGTGGTCGTGATGCGGCTCGTGCCCAGCAGGTGCGTGTCGATGGCCCCGAACACAGCTTTGCGCTCGGTATTCAGTTTTTCGAGCCGGGCCTGAAGGTCGAGGCCGCTCTTTTGGAGGCGGCTGCGGAGGATTTCGTAGGTACCGCCTTCGAGTTGGGGAGTTGGTTCCATGTGGTAGTCGCCTCACCCCTAGCCCCTCTCCGAAAAGGAGAGGGGGACTAGCTTCTAGCTCTAATGCCAGCTAACTAGTAGGTGTAGAATAGGATAAATAATGTAAGACTAAAACTAGGGGCTAGTCCCCCTCTCCTTTTCGGAGAGGGGCTAGGGGTGAGGCGCCACGTGTGGGGGCGTCCCCTTGCGTAAACCTCACCCCCTAGCCCCCTCTCCAAAAAAGAGGGGGGACTAATTCTAAAAATTAGCTTAGAGCTAGAAACTAGTCCCCCCTCTTTTTTGGAGAGGGGGCTAGGGGGTGAGGTGCCCCGGTCAGCGAGTCGTTACTTCAAATCAATCGTCTTCACCAGCTTATCCCCAATCCCGAGCGCCGCGGCCGTGCTCGACAGTTGCGAAATCGTGCTGCGCGTCTGCTCGTCACCCGCCTTGTTCATCAGTTGCAGCAGCAGCGCCGATACGCTTAGGTTGCGCATTTCCTCGCTACTGATACCGAACTGATTGACGAACTTCCGCAGGTTGGCTTTGAAGTCGCCGCCTCCGTCGTGGCCAAAAAAGGTATCTTTTACCGTGCTCAGCACCTCGCTGTTGTGCACGGCGCGGTCGATGGATTTGCCCTTGGTAATGGAACCGATAATCTGGTCGAAGAACATCGTTTCGCCACCCACGATGTCGATTTTGGCGGCTTTTAGGGCCGCGCCGATAACATCAGCTTGCGAGGCCGCGATGTCCTTTTGAATATTGATTTGGGCCAGTTCCACCGCCTTTTCTTTGTCGAGGCGCAGCTTAAATTCTTCGTGGTCTTTGCCCACGCCATCGAGCTTTTTCATGGCATCGGCCTTGGCCTCAATACCCTTGGCTTCGACCGTGAATTTCTGCTCATTCACCACGGCTTCGGCGAGGCCTTTCTTCTGGTCGGCAGTGGCGCGGGCTTCGACTACGCCGGCTTCGGCGAGGCCTTTTTCGCGGTTCACTTTGGCGGCTACGAAGCCGATTTTCTCGTCGGCTTCGGCCTGGGCGGTGGCTTTCACCTGGATGGCCTGGGCCTCGGCCGAGGCGGTGAGCTGCATCACGGCGGCTTGGGTTTCGCCCTCTTTTTGGTGGGCGGCGGCTTTGGCTTGCATCACCTGCGCTTCGGCCAGGCCCACGGCAGTGGCTTTGCTGGCCTCCGCTTCGGCCATTATGCGAATGCCCTGGGCACGGTGGTCGGCGGCGGTACGCTCGCCCTCGGCATCAATTACTACTTGCTTGGCACGGAATTCGGCGGCCTGGCGCTCCATGTCGGCATTGCCGACGAGGGCGATAGTGGCCGCCTCGTTTTTCTGCTGAGCGGCCGTCAGGGCCACCAGCTTTTCGCGCTCGGCCAGGGCTTGGGCGCGGGTGTCCTTGATGCGCTCTTCTTCCTGCACGGTAGCTTTTTCCACCGTAATGCGCTCGCGGATAATCACCTGAATGTTCTTGCGCTCTTCTTCCAGCGCCTTTTCCTTCTCAATCTGGGCCAGGGCCACAATGCGCTCGCGCTCATTGGCTTCGAGGGCTTTGGCCTGCGCCACGCGCTCAGTTTCGACGGCGTCGGTACGCTGCTTGCTGCGCTCAGCCACGATTACTTGGCGGTCGCGGTTTTGCTCAGCCACCTTCACTTCCTCCTCCGTGATAATGCGGGCCTTCTCCCCTTTCAGGTGCTCTTCCTGGCGCACTTTTTCGGTTTCGGCGGCTTCGCGGGCCCGGATGCTGGCGATTTCGCGCAGCTGCTTTTCCTGGTTCTCGGTGAGCTGTTTTTCGAGCTGCAAGATGGTTTCCTGCGCCTCCACGTCCTGCTTTTTGATGGTCTTTTGCTGGTCGCGCTGAATCTGGTTGGCCTGAATTTTCTGCTCCGAAGTCAGGGCAATAATCTTCTTGATACCCTCGGCGTCCAGAATATTATCCTGGTTGAGCGCGTGCAGCGGCGTTTGCTCTAGGTAGTCGATGGCGCAGTCGTCGAGCACGTAGCCGTTGAGGTCGGTGCCGATGATGCGCAAAATCTCCTGCTTGAACTGCTCGCGCGAATTGTATAATTCAATGAAATCAAAGTGCTTTCCAACGGTTTTCAGCGCTTCCGAAAATTTAGCATCGAACAAAGCTTCGAGGGCGGCGGGGTCGGAGGCGCGGTGCGAGCCGATGCTCTGGGCCACGTTCACCACGTCGTCGTGCGTTTTGTTGACCCGCAGGAAAAAATTTACTTTTACGTCGGCCCGCATATTGTCTTTGCAGACTAGTCCTTCAGCCCCGGAGCGGGCAATAATGATGGTTTTCAACTTAATATCCATCAATTCTAGCTGGTGCAGGATGGGCACCACGAAGATGCCCGAGAAGGACACTTTGGTATCGCCCATGCCGGTGCGCACCAAGGCCTCGCCCTGCGACGCCTTTCGGTACATGCGTGCCACAATGGCTATAAAACCCAGCAACAAGATGCCGAGGATGACCAGAATGGCCCAGGAAAGTTGTGCAACCATGTAAAGTAAAGTTTTTTTGACTAGGCAGGAGAATTGAAATTAAAAAGGAAAGCTAAGCAGCTAATGCGATTCCGCTGCTTGATTTGCCACTGTGTCTTCGCCAGCTTCGGCGGCAGCTTCTGCTAGCCAGCGCGTTAGGGCGGCGCAAGCTTTTTTCAGGAAGGGAAACATCGGCCTAGGGTGGGCTACACGGTGGCGTAGGGCTCAATCAGGTAGCAACGGCGCGCTTCGTCGTAATCGATGACCAGGGCAGTATCGCCTTTGCGCAGCGCCAGGCCGGTGGTGCGCACATTGAGCATCAGCGGGGCGCCGTCTATGTGCACGGCGGCTTGCCCTAGGTGCTCGACGGTGGCCGGTAGCAGCACGGTGCACACTTTGCCCAGCGCCACGGCGGCGCCGGTGTGGTCCTTTTCGAGGGCGGCAAAAAGCTTCACAAAGGGCAGCGTGAGAAACTTAGCCAGAAAAACGCTGCCCACAAACAGCGGCACCAAGTAGCCCAGCCCCAGCAGCAGCGAGGTATTGCCGGTGTAGTAGTTGGCCAAAATGCTGCCCACCCACAGCGGCAGGGCCACAAAGCTGACAAACACCATCAGCGGGATGCGCCCGATGTTGAAAAAAGCCAGCGCCCCATTGAGCCAATCCGAGTCGGCGTGCAGCAGGTGGCCGTCGGCATCCACGTCGGTAGCCAGGTGAAAATCAACCGTTTTGAAATCGAGCAGCCCAATGATAACCGTGAGCCAGTACAGCAGCACAAACACCAGCAGGCCAGTGGCCAGCAAATTGGGCGGCAAAACGGCGGCTTGCAGGAGTTCAGGCATATAGCGGGGTTTATCGGTGGAATGGTGGTGGCATTACAGGTGGTGCGCAGACCCCACCCCCCGGCCCCTCGCCGCTTGATGCGCGGCATCCTCCGGGAGAGGGGGAGCCTGACGACTGGTTACGTTCGCTTGCGGTTGGCTCCCCTCTCCCGGAGGATTCCGCGCATCAAGCGGCGTGGGCCGGGGGTGGGGTAGCACGTTAGGGCACGCTACTCCGCCAGCCCCAACTTGGCTTTCAGCGCCGCTAGCTCCTCCCCGGCTTTGCCTACGCCAGCCTTACCGATGGCTTTATTAATCTCGTCATCAATGCTTTTGCTCTCCTGCACAATCTCGCCGTACGACTCGGCCAGGGCTTCCTGCACGGCTACTTTTTCCTTCATGCGCTCGAGCAGGGCCACCGTACCCGACGAGTCGAGCTGCGCCAGCTGCTTGTTGATGTTGACGGTGGCGGTACTCACCGTGACGCGGGCTTTGAGCGTTTTCAGCTCGTTTTCCCACTGCCCGATGGTCGATTTCAGCGTCTGCACGCTTTGGTCGATTTGGGCGGCCGACTGCTCGAACTTGGCTTGGTCCTGGGCCGAGCGGGTGGCGTGAGCCTCGTTTTCGGCCTTTTTGAGCAGGGCTTCGGTGGCGAGGCGGTCGGCTTCGGCGGGGTCAAAATCGCCTTTGTGGGCGCGCTGGAGCAGTAGCACGGCCTTGTTTTCGTAGTCGGCGGCCTTGGCGCGGTGCGCCTCGGTTTCGTTGCGGGCCCGGATGGCCATGGCCTTCACTTCGGCCAGGCCGTGGAGGGCTTTGTCGAGGTCCTGGCGCAGGTCGCGCAGGCCTTGCTCAGTCAGGTTGATAGGGTTTTCGAGCTGATTGACAGCAGCGTGGGCCTCCGACTGCCCGATTTTGAAGAGACGTTGCAGAATGTTCATGGCACAAAAAGCAATTAGGCAGTGGGGATTGGTTTGGAAAACTGAATCAATTCGTCGGCAAACTCGCTGAGCAGCAGCCCTAGGGAGTTCACGCAGGCTTCGAGCGCGGGCAGGTCGAGGGTATCGCTCTGGAGCGTGTCGCGGAAGATGAGGCGGCGGCCGGTGTCGTCGAGGGCGAAGGCGCCGTGAATGATGTCGCGGTTTTTCTGGAGCAGCCGGCGGTAGATGGCCTCCGAGGGGGCCGGCAGTTCTAGCAGGTACTGCTCTAGGATTAGTAGCGGGTCGCCGCAGCCCACCACCAGGTTGCGAATACCCAGCTCGGGGCGGTCTACCACCAGCACGCGCTCGGCTTCGCTGGCGTGGCAGATGTCAAAGCCCAGCTCCAGCAGGTAGGCCCTGATTTTGAGAAAGTAATCGGGGGTTAGTAGCACGGCGGTAAATGTATAGTGGCGATTTTGTTACCCTAGGATAACCCCTGCTCATAAAACAAGCACTAGTGGCGGGCTGCTAACCTGTCCGGCGGTAAGTTTACGTCGCAATGTTACGCAGAGTTTTTGATATGCTCTTATTTTGAGCAATAAATTTTTAATTAGCATGTCCTACGTCGGCAAGAATATTCGCAAGCTTCGCACCGTTAAGAAGCTGAGCCAAGCTGCTTTTGCCGAATTATTCGGTTTAGCCCGCCCTAGCGTCGGCGCCTACGAAGAAGGCCGCTCCGAGCCTAAAATGGAAACCCTGACGCGTATTGCTCAGCATTTTGGCTTATCAGTAGACTTGCTACTTACAAAAGAGCTCACAGTAAATGAGCTGTATAATTTCGATGTATTCCGGGAGGGCACGGCCGCCGCGCCACCGCCCCAGCCCGCCCCCTCTCCCAGCCCGCTGGCCGATACTACGCCCCTAGTGCCGGGCAGCCGCGCCCCCGAGTACATTGTGCGGCACCACGACCCGGCCTACCTAGCCACCCTGCCGTGGCTGAAACTGCCGCACCAGCTCAGCGGCCCCACCCGCGCCTTCGAAATACGGGGCGCCGAAATGCAGCTGCCCAAGCGCCAGGGCCTGCGCCACAAGGATACCGTGCTCTGCAGCCGCGTGCCCCTCGCCCCCGGCAGCGTGCAAAAAGGTCGCATCTACGTATTCGTGACGCCGGGCCGTATCTTGGTGCGCCGCGTGGCCGGCCTGCTAGAAGAAGGCCAGCGCCTGCAATTGCGGGCCGACAATGCCGACTATAGCCCTCAGGAATTAACCCTCGCCCAAACC
>Ga0265798_10008322_pt1 | contig 13244 bp, 7 predicted proteins | sample P3T30metagenome_FD_192430 | JGI IMG/M metagenome (GOLD analysis project Ga0265798, IMG submission 192430) | Plant litter microbial communities from East Loma Ridge, Irvine, California - P3 T30 | ecosystem: Environmental > Terrestrial > Plant litter > Unclassified | place: USA: California...
CTCCTCTATCCCGGCACCGCAGCGCCAGGAGATGACGAAAGAAGCTGGGAGCGAACCCAGATACGGGTAGAGCGCAGGTTATCTACTGCCTGGCAGTTCGAACGGAGGGTGCCGGTTAGAGTTCAGCTTGGCCAACACCGTCGTTTGAAATATCAAACAGATCGTAAGATTAGCCACATTAAAGGGCAATAGGCCGTTCGAGAAAATTAACATCCCAGCCGATCACCGGCATTCGGGCCGCCTTCTTATATAGCCGAAGCCACAGTCCGTACCCACCCAGCGAGCCCCGCCACCAGCATGGACGCACGCCAGCGACATGCGTATGATTGCGCCCCGCAACGCACCAGTAGCTCAGCTGGATAGAGTACTGCCCTCCGAAGGCAGGGGTCGTGGGTTCGAATCCCGCCTGGTGCGCCATATCTCGTTGATTTACGTCAACATCTGCTGACAGCATTCCAAGCCATGACAGCAATGTGACAGCAATGTGACAGCAATGTGACAGCAAAACACAGATAGAGCCCCGCCCAAGTGCCCTTGGTCGGGGCTTTTTATTGCTTGCAAGTTTGAGAGGTGTCCAATGGACTGGAAAAGCTTCGTCTATAGCGTCGTTACCAGCACTACCTTGGTCGCCTTCGCAGGCTTCCTAGCCAAGGCATGGCTGCTGGAGCGTCTTCGAGGAAGCATCAAGCACGAGTACGATGGCCAGCTTGAGAGCCTCAAAGCAGGATTCAGGGAGCAGTCCGACAGAAACCTTGCCCAGTTGAGCTCTGAGATTGCCCGTCAAACCGACAAGCTACGCACAGCCATTTCTTCGTACACAGATGTTCAAAGGGCAACCATAGGCCGCAAGGTCGAGGCGATCGATGTCCTTTGGCAGGGACACCTCAAGGCCGCAGAGGCCTTCCCGTCATCTGTATCCGTCACCGACATACTGTCTGACGATGAGATGAAGGAATTGTGGACATCCTCCAAATTGAAGAAATTCACGGCAGGCATATCGGAGCTGAACGAACTCGAGTTCTTCAAGGTCGGCCTTCATGAGGTTCAGGCTGTTCGGCCCCATATCGGTGAATATGCTTGGGCTGTATACGTGACATACCGGTCTGTCTTAGGTAGATCGATCTACTTGATAAAGGAAGGGCGCTCAGAGCCATCAAAGGTTGAGTGGTACAAAGATCAAAATATCCAAAGCTTGGTGATATCCGCGCTAGGGCAAAGCGCCGCTAACGATTTCATAGCCCTCGGCCATAGCAGGTTCAACTGGTTGAACCACCATTTCACAGCAAAACTACTAGCCGCGATGAACGAGATATTAACAGGCCAAGCATTTAGCCAAGCGACGTTAGCTCAGACACAGAAAATGGATCAACAGCTAGCCGAGCAAAGCCTAAACAGAGCTAAACAATGAAGGACACGAAGGTTGGTGTGATCTCTCCGCACGAATTGGAGTAAGGCTAAACCAGCCCCGGCGCCCCATTTCTTGGATTGGCTAGATCACTCCGCCATAGATAGGCCCAGCGTCTTGGCAAACTCCAGCGTTGACGCCAAGGGCACCTCTAACATCAACTGAAAGCCGCTCGGCCAGCTCGGACAGGTCGTCGGGAAGGCTTCGTTGAATCACCAGCACAGCATGCGCATCAGGAGTCTGTTGAAGCGCTCGCTGCCAAGCGATGCAAACAGCGCGGTATTTGGCGCATTGGAAAATACCGCGAGATAGATCGGCATCATTCGAAATGTGGGACTTCACTTCTACTGCAATGATGGAGCTGTCATTACGGAAGCAGACATCGACAAAATCGCCCGAGGGTAAAGACGCTTCAGCCGCCCCAAGCCATCCACGCGTACTTTCATCAATGACCGTATCGGGATTTTTAAGAATATAGTCCTTGAGCAGGCGGTAATCATCTGACTCATTTTGTAGTGAGAATCCTACTGTTGGTGGAGTAATAACGTCCTTACCAGATCCCAGCGTCAGGACTGGCTGTAGCAAATCTTCTAACTCATAGCTCCAGCAGGCGCCCCAGTTGCGGCCTCTGTCGCGAAGGTGTCAGTTAAGCATTCCCTCCAACTGTCGCGAGAGCAGTCAAAGATAAATCGCTATACTTGCCGAAAATTAAGATTTTCTTGGGCGAGTTAAGAAAATATTGACCGTAAAGACTTTGGGGAGGATTTTCTGATGAGCGCCGTGGGCTACAACCTGCTAATCGAGCAGCTGGGGCTGTCCGCACTACAACCAACCTGTCCTGCCATTGTGCGCCCAGTTACCCGCATTGAGAAGATCGGCCATGTCCTGGCCGTTCCCCAGAATCTCGCGCCGGAGCCCACTGACCTCCTCGGCCACACCCTGTTCGCCCTTAAACATGAAGGCATCAACTTGGCGGTGCTGGCGCAGGCGCTGCCCCGAATACCGGCCGCACTGCTGGAACAGGCCTGCCAGGAATCCCCCAACGGCATATACCTGCGCAAGGCGTGCTACCTCTGGGAAGCTTTCACTGGCTTGGAGCTGCAACAGCAGGCGCCAGTTCGAGCCGGCTACGCGCCGTTGTTCGAGCCTGATAGGTACATCACCATGCCAGCGGAGCGAAGCCCGAAATGGCGGGTAGAGTTCAACGGTCTCGGCGATCTCACCTATTGCGCCACAGTCGAGCGCACCGATGAGCTCAGCGAACTGCTGGGCCACGACATTCTTAGCAGGGCGCGGGCCTTCATTGAGTCTCTCCCTCCGACAGTTATGGATCGGGCCATCAACTGGGCGTACCTGCATGAGACCCGAGATTCGTTCGCCATCGAGCGGGAGACCCCCAGCGAGGACAAGTCTCGCAAGTTCATTCAACTGCTGCGCCAAGCCCACGAAGGGCGGGATCTAACCGAGGACTACCTGGTAGAACTGCAGAACGCCGTTGTCGGGAACCCCTACGACAAGGCCGCAGCCTTCCGCTACCAGCAGAACTTCCTCTCGGATGGAACCCAGGGTGCCGCCGGCGTGACCTATCTCCCGCCGCCTCCCGATCTGTGCCGGGAGCTGATGGGGAGCCTCATGCGCTTTGCCAACGAGGCCCCAGCCAAGATTGACCCGCTTGTGGCCGCCGGCGTCATCTCCTTCGGGTTCGTCTTCAATCATCCCTTCATGGACGGGAATGGGCGTCTCTCACGCTTCCTCGTCCACCAGGCCCTGTGCCGCGCAGGTGCTCTGGCTAACGGCCTGTTGCTACCGGTTTCGGTGGCCATGAAGCGCCAGGAGCGGCAGTACCTGGACACCCTGCAGGCATTCTCGCGTCCGGCGAGAACATTTTGGGATGCGCGCTGGATCGATGCCGGGGAATTCGACTTCACCTTCAAAGGTGCCGAGTCTGTTTACCGCTACTGGGATGCAACCCAAAGCGCTGTATTCACCCTGAGAATGGCTCAGCTCGCCCTGGAGGAAGAGTTGCAGAAGGAAACCGCTTTCCTGGAGTGCTACGACACCGTCTACCGGGCTGTTGATGAACGGTTCGACGTGCGCGGGAGCGACCTCTCTACTCTGGTCATGATGTGCCTGACAAACGAAGGGAAGGTTTCGAACAATCGCCGCAAGCAGTACCAGTACACGGTCCCTGAAGCCGTGTTCGAATACATCGAGGAAGTCGCACAGACCGTACTGGTCAAGCAACGGGCAATGGCAAAAGTTGCTTCTGCCGAGTCAGGCGGATAAGCAGGCCAGCAACCCTCGTAGGCATGGGCTGCAAGGCCTCTGCCTTCTTTCGAGCCGCGATGCGTTCCTGGACACGTAGGCGGACTCCTTCGACCAGCTCTCCCTGGCTGGATGGCTCCAATTGCAGGCATAGCTCCACGCTAGCAGTTTTACACGGGGGCCTTTCGAGCCCACTGCCTGATAGCTCGCTCCACTCGTGTCTTTGGCAGATACTCTTGTTCGAGGCGCCCTCGCTCTTGCCCCAACAGATACCGATAGAAGTCCGCTTCGTCAGCCAGCAAACCAAGTGGAGCCGACTCCATAGCTTTAGCCGGCTCAACAACTGCATTGCCCGCTGAGTGCTGTTCAAACAGCTCCTGCTCCATCAGTAGCGCTTCGACTGCTGGTTGATGGAGCCTCGCTCGCGCCAGCATTAGCAGACCCCAGGTATCCATGTCGCCCCAGTAAGCGATCTGTTTCCCGGCCAAGTGCGTAGATGCCAACCACTGCAAATCGAGTCCAGCGCCCAGCACAGCCAAGGTGTCCGGCAAGGTTTCGGGCAGTAAGTGAACGCATTGCTCATTTTCCACCACGAGCAATCGCGAACCGGGAAGTGGGGTTTCGGCCAGTTCCGCAGTGGTGAGCCTGAGCCGCTTGAAGGGCAGCAACTCAGTCTGAAGAGGAACGACCAGAACCCAGTGAGCGCTTTCTTCAAAGGCATCCAGAAACGTCGTCAGGCCTTGCTCGGACGCAGCGCCTTCGAAGCGCTCGTCGAGGAGCTTGGTCAGCAAGCTGGCGTTGCGCTCGAAAAACTTGGTGTCCACGCCATGCTCTGCAAGCAGGCGCAGTGGACGGCCTCGGGCACAGCCTGGCGACAAGCGGGTGGCGAGTTGCGTTGTGGCGACGACTTCTTCAGGCGTCTTCGTCAACCACAGGCTGCGTTGTGCCACCAGCAGCGCATGAAAGGCACTGTCGACCTGCTCGACCAGATATTCGAGCTGAGCGTATTCCTGGCTAACCGCTGGATCGTCGGTCGCGGCAATCCATTCGGAGGGACTGCGCAAGTGCCAGCGCCTCGGCAAGGAAATGGGGGCCAGTCCTGCTCGATAGCTGACGGGTTCCCATTCGATCTTACCCACCTTCACGCTCCGCCAGCTCTCCACATGCCGGAGCACCGCCTGGATATTGTCAGTGAACAGGCGTGCCGAAGGCGTGCCGATGTTGGGGCTTTGCGGCCAGCTAGCGGGATTGAGCAAGCGCTCCAGGCGCACGCTGGAGCGCTGCCATTGCCTGGCTAGGTTGCGGCCGATTTCAGTGGGCGACTTCATGCATGGCCTTGATGCGCTGTTGATGATGCTCATCCAATGCTTCCCAGCTCAGGGAAAGCAGGCTGGATTCCATTCCGCGCCGATGAACGACGACTGCCGAACGCGTATGGTGGCGCAACAAACGCATTTCCTTATTCGGGGTGATGAAAACAGCGTGCAAGCCAAACTCTCTCAGCGCCGCGATGATCCGCCCGGCAACCGCATGGGAGCTGCGCGAGAACGCCTCGTCGAGCACGATGGTGCCGAACAGCGGCCGGCTGCTGCCGTCGGGACAGAGCGCATAGCTCAGTGAAGCAGTCAGCACATAGGAGGCGATGATCTCCTTCTCGCCACCACTACCGCCTTGAGAACCTGTTCGAGTTTCGATAACACTCTTGCTTTCTCGATCAATCACCGAGACCGCGAACTCCAGGCGGAAGCGCGGATCCAGAAGCGCCTTGGCGCCCTGATTCCTGCTTTGCTCGCAGGCATCTTTGAGCAGTCCAACGAGTTCCTGTAATGCCTTGTAATGGCCCTCACCTTCATCATCGATGAAACGTGCCGAGTTCAGTTGGCGCTGAGCCTGTTGCAAGGTGCGCAGGCTTTCATGGATGACCTTTTTCGCAACCAAGCGCAGATAGCGCCCGGGCTGAAAGTCGACACGCTGCATCGTACTGTTCAGATCATCCAGGCGCTCCTCGATCACCGAGACTTCATGGTCGATATAGCTGAGCAACTGGGTGACGCCGTCATCCGAGGAGCGATTGAGATATTCCAGGAAGCGCTTGAGTTTCTCGGGCAGGGCTTCCTCGGTCAGCACACGTAGACGCTCCAGATACCTGGGTACGTCCACCAGTTCTCGCCCGACCTCTGCAAGCGCCCCGGTATCTACCTTCAGGGCATCGGACATGCGTCTGGCAAGCTCCGTTTTCTGATCGCCCAGTTTATCGCCGAGCGCTTTGAGCTGCCCTTGAAGCTCACGCGTATGCTCGCGCTCCAGTTCGACAATATCGCCGAGCTCATTAGCAGTCAGGGTCGGGAAATGCATTTGCGCCCGTTCACGCTGCGTATCGCTCAGCCCCTTTTCGGCACCGCGATAAGCCTTACGGGTAGCGGATGCGGCCTGCTCGAACTGAGTTCTCAACTGAACGCACTGCTCGATCAGTCGTTGCAGCTTTTGATCCAGAGTCTCCCGCAGGGCCTCGGCTTCATCCAGTTCGGCCTTGATCATGGCAAGGTCGGAATCTGGGCGCGTTAGGGCGTCCAGCTGAGAACGCAGCGACTCCAGCTGACTCTCAGCGCCCGGCAGATCAATATCCTCGAACTGCAGTTCTTCGACGCGTTGCAGTAGCGGCGCTTGACTCTCTAACTGGCGGACATTGCCCTGGGCAGTATCCAAGGCCAGCTTGGCAGGCGCGAGCTGTTGATTGACCTCGCGAATCTGCTCAGCCAAGAAGGCCAGGCGGTCGCGGTTGTCGAAGCCGGTCAACCAGTCTTCATCCAGGCGCTTCTGATCCTGCTTGTCGAAGAAGCGTTCCTTGCCCGACATCAGCCCCTGGGCCGTCATGGCGTGCGGGGTATGACGCAATTGCTCCGTGCTTTCGACGCAGTGGCGGTCATTGTCCGCCAGCAGTACCTTTACCGCTTCTCGGTACGGATGCTCCTTGAAAGTCAGCTTGCGGGTAAACCCATCGTCGAAAAAAACGGGGCGCGACGACGGCTCCTTGACCTCCAACAGGCGCACATGCAAGCGGTTATGGCGTTGGTTCACCCAACGCAGTGCGACCTGGGATGACCCCTGCGGCACCAGGATACGCAGCCGGTGGCTACCGATTGCCCGCTCGATGGCACCCCGCCAGGTCAGCTCCTCGGGCTTGACCTGCACCAGCTCGGCAACGAAAGGCAAGGCTGACTCATCGACGCCAAGCTCCTGCGCCAGATCACCTCGAAAAGCATGAAAATGCCCAGGCAGGTTCGAACCGGGCCGCCTCTCAACCTCGGCACGCTCATGCTGCAAGCTCTGCAGGCGGCCATTGAGTTCCTGCTGGACGAGACCTGCATCGAACGCCTTTTGACGTGCCTCAGTGATTTGCTGGGTCAGTATTTCCAGGCGTGCCGCGATCTGCTGCTGATTCTCCTTGAGAGCAGTGGCCGATAACTCATCTGCCAGTCCAAACCCCTTGGCCAAGCGTTGGTATTGCTCGGCTTTCAGGCGCCGCTTATCGCACTCCCGGCCCCAATCAGCGATGCGCCCGCGTAATTGATCTATCCCTGCGCCACCTACTCGCAGGTAGCTCTGACGATGCTGATCGGCCACGCCTTTCTGGAGCTCAAGCTGACTCCTGCATTGCTCCTGATCCAGTTCGGCCTGTTTATGCTCCGTCTCAAGCCTGTTGGTTTCAGCCAACCACAGGCGATACCCCTGCTCGGCGAACCAGACTGGGAGGATACTTTCGAGAGCTTGTTTATCCTGCAGCTGTTCTTGCAAGGCCCTATAACGCTCCCAGCCATCCGCGACCGGCTGCAATGAGCGCTGCTGCTTTCTAGCGGTTTCCAGCTCTCGGTGAATGTCAGTTAGATCCTCGAAGCTGGTGGCGACCTCCGCAGCCCGCTCGAAGGCGGAGCGGTCATCGAGCACCAACTCTCGAAAGATCTCATCAATACTGTTGAGCTGCTTCAGGCCGGCAGCGCGGTTGAGCAAAGTGAAGGCGTTTTCACCGACCTCGAAGTAATCCCTGAGCCTGGCCAAGAAAGCTTTCTTGCTCGGATAAGGCCAGATACCCGTCCCATCCTTCTCCATCTGACGCAGAGCCCGCATGCCGCCTGAGTGATGCTGGCTGAGCCAATGCTCGAGCGTCTGCTCGGGGGACTCGCTTAAAAGCCACAGCTTTTTCAGATCGGATGCCGAAGAGCTGGTGCCCTCGAACCAGAGCACAGCGCCCAGTCGAACCTGCGCACCGTCACGTTCGAGCGTGGCGGCAATGGCGGTGACAGTCTTACCCTGGCGCGCGATATGCGATTGCTCTACGCCTCCGTCCCCGGGGCCGGTGACGCCGCGCACATAGGACACCAGATCGCGGTCGCTTTCATGCCCGCCCGTGGATGCCAGGTTGTAGCGCGGATTGGCGCACAGCAAGGTCATCAGTGCATCCACCAGCGTCGTTTTACCGCTCCCCGTCGGGCCGATCACGGCGGTGCCGGAAGGGTCGATCTCAGCACGGTGATAGCCCTGAAAGCCGCCCCAGTTATAGAGTTCGATGCTGCTGAGAATGAACGTCTCGCTGTCACGCCAGAGTAGTGCCTGCTTCACGCCTCGTCCTCCTCATCACCAGCAGCCGACGTAGCCGCACCCTCCACCTGCTCGCGCAGCCAAGCCACGAGTGCCTGCAGGTTCTCCGGGTTGGCCAAGTGAGTGATGATGGGGCGAATGATGACGCGATCATGTGCGTCCAGAGCTGACACCAAGCCATGCCCCTTGAGCTGATCCAGCAGCGTGATGATGCGATTGCGCTCCTTCGCCTCACTGCCCAGTTCGCCCAGGTAAACCTGCAATTGGGGAATCAGCTCATCAACCGCTACCAGCGCTTGACTAGCACCCGTACCGCTTTCCTGTTCGTACGCGATGAAATGCTGTCGCAGAATGGCTATAAGCAGGGACTGCTCCAGATTCAGCCTTTGCCGACGCACGAGGGGATGCGACCAGTCATCCTGCTCGGCCACCTCCCCCTGGCGGACGGTGACGAACACCAGCCCCCGAACCTCGTCGAGCCCCATGGCCAGGTCGAGTGGCTCCAGGATTCTGTCGACCGCCTCGATATTGGCAAGCGCTGAGCGATACAGATTGGGTTTGTGACTCTCTTCCAGCAGCCCGTACTTGAGCATTTCCTGTACGGCCTCACGTACCCGTTGCGGCGTCCGGCGCTCATCGACCTGTACAGCAGCGCTCATGACAGGCTGTTCATCGTCCGCGCCGTCATCCAACGCCATGGGCTCCGTTTCGTCGGCGCCAGAGGCGCCTGCCATTCGATCGAAGATCCCTGCCATGCTCACAACTCCCAGTCGATGTTCTTGAGTGCCTCGTGGTCGAGTCCGACATAAGGCAGATTGAAGCGCCAGCGTTGCTCATCCTCATCAACCAGCTCCACGAGCTGACGCTCCTCCGTCAGCACCTCGATACCTGCCTCGCGCGCCATCGCCAGCCAGAGCGCAAAGGTTTCCAGATCGTGAGCAGGTGGAAGCAAAGACGCTAGCTCCCCGAGACTCACAGGGCGACCCTGCTCCACCAGCACAGCCAGGGTGTCATCAATCAGCGCTTGACGATCCAGCCCATCGAAGGCATCCCAGAAGTCATCCTCAATCTGCTCCAACCCCGCAGGCTTCAAACTCAGATCAAGCTCGCCCGTATCATCGTCATCCTGGGTCTTGAAGCGCAGACGCTCGATTGCCGGGACACCAGTAATGGCTACGCCAATTGGTGGTAAACATGCAGGCTTACGGCGTTCTGACTGGCGCTGCCAGTCGACGCTGAGCGCTAGATTGGAGAAGTCGTTGAGTAACTGTCCGACGCGATGATGCTCGGCGGCCAGCCCCGTCTTCATGAAGCCGCGAACATCGCGCTCGCTTCGGGCGCGCGCTTGGAGCACAGCTTGCGACTCCCGAACCAGGCGTAACGCCAGCCAACGCAGTTCACGTTGCCGGGGACGATTCAGCGCCTTTGGGACCGCCGGATGACGAAGGATGGTGCGCAAGCGCTCACGCATGGTTTCCAGCTCAGCGGACTGCCTCAGCTGCTGCTGGAAGCTTTCGAAGACACGCCCTTCCGGTGTGTTGAGTAGGGCGTCTTGCCCATCTAATAACCGATCGACGATCTCTCCGCGGTGAGACTGCTCGCTGATAATGGAGTGTCGAAGGGCGCGATCCGCCTCGCGCCAAGAGTCTTCAACTCGTCGAAAGTCCGCGCGCAGACTGGTGGCCAGGTTATAGACCTCGCGTATGCCCTCTATCGCCTGCACTTCATCCAGCACGATGACGTGGCCAGCTTCTACCTGCGCTAGCTCGTGCTGCAAATCCTGGATTCGGCGGCGTAGGCTGGCAATACGGCCAGTTGGGCTGGGGTTCAGACCCGTTTCAAGATTCTCGATCTCGCGCTGGACCACCGAAAGGCGAGATGCCGTAGAGGTCATGATCCGGCTATCCAGCGAGTCGGCGAATTGGATAGCTGACTCCAATGCATCCGTTGCGTAGATACACCCTTCTCGCTCTACGACAAGGCGCCGCTTGATCCACTCACGCAGTTCACGACCTGCCTGAAGATGCGTTGCATCCGGGTCGATCTCATAGAGCTCCTGGCTAGCATAAGCAGCCAGCATTTCGGACAGTGCTTGCAGCGCATCCTCCATCGGGATCCCATCATGCGCCCGCTCAAACAGCGTGCGTAGGCAACCCAATACGAGTGGAGCTCGCCGCGAGGCGAGCAAAAGCCACGCGGGGTGCTGGCTGCGGGTGGATACATAGCGTTCTGAACGCTGTTGCGCGCTTTCTTCCATGACGGCCACATCGACAAAGGTTGTCTGAGAGCGAGCTTACCAAGCTAACCCGCTGCCTCATGATACGTATTTGTGCTGGCGGGTGGGCTCCGTTTAATGGCACGAAGGGGCCGTGTCATTTGAATAGAGTGAGGGAAAGGCCACGCCAGTCGAGGTTTAACGATTTATTCCGGGGGCGCATGCTGGATATTGGCGATTCGGTGGAGGGTTCTGTCGTCACGAGGGTATATTTGGCTAGTTCGGCGAAGGTGCCTCAGTGAGCGCTTGTGGCGGCTCAGTGGTTTTTGCAGGACTGCCACCGACATTCTGCGGTAATCGAGTGCAGCCACGGTGGCTACAGAGCGAAGTCTCGATGACCTATCAGTGAGCTGGCGGTGGATTAGCTGAGTGCGGCATGGGGATAGTTAACTTCCCCGGTGGTATTACGGAATTTTCAGCTCAATGACGGCGGTGCACACCGCCTCGTGAATGGCCAGCGCAATCAGCCGGAGCAGGTAGCTAGCTCGGGTGATATCAACCTTCGTTGGGAAGCGAGTTGCCAGGCGGCACTCAAGGGCAGCGACTTCTAAATGCACGTCCTGAACAGTAAAAAAGCGAACTGAAAACGCGCAGCGCCTGAGCTTGCGCTCCCAAGTACACAGCCCTGCTATTTAGTCGAAACGCCCCTGCGCACCGGGTGTCAACTGCAGCGTCATCTGCATTCCACACTCAGGAGCGTCACTTTGTATAACCCAGCCAGCCACGCCAAAGGCGAACTCTCTCACGGCATCGTCTGGCTCGCTCGGACTGGCTACGCAGCACGCGGAGTGGTGTATCTGATCATCGGCACCTTCGCGCTGCTGGCGGCCAGGGGTAGCGGGGAAACGGTCGGCACCAAGGGCGCGATCTCGCAACTGCTTGGGCAACCTTTCGGCGAAGCGTTACTCTGGATCATGGTCGCAGGGCTTATTGCCTACGCCGCATGGCGGATAACCCAGGCCATTACCGACCCGGAAGACCATGGCACCGATGCCAAGGGGCTCGCCGCGCGCGCAGGCCTTGTTGGTGGTGCCATCAGTTACAGCCTGCTGACCCTGTTTACGCTGGGTCTGCTGGGAAGTTCGCTCGGCGAGTCCTCCAGTGGCGGCGGTGGCAGCGGCGACTTTCTATCGGGGATCTTGGGCTGGAAGTATTCGAACTATCTGGTCTACCTGGTCGCATTGGTGCCGCTGGGCGTCGGCATCGCGCACATCATCAAGGGCTGGAAAGCCAAGTTTGAAAAATACTTCGCTGCCTCGGATGACGTTATGCGCTGGGTAACGCCAGTCTCGAAGGTGGGTTTGATTGCCCGCGGCGTCTCGTTTCTGGTGGTGTCGGGCATGCTCTTCAGTGGTGGTACGCGCTACAAGCCCACCGAGCCACCAGGCCTTGAGGACGCATTGAATGCACTGCAGTCGTTGCCGTATGGCACCTTCTGGTTGGCGCTAATCGGCGCCGGACTGATCGCGTTTGCGCTCTATAGCTTTTCCGAAGCGATCTGGCGGCGCATAGATACCGCGGCGGTCTTTAATTGATGTCCCGTTGCGATGAAAGCTTCGGATAACAACGGGGCATTTTTAATACCAGGTGAAGCGTGAAGGGCAGGCCATCTCACCTACAAGTGTAATCAGTCACGATGACATCAAGGCTAGCCCGCCCCGTTGACGGCCGATCGCTGCCTGAAATGAAGTCAGGGCGGCTTCCAAAGCATTTATAAAAGCGAGCAATAATCTCTCGGCGAGAAAAGAGAATTACTTGGCCAAGTAGAGACAGTCCAGTGCAAGCCCGCTCCTATCATTAACTATCAACGCTCGACATCTTGAGCATCCACGTCCATATCCTCCGCCCCCACCAAAAACTTCTGCCGTAATAACGTCTCCCGGGTAATAGCAACCAGCGCATCGATCTGCATATCGGGCATTTCCGTCATGTAGGAGAGGCAGAAGCGCGCCGGCGGGATCGGTGGGTCGCAGGGCAGGGTTTTCAACAAGTTGAGGGCGAGCATTTCGCGGATCAGCGGCACGGGCAGGATGCCGATGGCATGGCCAGCGGAGACCAGTTTGGCCATGAAGGCCAGGGAGTTGCTGGAGTGGAAGGCTTCCGACGGAGCGTTACCGTCCTTGAGCCAGCTCTCGACCACCGAGTACAAGGTAGAGGGCGCGGAGTGGCTGACGATGGGGTGGCCGGCGGCGTGTTCCGGCAGGAAGGGGTCGGCGTCGATGCCCAGTTGCGGGGCGGCTACCCACTGGAAGGTCATCCAGCCGATGAAGATGTCAGTGACGTCTTCGCGAGTGGCGGGGTTGGTGAGCAGCGCCAGGTCGAGCTCGTGGTCGTTGAGCTTGCGGTTGAGCACCGCGCCGACGTCGATGGTGATTTCCAGAGTGATCTCGGGAAAGTGCGCCTTGATCTCGGCGATCACAGCGGTCAGGCCGACCATTGCCGAGCATTCGTCGGCACCCAGGCGCAGCCGGCGATGCTGCTTCTGCTTGGCGGCGAACTGCTCCAGTTTCACGCTGTTGTTGAGCGCCAGCTCGGCGTGGCGCAATGCAATATGGCCATCGGCGGTGAGGGTCATGCGCTGCTTACTGCGGTCGAACAGCTTGACGCTGAGCAGCGACTCCATCTCGCGGATGCGCGAGGAAATGGCCGGCTGGGTGAGGTGGAGATGGCGTGAGGCGGCATGTACACCGCCCAATCGGGCAG
>Ga0265798_10008323_pt1 | contig 13244 bp, 14 predicted proteins | sample P3T30metagenome_FD_192430 | JGI IMG/M metagenome (GOLD analysis project Ga0265798, IMG submission 192430) | Plant litter microbial communities from East Loma Ridge, Irvine, California - P3 T30 | ecosystem: Environmental > Terrestrial > Plant litter > Unclassified | place: USA: California...
ACCACCAGCTGCCTGGCGCCGCGTTGGTCTGCAATAGTTCCTGCCACATCCAGACCTGATTGGCCGACCAGATGAACACCTGCGCCTGGCCCGCCACCACGGATACCGCCGGCGCAATCGCGCCGTCGATGGCCTTGAAGTGCGACGCATCCTTGAACAGCGCAGCGGTCGGCCGGGTCGGTCCCAGCGCCTGCCAGTTGCGCGTAGCGTCCTCGTTCCAGGTATGGCGGTGCAGCGCGCCATCGGCGCCAATGGCAAAGACGCACCATGGTCCAGGGTTCGGAAATGGCACGGCCACCAGCGGCCCGAGTGTCGGCTCAGCCATCTCCAGCTTGAGCACGGCCACCGCACCGGGCTTGGAAAACACTTCCGGGCACGCGAGATAGAACGCATCGAACTGGCGCGGGACTTTGCCGAGCGGATAAAACGGGTCCGGGCCGAGCGGTACCGACACATTGTTGGCAACGCCTTCGAGGTGCGGCATCGGCGCGCCTGGAGGATTCTCGATGCGAGTCGGATTGATGGCGACCCTGACGCTGCCCAGCGTCATGCTGTCCTGGCCCAGCGGCGCCTTCGGCGTGGCGCGGATCCAGCGGCTGGTATGGCCGCCCACCTCAAGTAACTGCAGCGGCCGCTCGTCATTCTTGAACAGCACACGGCCGGCGGTCGCCTCGAGCGTCAGAACATGCCAGTCCGGCGCCTCGCCACCCCAGTAGTCCCAGCAGAAGTCGCCCGCCAGCAGCGTCTCACCACCCGGGCCGGACAAGGCGATGCGTGCCGGCGCACCCAGGTTCAGCAAGTTGTCGTCGCCAATGTACAGGCGATGTTCCTGCATATCGCGGCCGTTTCCGTGAAATGGCTGGAACGCCGTGACCATGTTCACCGGCTCCTCTATGCCAATGCCGCCCGCAGCAACGGGCGCTGCGATGCTCGTCAGGCCGCCGGCCGGCGCCGCGTCGATCGTGTACTGCACGCCCGCCGCTTCGACGACCGTGCCGGGCGCCAGACCCAGCGCGGGACTCAATTGCAGCATCCTGGCCCCGGCCGGCGCCAGGCTTTGCAGCGTCCACGCGCGCGGTCCCGGGACGGGTGGGTCGAGGCTGAGCACCTGCGGCGGCGGGTAGCGCAGCATGTCGCGGCCAGGATCGACTGCGACCATGGCCGCGAGCGGGGATGGCAGCAGTGTCAGCGCCTGGAGCGTTTCGAAGTCGATGGCGGCGTCCCCGGCCTGGGCCTGGAGACGCACCCCGGCCGGCACGTCGACGCCATCGCGGCTGGTGGCCGCCATGCGCAACACCACGGCCATGCGTGCGGCCTGGCCGGGGCGCCCCGTTATACGCAGCCAGTCGAGCAGGTCGGCGCCAGCCTTGTCTGGGAAGCGATCGAGGCGCTGCGTGACTTCGGCGCCAAAACGCGCCGCGATGCGCAGTACGGCGCTGCCGAAGTCGCCCGCGGCGCCGGTGCTGTGCCACTCCGGGATCCAGCTGCGCGCACGCGCCTCCAGCTCGGCAGCCAGTTCGGCGCTGCGGCGCGGATCGACGACTGGTTCCGGCCCGCTCACACCGACCCGCCTTCGCGAAAATAAAATGGATAGACCAAGTTGCCGAGCTGGTTGGTGCTGCGCACGCGGTACGCCACGGTAACGTCGAGCCGTCCTTCGGCCGCGCGGAACGGGTCGACGCCGACCTCGGTCAGTTCGATGCGCGCCTCGTAGCGCGTGAGCTGGGTGCGCACCATGCTGGCGATGCGGGTCATGCTGGCCGCGTCGATGGTGGCAAACACCATTTCGTGGATGCCGCAGCCGAAGTCCGGCCGCATCACGCGTTCGCCCGGCACGGTGCCGAGGATGATGCGTATCGCCTGCTGCACATCGTCGTGCGCTTCGGCCGCCGCCACCGCGCCGGTGACCGGGTCGAGTCCGACCGGGCAGGCCCAGCCGCGTCCAAGGAAATCGTTCTGGTCCCGCATGGCGCCTCCTATCCTATCAGTACGGTCGGCAGACCGGCGGCGATGCTGTTCGGCGCGCCGGCCTCGATCACCATGTCACCAACCCGCGCGGCCGGGATCCCGCCAATCAACACGGTGACGCTTCCCAGCCCGACCAGTCCGCCAACGTGCGGCTTGGGACCGTCGAACAGCGGGCAGACGTGCATGTCGCTGCTGCTGCGCCAGGCCGGCATGCCACCGATCAGCACGGTCGGGCAGCCCGGCCCCGGCCCGAGCGGGGTACCGTGGCTGGTCATGTCGCCCACGCGGGCTGCCGGCTGTCCCATGCTGACTCCCCCGTTCGGTTCAGTTGATCGTCACCAGCTGGCCCTGCAGCGACGCCGTCGCGCTGGCCTTCAGGCTGAGCGTGCCGGACGACTCGATGGCGATCAGCGGCGCCTTCAAGGTCAGCTTGCCCGCCGCCTGCAGCGTCATGGCGCCGCTCTTGCTGTCGATGGCGATCCGGTTGCCGGCGCCGTCATCGAGCTTCAGGCCGTCGTCGTCGATCAGCAACTGCTTGCCATCGTTCAGGCGCAGGGCGATGCTGCCCCGGGCGCCGTCATCGAACGTCAACACATGGCCCTTGCGCGTCTTGATCGTGCGCACGTCATTCTTGCCGGCGGCGTTGTCCTCGGGCGGCTTGTCCACGCCATTCCACAGCGCGCCCAGTACGTACGGAAAACGCATGTCTTCGCGCTCGAACGCGACCAGTACCTCGTCGCCGATTTCGGGCAAGAACACGCTGCCGCGTCCGCTGCCCGCCATCGGCACGGCAATGCGGACCCAGTCGCTTTCATTGGCGTCGTGATGCCACGGATAGCGCAGCTTGACGCGCCCGAGGCCGTCCGGATCCTGGTTCTGGGTCACCAGCGCGAGTGCCACGCCCTTGACGAAGCCGCCGGCCTCCAGATTGATTTCACGTGCATCGTGTTCGTTTCCCATCTCTATCGTCCTTCCTTGAATGTGGTTTCCTGGACCTTGAAGCGGGTGCGGTAACCGCTGCCATCGACGCGATGGCTGGTTTGCTGCACGTAATAGGTCCGGGAAAAGGCGCTGCCCAGGTTGCCCAGCGTGATATTCATGTCGGGCCGGATCAGCGGCACACCGATCGCTTCGCCTTCGCCAGTCAGGAACCTGGTAGCGCGCTCATTGAGCGCCGCGCGCGCCAACTGGTCGGCCTGGGCCTGCGACTGCACCGGCTGGCGCAGGCGCAGCACCGGGCTCTGCGCGCCTTTGTTGAGCAGTTCGGCGGCGCTGTCGCGGCGCGCGTCACGGTCGACTTCATCGCCAGCCGCTGCACGCCCGACGATGGGCTGCTTGGTGGCCGGATTCCAGCCATGGACTTCCACCGCGCTGACCTGGCCGGCCAGATTGGCTTCGGGTTTGAAGCTCAAGAGGCCCTCGGTCCAGCGCAGGGTGACGGCGCCGGCGCCGCTGCCGCGCGATTTACCGAAGCGCAGCGTGTCGTCCCGGACATAGAATTCGAAGCCGTTGCGCTGGGCCAGCTTGCGGATGAATTCGAGGTCGGCTTCCTGGTTCTGCTCGATCAGTTTCTGGGTCTCCGACGTCCGGTCGATGTCGCCCTTGAGATTATGAAAGCGCACGATGTCCTCGACGGCGTCGCTGTCCTGGCGGTTCGCCCAGGTGCGCGCACTCTTGCCGAGCGTGAGCGGGAAGGCGCGGTCGTAGCCGGACACGGTCAGCTCGGGATACCCGCTCTCGGGAAAGCTGGTGGCGATCTCGGTGATGGTCCCGCTCAGCATCACGTCCAGTCCCTTGACGTCGCCATAGCCCATGCAGATCCTGACCGGCGCGCCAAAGGTGAGGATCGTCAAAATGTCGGCGCCGCGCCCGGAAATGAAGGCGTGCTTCTCGATGCTGTAGCAGTCGACGATCGTCATTGAAAAGCGACCGGCGGCGCCGAGGGTGAGATCGACCTCGACCTGGCTGACAGCGATTTCCAGGGTGCGCTGGAGGTCGTGGCCGCCGACATGGACGGCAAATGCGGGCACATAAAAGGCGCCGTACTTGCGCGACAGCTCAGGCATGTCCATTGGCGTCCTCCAGCGGCGGCAGGTACAGCCACTGGCCGGGCGCGATGTCGCGCGGGTCGTCCAGTTCGTTTGCGTCCGCGATCAGTTTCCACTGCGCCGGGTCCTTGTACTCGCGCGCGGCCAGCGCCCACAGGCTGTCGGCGCCGACGATGACGCGGCGCTTGCTCTTGTCGGCCGATTCGCGCCGCGGCGTGCGCAGTTGCTCCGTCAGGGTGCGGTATTCCTTGAAGCTGATCGCCACACGCGCCCGCGCCGGCGTGCCGTCCGGCTGGAACAGCGATATTTTGCGGCCGAGCTTTTCGATCACGCCGGCAAACTCCAGCGGGCCCCAGCCGAAGCGCACGGTGGGCGGCGCATGCAGGTCGCGGTCGATATTGAGCAGATTGGCCAGTTCTGCGATGCGCGATTCGACCGATTGCTTGCGGGCGCCCGTCTGCTTCGCGGCCGGATCGGTGTAGTCGTCGAAGAACAGTTCCATGCTGAGCTGGTCGGCTTCGCCGTTGATGAACTGGATCAGTGGGCTACCCAGGCCCGGCACCGCGGTCGATTTAAAGGCATTCGAGCGGTCGAAGCTGTACTCGGTCGGGTTGAACAGCACGTCGATGACGTGGCCCGCTTTGGCGCCATCGAGCACGGTGATGGTGGCTTTCTCGAGCTTGGCCATGGTCAGAGTCCCCGCCGTTCGCGCTCGATGCGCAGGCGCTTGTCGATGCGCACCATCACCTCGGCCGCGAGGCGTTCGAGGTTGGCGGGGCTGTGCAGCGCCGTGTTCACTTCGTGGCGCGTGGCCTCGCGTGCGTTGGTGACGACATGCTCGCTGGGGCCGGTCGCCATCTGCGCCGGCGTTGCTGTGGTGTGACTCGATGCCTTGGCCGGCGTGCCGGCCACAGCGATGGCGGGCGCACCAGCGCCAGCGCCTGCTGGCCGGGCCCACGCCAGCGCCAGCGGCGCCAACCGGGTGACGGCGTCGGGCCGGCTTGCCGGCAAAGGCGCTGTGGGCCGGGCCAGCGGCATGCGGGCAGGGTGGGGGCCTAGCGCGAACGTCGGGGGCGCCGGTGTGCGTGGCCGGTGCAATGGCGTGCTCGAGGTGCGGTGCGCACGCATCGGTGCGCCAACCACTCGCTGGCCGACCATGCGGATAGCCGCTGCTGTCAGCGTCAGGGCCGCGCGTGGCCGGCGTTCGTTCGGCGCTGCAGCAAAGGGAGCATGCGGTGCGCCAGGGACCGTACGTGGCGTTCCGGGCGTGGACCCGGCCGGGCCGGCCAATGCCAGCCGGTGCACGGCCATGGTATGCGAACGCAGCGTTACGGGGGACACAGTTGTGGCGCGCGCTGCCACGCGGCGCGCCGGGACAGGTGCGCGCCAAAGGCGTGCCGCCACAACGGCCCTGGGTGTGGCACTGGCGGCTGGCTGCCAGCGCACGCTGGCACCGGCCAGCCTGGCGCCAGGCGCCATCATCCTTTGCGCCGCAGCCTGCACCAGATAGCGGCGCCGCAGGTCGAACGTCTGCCGCAGATGGTGGATGGCCGGCGCCAGCGCCGACGGGGGCGCCGCCACTGTCACTGGCGTCACAGCCGCGGCAAGCACCGGCGCCCGCAGGCGGCGCCAGTACAGCGTCATGCGGCCACGGCGCGGGCTGGGCGCCACGCCGCGCCGCGCCAGTCTCGGTGCCATGCGCACGGTCCTCATGCCTTCCTCAAGCCGTGATGGGCAAATTCGACGCTTTCCACGACCACTTGCGAGCTGGTCGCGTCGAAATCGGTCAGCGACCATTTGACGGGAAAGGCGCCGTCGGCATGCCAGCGCCATACTTCCGCGTCGTTGGCGTCGCGCAGCGCGATGGTGATCTTGCGGCGCCGCACTGCGCCGTCGCTCGCTTGCTGGTGCCAGTCCCACAGCGCGCTGGCCATCAAGCCCCGTTCCAGCACCAGGTTGACGTAGCCGGTGCCGCTGGCGAACTTGTGCTCGAAGTCGTTGACGCCGCCTTCGCGATAGGTGTCGACCCTGGTTTCCCGCGCCAGGCCCTTGACGCGACTGAACCCGCCCACGGTGAGGCCTTCGAGTTCGACGACGTAGTGAAAACCGTGATAGGGATCGAGGCGTTTCATCGCTTACACATCGAACGGGTTATCGACGGGCGGGGCCAGCCGCTTGTTGATGGCGGAAACCTCCTGGCACCAGCGGCGCCGCTCGGCATGCTCGAGCGTCATCAGCTCGGCGCGGCTCCAGTGCAGATGGAACGCGATGAACGCCATCTCTTCATACAGCTGCGAACGCGGCGTCAGGCTCATGCTTCCCCCACCGCGCGCATCTTTGAACGGCGCGCGCCATCGTCATCGGGGCCGCCCGCCATCGGCCGGCTGGCGCCTTCCTCGGCGCTGTTGAGTTCTTCGTACAGGCGCTGCAGGTAGTCGAAGTCGGAGGCGAACAGGCCTTCGATCATGTGCGGATCGATGTCGGTCACCGAGCCCAGTTTGGTGATTACCCGCCCCAGCACGATGACCGCGAGGTAGGCCGGATTCTGCTGCACGCGCGGGTCGCGCAGCGGCAGGATTTCATCGGCCGCCGTGGCCAGGCGCATGATGCCGTGGCGATGCAGCACGCCGTGGGCGTCGATGTAGCCGCGCGGCAGGCAGAACGGGACTTCGGTCTGGAAGCGCGCGCCGTCGGCAGGCGCGTTCATGCTTGCCGCTCCATGCCTTCATGCACCAGCTCGATCGACTCGATCATGACGTCGTTGCCCTTGCCGGTCAGGGGCCCCGGCGTGTACTTGACCGGCCAGGCATCGGCGATCACGAAGCGCGCCTTGTCCTTGCCGGCCTCGTCGACGACGATCACGGTGACTTTCTTGCGGTTGTTGGGCGCCGCGCTGCCGAGCGCGACGACGCTGGCGTGCCACTTGTACAGGTCGAGGGAATCGGTGGCGCCCCATTTCAGCGTGATGTTGGCAAACTTGGTCAGCCCCGACAGCTTGCGAAAGTGGGTCGGTTCGTTGCCCTCCCGGTAATCGATGGCGTCGGTGGTGGTGTCGGCGAGGGTGACTTCGCTGAAGCCGGCCTGCTGGATGCCGTCGATCTCGAGCCGGAATCGGAAATTGCGCAATGGGTCCTGGCGTGGCATGGTGTCGCTCCTTACGTCTGTGCTTCAACGGTCGATTGATAGATCTTGAAGACCACGAATTCGGCCGGGCGCACCGGGGCAATGCCGACGTGGCACACCAGGCGGCCGTTGAGGATGTCGTCCTGGGTCATGGTGTTGCGGTCGCAGATGATCTGGAAGGCTTCCGCTTCGGTGGCGCCCATCAGTGCGCCGAGCCGGTACTGGCTGCGCAGGAACAGGCGGATCGTGTCCTTGACGCGCGCCCACAGGCGCTCGTCGTTCGGTTCGAACACGACCCACTGGGTGCCCTCGAAAATCGACGCTTCGAGAAAAATGAACAGGCGCCGCACCGACACGTATTTCCAGAGCGCGTCGGACGACAGCGTACGCGCGCCCCAGAGACGGATGCCGCGCCCGGGAAACTGGCGGATCACGTTTACGCTCTTGGGGTTGAGGATTTCCTGGGCCCCGTCGTCGACATCGAACTCCAGGGCCAGCGCGCCACGGACGATTTCATTGGCCGGCGCCTTGAACACGCCGCGCTCGTTGTCGGAGCGCGCATAGATGCCAAGGACCGAACCTCCGGGCGGGATGACGACCTGGGCGCCCGTGCCGGGTTCGGCCACGCTGATCCACGGGTAGTACAGCGCGCCGTATTTGGTGTCGGTGAGTGTGGTTCGCGGGTCGAGATACTCGTCGTTGGGATTGCTCTTGCCCTTGAACGCATCGACGACGGCAAAGCGGAAGCGGTTCTTTTCGCAGTGGGAGATGACCCTTTTGGCGATCGTCTGCGCATCGTCGTCCGCCGGATGCGGCGCATAGACCAGCGAGACGTCGCGGTACTGATCGAGTTCGAGCGCGCGCAGGCCCTGCCATTTTTTGCGGTCAGGCTCATTGTCTTCATCGTTGCCGAAGTCGGCGACGGTGATGGCGCCGCCATTGCCGCCGCCCGCAAAGACCGTCAGTGGCAGCGTCACCGCGCCCGATGGCGCGGGCTCCAGAGGAGACAGGGCTGCCATGTCGATCAGCGCCGAACTGCCGCTGATACGTTTCGAAAAATGGTCGGGCGACGCAGTGTCGACCAGGTCAATGTCGTCGAATACCTCGGTCATGTACGGCGCCGGCTTGATCGTCGAGCGGGGCATGAACGGATCGGTGGCGACATCGCCGTCCGCGACATTGTCCGGCACGTTGTCGGCGCGCCAGAACGCGAGCTGGATCCGCACGCTGTTTTCGGGCTTGCGGCGCGAGGTGCTGCCGGTAAGAATCTTGATGTACAGGTGGCCGCTCCAGTCACCCGGACCGCGCGCCGTGATCACGGCCCACGGATACGCGACCGCGCCGGCCTGCGCCGTCAGCGAAGCGATCCGGCAGATATAGCAGCGCCGCCCGCCATTTTCAAAGAAACTGGCCACCGCATGCGGGAGGTATTTGCCGGGCTTGAAGGGCCCGCCGTACAGCCGTGCATACTGGGTGTAGCTGGTGACCAGTTGCGGTTGCACGGGTCCACGCTCGGTCTCGCCGAGCAAGGCGGCCGTGCTGGTGGAGACGCCCTCGATCGGCGTCGGGCCACGGGCGATTTCCTCGATGTAGACCCCGGGTGCGAGATATTCAGCCATCAGTATTCCTTTCGGTATCGCTTAGGTGAGCTCGCTCCAGGCGAGAGCGTTGGGGAGGTCGCGCAGCTGCCCATCCGGCAGATCCTGCGGCAGCTGGCGTATCGTCTCGCCGCGTTGGACCATGATGGTGACGGCCAGCAGAGTGCCGTTGCTGACCGGCTTGGCGCCGGCCGGCAAGCGCAGGCAGGCGGCGAACGCGCCGCCTGCGTCGGTTTGCGTCAGCAGGCGATCGGCCTGCTCCGGCCGGGTTACACCGTTCTGGTCGGTCCAGGCAAGCCAGATGAGGGCGCCGGCAACCGGCGCGGCGTCGCCCCCCGCATGCTCGCGCAGGCGCCCGCGCGCCGCCGTCATGCCATCGCCAAACGGATAAGCGACGGTCGGGCGCAACGTGAATCGGAACAGGGGCGCGCCGCCTGCCGGCTGTGCGGTGACGGGAAACGACATTGCCTCGTACGGCAGCGCGCCAGGGATGAACTCGAGCCGGCTCGGCCAGCGCGTATCTTCGGCCAGCCAGGCGAACCGGCCACTCCAGCTGGTCACCGGCGCGCCGTCGAGGCCCACGGCCTTGATGCCGATACCGCGGCTGACCGCTTGCAACGTGATCGGGTCGATCAGCTCGACCCCGAGCAGCACGCTGCGGCGCAGGGTTTCGCTCGCCATGAAGGTCATCGCGTCTCCTCCGGCAGGGTTGCCGCCAGCAGGTCCTGGCTGGTGACATTGGCTGCGGTGGTCTCTGTCTCGGCCGGGTCGATCCATACCGGCGAGGCCAGGTACAGCACCGACGTCCGGTAGTTAATCGCAGGGAACAGGGCCCAGACCCGGCTGATTTCATCGATGCCGAGCGGATCGAGCGAAAGGCGCACGGTTTCGCCGGCAACGGCGGAACCGGCCAGGACCGGGGCATCGTTGAGCGCCTGCATGGCAAAGCCGAGCACGCGCAGCGATTCGGCCTCGCCCGCTTGGGCGCGGGGACCGATCGTCAGCATATAGTGCAGGTCGAGCGGCAGGGCGTTCAGGTACACCTGGTCGGGCTGGCCCGCACTGGCGGCCACGCGGTGCTCGGCATTGCGCAGGGCCTGGTTCGGCGTCGCCCGGTACAGGAACAGCGCCAGGTGTGCGTTGGCCGCATCGGCGTCGTCCAGCGGCCCGATGTAGGCGATCCCGGTGGTGTTGCCGCTGGGCGGGTAGGCCAGCGACAGCGCCGCCTTCAGGCGTAGCGCGATGGCGTTGGTGACCAGATGGATGGCATTGGCGCTCATGCCGCGGCTACCTGTTCCGCCAGCTCGCGTTCGAGCGCCGGCATCCCCAGCTTGACCGCTTCGGCACGGGTCGCTTGCAGCAGGTGGCCCATGCCGATCGGCGCCCCTTGCGCGGCGGCGAGGAAGGCGGCGCGCAGCGTGATCTGGCGAATATGGCCGCCCGAGATTTCAATGCGACGGGCCAGGTAGCCCCAGTCGATGTCGCCGGCCAGCGGGGCGGCGGCCGGCATGCACTGGCGCCAGATTCTTTCGCGGTCGGCGGCGCCGGGTGCGGGAAAGTCGATGACGAAGCGCAGCCGGCGCAGGAAAGCACGGTCCAGATTTTGTGCAAAATTCGTGGTCAGGATGGCCAGGCCGCTGAACGCCTCGATCCGCTGCAGCAGGTAGGCTGTTTCGATGTTGGCATAGCGGTCGTGCGCGTCGCGCGTCTCGCTGCGCTTGCCGAACAGGGCGTCGGCCTCGTCGAACAGCAGGATGGCGCCGGCTTTTTCAGCCTCATCGAACAGGACGTGCAGGTTCTTTTCCATTTCGCCGATGTATTTGCTCAGCACGCGCGACAGGTCAACGGCGAACACGCTGCGCTGCAGGGCGCTGCCGATGGCGCGCGCCGCCATCGTCTTGCCGGTGCCGCTGGCGCCGCTGAACAGCGCCGCCACCCCGCGTCCATACGGCAACTGGGCACCGAAGCCCCACGTGGCCAGCACGGTGCCGGCATGCTGGACGTGAGCGACCAGCTCGTCGATCTGCTGGCGCCGGTCCGGCGGCAGCACCAGTTCCGCCAACTGAAACGACGCCGCCAGGCGCGTGGCGAATTGCGGCAACTGGGGGCTGGCCACGGCGTGGCATGCCGCGCCCACCAGCAGCGCTTGCTGCGCTGGAGGTTGTCCGACAGCGCCCTGCGCCGCGGCCAGGTGCATGGCGCGTTCGATGCCATCGAAGGGCAGCGGATAGGCTGCCGCCAGCAGGGCGAGGCGGGTGGCGTCGATCTCCAGTCCGGCATCCTGCGCGGCGGCGGCAAACACCGTCGCGCCGTCCTGCTCGCAGGTGCGGCGCAAGACCCGGTAAGCCGTTACCGGGAAGGCGCCGATGGCAGCGCCGATGTCGGGCACGATCAGCACGGCAGGGGTGAGCAGTTCGGCAAAGGTGGCGATGGCGCGATCCAGCACATGCCCTGGCGGCGCCGCTTCGCCGCCGGCATCGATGACCGGCAGCATCCCCATCAGGCGGGCCGCGCGCGCCAGGCGCAGCAGGCGTGCATCGCACTGCGCCGGATCGCCCAGGCCTGCAACAGGAATGCGCAGCAGCAACTTGCCGTGCTGAAGCGCGGCGGTTTCCAGCAGCGCGCGCCAGCTGGAACCATCGCTGCCTTCCAGCACCAGCCAGCGCGCCTGGCCGGCGATCCAGTCGAGGCCCTGCGCCAGCGCCGGCGCCGCCGCGTCCGGCGCGTCCAGCCAGCGCGCGCCGGGCCAGCTGGCGCTACGCACCGCTCCCCGCAGTTGCGGGTCATGCAGCAAGGCCGTCCGATTGCCGTACAGCCACGCCAGCACAGTGCCATCGACGCGCAGCGGATCGTCCGCGTGCGGCGCTTCCTGGTCGGCGCCGTGCACGAGGCGCCAGTCGAACAGCCGGTGCGACGCGGCGAGCGCCATGCGTACGTCAAGCCCGTCGCCGCGCATCGCTGCAATCAGGCCCAGGCTGGCGTTGCGCCGGCCCAGGTCGTCGTTGAAGTAACCATAGACGCGTTGGTAGCGGTTGTCGAGTTCTGGCGCCAGACACAGCAACAAGGCCCAGATCTCTTCCTCGCACAGTGCCAGCCGGCTGCACAGGATGGCCAGGGGCTCGGCGGGCGACACCTGTTCGTCAAGCAGGCCCAGAACCTTGCGCGCCGCCGCCGCCGCCGCCAGCCGTTGCTGGTGGCTGTCGTGCTCATGGCCATGCTCGATGCAGGAAGTGGCAAGCAGCTGTTCGACGGTGCCCCGGCCGACCGACAGTCCGGGCAGGTCGTCGGCGGCATCGGTGCTGCGGTGCAAGTACAGCAGGAAGGTCGCGTCGATCCATTCCATGACCATGTTGAGAACCCGGTGTTGGTGCTTGTGTTGGTCCAGTTGATAATGGAGTTCGCGTGACCGGGCGCCCTGCATGTCGTGCGTTTCGCCATTGCGCAACAGGGAACATGCGGACGCAATCAGCTTTTCGAGGTCGTCCGGGAAGATGTCGCCGGCCAGCGCGCCGGCATGTGCGGCGATCCGCACGACTGCCAGTTCGGGATGCTGCTCCGTGAGTTGGAACGCAGCGTGTGCCAGATCCGCCTCGGAGCCGACCAAAATGACAATGGCAGACGCGGCGCCGCATGTCTGCAATATCGCCCCGGCCTCGGTGACCGGTACAACGCGCCCTGCAAGAAGGACGATGCCGGGTCGCTGCCGGACGCCCGCCGCGATCGACTCGGCGAGCTGGCCTGCGCCAGCCGATGACACCATGATCGTGATCACTGGCATGTCCCCCTTGTTTGCCGGCCCCCGCCGGGCGCAATAGGCTCGATCCGGTTCCAGGATCCATGGTGCCGCTGGATTGCTCACCGGTAAAGGGTCCTGGAGATCTACTTTCGATCGGGGAGGAGGGGCGTCTCCGCGGGTCTGGCGCTGACATCTTTGCTGTGAACTACCAGTTCTTCCAGCGAGATTGAACTTCTATCCATACTGCATTGACGAACGTGTCAGTTACGTCATATTTCCCGACCAGGATGTGGTCTGCCTGGACGACCTAGATCCGACCGTCGGGCCGTTAAAGGCCAAGGGCGTTGGCGAACTGGGCATTAGCGGCGCACCGGCGGCGGCGGCGTGAGGAGACGATGGCCAGGGTTTTCAACAGTGCTAAAATGCGCACGCTGTCTGGCAAATATCGTCGATAGAACGTAAAGGCCTGTTCTTGCAGCGATGCTGTTTGGTCAGGCGGGAAGATTCTTTCGCAAGCTCAAAAACCGTCATCCCTGCCACTGGCAGGGATGACGGTTTTTAGGCCATATGGCTTGCGTCGCTGTTCTCGCGATGCGCAATGTTTTGTTGTTTAGTATTAATTAGGAAATCTGCGATGGAAATCAAGGTCAACTTTCTCGACAAACTGCGTCTTGAGGCGAAGTTCGACGACTTCACGGTGATCGCCGACCAGCCCATCCGTTACAAGGGCGACGGATCGGCCCCGGGCCCGTTCGATTACTTCCTCGCTGC
>Ga0265798_10008325_pt1 | contig 13243 bp, 6 predicted proteins | sample P3T30metagenome_FD_192430 | JGI IMG/M metagenome (GOLD analysis project Ga0265798, IMG submission 192430) | Plant litter microbial communities from East Loma Ridge, Irvine, California - P3 T30 | ecosystem: Environmental > Terrestrial > Plant litter > Unclassified | place: USA: California...
CCCAATCCGCGTTCACCGCAAACCGAAATCAGATGAGGCATCACCAAAAGCGGCCCAAGGATATTCACGCCCTGACCCAAACCGTACACGATCAGATCGTTAAGCTTTTTTTTATTGAATACCCCTTTTCCCATTTTTCATCGGGTAGGATTGCGATCGACGTAGAAGCTGTTCATGTCTGAAACCGATTTAGATTTAAGAAAAGGTGCGAACGCAAAGTAACCCAGATACAGCAGGTGTTTCGCAAATCTGAATTTGAGAAAAGCCGAGCCGACGGGATTGATTTTTTTGCGCGTCAGGATATGGACGTTCATCGCATTATGGTAATTTAACCCATGCTTCTTTGCAAGATGGGCAAACGACTTGCGGGAATGGAACGCGACATGCTGCCCATGTTCCGGCGCGATATACCACCAATCTTTATGGATTGGAAATCCAGGAACCGGATCTGTAGTCAAGATAATTGTATCGCTGATTTCCAGCATTTTGAGGAGTTCGGCTTCAGGATCGACGAAATGCTCGAAACTTTCGAATGTGGTCAGGATGTCGTATTTTATATTGAGATCACCGTCGAAACCACGCGCAAGTTCGTTTTTGGTATAGGGATCGGCCCAATAGAAGTCGAATCCGATATCTCGCATGGTTCGCGTGAAGGCACCGAATCCGCCGGCATAATCCAGAAACTTTCCTTTCCTGTCGAAAAACAGGCATATAAGCGAAGTACAGATCTTGGACATACGTTCGCTTCGAAGCATGACGCCCGTGTCTGACAAGTTCATTGAACTAATGTAAGCTTCATCGAGCCAGTATGGGTTTTCGGTTTGGCCGAACCAACAGTTGGGGCATTGAAAATACTGGACGTCATATTTATACAGCACTTTCTCAATGAAAATCGGTTCAGCAACGGCCTGGCATATTTTGCAGTTCATAAATAAAATTTTTGAAATCGCTTATTATGGCGACCCTGAATATGCATTGAGGACATGCACAATTAACCAGCTCATGAAACTAACAAGCCTATGGCGCTAAATTATGAAATGATCCTGTTTAATCGACACAAAAAAACTGCGCGAGTGTAATCGAGCAGTTTTATTAGTATTGTAATAAGAAGCCGTTACTTTACCAGCTTCTCAAGTTCCGGCTGCAGGAATGTTTCGTGCGGATAAAGCGATGGAAACTGTTTTTTTCCGTCCTTTTCCAAACCGTGAAGAACACCGGTTACAGGATCAAAAGTACATTTTGATTCGTCAGGCCTGAAGAAATTTCCCATCTCCTGACCAGCGATAACTCTTTTATTTCCTTTGTATTCGAATGAAATGCTTTTTAGTATGATATCCTGCTGACCAGGCTTGTTTCCGAAATCAAGTCGCAATTGGGTCGGATAGACATCTGGTGGAAAATTATACGTTAACTGCTGAACGGCTTCCGAGCCTTCCACTCCGATCCAGATGGGGTTGCCTTCAAAATTGATGCTGCCATCCTCAGTATAAAAAAGGCTAAAAACATCGTCACTTTTCACAGTAGCTTCGACAGTCACTTTAAAAACATCAACAACCTCTTCCTGAGTCGCTGAATTTTGATTCGGATCTGCAGGCTTTTCATCTTTACAGCTTGTTAAGACGTTCAACAACAGGGCAAATGCTATAGCAAATCTAATTTTCATATGTGTTAATTTTTGGCAAAAGTAAACTTTTTCCCGTAAATCATATTGCAAATATTTTTTTGTAGTGTAAACTTTTGCAGCGAAACTGCTCGACGCATTTTTTAACTAACATTTATGCGTTATGTTTGCATACCAATGCGCGCCTCATAATCATAAATTGACATGTATACGAAAGAATCTGTAAACCGCTTTCTGTTTTCTCTTGCAATTGGTTTAATCTCTTACGGATTTGCACTAAGCAACTATTCGCTCAGCGTTGATAGCGAGAGCATCATCTATCCAGACTTTTCCCTGGATTTGGGACGGTGGGGAAACAATTTAATTCGCTATCACCTGTTCAAAGGTCATCTGCCTTATTTCACGATGTTGCTCGGTATCATATTGATGAGTCTGAGTGCGTTGGAACTAACGCGTCTCTTCCGATTTAAATCGTTGTCTGCTTATGCTTTCTGTGCGCTCTTTATGTCATTTCCTCAAATGGCTTACAACTTGATTTTCACCATGCAGGCCGACACGGTCCCATTGGGTTTACTCTGCGGCATTCTTTCATATTCCGTGTTTGAAACCAGTTTCGGCAAGTTTTTTTCGCTGAAAGGATTTTTAAAACTTCTGGGAGCCGCCACGCTGCTTATGTTTTCGTTATCGATGTACCAAGCACTCTTGTTCGTACCAGTGGTGATTTACATTATCCGTGCTTTACAGCATTCATATTCCGATGAATTTGAATTGAAAAGCGAGGTGATTTCCGGAATCCATTTTGCCGCATTTGTACTATTGGGCGGTTTGCTCTACTGGGTTTCGGTAAAACTGATCTGCCCTCCGATAGAGGGAGGCTATCTCTCGTCCTACACTTCCGGGCCATCGGGTAATCTTTTGGCTAATTTCGCAAATTATTGGGCAACATCCGTAATGGGAAATCAGTACTATGGTGCCAAAATCTATCTCGCTGTCCCCATATTCGGCTTGTTCCTGTTATATCGCTTTGTTAGAGAGAAAAGATTTTCCTTTCTGCGAATTTCGATATTTCTTGTACTGTTGGTAGTTCCTTTTTTAATCGGATTTTTTATAACGAACCAGTATTATCCGCCACGAATATTGGTCTCAACTCCTATCCTTTTAGCATTTGTGGTTGTTTTCGCATTTGAAAAAATCGATTTCCCAAAACCAGCCCTTATCATTGTCGCCCTTATGTGCCTGATAAACGTGTACTTTATTACTGCACTTTTTAACTCGAACTATAAAATCTTCAATTACGATAAAGATACTGCTCGCAAAATTGATATGGTCCTAAGGACAGAATATCCCGATTTTGATGAAAACGTAAATTATGTTTACTTTCAGGGCTGTCTACCTTACGAGCGATATGATAAGATCCGACTGCCTAAATCGGAAATATTCGGAGGATCTTTATTTAATTGGGATAACGGAAGCAATCCGAGAATCATTAACTTCTTCCGTTTTAGCGACATTGGGTATTACAAAATGATCGACAATAAAGAGGTTTACCTCAAAATTAAAGATTCCATTGAACCAATGCCCGTCTGGCCTAAGAAGGGATCGGTCAAAATGATACAAGATGTCATGGTTGTCAAGCTCGGAAAAGAAAAAGGAGCTAATTTATGGGTAGAATAATAATTGCCGAATTCATATGAGACAAAAACCTGTAATCGGCATCGTATCTCCTTGTTATAACGAGGAACTGGTTTTGGAGCAGACTTCTTACGAACTCAATACACTTCTTGCGGACCTTATAGCAAGAGGTGAAATTTCCGAAAAAAGTTTTGCCGCCTTTATAGACGACGGCAGCAGGGACAAAACCTGGAGCGTTATTGAAACTTGTTCTTCGAAATTCCAATACGTCACTGGTTTAAAACTTGCTGGTAATGTTGGCCATCAACGCGCCTTGCTTGCCGGTTTGCTAACCTATAAAGATGAGGCAGATGCATTGATTTCGATAGATGCGGACCTTCAGGATGATGTTTCGGTGATTGGGGAAATGATCCAGAAATTCGCTTTGGGAACCGATGTGGTTTATGGTGTCAGGAAAGAGCGCAAAACCGATACTGTCTTTAAACGCAACACCGCTTTGCTTTTTTATAAGATAATGCTTTGGATGAAGGTGAACATCGTGCACAATCATGCCGATTACCGCCTTTGCAGCCGACGGGTTCTGGAAGCGCTATCTCAGTTTGGGGAAGTAAATCTATTTTTGCGCGGCATCATCCCAACCATAGGTTATAGCCGGGATGTCGTTTATTACGACAGGCTCGAGCGCTTTGCAGGGGAATCCAAATATCCATTTCGAAAAATGGCGTCATTCGCCTGGAACGGTGTGACCTCATTCAGTAATTATCCGCTTAAGATGGTAACGTTTATAGGATTTGGGGTATTCGCAGTTTGCCTGCTGTTGTCCTTATACGCTGTTTTCGCCGTGTATTCAAACAACCTCGTTCCCGGTTGGCTTTCTACTGTACTCCCTATGTACTTTTTAGGAGGCGTACAATTATTTTGTTTTGGAATAATTGGGGAATATGTAGGAAAAATTTATTCCGAAGTCAAAAACAGACCTCGTTTTTTTGTCGACAAAAAACTGTAAAATATCAGCGCTTCTGCCACGAATAAATAATTGATACGCCAAATGGAAAACGGATCCCCGTATTCATTAGCCAACCTTCGGGGCGCATGACCCAATACAAGGCGGAGTTCACAATTCCAGGATTGAAAACCTCCCCGTCGCTGCCGGAGCCTTTTCTCTTTTTTCCCAATTTCAGAAGGTTTCCGACCATACGAAATGCATAAATTGGAAGAAATAAAAAGAAGTTGAAGTAAGAGGCATACAAACGTTTTCCGTCAGATACATCTTCAAACAATTTTTGGACCTGAGGCATTGAGTATCGTCTAAAATGGTGATTGATTACATCATGATGGCTCCAAAGGCTCATAAAAGCTGGAACTGTTATAAGTACATTAGCCCCTCTTTTGGCCACGCGTTTCAGTTCAGAGACAGCCAGGACGTGGTCCTCCACATGTTCGATAACATCAAAGGCGCAAACAAGATCGAAGCTCTCGTCCGGAAATTGCAATTCGGTTATGGATCCATGCTGAATTTCAAGTCCTGTAAGTTCCGATGCAAATTCGCAGCAGTGTTTGTCATATTCTACTGAGATCACTTCTCCGAACTTTGACAAATATTGTGAGCTTCTTCCCGGGCCGCATCCTACATTAAGTATTTTCAATGGAGAGGGCGGCAATTGTGAAGCACTTTGCATTTTTCGGATGTATCCGCATAATATTGCCTCACGCGCCTTAAACCACCAGTGTGACCTCTCCTGGTTATAGTATTCCCTGTAAAATTCGTGCTTCATAATATATGGTCTAAATTCCGGAACTGAAAATCGGTTCTCTGATCCGCCAGCAAAACTATCGATTTTTTATCATTTTGCGGAAGTCTCTTACAATCTGAAAAAAATATAGATTTCTACACCGGATAGCTTTCGGGAAATTCCTGCACTTCAAAGGATAATTATGCCTTATATCGACAAAAAGAATCGACTGGGTTTTTTGTTATCTAATTTCACGCGCTTAAAAATCAAACTATTATATCGATATGAAAAAAATTACCCCTTTTTTCATTGTATTGCTGTTGCTTCTGTGCGCCTCGTCATTTGCCCAGAATCTGGTGATCAATGAAATCCTGACCTCAAATACGATGACCAATGAGGACGAGGACGGTGAATTCCAGGATTGGGTCGAGCTCTACAACGGAACCGGGGCCACTGTAAACCTTGCCGGCTACGGGCTTACCGACAATGCCGCGCAACCGTTCAAATGGGTTTTTCCGGCCCAGACCATCGCTGCCGGAGATTACCTCATCGTGTATTGTTCCGATAAAAACCGCACGGTCGTCAACCAGCCGTTGCACACGAACTGGAAAATCAGTTCATCGGGCGAAATCATTACGTTGACAAATGCGGCCAGCGTTACGGTCGACCAGGTTCCGGCAACGGTAATTCCATCCGATGTTTCTTTCGGACGGCTGCCTAACGGATCAGGGCCTTTCGTATTCTTTACGGCGGTTACGCCGGATGCTCAAAACGGCGCCGTCGGATTTAACGAAATCCTGACACCGCCTTCATTTTCACAAAACGGCGGATTTTTTACTTCTGCCTTCGATCTGACGCTTTCCACTGCAACTACAGGTGCGTCTATCATTTATACGCTTGACGGAAGCGAGCCGGATCCTAACAATCTGGCGGGAACGACCTATCAGTATAAAAACCAGTATCCGCATGAGCCGGGCGATCCTACGGGGCCGCTTTTAACAAAAAGCTTTAACAGCCTTGCCTATTCAGGTCCGATAAATATCGTCAACCGGACATCACAGCCGAACGACATCTCTATGATTTCCTCGACGTACCACGCCGATCCGACGTATCTTCCGGATACGAACATCTTCAAAGGAACCGTCGTTCGCGCCAAAGTCGTAAAGGCCGGAGCGCTTTCGAGCCCGAGCGTCGCCCAAACTTATTTCGTATCGCCTCAAGGGAACAGCCGTTTTACTTTGCCGGTCGTTTCGCTTAGCATAAGCGAGAACGTACTTTTCGATTATAACGACGGAATTTACGTTGCGGGAGTCGACTTCGACAACTGGAGAACAGCCAACCCGACGCTCGATCCTGAAGGACTTGAAGATCTTGCGAACTATTACCGCCGTGGCGAGGAATGGGAGCGTCAGGCGAACATGACCTATTTCGTGAACGGAACTGAAGTCATCAATCAAAATGTCGGGCTTCGTTTGCACGGAGGTTCGTCACGCGACTGGCAGAACAAGTCGTTCAACATTTATTCGAGAGCCGAATATGGTGACGAAACGATGAACTACGCTTTCTTCCCTAATCAACCGACCGATTTCGAGCGTTTGATCCTTCGCAATTCCGGAGCGGACTTTTTCGAAACCCACTTCCGCGATGCGTTGAACATGAAACTTTTGAGCCAATCGAAAGTATTGGCCAAAGGATATCAGCCGACGGTCACGTTCCTGAATGGAGAATATTGGGGAATTTTGTCCCTGAGCGACAAATTCGACAACAATTATTTCAAGCGCGTTTTCGATATCGAAGATGTTGACGTACTCGAAAGCGAGAACGTGATCGAAGAAGGCGACGCCGACGATTACCTGGCGCTCATCGATTATATCGAGACGCATCCGCTGTCGGTCGAAGCCAATTACGAATATGTGAAGACGCAGCTCGATTATGAGAATTTTGCCGATTACTTCATCCACAATATATACTTCGACAACGTAGACTGGCCCGGCAATAACATCGTGTACTGGAGAGAGAAAGTCGACGCCCCGAACGCTGCGTATCCGCATGACGGACGCTGGAGATGGCTCGCCCACGATATGGATGGAACGTTTGCCACAACGACGGAAAACATCGGACGCAACAGCCTTGCCATCGCCACTGCCCTGAACGGACCGGAATGGCCGAACCCGGAATGGTCGACGTTTATGCTGCGCAAAATGTTGGAAAATCCTGGTTTCAAAAACTACTTCATCAACCGCTTTGCCGATAAGATCAACACGTCCTATTCGACTGCTTTCGTAAACGGTACGATGGATCAGATGAAAAACGTGATCCTTCCTGAGCTTGCCGAGCAGATCGAGCGTTGGGAAGCACCTGTCGATATGGCCGATTTCAATTTTTACTACGGATTCCAGCAGGAATTTGCAACCGAGCGCCCGGCGATCCAACGCAACCACATCCGCAGCAAATTCACGATTCCGGCGAACATTGATGCGACTCTGGATGTATCCGATGCAACCCGCGGTTATATCAGGATGAATACGATCGACATCAAGCAAGGAACCGACAATATCGCGGCGAATCCATATCCGTGGACCGGCGTTTACTTTTCCGGAATCCCGGTCACTTTGGCAGCCGTTCCAAATCCTGGCTATGTGTTTACCCATTGGGAAGGTGCCGTGAATTCGATGTCTAACGTCATCACGGTAACTATGGAAGAGGCGTTTTACATTAAGGCTGTCTTTGAAATTTCGGCGAGCGCAACTTCAGAACCATTATATTTCTGGTGGATGAGCGGTGCGATTCCGAACGATACGCCACTTACAACGCTGGATCCTTCATACGAAATGACGCCGACCATGAATGCTTCTATCGATTACACCTCGAGCCTTCCGGGTTATCCGTACGCTAACGGCGATCCGCTTTGGAGAAAAGCTTCGATGGAACGCCGCAACAAACCGACGCCGATCAACTACATTCCGGAAGCCAACAACGACTTGCCTTATGTGGCAGGCGATATGAAGGGCTTGCAGATCACAGAGCCGTTGCACAATGCCGGTAACAGCAATACGATGGTATTCAATATCGATACGGGCGGCAATTACAACATCCGTTTTTCATTTGCCGCGATCAACGAAGGCACCAATGCCGAAAACATCCAGATTGACTATTCGATTGCTGCAGGAACACCTCAGTGGGTTACAACCGGCCTTGCCTCGACAAGTCTTCCGTTAACATCGGTATTCGCATTATACGACGTTGATTTTGGAAGTATCGCCGGCGTAGAATCCAATGAAAACTTTAAGGTACGTTTGCGTTTCCAGGGTTCAGGCGACATGACGTCCGATACTGGAAAACGCGTAACTTTCAACAATATCGCAGTTCATGGAACTTCTATGCTGTCTGCTCCGTCTCCGGCTGACAAGAAATTTGTCGTATATCCGAACCCGACGAACGGCATCGTCAATGTTTTGAATCTAAATTCCGATGCTAAATACTCGCTGTTTTCAATCGACGGGAAAATCGTAAAATCAGGCAAGATCGATGCATCGGGACAAATAAGCCTCGACGGATTGACTTCGGGTATGTACTTGCTACAGCTCGAATCTGACGGACGTACCGAAACCAAGAAAATCGTCAAACAATAAGTTATATCAGATTGATTGAAAGGGAGATAGCAAACGTTATCTCCTTTTCTTTTTAATCGAAAACTCTTAAAACACGTAGTTCGTCGAATATATCGTTTTTATAATCGATAAAGAAAGCGACAGTTTTAACAAACCTATATATTTGCCCGCATAAATAGTAGCATATGAAAAAAATTACCCACGCGCTGATTTTATTGGCGTTTTTTGCTTTTTGTACCCCTTTGAAAGCACAGGTTGTCATCAATGAGGTCGTTTCGTCCAACGCCACGATCAATGTTGATGAAGATGGGGAATACCAGGACTGGGTGGAATTGTTCAACAACGGTCCGGCCACGGTAAACCTAAACGGATACGGCCTTACCGACAATCCTGCACAACCGCTGAAATGGGTTTTCCCCAATGTGTCGATCGCACCGAACCAGTATATTTTGATTTATTGTTCCGATAAAAACCGGACGGTTCCGGGACAACCGCTTCACACGAACTGGAAGATCAGCGGCTCAGGAGAAAATATTGTGCTCAGCGATGGTTCCGGATTATTGGTCGACCAGGCACCGGCGGCGGCGATCCAGGAAGATTTTTCGTTCGGACGCTTTCCTAACGGAACAGGACCATTCGCTTATTTTGACGATGTTACGCCACGCGCCCAAAACGCTGCGACAGGCTATAACGAAGTTCTTGGCGCGCCCGTGTTTTCTCAAGCCGGCGGGTTTTTTCCTGCTGCATTCGACCTGACGCTTTCCTCTACCGATTCCGGCGTGACGATTTTGTATACGCTTGACGGATCGGATCCGGATCCTGCGAATATCGGCGGACACACCTACGAATACAGAAATTCGTACAACCAGACTGGTTCACAAACGCCCGGCCCGCTACTTGCCGGAAGTTATGAAACCCTGACGTATTCGAATCCGATTGCGATCATTGACCGGACAAACCAGCCGAATAAAATCTCGATGATTTCCTCGACTTATCACCACGATCCGTCGTTCTATATGCCTGACGGAAATATCTTCAAAGGAACAGTGGTTCGCGTGAAAGTCATCAAACCCGGCGCGTTGCCGAGCCCGACGGTTTCCCAAACGTATTTCGTGACGCCGGAAGGTGCCGGAAGGTTTGAGATTCCGGTGATTTCATTGTCTGTCAATGAAAGCGATTTTTACGATTATGAAGATGGGATTTACGTCGCCGGAAAAGATTTCGACGATTGGCGTGCTGAAAATCCGACGGCAAACCCGCAACCGGAACGCGTCGGAAACTACCACAGACGAGGAGAAGAATTCGAGAAACGCGGCAATATGACGTATTTCGTCAACGGACAGCAAGTCATCAACCAGGATGTCGGGCTTCGTATCAGAGGCGCATCGACACGTCGTTACGAAAGCAAATCGCTTACGGTTTACGCCCGATCCGATTATGGCGATGCCGATTTGGACTACAAATTTTTCCCTGACCTGGCTTACGAAAGTTACGAACGCCTGACGTTGTCGAATTCGGGAAGCGATTTCCGGAATACGATGTTCCGTGACGCGCTTTGCCACGACATCTGTTCCGAGCAAAAGGTAGAAAACGAGAATTATCAGCCGACAATTACGTTTGTCAACGGGGAATATTGGGGAATCCTGAACCTGCGCGAGCGTTTCGACAACAATTATTTCCAACAGGCATACGGTTTTGACGATGTCGATCTTTTGGAAAACGACGGAGATGTGGAAGAAGGCGACAACAACCACTACGAAGCTTTTTCCCAATATCTGCAAAACAACGATTTATCGGTTCAGGCCAATTACGATTATGCTTTGACCCAGCTCGACCCGGAAAGTTTCGCCGATTATTATATCGCCAACATTTTCTTCGACAACTCGGACTGGCCGGGCAACAACACGCAATATTGGAGAAAACGTACCTCATCGTACGAGCCCAACGCTCCTTATGGCGCAGACGGTCGCTGGCGTTGGGTTTTCCATGATATGGACGATACTTTCGGGGTCGGCACGGACGAATACGATCGCAACAGCCTCGATATCGCCACGACGTTCTCCAATTCCTGGATCAATCCGGAGTGGTCAACGCTCTGGCTGCGCAAGATGTTGCAGAACGACAGCTTCAAAAATTACTTCATCAACCGTTTTGCGGATATGATGAACAGCTATTATCTGCCGGATGTCGTGGTGGCCAAAATGACGGCTATGGAAAACCGTATCACGCCTGTGCTTCCCGAGCATCACGAACGTTGGAGAGCCAACGGCGATATGGGCGATTTCGAATGGTATATGAATTATCAGGCCGGGTTTGCCCAGCAGCGACCGGCGTTCCAACGCGATCACATCCGCGGGAAATTCGGGATTGCGAACAACATTACGGCAACTTTGGATGTATCCGATATCGATCACGGCTACATTAAAATCAATACGCTTGAGATCACGCCAAACCTTGCCGGTGTGGACGCAGCGCCTTTTCCGTGGACGGGAGTTTACTTTTCAAACGTTCCGGTTACGTTGAAGGCCGTCGCCAAACCTGGTTTTATTTTCAGTCATTGGGAAGGTGCATCATCGGCTGCGACCGAGGAAATCACGATCAACTCAGCGGCTGATTTCAGTGCAAAAGCGGTTTTCGTTCCGGAAGGTTTCGCTGTCGAGCAAAGTGTTCCGGTTTATTTCTGGATGATGAATTCCGCGATTCCGAACGATACGCCTTTGACTTCACTGAATTCGTCTTATGAAGTCCTGGCCAATACGACGATAAGTTATTCTTCGTCATTGGAAGGTTATCCGTTTGAAAACGGGAATCCGCTTTGGAGAAAAGGCTCGATGGAAAGACGCAACGAACCGACGCCGCTCAACTATCGCCCGGAAGCGAATGGCAATGCGCCTTATGCTCCGGGACAGATGCGCGGTCTGCAGATCACGCAGCCTTTCCAGCAAAACGGTCTGGAAAATACGATGGTTTTCAATCTTCCGACCGTCGGATACAAGAATATCAAGTTTTCGTTTGCGGCAATGGATGAAGGTGCGGCTACAGGCCTGACGATCGACTATTCCGTAGATGCGGATCCGAACTGGATTACGACAGGAATCACGTCGGCACTGCCGCTTGCGAATGAGGCTTACACACTTTTCGAGACAGACTTTACTGAAATCGCATCCGCTACAGACAATCCTAACTTTAAAATCCGCATTCGCTTTACAGGCCCGGACATGACGGCCAGTAACGGAAATCGTGTCACGTTCAACAATATTGCGATGGATGGCGTGAAAATGCCGCTGACGTATCCGAGTCCTAATGTGTTTACGATCGGAACGACGATCGAGCCGTTAGTTCCGACGATGACTGCCACTGCAACAAGCTTCAGTATTTCGGGAACGTTGCCTGACGGACTTACATTCGATACGGCAACGGGCATTATTTCCGGAACGCCGACCATTATCTCGCCGGAAACTTCTTACACCGTTACCGCAATGAATACAGGCGGAAGCACGACGTTCGATGTGGTGATTTCGGTTATTTCAGGATCTCCGTCAGCGCTGAGCTACACGACCCCTAATGTGTTCACTGTTGGAACCGCTATTACATCCCTGACACCTACCGTAACGGGAGCGGTTTTGTCTTATTCAATCGTACCGGCACTGCCTGACGGACTTTCATTCGATACGGCAACGGGCATAATTTCGGGAACACCGACAGCAGCTTCCGAAAATACCGCTTATATAGTAAGCGCCGCCAATTCCAACGGAAGCGTGAGTTTTGAGTTAGAGATTGCGGTAAATCCTGCGGCTCCATTCGCGTTAAGTTATACTACGCCAAACACGTTTATCGTAGGAACAGCGATCACGGCTTTGACGCCGACCGTAACAGGAACTGTGGACTCATACAGCATTTCTCCGGCTTTGCCAGCGGGACTCGCGTTCAATGCCACGACGGGAATCATTTCAGGAACACCGACGGCTTCATCGGCACAAACGACGTACACGGTCACGGCTGCAAACGCAGGCGGAAATACGACTTTTGACGTGGTAATCACGATCAACATGCCGGCTCCGGGAGCGCTGAGTTACACGACCCCGAATGTGTTCACCGTCGGAACCACGATCTCGCCTCTCTTCGCTGGAATTAACGGATTCGTCATCGGATTCTCGGTTTCGCCCGCATTGCCCGACGGATTGTCCATCGACCCGATTTTCGGGATCATTTCGGGTACTCCGACCACGGTTACCCCGACCGCCACTTACACGGTCTCTGCTTTTAACCTCAGCGGAACCGTATCGTTTGGCGTCGTGATAACAGTTAATGATGTGGCTCCGACGGCGTTGTCTTATACGACTCCAAATGTATTTACGGTGGGAACGGCAATTACCAATTTGTCGCCATCCGTAACCGGAAATGTCACTTCTTTCAGCATTTCTCCAAGCCTACCGGCCGGATTGAATTTCAATACGACGACAGGTGTGATTTCGGGAACGCCGACCGCTGTTTCAGCAATGAATGGCTATACTGTAACTGCAACGAATTCCGGTGGAAGCACGACGTTTGATGTGGTAATCACAGTGAATGACGTGGCTCCGACAACTTTATTCTACACAACTCCGAACGTGTTTACGGTTGGAACTGCCATCACCAATTTGACA
>Ga0265798_10008328_pt1 | contig 13241 bp, 12 predicted proteins | sample P3T30metagenome_FD_192430 | JGI IMG/M metagenome (GOLD analysis project Ga0265798, IMG submission 192430) | Plant litter microbial communities from East Loma Ridge, Irvine, California - P3 T30 | ecosystem: Environmental > Terrestrial > Plant litter > Unclassified | place: USA: California...
ATAGGTAGCTATAGCGTATTATAGCTTAAGTATTACGTCTTATTAAATAGCCTATAAGGTAAGCTATATATCTCTTTTATCTAAAGTCTTTTTTATATTATTTAGTTAAGATATTATAGTATACTTAAAGTTTAGTGTAGTCTTAGCAAAAAGGTTCTACTCGCTTAAAAGTTCTACTCGCTTATTAACTACGTTATTTAGTTAACGTAGATAGTTGACTTATTATTATTACAAAGCTCTAGATTTGAAATTAATTTTGATGTTTATAAAATCTATTGATCTGCAGCGAGATCGACTCTTTCTAGAACACTTGGTCAAGTCTAGCTGCTTACTTAGAACGTAATTCGATCCCAAGCTTATGTGAGAATGATCGACATATGTATGACAGTCGGGCTTATCACAAGCGATCGGACGTCCGACTCCGGTAGCTCGAATTCGTCATCATCTGCTCGTGCTGACGCGGCACTAGATACCAGGGGTGGTCCATGTAAAACGGTAAGGATGCTACAGATGTAAGACCTATTGCTAGCGACTTGATAGCCACTGACTCTACAGCAATGGCCCGAATCTTTTAACGTCTTTCTGGTGGTAGTACAATACCGATTGTCAGGGAAAGCATATGTACATTGACAAGGGATGCTATACACACCAGTGTTATTATCAGCAACTGTATAGCCGAGCCTAATAGGCTTTCCGCATGTTTGCCCTTCTCTTTCTATCAACCGTCGCTTTTCGTTTGGTTTGCATGGTACTGCCAAAACAAATGGTGATGTTAAGTAGGGACAGGAAGCTAGCCTACTTATCTTTCCGTAAAAGCCAAGGCAAAAAACACCTTCCTTCATTACGTACAAAAGGTATTTTAATGGTGGCTGGACGAATTCTTGGTGTTCCAATGCTCTCATACAAGGCGTTGACGCTTGCGCGGCAAGATTTGCCAAAATGCTTACGGTTTATAATACGGTAAATAATGCGGCAAGAGCCGATTTAAGCTTAATACGTCGGCTTGGCTAAAGGTTATACATGATAGAGGCGGGGCCGTTGGCGATGAGTAATGAGCCGGCCTCGTGGCTTTCATTTAGGACCTGTTCACTGTAGGTCATACATGGTAAATACCGAGTATATGATAGTGGACATGCAGAGTAACGCATGAGGTTGATGACTCAGGGGTTACTCACCGGAAGGATCCGGTCATGTCAGCACGGAGCACCTGACCACTCCATGGCTCACGTCCTTCACCGCCCACAGGCTAATAATATACGGATTCTACGTTCCAACCCTGCAGGGCGTGCCATATGCGATGTAGCATCAATTTGTTGAATCTGACCTTTCCTATTAAGCCCCCAAAAGCTACTTCTTATGCCTATTCCTACATAGCACAGCCCTTTGATACAAATGAAAAGATCTGTGTTACGGATTAGCACTGGTTAGATACTGGCATAGGATCCACAGTGAATAGGCCCTTATTCGTTTTATCTTTCCTACTTAGTTTAAGCCGCAATTTCTACCGACTGACAGGCATGGCAGCGAGCTGACGCGACACTGAACGCGAGTGTATTTGTGCCGCTCCACTTCACTCCTGTAGACAAGAGCCATCTATCCCCAGAGGCCTGTAGTTGTCCTGACGACCACCATCTACCTACACCTACTGGCGCATCTAGTCAATGATCTTTCTGCATGAATACTATACTTGCTCTACTTTCACCCTCTAAATCCAGTGCATAAAGCAAATTGCATCAACCTAAGCCAATCAGTTCCAATGCCTCCCCTTCTGAATTCTAAGCGCTCAGCCTGTGATCGTTGTCGCCTTCAGAAGCTTCGATGTCCACCTAGTACGGATGGGACAGAAGCGTGCACTAGGTGTAAACGACTAGGTGCACAATGCATCACTAGTTATCCAAGACGGCCCAACGGCGCTCCACAAAACACCACACGGTCGCAAGGGCACCAAGAATTGAGGCCAAAGGCAGCCAATGTACTACAATCCCCCGCTTCGACGGTGAACAGTACGCCCTCAATGTCCAGGACGAGCACAATAGCCGCAGCATCTATAAACACATCAACGGCATACCACCCAGCCAGCTTCATTGCGAACATCAGCAATCCATATGACTCGCTACGAACTTCACTGGAGGAGCATTCCGACAACTTCTCCAGTCAAGCAAGGACGCTTCGACTGGAGACTTGGGATGTCTCGAATGAAGATTCCATTTCGGGACTCTTCGCAAATGAGAGTCCAAGCTTTCATTCTCCCTCAATGTTCGGAATCGATGGGGGAGACAGCAGTGCGGACTTTTCGGTCACTTTCGAGCATATGCAACAAGGATGCATTGACAATATTTCAATCAACCAGCATAGCAACATATTGCAATGCAATACCCGATTATCCAACTTAAACCTAGACCTTTCCAAACGGCTACAGCAATGCCTTGGTTTAATGTCTGGAGAATCGCCAAGGTCGTATGATCCCCGTTCGAAAATGGATAGCAACGGCCTAGGGGATTGTGATGGAATCAACACTATATTCGAGCGCGCTTTAGGCGATCTCTCTGAGTTCCTTGCCGTCATTCGATCCTACACCTCGAAAAACGATGATCAGGTGCAAGGAGTCTCAACCGGAGAGCCTATTGGACAAGGTGTCGCCTCTGGGCCGGACATTGGTCCCACCCGCCCGATCAGCCTTGTCGTCCTCCTCAACCTTTTTTCTGCCTATCTTCAGATCGTAGCCATCTACGACAAAATCATCGGCGCGCTCCGCATTAGACTATGCGGTGTTGGGCCTCTAGGATCGAGCTACGGAGGTTTCGATCAGCGCACACCCGATGTACGGCTTCTCGGCTTCTCAGCCAGCCAAGGGACCTTGCAGACCAAGATCCTGATCCATGCTATCCTGCATCAGTTCGATGTCATTGAGCGCACGTTGGGGCTGCCTGCAGATCTTCGTGTGACAGACACACAGGGCGTGCATCTAGGACTTTTCGAAGACGAACGTGCGAGGAGCTTACTCGGGGCCGTGAGCAATGCAAAACGGATTGAAAATGGGTGGGTCCAAGACCACACGGGTATGGAGGATCACGGCAGCGCAAAAGCTTTGTCTACCTTGAGGGTGGCGTTGAAAGCGGTGCATGACTTCTTAGATGCGTGAGAGCATCGTTCTCTTTTAGCACTCGACCACGGTAGCCTGCATGTTTTTCTTCTACCAGATTTCTCCTCAGATGCGTAGAGTAGAGATGTTTAGACTTTTAACAAATCGTTAATAATTTAGACGAGCAATAGCAGCCGTGGCCGTCATTCCTGCTTCAAATTCATAACTCTTGTAATTGATCTCTACATTGGCATTATTGCGATCCTCTGAAAGTCAGTTATGCCAACCAGAATTCAAGTAATTTGTAGCATAATGCGTGTATACATCTTTGAACCAAGATTGGTACATAAAATTACTTAGGAAGCAATGGAATAAATTGTGAAGTAGTAGTCACGCAGCATAGGGCAAGCATAATGTCCATTGAACCCATCTAGAGCCGGTCTCTAAAAAAAATCCTATTCTATCTTTATGCTTTGTCTTTGTTACTTATAACCTTCCATTGATTCCAATCAATTTTTCGCAGCATCCACCAGAATTGGCTGTAACTCCACGGCATCGTGAACGTAATCCATCCTGCATCATTCTTATAGTAAGATGTACACGCCGCATCTGCCCACACGAACCTTCTCTGCTCCGACTGCAACAGTTCATTGTAATCACGCTCTGCCTCCTTCTTAGGATACATGGCAAGCTTGAGTCCTGGCTCTTTGCGAGCACGACGGTCCATTGCGCGAATAGCCTTGGCCGCAAACTTTGCTTGCAGAATCCAATTGTCTTGTTGAGATGACCAGACGGATGCAGTATTGGGTCCAGAACATAGGAACATATTGGGGAAGTTGCAGACCGCAAGACCGTAGAGTGCTTCAGGATGCAGCTTCCACTGCTCTTGCAGATCGACGCCACCAAGTCCCTCAATCTTTTCATGCTCGAGATACTGCGCAACATTGAAACCGGTCCCAAAGATGATGACATCATAGGCTCGTTCGGTTTGCGTATGGTCGCTTGTTCTTTCAGATATGACGCCGTTTTCGGTGTATTCTATGAGACGTTCTCGAATGACGGTGCAGTTGGGTTTCGCGAGGGAACTATAGAAGTTGTCTAGTCGAAGCGGTCGTTTGCAGTAATCTTTGTGTATGTCAGTGCTGAGTCCGGGAATCAGATGGACAATACGAACATTTGGAATGGGGCATTAAGATCTCGCGCAAGTCTGGATCTTTGACTTCGCTTTCCAGGAACTGCTTAGCAGTTCTGTTCATAGCATCGTTCTCGCGGGTATTATCCATAGCTACTCTCCTGTTAAGCCGTAAGTGGAAGATCATCCATTGGCGGACAAAGTATACGAAGAACGGAATCCAAATGCAAGCCCAGCGGAACAATCTAGGGGTACTCGTCAGTGCTTTGATGCTACCGTCTTCTCAATACAATGGATCCTTACCGAGAATACTCAAAGTCTTTGCGGGGTACACAGACAGGAGGATTGCGCATATAAACAGTGAGGTGGTCTACTCTGTCCACGATTTCCGGAATGATTTGAGCGGCGCTAGGTCCACACCCAATGATGGCGACTTTCTTTCCCGTCAGGTCATAGTCGTGACGCCAATGGGCGGTATGCCAAGAAATGCCCTTGAATTTATCACGGCCAGCTGTTGTCCCAAATTTAGGTCTATCCAAGGTCCCAACACATTGGCATACAAAATCTGCCAACCACTGCTGCGTTTCACCGGTGGTTTTGTTCTGGACGGTGAGACACCATTTGAAAATCTCGTTGTCCCAAAAGCACGACCGCACGAAACTGTGGAACTTTGTGCATTTCTGCAGCTGATATTGGCCTGCAAATTCTGTATAGTACTGTTCAATCTGCTGTTTCGTAGCAAAGAAGTTTGTCCATTCTGTTTCCCATGTTAGTACTGTGAAGAACAAGAGACGACAATGGGCTTTACTCTTGTTCATAAAATACGAGGTAGAATAAATCATGGCGGGGACATCACAAGCGCAGCCTGGATATTTGTTTTTATTCCATACACCACCGTAGCCATCCTGAGCGTCGAAAATCATCATCTCATCGTGTTTGATGATTCCATCCCGTAGCAAGACGGTCGCTTGTTGAATGCCTGAAATCCCAGCGCCTACAATGATGACTCGTTTCTGCCGCGTGGCCGGGACATGTCTGAGCAAGGCAATGCCACACTTGTCAGCTATGCTAGTGCCGAACCCAGACAAGATTTCATATTCGTCGCCATCTATGCTTCCAGCAATATATCCCTCAGCTGGCTTGGAATATAAGGGTGGAGTTTCCTTCCCTGTTGCAGTGCTTTCGCTTCTAGAGGAGAGAGGTCTTTCGGTATCCATTGTAATCGTCAGTCGTCTACTGAGAATGTCCAAAAATATTAGAATCGAAATCAGTCAAGTCATACGTTTGGAACGCTCACAGGGTGGTGGGGTCCAGGAGAATCTTGGAGAAGTGCACAGATAGTCAAGGTTGAAGTATTTGGTTCGGTACAGACAAAGTACACACTATTAACGGCGGTCTAGTTAACGAATCAACCACACTGAGTGATCGATACGTTTCGAAAAATTGGACTTTGGCTTGCGGATTGGCACACAGTTGCAAATTGGAGAGCATAACATATACATTATCCCTTGTCTATTTTGCATAGCTTACATATGCTACCCTGTCATCTAGCGTCGCGTTAGTGTAAAGAAGGCAATGATTGATTCGGAATCGGATTCGGGCCGCGCTAATTAATGATCACCGTAAACATACTACCCTGATCCTTGACACCCGATTCGTTAGTCGGCTAGAAATTTATGCATTGGTAATCCTGAACGAGAATGTCATGTTCACCTAGCGGGCTTACAGGCCACGTTATCTAATAAATTACATGAGTGTATTGTTAACTTTATACAGATAAATTTATCATTTTTAGTTGTAAAGTTTCAATATAAACATCTGTCCTTTACTACCTAGTTGATTATTATAAAAGTGTACGGTGGACGTGGTTCGTCCTCTCATCTTCCTACCATTCTATCTTTCCACCGTCCTATCCTTCCATTGTCTGGTTGACCCTGCTAATCTTTCACTTCCAACCACCACATTGTATTAGTGTCCCATTGAACTTGCTGTATATCCAGCTGGTCATTTCGACATTACGATAGGTGATCGCCTACGACTCCAGCGCGAGGACCTATACGCCCATCTCAAAATTCGATAGCCGGAGCGTGTATCGAGATTTTGCGTGTTTGAACTGAGGCAAAGTTATCTTGATACTCTCTCTTACAATGACCTTAGACGCCCAAGACCTAGCCTACGAAGCATCCCTCAAGGATCCTGCCAGATTCTGGGCGCGCCAGGCGAAGCAACTTACATGGCACAAGGCTCCCGCCACTGCTTTGCGAATGACGACCAGGCAGCTGAAGTGCGGCACCTCACACACATCGTGGAGTTGGTTCCCAGACGGCCAGATATCGACCTCCTACAACTGTGTGGACCGGCATGTCGATGCGGGCAACGGCGACAAGACAGCCATCATCTGGGACTCGCCAGTCTCCGGTAGTAAACAGAAAATTACCTATGCCGAGTTACAGGAAGAGGTCACAATTATGGCGGGCGTATTGCGAGAGGAGGGTGTTAAAAAAGGCGATGTCGTGGTAGTCTATATGCCAATGATACCAGCCGCTTTAATCGGAATCCTGGCTACAATACGGCTAGGCGCAATTCACGCTGTTGTATTTGGAGGTTTTTCATCTGCAAGCTTGGCGCAGAGGATCGAAGCTTCGCAACCGAAGGTTATACTCACCGCAAGCTGTGGTATCGAAGGCGCCAAAGGCCCGCTCCCATATCAGCCGCTGGTTCGAGGCGCGATTGCGCAGTGCCTATTCAAGCCGCCGAGGACCATAATATGGCAACGGTCACAGAGTAACTGGAATGACGTTTGCGAAGTGGGCGGAGAGCGAACCTGGCAGTGTCTGGTTCAGAAAGTAAAGAATAGCGGCATCAGACCAGAGAATGTGCCTGTCAATAGCAGCGATGGGCTGTATATTATATACACCAGCGGCACTACCGGTCAGCCAAAGGGTGTTTTAAGAGAAGCGGGTGGACATGCAGTAGGGCTGAACTTGAGCATACGCTACATGTTTGGTATCAGAGGGCCTGGGGACGTCATGTTTGCTGCTAGTGATATTGGATGGGCTCTTGGGCACAGCTATATCTTATATGCACCACTGCTGGCTGGTGCAACGACCGTGCTGTTCGAAGGCAAGCCAGTTGGAACACCGGATGCTGGAACCTTCTGGCGCATTGTCGAGGAGCACCGGGTCACCTCGATGTTCACCGCACCTACGGCACTGCGAGCAATCCGGCAAGCGGACCCTCAGAGCTCGAACTTCAAAGCGCGAGGAGCGGTCGGAAGATTGAAGCATCTCCGCGCACTGTTCCTGGCTGGCGAGAGGAGCGAGCCGAGCCTGGTCGACATGTACACGGAGCTGCTGGCGAAGCATTGTGCGCCAGGGGCTATGGTTATTGATAACTGGTGGTCGACCGAATCCGGGTCGCCCATCACCGGAACTCCTTTGATGCCAACAACTGGCATGCAGTTCGATCTTTCCAGCCCCGCGGTACCTACCAGAATGCTCCCTATCAAGCCCGGCAGTGCAGGCAAACCAGTACCTGGCTTTGACGTCCGCATCGTTGACGACGCTGGGAATGAGCTGCCGCGAGGAAGCATAGGTAACATTGTCCTTGGCCTGCCGCTAGCCCCGACTAGTCTCACCACCCTCTGGCAAGACGATGTGTCCTTCTACCAAAGTTATCTAGAGCGGTTTAATGGGCAATGGATGGACACTGGGGATGCAGGCATCATTGACTCTGACGGCTACGTGCACGTCATGTGCCGCAACGACGACTTCATCAAGGTTGCGGCGCATCGCCTGTCGACTGGCGCCATGGAGGAATCCATTTCATCACATTCTGCCATTACAGAAGCATGTGTTGTGCCTTTCTCGGATCACATCAAAGGCCACGTGCCAATTGCATTCATTACTATTGAGAGCCAGAGCACGACACCACCCGACCTACTGGAGGATCTCAACCGCCGTCTCCGGGTTTCCATCGGACCTATTGCCAAGCTGGGTGGCTATATTGCTGGTCCTGGGATTATCCCAAAGACTCGTTCGGGCAAGATGCTGAGACGGGTGTTGAGGGATGTTTTAGAGAATGCTGTTGCCGGCGAGTTTGATAAAGAGATCAATATACCGGCGACGGTGGAGGATTCTGGCGCTGTGGAACAAGCGAAGATAGCTGTCAGAGAATTTTTCACTGCGGGCAAAGACAGGGCACATAGTACTGGTACTTTTGTGAAGGGCGAGCCTGCTAATCAGTAATCAAGCGTTCAGTATATTTTCTCCGGGGCCTTTCGCGCTCAATTATGGCCTCTGTTGTTTCCCGAGAATCAATTCAATATCGTGTCTTCGTATTGTCACTTCTTCCCGCAGTTGGTTGCACTGCATGCAGGTCAAAGACGTGAATCCGCGATGGTTACTGCTATATGGCATGTAATTCCCGATTACACACAAATCATTGTAGCGCAATGAAGCATAGTAAATGAGTAGCTTAACTATGTTACGTGGCGTTCTGGTAGCTGACCTAGGAAAAGTTCCCTTGTTTTTCCTGACCTTTCACATCATACACCACAGTATTTATCACTGCCTAGAAGAATACGCAAGTTGATTACAATTGTCTTAGTTGCTGGGGTACGATAGGTACTTTGCAGATGAATCACCTCGAGCAGGAGTGTGCGCATGTGTTTGACAGCACAGAGCTACGAAGCATAGGTTAGTTCGCAAAAAATCACAACTTATTTCATCCCATCGTCTAGACTAATTCGTGACTACATGTAGGGTTCCCTGTGGGTTACGACAGTCGTCTGAGATTTGCTCTCGAACCCAATTGATTTCGCCTTGGTCGCGGATACGAGTCCTTCAATCGAGCCTTCAGTTGTAATATTTCCCTACGCCCTATCCTGGGCTAGTTCTGAAATCAGATCAAAAGGTAGATTTCCCGAGTTCCACCAGTAAAGGCTGCCAGAACTGTAACACAGGCACAATATCCTGCTTTCTATTCCGGCTCCACGACCAGAGATATTAAAGACGTTCGTCCGGAGCGCCAATACACCAGCTATTGCGGAGACTGAACAACAGAAAAATAATACATCAGTATGATATTAGGAGTACAGCTGTGACAGGCGCCTATTCTCTACTCGAAGATATTTCGTACGGCACCAGAAGGAGAAAACCAACCGAGGGGCCAAGATAGTTTGCCCGGCTTGCGGGCCTTCTTCTAACAGAAATTAGCGCGGGACAAGAATATGGCCAACGTAATTTGGGGGAGGATTTACCGCTATTTCAACGGCCGTATTCGTTTTCTGTGCGCCGTGGCTTGGGAAACCACAAATACAATAATGCAGTCCTATAGAGTCAGTGACTCCATTAGTAGCTCTGAATAGGGTAGTGCTGCTGCGGTGAGAACTGGCATGGAATTTATAGAGCTGTAACACTTATCGAGTTTGAACTAGACGACCGTGATTCTAACAGTAGTGTGTAAGTCACTGATATACTTTTCACGTATCCTTGTAACATAGTGCACGAGGAACTCTATACCTATTGACGAAGCTAAGATGAATTCTTGATAGGCTCTGATGGTGTGCGCTAGTAAACGTTCTGGTAATGTAATTTCCCTAGCACGCTGAACTTGCGATATGCTGTTGCAATATTATCTTTACTCCTTCGGTCTTCATTTTCTTGTCGCTGTAGCTTCCAATGTCTTCAATAGCTAGTTTGATAGCTTGGTCATCATTGTCACAAGCTTCTCTACGCTTTTCTTTTCACTCTGGACAGGAAGGCTTGTGCAACGAGGTGAAGGTTGTGAACGAAGCAGCGTACGAGGCGTACTCATAATCATGCAATTATTAAACTTCTCTTTGTGTGGAATGAAGCTGTCCCTAAAGACTAGGCCGTAGGCAAGCACTGTCAGGACGGACAGTTCTTATTTATTCTAGTAACCATCTATTGTAAATACAAGATGTTGCATAGAAAGAGAACTTAGACGCGGATTGAGTTTCAGAGATATTTTAGCGGCGCAGATCGTGCTTTTATCATGAAGTGTCTCCATAGGGCCTGTGTGCCGAAGACACTGGCCAAAATTTGGTTTCGCATCTTCCGAACTGAGTGGGGAAATTTTGTGGCAATAAGGTGTCATGGGAGTCAAGGTGATTTCCGGTACAGTTATTATATATAAACCGCCTCAATAGATAACTCTGATATTATAGAGTAAGTTGAGTTTCTTCACTACATAAGAGATCGTGGTACTTTGACTATCAGCCTTAAAAGCTAGTGAAATCGGCTTTTAAAGAAGAACAGATGCCGTCAACGAACGAGTCTTCCTCCTCGAGCGGAACTCCCAAAGCTCCAGGCTGCCAATTTAGGGTGCAAACCAGACTACCACCCTTAACGCTGATGAGGCAGAAACTGAGTGGTGCACTTGGGACTGCAGCCGAACTAGCAACCACCATCTTGGTGATTCTAACGCTATCACCGGCCTTTCCACCATCGACGGCAAGCATATTTGAAAGAGCGTAGCTACCGTCGCGTTTAGAGCCAATCTTAGAAGTCATGGACTCTTTCTGGCTGGGGACAAATCTCAACATGCCAATCACCTGGTCATCAAGCGTCGATGCCACTTCCCCTAATCTTTTTGAAAGTGTACGAGCAGACTGCCACTGGTAGTCTGATATGGAATCGGAGGAGTTTACGCGAGAATGTGAAGCACTACACCCAGAGATATAGATACCCCACTCCAATCCTACACCACTGGCACCACGCAGATCAATGGCAGTCATTGACGCAAAATCTTTCACGTTCTCGTCCATCACAGCCTTGCTCAGAGCGCGAATGATGAGCTGGTGAATCACAGGCGTGAGCTTGGTGCCGTGGGCACGAGATGCGTGCAAGGCAGCCTCCACCTGCTGTGGTTCGACCTCAAGCATTCGGATCTTAGTGTGCAATCCTCCCTCGCCCAAGAAAATCCTTGCACCAGTCCAGGTCCCGGCGCCAACCACGCTTGAGCTCATGACCGATTTCATGAACTCAGATGAAATGGGAAGTCTCTCAGAGGTGTCAAAAGGTTCTGGTAGCTCGCGGTCTGGCACGGCAAAATTGAAGTTATTGTCAGCATCTCCGGACTGCTGCAAAGCTGCGAGGAAAGTCTGGTGGAAGATAAGTCCAGCTCCACCGTCACCGATGGAGTGGGACATGGCGAAAGCGATGAAGGCGCGAGGCCTGCCATTCTTTGGCAAAAGCGGCAATACGAAAATCTTCCACGGCGGCGAAGGGCCGCTCAGTCGTGTATCAACAACATTGGGCAGAATTTTCTCGATCGAAACCACCTCATCGTCATCGCTAGCCTCATCCAGGATGGTGATGTGATTTTCCAGTTTTATTCTCGGTACACGCTCCCAAACCGGCGACTCAGTATCTTTGCCCTTCAAGACTACGCCCATGTATGCATGTTTTTCGATTGTGCACTTCAAGGGACGTACGAAGGAATGAGCAGATTTGACGTCAAATCCAGAATCAGTAAACTCGTACACTGCTCCAAGCACAGCAGCATTGTAGAAGCCGAGTTCTTCGCGAATAGCAAGACGATGCTCGTATGGGCCTTGTTCAAGTCAATATGGTGCAACATATTAGCACATAGAATTAACTGACTTGCGGTCCTCATGTGAACGTTTTCTTGCAACATGTTTGAATCTGGTATTTGAAGTAAATGTGGACACTGTATGTCACACTTCTGGATTGCTTCGATTTAAGTAGCTGCTATCAAGTACCAGTATGAAGTTCCATGTAATTATTGATGCATTGAAAAACACGTAGAATGCGAAGCTATTGTGGAATCGTTGCCATACCCAGAGTAAGCTTCCAAAACAGCACCGAGAAATTAGTAGGGCCAACCACCGAATGCCTCCGATTCCGATTCCGTGCCCGATGTCCGCCGAGTCCGATTCGGAGCCTCCGTGCTTTGGACAATTTGTCCGTGTTGGTAGCTTACTGTCGCAAGTAGAGCACAGACTATAGATACATTCTAGTACTTTTAGCAATCTTCGAGCTTTGATATTAAGTAGGAAGCTTTAGAGTATGAATAAAATAGAGTTCTACTATGATGGATTATCAGGCTTGCTATCTCTCTCTGTTCAAGATCACAATATGTTGCTATTAAATCCCAGCTACAGAAGAATAGAAAAAAAAATAATGACTCCATTTTCTTCTAACGATAGATGTTCTGGATCACATTCCTTTCGCCATCCCCACTACCATGAGTTGCGAATATCGCACGGCACTAGTCAATGAATGTATTCAAGTCTTCCCCTTTGTTCTCGGCGTCAAATGCACCCAGAGAGGAGGCTTGTCCCAAAGAACATATGAAAGATGATTTATCCATGACTTGCTCTTCTCCAAAATCTCCATGTCGAAGTTCCAAAGAATCTGAGCGAGCACCAAACGCATTTCGGCATAAGCAAGACTGCGAAAGAAGTTAGCAGACTGTCAAAATACATGCAACACAGAGAACACATACTGCCTTCCAATACAATTCCTTGGCCCCATGGAGAATGGTTGAAGGACATCAAGTTGGTCGTTCACGTATTTTGGATCACCAAGGAAACGTTCAGGCTTATAAGTAAAAGGCTCAGTCCAATGGGCAGGATTATGATAGGCGGCCCAGTGCCACACAGCGACCACGGTCTAGCATAGAATATCAGTTTGTGTGTATATGAATGGAATGATGCACGTCGACTTACATCCTCAGGAATAAACTCTCCGGACACCTTAGCGCCTCCTTTTGGAACGAAACGTGGCATACCAAATGGCACCGGCGGATAAGAACGCATAGCTTCGGTCAAGCATGCCAGCATATATGTCAAACGACTCACCGAGGTAAGTGTTATCTCTTCCTCAGATTTAAACGAAGTGCGCACTTCGTGGACCACCTTTTTATATGCGTCGGGGTTGGTGAGGAGCAAGTAAGTGACACCACTTAACATACTAGAGGTCGTTTCTGAGCCAGCGATAAGTACACTGCTGCTATTGGCCTGTAGATGGTGCATACTAA
>Ga0265798_10008329_pt1 | contig 13240 bp, 19 predicted proteins | sample P3T30metagenome_FD_192430 | JGI IMG/M metagenome (GOLD analysis project Ga0265798, IMG submission 192430) | Plant litter microbial communities from East Loma Ridge, Irvine, California - P3 T30 | ecosystem: Environmental > Terrestrial > Plant litter > Unclassified | place: USA: California...
CGTGAGCGACGTGGGGTGACTGCAGATATGGCTATTCGCCTTGGGCGCTATTTTGATACGTCTGCTCAGTTCTGGATGAACCTGCAAACCGACTATTCGTTAGCAACGACTTTTGCCGCCAATGGTGAAGAGATTGAGCACGAGATTGAGCCGCTGCGTGCCCAGGCATGAGGCCCGGTGGTCTGTTTGTAGTCTGCCCCAGAAACAAAAAAGGGCTTACCTTTCGGTAAACCCTTGTTTTGTTTGGTGGCTACGCAGGGACTTGAACCCCGGACCCCAGCATTATGAATCTTCTGAGGTTGCCTCCGTTCCCCCACATAGCGCCATAAAACAGGGGCTCCAGGCGTGTCGAATCCCCATTGCTACAGTGTTTTCCAGAAAAAAGGCTTCTCGTAGTCACTGGTTCAGCGTACGCTATGAGTGCTTTTAAAGGTGCTTTTTATGATGCTTCAAGAGGTGTTCTCATGACCTTTCCAGTGTTGGCTGATGTAGCCGCCTCCGTTACAGACCTCAAGCGTGACCCGATGGGTACCATTCGTGAAGGTCATGGCGAAACCGTGGTCATCCTCAATCGTAACGAACCGGCGTTCTACGCCGTACCTCCCGCTCGCTATCAAGCCATGCTCGAAATGCTTGATGATCTGCGATTGGCCGAAGTTGTTCGTGCTCGCCAGGGTGGCGAAACCGTTTCTGTAGATATCGACGACCTGATCGCCGAAGCAGAGGCGGGTATTCGTGCCTAGCTTCAAGCTTGAGTTTCACGTCAAGGCCCGCAAGGAATGGGACAAGCTCGATGCCACCATTCGTCTCCAGTTTGCCAAAAAGCTCAAAGAGCGTCTGACCTCACCCCGCATCGAGGCTGACAAGCTCAGTGGCATGACTGACTGCTACAAGATCAAGCTCCGCTCTGCCGGCTACCGTCTTGTATATCAAGTTGTCGATAACAAGCTGGTGATAACGGTTGTGGCTGTTGGTAAGCGTGAGCGCTCTGAGGCCTATACAGCTGCTCAGAAAAGGGTAGAGCAGCCGTAATCCGCTGTTAGCCGTCTTACTAACCCATAAAGTCCCAAAAACGGATCATTGGCTATCGGAATTACTGGGTCAGCCCAGTTTATTCCAGAGAATTAGCCTTATGTAGTCACTAAAGTTAGGTCTCTAGGCTAAGATTTTCTGCTAGGTCAAAGTTAAAGCGTATAAAAGTCTCTATTTCGATTTCGTTATTGTCATTATGGCCTATCGTCATCGGATAGCCTTCAGTGTTATCGCCAAAATTCACATCAAGAATTTTCTCATCTTTACAGACATTGTAGTAGAGGCTGGTTTTTGAGTTGATATGATAAAAAGGTACTTCATGCTTTTTGCTAGGCCAGATTAATTTGCCATTTTCGTATGTGTAGCCGTCTTTCTCTAGTTTTTTTAATGCAGTTCGGCTCAGCAATATCATTGAACCGGAGGGGGATGGGCTTGATGTTGAGGGATCCAGCCCTTTTCTTTGCATCAGTCTGTTCACCAAGTTGGCAACGTAAGTTTCTAGTAGATTGCGGCCTATTCCATTAAATTCATAATGTACGTTTGTATCAGCCAAAAAACTCTCTCGGGGGCTATTGAGTTTGAATGTGAAGGATTTACATTTGCATAGGCGCACTTGCTTAAACAATAATAATGCCTGCGAATCTTTCCAGCCATTTACTATTTCAGATCTATATCTATCTAATTGTTCAGGATCTAGCGGATTGTTTCGAATTTTGTTTTGGGTGGTTTGGCTGGTTTTTTCTTTTAGAGCTTCACAAAGCATCTTGGTTAGGCTCCGCAGGAACTCTTTTTGTTCTTCAAGTAAGTTGAGTTTTTCTGAGACTATTCTGTTTGATAAGATCTTTTCAAATGACTTCTCTAGAATTTCAACCCTATTGTGTGCTGACTTTGATTCTCTAATCGAGCAGTCTGGTATTCTAAGCGAATTTATATATTCATCTTGTTTTCTAATTGGTGTGCTAAATATGAAATCTTTCCATAGCTCATAAACTATCAGCACTCCTATTGCATCAACAATCTTAAATTCTAAGGTTTCCTCAATCGAAAAATTTAGCATGAAATGCTTTTCTTGAATCAGCGCGTTAATGCATGCGCTTAACGATGATGGCACTATTGGCCTTCCAATGTTAAAACTTTTTGCGCCTGCCGGATTTTTGCTTTCTCTGCATTTTATGATTACATCAGGGTTTTTTTCTAGAAGTTGGCCCAGCGTTTGAAGGGTCTCTATCTCTATAGCGTCAGAAATCTCTTTCGAAGCAATGCTCGTCACTATTGTATCAATAGTGTCAGTAATGTCTTTTTCAAGTTTTTCAATATCAATGTTAGGTGTTCTTTGTGTTGTAAATTCGTGTATTGCTGGTTTTATCTCTGTTAGTAACTTATGTTCAAGCTCTTCTATTGTTATTTTTCTATTTACGCAAGATTTTATTAGATTTGTTATATCCCTGCCTTTTTTATATTCCCAAAGCCCGTCTATATTGTAATGAAAAATATATGATGGATCTTCGTCATATCCTGTACCTAGCAGAAGGTTATCAGCGCCGCTGAGGATGCTTGGAATATTTTCGGGTGTCTTATGTTGGGCGTTCCATAGCAGTTTTTTGAAATGATCAAAAAGCTTTGCATACGAATCTCTGCGTGGCTTTTTAATAAAAAAACAGCTCAAAAATATATGGCCATTACCGCAAAATTGCCCATATGGGGGTAGTGATTGCTCTCTAAATCTAGAAATTCTGATTGCCTCATCTAGATGATGCGAGAATTTGCTAGATGCTATTACTGTCTTTGATATTAGGTACAGGTAGAGTCCCGAGATACTTTGGTAAATGTCAATTTCTCTTGATGTTTCTGTTTCTGCCATCATTCTAGGGAATGCCCCCAGTATGTCTTGCATAAACGCTTCTGATCTTGGGTCTGACACATTGCTCGACTGAATATAAAGAATATTTCTTAGTCTTTTCTCTATATCTCTTTTGCTTGGGGTTGAGCAGATATCATATGTCTCAATCTCCATCAGGGCCGCAGTAACTTCTGGGCTGTATTTTTCTAATTTCCGTTTCCGCTTGGGTTTTTTATTTTTTGCGGTGTCGTTCGGCTCGGCGGGTACATCAGGAATGCTGTTCTCTATCCTTTTTAAAAGGTCGTCTCTTATGTTGTTTATGTTCGACATTAATAGGTAGGTGAATCTTAGGTGTCGATATAGTTTTAAAATTGTGACAGAGAAAAATATTACTAAAACAAAAATTAATGGTAGTAAGTAAGAGAAATCTATTATTTTTGAAAAAATTGTTAGTTTCAGAATTAGCGAGAAAGTAAGCGTTCCGAATAGTAAGCGATTTATTTTTTGTGGATCTGTCTTCGATATCTCGGTGTAAATAGACAGCAGGGTAGGGCTTTTGTATCTGCTTCTCGTCGCTTCTATTACGCTTAGGGAGATAGGAAGTGCTAACGCACCTAAGGCTGCTGAGATAGCGATAATATCTGTCAGTAGAGTTGCCCAGTCGGTGCTTTCTGTTTGAAGAGCCCTGCTTAGCAGTTCTCCTAGACCCTCTCTTGTTGCTATGTAAAAAGATTTTAAGTAATTAATTGAGGTTGAATTTGAATCAAGTATTTCTGTCATTCTTGCTCCCTGCTGTAGAAACACCTAATTCACTTGTTACCAGTCTTTTGATATTGAGCCATCAATACAGCCTTTTACATCGTCATCAATAAAATTTCCGGCTTAATGCACTCTTTCATGGTTTTTCGGGTGCTACGACTTGCCTGTTGAAGGCGTGGCTCTTGTCTATTAATACTGATGCTCTCATTGCTTGATACTCCATTTCTGCCAGCAACAATTTCATTGATTGCTTCGTGGAGAACGCGACCCGCAGGCTCCGCTGCTGTTATTGCAGCCCTTGTGATTTTCGCAGTAGTGGATTTCTGCTCCTCAGCTATGGCGGGGGCTGAGGTTATCGCAATGGCTAGCAAAAGCGTTTTCATGATCGGACTCCATTCCTTCGGGCGTACCAGCGCCTAGCTGCTTCTTGAGTAATCGCTATCCCGCGTTTTGACCGGTCAAGTTTTGATTTGCTTCGTCGTAATCGGGGCTTGTCTGTCCCGATTCCGGCATGACCTCACCGCTGATTAGCCAGAGCCGGTATTGAGGGAATACTGCCTGCAGCACTTCAAGCTCTTCGGTGCTCATGCGGATGTCCTTGTACCTCACGCTTTGCCAGCGGGAGTGGCTGATCTCGCCATGCCGAACAAGCCGATCTAAACCAGCCTTATCTATTAATGATCTAGCCCTGCTCTGTATTGATTCCATAAAGGTATAAAAATACTCTCTGAAACTATTTCACTGAGAGAGGGTTTTGCCTATCATTCAGTTCAATAGGTCACTGAAACTATTTCAGTGAAATGTTGGTTGATGATTGGATTATAGGGCAAAAGCATGGAACAGTCTGGAATAGTGGGGTTCGACACACAGGGAAACCCGGAACGCGTCAACGACCTGCGTGATGCGCCGTTTTGCTCAAAGCACGTGTTCGCCAAGCTTTTGGGCATCGACATCATTACTGAGGATGTTGTCCGCGGCTGGATCGAATCCGGCACCGTCCCGACCGCCAAGATTGGCCGTCACCGCGTCATCAACCTGCACCGCATCCGCCGCGACATGGAACGGGGCAAGACCGTGTTCTGTGCTGGGGACTACGGCGATGACTGAGGTGACTGCTCATGCACAAGTACCTGCACCAACCGCACAGGCCGGACTGCGACTGCTCTGTCTGCTGGTCGAAACGCGAACTGGCAAAACCAGATCCCTCCCAGTTCACACAGTGCACCCAGTGCCGCCGCGCAACCGTCACCACGGTAAATGGACAATTGATCGCTACCCCTGCTTCGTACTGCGCGAAACACAAGCCAAGCCAGCGACCGCCGAAGTACTGGCACGTTGTGCAAGACACCGGCAAGCCAACGCCCTACGTCCCGCGCTGGGATCTGTTCGAGTCGGAGAACTGACCCATGCAGGCTAACCGCATCCGTCACGCTCGTTTGATCGGCCGCGTTATCGATAGCTGGAGCATTCCTGTTCTTGTCGGCATCGCGATTGGCACCTGCCTGAGCGTTTGGCAGCTCGGCGAAATCGCCCAGGTTATGGATCAGGCCTTTGCTGATGCGTTGGGCCGTGTCGTCCTGGCTTGCGGAGTGGTTGAGTAATGCCCGGCATCGTCCTGACCGTCGCCCAAGCCGCTGAGCTGCTGCCGTTAGCCAGCCAGCAACTGGGCCGCGCACAGCTTCAACAGGACGCCGCCAACAAGAAGGGCATTCCCGAGCGCTGGGACGTTCAGGAATGGCAAGAAATCGTAATGGCCCTACAAGGCCCGGTTGTTCATGGGGTGGTTTATGTTCGATAAGTACCCGACGCTCATTGAAATGGCCTTCATTCTGGTCGGCGCTGGGCTGGTGCTGTTGCTCCCAGTCTTCATGTACGGGCTTGTCCGGCTGGCATTTCTACGTCCCTCGGGTTCGGTCAAAAGCTACGCTACTCCGCCCGCTGATTGCTCGAAGCAAGCGCAGTTCTCGAATCACACTCTTCATTGTCCAGCCCGCTCTTCGCTCTCCGTGGGAGTTGTTCAGCCACCATAGATCCACTCGCACATTTGCGATCAGCCCGAAGGGGTGAGGGGCGAAGCCCTGCTTTAAAGAATCCACGGCATACCGAAACGCACCTGCAGATTTGAACTGTGAAGTTCACCTGCACGGGATCGCTCGGCCTGCTGAAAGGCAAAACCGCGCACTAACGCGCAACTAAAAAGAGGAAACACCCAATGGCACGTTCGACTATGGAAGTTGCATTCCTGGGCACTCAGAAACTCGCATTCAGCCAGAACGGCAGCGATGTAAAGATCGTGAAAGTGTTCTACGGCGATGAGCCAGACGGCGAAACCGAAAACGGCCTGTCCATCGTCAGCATGGACGTGCCACTGGAAGTGGCCGACGAAGTGTTCGCCGCCGGTGCCAACTTCGACCCGCTGCAAAAGGTGCGCATCACGTTTGAAGTCGCTCGGGCCGGTAAGCAGAAGGGCAACAATCTGGCCGTGCACATCGAAGCCGTCGACGACAAGCCTGCCGCTCGCACCGCACCAGCCGGCCAGCCCTCGACCGCTGCCACTCCGAACAAACCGGCCGAACCGGCCAAGTCCTAAGCGCTGGGGAGACTGAGCCATGAGCCGCTATCTGTTCATCGCTGCACTGGCCTTCGTGGGCGGTTACGCCTGGGGCAACGCTGATGGCTTCGCCTATGCGGTGCGTCTGGCTCCAGTAGCCGGCCAGTTCTCCCACTAAGGACGCCCTGAATGTCGGTCGTTGCCGTTCAAGTGTGCATGGAGTGGGTCAGTTCCGACTCATCCATGACCTGCACCCAGCTTGGGTGGCAACAGGCCTACCTGATTCCGCCCGAGGCCGCTGGATATGTAGACATCCTGGTCGCGGGTGGTTTCTCGCCGGAAGCCTTCGCCGTTGGTTTTGGCGGAACGCTCCTGGTTTTTGCAATCGGCCTTTCCGGTGGAATGGTCGCATCAATCCTACGAAGAATGAGGTAACACCCATGCAACTGATGAAAACCCAGATGAAAAACACCGCTTCCAACTTCGGCCGCGCTCGTCGCTTCGCCCGCAATGCTGCCATTGCTGGTTTTGTAGGTGTCGCAGCCTCTCCGGCTTTTGCTCTGGTTGAGGTTGATACCAGCGGCGTTGAAGCTCAGATCAACTCCGGTGCCACCAGCGCTGGCACCATTGCCGGTTATGTCGCTATCGCGCTCGCTCTGCTGGCCTGCGCAGGCGTCATTTTCAGCATGCTGCGCAAGTCGTAACCCCACATGCTCTGGTCAGTAATGCTCGGCGCTTTCATTGCCGGTGCATTCATCACCGGCTTCCGAATCGGCGAGTTTTTCTGATGGGGTCGAAGGGGCTTAATAAGCCCCTTCTTTTATTGCGTATGGACATTTCTTTTCGTTGTACATTAGCTACTTTTATTTTTTCCGTATGTTTGTCCGGCGCGGCTTATGCCGAGCCATACAGATACATTACCGGAGGCCAAACTGTTACATACGCATCCTCTCCGGGTGCCTCTTGCCGCTTATATGCATCCCAACCCGGCAACGTTGCTATCTATGTATCCAATACCACTACCGCCTGTGTTGTTGTTAATCCAAGATATCCTGATTACCCATCTACTGTGCCAATCCATAGGAATGGTGATACCTGCGAAACGCCCGGTTCCGTATTGAACGAACAGACCGGTAACTGTGATACGCCTGAGCCTGCTAACGAATGTGAAGCCAAGATCGGCCAGTCCCACTCTTTCGGTGGCGATATGGGCCAAATGGAAACCTGCGTCGATAAGTGCATCGTTGTTGTCGATGCCTCGTCTTCTGAGCCAGTAACCACATACAAAAAGCCCGGTGATATCTCCAAAACGTACTGGTGGGTCTCCGGCATGTTCTCCGGTGAGGAATGCGCCGCGTCTGATGGCACTGACAACAGCCCACCTGCACCCACCGAATCGTCGTCCGACAGCGAGTGCACACCCACCACCACTACGGACGATGGCTCACAGGTTTCTACCTGTACCGAAACCAAGGTTGAGGTGGACAACCAAGGCTGTGTGGCAAAGGGCGGATCGGTTGGCAGCGTCAACGGCGTTATGCAGTGCGTAGCCGCCAACAAAGGCCCCAAGGCCAACGAGACCACGACCACCACCAAGACCGAGACAACCACCAAGCCTGATGGCTCCAAAACCGAGAAGACCACCAAAACCACCGAGCAAAAGAACTGCTCCGGTGCCGGTGCCTGCAGCTCGAACACCACTACCAACGTCAACAACAGCACTACCAATGCCGATGGCACCAAGGGTGGTGAGTCGTCCAGCTGCACCGGCGCTAACTGCACCGGCGATGGCAAAGGCGATGGCAGCGGTAGTGGCGACGGCAAAGGGGAAGGTGATGGAGAGGGCGAAGGTGATGAAGAAGGCGATGGACCACCCGGCCCAGAAGGCACCCTCAAGCAAGGCGAAGGTGGCGATTTCTCCGAAGGCATCACCGAGTGGGATCAGCGCATCACCGATGTGCGCGCTGATCTCGACCAAAAGCTAGGCGAGTACTCCAGCCTCTTCAAGGGCGTGTTCGACCTCGACCTGGGCACAGGCGGCGGCTCGCTCCCCTGCGAGAACATCCCGATCTCCTTCGGTACAACGACCACCAATTTGCGTTTCTGCCTTGCTGATTACTCCGATCCACTTTCCTACCTGCGCTATGCGCTGCTGCTTGGTGCGGCTGCGCTCGCTGCTGTGATCATCCTGCGAGGTTAAACATGTTCGAATGGCTCGGTGGTTTCCTTGACCAGATCATCCAATTCTTCCAATGGGTGTGGGACTTCCTCAGCGTCGGCATATACGCCTTCGTCAAAGATGCCATGGTGCTGCTCACTAAGGCCGCCATGTACTCATGGATTCAGATCCAGCTGATCGCCCTTGAGGTCGCCTATGAGGCTGCACAGGGTGTTATGGCCGATATCGGCGTGGCTGAGGCTGTTCGCCAACGCTATGGCGACCTGCCCGGCGATGTAGCCAGCACCCTGTCGTTCTTCGGCATACCCCAAGCCCTGAACATCATCTTTTCCGCTCTCTCGACACGCTTCGCCCTGAAGTTCGTGCCGTTCATTGGGCGGTAACCATGTCGATCAAAATCCACCACGGGCCGAACGGCTCCTACAAGACTTCGGGCGCGATTCAGGATGATGCGGTTAGGGCGCTCAAAGAGGGCCGGCTGATCATCACCAACGTGCGCGGCTTCACCCTGGAGCGGGTGCTGCAGGTGATGCCTGATCTGCCTGATTCGGTCGACATCATCAACCTCGACCTCGAAAAGCTCGATGATATGGAACGCATGCGTACGTGGTTTCAGTGGGCACCGCGGGGCGCGTTCCTGATCTTCGACGAAACCCAGCTGGTGTTCCCCAAGGCGTGGCGCGAAAAGGATCTAGAGCGCTTCGACTATCCGGGTGGCTCCGAGGAAGCCCAAAAGGCAGATCGCCCTATCTCCTGGCTCGATGGCTGGACTCGTCACCGCCACTGGAACTGGGACATTGTCCTGACCACCCCGAACATTAGCTACATCCGCGACGACATCCGCATGACCTGCGAGATGGCCTACAAGCATTCGAACCTGGCCGTGATTGGCATCGGCGGCCGCTACAAAGAGGCGCAGCATGATGCACAGCTCAACCGACCACCCGAGAAAGGAACCATTGTCGAGTTCCGCAAAATCAAGCCCGACACCTTCAAACTCTACCAGTCCACTGCCACCGGACTTGCCCAGGATACCAAGGCAGGCAAAAGCCTCCTCCGGTCGCCTAAGCTTCTGGCTCTCCTGGTATTTATGGCCCTTCTTATTGGGGCTGTTTTTTCTCTTGGTGGAGTCAGCTTCGGCCCTTCTACGGCTACTAAGTCAGAGCCTATCCCCGCTTCTGAAGCCCCTGCGGACACTCCTGCGCCTGCTGCTGAGAATCCTGCAGTTCCTCCTGATAAGAGCAATCCTCTTTCTATTTCTCTTCTGGGCGGCCAACAAGCTGCTGTTCCTCCTGTTGAGCTGAATCACCCCTACGCCCCGCGATCGTTCGTGGTGCGAGCCGTGATGACCACCGAGACCAGCGGCAAGCCCAGGCAGATAGGCCAATTCGATGTGGTCGATGGTGAAGGGCTAGTCATTCGCCAGTCCCTCGCCGACCTTCACCAGCTCGGATACCAGATCCACATACGCGGCTCCTGCATCGTCGATATCAGCCACCCGATGGGATTCAAGGGCAAAGCCTTCTGCCCTGGGCGACCGGCTCAGCGAGAGGAAACCGCGCGCCGCTTCGAAAACGGCTCTCCTGTGCGTGCGACACCCTCACAGCCAGCCATGGCAGGAAGCCTCACACCTGCTCGTCAGAACGTGAATGTGGTGCCCGATGGTGAATACGCAAGTCGGCCGTGGCGCTAACGAGCGAGCGCCGGAGAGGTTCAGTTCAGAGCGAAGGCGCGAGCGAGGCCCGCGCCTTCGGCGACGTCCCTGTAACACGTCAGATAAACGAAGTTCGCCAACCAGACAAAGCCAGAGTGATACATAAATGAGCAAGCCAAAAGACTTCACCCGGATTGATATCGAAACTGGTCTGGTCAATCAGAACAGTCGGCTTTTCGTAGACCCCGCCTGTTCGGGTTTCGTGGATCTGTCGGGCGTCCGCTTGCTCCGCTGTGGCGTCGATACCGTGCGCCAGTTGTACCGGGGCATGATCCGACCTGACGTAATGAGCCTGTTTGAGAAACCCGGCGCCATGGTCGAGTTCGCTGACCAGATTTGGCATTCGGGCCGTGTCAGCAAGGACTCTGGTTACCAGTACAAGCTCCAGAATGCCGACCTCGGCATCATCCTGCTGATTAAGAACTTCAATGCCAAAATCGACGCCATCGGCCCGCACCTGAAAATCGAAGTCTCGCCTCACGCGATTGACGCCCTTTCACCTGAGCGCCTGCAGGAACACATGGATTACTACGCGGCAGCAGTCCTGAGCCACCGTGAAATCAATCAGTGTGCTGTGCACCTCGCCCTGGATCTGCAAGGTTGGCAACCGCCTGTTGATCTGGTCGCTCGCATGCACTGTCGTGCACGCACACAGCGCGATATCTCGGGCATCAATGAAATCAACTGGGCTACCAAATCCAGCACCTACGGTCGCGGCGAGACCTCCATGTTCGGCTCTGCCAGTGGCGTGCAGCTCTGTATCTACAACAAGACTGAACAGGCCCGCGCTACCGACAAGCTCGACTACTGGGAAAGCGTCTGGAAGCGCCGCGACAGCTTCGATACGCAAGACCCGGACAACTACGACCCGGACGCCGATGTATGGCGCGTAGAGCTGCGCTATCACCATTCGGTCATCCAGCAGTTCGCCAGCGGCTCAATCGACCTGAGAACCGGTGCCCTGATTGATACCAGCTCCTTTGCTGCCTTCGCTGGCCATCTGGACGGCTTGTGGCGCTATGGTTTGGGGCAATTCAAGCTCCTGGCACGTCCCGCCTATTTTGACCCGATCTGGACGTTGATCCGCGATGATGTGCGCGTCGATCTTCCCGTTGATTCGCTGCTCGATGACACCGAGTACAAGCGCTACTACAAGACCTCGCGTGGCTTCTCCGGTAAGAACGTGGAGTTGTTCCTGGGCAACTTCATCAGCCTGCTGGCAAGGGAAAAGGTGGGCGCAAAAAAGGCGTTTAAGACCCTCCAGCAATGGGACTGCTGGCCGGTCATCCGTGATCACTACGCCGCCAAGGATATGAACCAGCAGGATCTGTACAAGCACATCAAAGACCTCCTGCAGGAGCGCCATGTCCGCTGGGGAAGGGCGGTATGACGGCACGCAAGGACGGTTCAACCTGGACAGCTGATTTCTATGAGAATGGCAGGGCAGGGCGTCGTATTCGTAAGAAAGGCTTCAAGACCAAGACTGCCGCGCAGCGCTACGAGTCCAACTATTTCGCCTCCCTGGAACAGACCTGCAGACCATCAGATGATCGCCTCACTGATCTAATCAATCTGTGGCATTCGTTGCACGGCAGTACCTTGAAGGATGTGAAGGGCCGTCTTTCTCGCACCCTGGCGATCGCTGCTCGTCTCGGCGATCCGCTGGTGTCTCAGTTCGATGCACTTGCATGGGCCCGTTATCGGCAGGCTCGTTTGAAGGACGTGTCGCCTCATACTGTCAACCATGAGCAGCGCTACCTATCCTCTGTATTCTCCGAGCTGCTTCGCCTTGGCGCGTGGCATGGCGTCAACCCGCTGGCCAATATCCGTCAGATCAGAACTGACCAGAGCGAGCTGACCTTTCTGACCCTGGATCAAGTCGGCCTGCTGCTCGATCAGTGCCGCAAGTCGACCAACAACCATACCTACCCGGTTGCTCTGATTTGCTTGGCCACTGGTGCCCGTTGGGATGAAGCTGAAAGCCTGAATCGTGCTGGTCTGTTCGCAGGCAAGGCGCACTTTCACAGGACGAAGAACGGAAAGTCCCGGTCTGTGCCGATTCCAAAGGAAGTTGAGGAGGCTGCGCTATCGGTTGCGATGCCAGGATCTGGCCGGCTATTCATGCCTTGCAGAGCTGCGTTCCGTAGTGCGTACCAGCGCTGTGGTTTCCATACGCCGGGTCAGCTAACCCATATCCTTCGGCACACGTTCGCCAGTCATTACATGATGGGGGGAGGGGATATTCTCAGCTTGCAACGGATATTGGGGCACTCAACCATCGCGATGACCATGCGCTATGCACATCTATCACCTGACCACCTACAGTCTGCAGTCAGACTGTCCCCACTTACTCAGTCGAGCTATTTGCGTTGAAGCAATGGTGGGAGGCAATTTGCAAAGCGGTTTTGGCTTTTGCTAATTGTGCCAATGGCGTTTTTGTCGCCTGAAATCAGCGCTAGGTGCATTGCGGTCATACTGCTGATTGCATTGCAGTTCTTTATCCCTATTGCTTGCAGGCTTGGCGGTACACCCGAAATCAGCAGCTGAAACGGCAATATTCCTGAGTGTATAAAAGAGTTCAGCTCAGGCATAAGCGTTTCTCTAAAGCTTTCCAGCATTTCTTTTGCTGAAGGGTGCACTGTTTCACTTTTCGCTAAAGCATTCAGCATTTCGCTGATGCCAGGAAGACTTCTTCCCGCTTGCAGGCTCTCCGGTGAAGGAACTGCAGTTAACTTATCAAGCTGGGTTTCGGTAGCGCAGTGCAACGCCCACATCGACCTGACCAACGCCTCAAATTGGAGCCTAATCAAGCTAAAGGCTGAGGGATGCATGCCGTTGGAAATCAGCGTCAGTACGCTCAACCCGTGGCCCAGGGCTAAGAGAGATAACGCAATCGCAGGCATGTCGTCGCACTCCAACAGATCGGCACTTACAAGCGTCTGTTGAAAAAAGGAGTGAAGGCTCGTTGATTCATCGATCAGTGACCGGATATCCGCTTCGTCCATCGCCTTCATCCTTGATCGGTAGTCGAGGTGTAGTCACTTTGTAGTCACTGGCGCAAACAAAAAAGGGCTTACCTTTCGGTAAACCCTTGTTTTGTTTGGTGGCTACGCAGGGACTTGAACCCCGGACCCCAGCATTATGAATGCTATGCTCTAACCAGCT
>Ga0265798_10008330_pt1 | contig 13240 bp, 11 predicted proteins | sample P3T30metagenome_FD_192430 | JGI IMG/M metagenome (GOLD analysis project Ga0265798, IMG submission 192430) | Plant litter microbial communities from East Loma Ridge, Irvine, California - P3 T30 | ecosystem: Environmental > Terrestrial > Plant litter > Unclassified | place: USA: California...
CGGTGTGTTCGGCAAACATCGCCGCCAGTTCCAGGCCCCGGGTAGCAAGCCCCATGATCGGTGAAACAGCCATACATTTCCTCCTTTCCTGCCAGGCGCAGCGTCGGCCGCGCCATCAGGACAGATGCCGGATCGCTTCTGGCAAGAAGCGATCCGGCGCCGGCCCGGCCTCGGGCCGGGAAAACTGCGGTGACGCTCAAGCGTTCAGCAGATCCTGGTCACGCGATTTCCTGGCGTCGCCCACGCTCAATTGGCTGTCGTGCTTGCCATTGGTGAGCGACTCGACCTTGTCGAACAGCGCGCCGTTGTTGGCCACATAGGTCTCGGCCGCCTCTTTCACGTTGCCCGATACCGGACGCCCGTTCAGGGTGCCCTTGTCGGCCATTTCCTTGAGCTGGTCGAACGAAATCGTGCTGTCAGGCTTCATCCCGTAGCCCATCATCTTCCACGGGTTGCTCTGCAGGCCGGCGATGGTGTCGACCGCCTTGCTCTCACTCATGTCAATGAGGTCCTTCTTGCGGCCCTGTGCCGGGTCGCCAGCACCGAGCTTGCTGTCATGCTTGCCATCGGTGGCGGCCTCCATCTTGTCGAACAGGGCGCCGTTATTGGCCACATAGGTCTGGGCCGCGGCCTTGACTTCCGGCGTGATCTCCTTGCCGCCGAGCTTGGTGATCTCGCCCGAAGCGATGGCCTTCATCTGGTCGTACGACACCAGGCGGGGGCCGCCCCCGTTCTGGAATTTCTCCATCACCTCGACGGCCTTGGTCTCGGCGGCGGACTTCTGCTCGCCCACAGGCTGGCGGGTCGGGTTCTGCACCGGCACATCCTGGCGGTCGTGGACCGGTTTATTGCCCGGGCCGCCGCGCATATCGATCTCGATATGGATCGAATCGCCTGGCCGCACGTTGACGCTGTTGCTGTTATTGCCGTTGCCGGCCGGCGCCACGTCGGACAGGGTAATGCCCTTCTTGCGTGCCTGTTCCGGGTCGCCCGCGCCCAGGCGGCTGTCATGCTTGCCGTCGGTGGCGGCCTCGATCTTGTCGAACAGGGCGCCGTTATTGGCCACATAGGCCTGGGCCGCCGCCTTGACTTCGGGCGTGATCTCCTTGCCACCGAGCTTGGTGATGTCGCCCGATGCGATGCCAAGCATCTGATCGTAGCTGACATGCTTCGGCCCACCCTCTTTCTGGAACGCTTCCATCGTCGCCACGGCGCCCTTCTCGGACAGCGGCGGCACATTGACCAGGCCATTCTTGACCGCCTTGTCGGCGTCGCCCGCACTCAGCTGGCTGTCGTGCTTGCCGTCGGTGGCCGATTCGATCTTGTCGAACAGCGCGCCATGGTCGGCGACATAGACCTTGGCGGCATCGCGCACCTCCTCGGGAATCGGCTTGCCATTGAGCTCCTTGAGCTGGCCCGAAGCGATCTGTTTCATCTGGTCGTAGGAAATCAACTTGATGTCGTTGTCCTTCTGGAACTTGCCCATCGTCTTGACTGCCTCGTAGTCTTCCGGATCGTTGGGCGAGATATGGTTGTTGGCGCAGGCGCGCATGAAGCTGTCGGGGCTGGTGCCGGTGATCGTCGGCTGGCGCGACAATTCCGAGCGGTCGACCTTGTCGGCGTCGCCGGGGCTGAGCTTGCCGTCGTGCTTGCCGTTGGTGGCCGATTCGACCTTGTCGAACAGCGCCCCGTTGTTGGCCAGGTAGGTCTCGAAGGCCTGCTTGACGTTGTCCGGCACCTTGACGCCGTTGACGCTGTCGGTCTTGCCCGAGACCACATCGCGCATCTGGTCGGACGAGATCAGGCCCAGCTTGCCCTTGTTATCGTTCTGGAACTTCTGCACGGTATCGACGGCGCTCGCCTCCGACGGGAGGATTTCGCCGCCACCACTGGCCAGTACCTTGCGCAGCAGATCCTTGATCCCCTCGGGGATATTCATGTTGTTGAGCACGGCATCGACACTGCCGTTGCCGCCCTGCTGCCTGGGTTTGCCGCCGATGTCCTCGCGGTCATCAGCGCCCGGCTGGCGCGGTTGGTAATTGCCGTAGTTGCCGCCACCGCCATTGCCGGCGCTGCCGGTGTCGTAGGTTACGGTGGTCGAAATGGTCACGGAAGTCATAAGGTTCCTCGAGGTCGGCCGGCGTGTTCGCGAACGACGCCCTGCACGGTGGTTGAAATGGGGTGGCAAGCAGCGGCGGCGCCGCGTTGCCGGGACACGAAGACGACGGCTACAGCGCAGCCTGGGCGTTTTCTTCCGCCTTCTTCATCAGTTTGGTAAAGATGCCGACGTTGTCCACGTTGGCCTTGGCGTCGTCAGCGGCCTTGATAGACGCCAGCGCATCCTTGACACCACTTTGCAGTCCCGCCTTGAGCGAATTACCGATTGTCGACATCACAGCTCCCTTGGTTTGAATTGCCTCGCTAAGCCTCTCCCCCCGAAGATGGCATGACGTTGCCGCAGCCCCGCGGCGCTTATTGCTGATCGTTGACGTTCTTGGCCATGGTGGCAAAGATCTTCAGCTTGGCCAGCGATGTCGCCTGCTGCGAGACCCACATCTGGAACTCGGTGGCATGCTGCATCCCGGCCTGGGCCGCCATGGCGGTTGAATTGAGCACGCCGTCGCGTTCATACGGATTGGCGGCCGTGCGCATGGAACTACTCATCTGATCCTGAAACGTATTCATCTGGTTCTCCAGAAAAAACAGGGACGGCCGAAGCCGTCCCCGCTGACTCAACGACGATCAGCCACCGGTGATGGTGCCAGCCTGATCGCGGCCAGCCTTTTGCAAGTTGGTCTGGACCTTGGCGTTGTCCGTCGCCGTTTTTGCAGCGTCCGCGGCATAGGTGTTGGCCAGGTTGTCTGCAGTGCCGGCTGCCAGGCCAGGGGTCAAAGATGCCATGAAGAATCTCCGTAGTGAGGGTGGATGAAGGAAAACCGTCTTGAATCATCAGGTGAACGGTCCTCCATCAGTAACCGGGGGCGCAGCCGCAGTTCCAGCGCCGTGCGAAAAAAGCGCCAGGCCGCGCGGCGGCGCCGCATTGCCTCGAAAATGCGGCCGCCTGCGGAACCGCCGCCCTGTGCGCTGCTACCCATCGGCATAGAGTCGGCCGCGCCGCGCGCCGTGCCGGTATCGGGCGCCATCCGCCTCTATCGACCTTTCATCCCTGCACACCTATAAGGAACCACCATGGCTGCAATTTCGAATACCCCAGGCGCCGGCAGTGCCGGCAGTATCCCTTCCGCCGGAGAGATGAACGCCTACTCCGACAAGGTCAACAATATGGATACCAAGTCGCTGGTCGGCGAACTTGGCAAGAACCTGGAACCGTGGCAGCGCGACGCCGCCGAGAAAGCCCTGATCGACAAGGGCAAGGAAAGCGAATCGTCGCAGGGCGCGGGCGGTGCGCAAGGCGCCGGCGGCGGCGGCGGCAGTGAAGAAGACGAGATCAAGAAGCTGCTCAAGAAGCTGCTCGAAGGCTCGATCTCGCCGGAAGAGATGCAGAAGCTGGCCTCGATGACCGGCGCCAAGGTCGAAGACCTGCAGGGTCTCAAGGGCAAGGGCGCCGACGCCGGCGGCGGCGGTGGCGGCGAGGGCGGCGACATCCAGGGCGGCTGATCCGGCGCCAGGGTGGCGCGATGCGCGCACCGGCGCGCCACCCGCCTGGCTTTACCGGGGCCGTCCGGCGGCCCCTTTCATGCACTTTTCGTCCACTCCCACACGGCTCGCGCCGCTCTTTCGCCATGAACCATATCGTCGGCCATTTCCTGGCCCGCAAAGACTACCGGGCCATTCATGTATCGCGCCACCTGCTGCCCTTCGAGGACCATCGCCACCTCAAGCCCGAACATGCGCGGGTGCTGGTCAGGGCCAGGGGCATGCACGTGTGGGACGACGCCGGCAACCGCCTGCTCGACGCCATGTCGGGGCTGTGGTGCACGGCGGTCGGCTACGGCCGCCCCGAGCTGGCGCGCGCGGCCGCGCAGCAGATCGACACCCAGAGTTTTTGCAGCCAGTATTTTCTCAATACCCACCCACCGGTGGCCGAACTGACATCCAAGCTGTTCGAGCTGCTGGCGCCTGAATTCGAGCGGGTGCTGTACACCAATTCGGGCTCGGAAGCGAATGACCTGATGATGCGCGTGGTGCGCCGCTTCTGGGCCCTGGCCGGCAAACCCGGCAAACGCATCATCATTGGCCGCCGCAACGGCTACCATGGCTCGACCCAGGGCAGCGCCGCCATCAGCGGCATCGACATGCTGCATGCCTTCGGCGGGCTCGACCTGGACGAAGTGCGCCATATCGGCGAGCCCTACTGGTATGGCTACCGCGGCGATCTGACCGAATACGAATTCGGCCTGGTCGCCGCGCGCGAACTCGAGACGGCCATCCTGGAAGCCGGCGCCGACCAGGTGGCGGCCTTTGTGGCCGAGCCGTTCCAGGGCGCCGGCGGCATGATCTACCCACCCTACAGCTACTGGCCCGAAATCCAGCGCATCTGCCGCCAGTACGATGTGCTGCTGTGCGTGGATGAAGTGGTGGGCGGCTTCGGGCGCACCGGCAAATGGTTCGCCAGCGAGCATTTCGGCATCGAGCCCGATACCATGACGCTGGCCAAGGGACTCACGTCCGGCTATATCCCGATGGGGGCGCTGGCGCTGTCGCGCCGCATCGCCGACACCCTGGCCGACTGCGGCGGCACCTTTGCCCACGGCTTCACGTACCAGGGCCACCCGGTGGCGGCGGCAGTGGCGCTGGCCAACCTGCGCCTGCTCGACGAGGGCGGCCTGGTGCAGCAGGTCGACTGCGATACCGGCCTGTATTTCCAGCACTGCCTGCGCGAGCGTTTCGACGGCCACCCGATCGTGGGCGAAGTGCAAGGCAGCGGCATGGTCGCGGCGCTGCAGCTCTCGCCCAAGCCATCGGCGCGGGCGCGTTTCGACAAGGAAGACGTGGTCGGTTACCACTGCGCGCGCCAGGCGCAGGAGCGCGGCCTGATCGTGCGTTCGTCGGCGGCGCGCATCATCCTGGCGCCGGCGCTGATCGCCACCCACGCCCAGATCGACGAGATCATCGACAAGCTGGGCGACGCGGTCGATGCCACCGGGCGCAACGCGGGGCTGATGTAGGCCCGCACGACGCGGATGCGCAGCCGTGCCCCATGGCGGGGCAACTCACCCATCATGGTGGCCCTGCCATGCTGACGAACAAGCCATGCAACAGCGCACCGCCATTCCAACGGGGCCGCCGCCGCACAGCGCCCGCGCCGCCCATTCACCAGGAAATTCTCCCCATGTACAACAACCATGTCTACCAACGAGGCCGCGTCGACTTCACACCTGCCGATGACTATCCCTACCCCACCGGCGACCCCCGTTCGGTACCGTCAGCGCGCGGCCCGTACCGGGTTCCAGTGCATGCCGGCGCGGCGCCACGCCAGCCATCGATTCCCGAATACCGCGATCAGGCGCCACGCCCCGTTTACCGTCACCGTCCGTCGCCAGTAGACTGGCCAGTCGCACGAACACAGACCCATGCGAGCGCACGCGCCCCAAATCCGTTCGCGTCACTGCCGCCGGCGCCGTTATGGTCGACTCCCGCGGTGAACTACAGGCCCTTCCACGTCCATCCAAGCAACGTCGATCCAGGGCGATTCGAATTCAGCCATGACGAACTCGGGCAGTTGCGATCGGCGGGTTTTCGGCGCGAAGACCAACGACGGCTGGCCGCGATGCCGAACGAACATTTTCGGTTCGTGATGCAATACGTCGCCTGGCTCGGCAGCACAGGATTCAGCCCGGCACAGATCATGGACACAGCCAGGCTGGCGCCAAACCAGCGTCGCTTTGTCGCAAGCCAGTGCGCAATGCTGATCGGCACGGGCCTGAGTCCAGGTCATATCATCGACCTGGCCCAGATGGCGCAGGGCGAGCGGCGCTTTGTGCAGGATTACAGTGCCACGCTGAAAGCGATCGGTTTCACGCCAATGCAGATACTGGTGCTGGCGAACTGCCCGGACCATGAGCGCCGCTATATCACCGACCACGGCCCCAACCTGCACGCCCAGGGCTACCTGCCGCTTCAGATCAGGCAGCAGGCACGCGATGTGTCGCTGCGGCCCGCATCATTGCAATGGACAGCGTACGGTAGCGGCGCGGCAGCGGCGCTACCGCAGCCCGGGGCCGGCTATGGCGGGCAGCACTATCCCCAGCAGTACGACAGTCGATACTACGCCAGTCAGCAGCCCACCAATCAGCAGTACCCCGGGCAGCAGTACTCCGGTCAGCAGGCCCAGCATCAGCCGTATCCCAACCAGCCGTATCCCAACCAGCAGTATCCCAACCAGCCGTATCCCAACCAGCAGTATCCCAACCAGCCGGTCCATCATCCTGATTACTTTGGCCAGCAGCCCTACAACGGCGTGCATGCGAACCAGCAGCATCCCAGCCCGCGGTACTACACCGAGCCGGCCGAACTGGCGCCGGTACACGCGCAGCCCGATCCGCACGCCCGGCAGCATGCGGCGCTGGCGTTGCGTCCACCGCGCCGGGCCAGCACCTCGGAGGCGCCGCGTCGCCAGGCAGCCGCCGCGGCCGTCGAGGCCAGTCCTCCCGCCGCCCACCAGCATGGCCGACGCGACCCCGCACCGCGCCAGGCCACTGCGCCGGAAACTCCCGGCCTCAGCTACGCCGAACGGCTGGCTTTTGACGAGCTCGACTTGCCGCCAGGCGCGCTTGATCGTCTTGCGCGCGGCAGCGACACCTTCAAGACTTATGTGCTGGCGCATGGCGCCACCTTGCTTGCCAGTGGCATGACCTTCGATGAGATCTGTGCCATGGCCAGCGACAGCGAGCTGCCTGCCGGCACCCATGGGGCCGGGCAGGCCGATGCGGCGCCCCATGTCGATTACCCGCGTAACAATGCGCCACTGACCGAAGACCAACGCAGCACGCTGACGCACGCGCACCTGCGCTGGTCGCGGGATCGCTGGACGCGCGAGGTCGGTGAAGCGTTCTACCGCGACACCGTCCCCGAAGCACTGGTACGGGCCGTGAGCGCGCCGCAGCCGGACGCGCATGGCGCCGACGCGGGTGCGGCCTTGTCCGATCTGCACCTGCTGCTGGCCGGCGTGGCCTACGTTGCCGACAATCGCGGCGCGGACGCGCCGGGCCACCGTGCGCGCGTAACCAGGCTCACCGCCTACCTCACCGCCAAGAACGATCCCGAGCTGCTGCGCGAATGCGATGCGGCCGCCGCCGAAGGCGTTACCCGCTGCGTCGACAGGATCGCTTTCGGCCTGACCCGGGTCGAGCAGGTCGTGATGCGGCGCAAGGTCGATGATGGCGAAATGGCGCCGCGCGAGATGCTCGACAGTATCGAAAAAGTCTTCGTCCAGCATCTGGTGCACGATCTCGGAACCCATCTGGCCAACGCCCGCAAGGTGCGCAACAGTCGCCCCGCCACCGACGCGAACTACACCCGAGAAAGCTTCGCGGCGCACGTGGAGCAAGCCCAGCAGCAGAGTTACCAGGTCAATCCGGCCACCGGAGCGGCGGACAGCGCAGCTGGCGAGAGTCTCGAGATGTATGCCGCGCTGGCGCCGGTGCTGGCTGCGCGCGGTGTCAATATGGTCGAGTCGGCGCGTACCAGCACCTACGGCGGCATGTACCAGATCGAGCCGCTCGAACTCGACTACGCGCTCGGCATCATCGATGGCCATGTGCGCGATCGAAGCGACAAGTTCCTTGACGATTTCAAGGGCAACCCGGCAGTGGAAAAGGTCTTGAGACAATGCTTCCCACAGGAGTACGACGCCATGCGCGAGCAACGCGAAGAGCTCCAGGATGAGGCTGACGACGCCTTGTTCGATGCCAATGCCACGACGGAGACGCAGGAAGCCGTGCGCGATGTAATGACTGCGCTGGCCAATATGGACCAGGACTGGTTCCGCGAGAAGCTGCTCGTGGTGCTGGCGCAGCCCCACCGGCTCGACAGCCTGCTGGCGCATGACCAGGCGCAGAGTGCAAGTTAGCCGATGGAACCAGAGGGCGCGGCGCGACATTCATGAGCATGGCCAATGCGCTCTGCTTCACGCTGCTGTCGAACGGCGGTCCGGCTCGGGATTCCCCCGTTCCGATGCCGGGCAACCGACCGCGCTTCCCGCCGAACAGCCCCGTTCACCTGGCGCTCCGTTCGGCGGCCAGGTGACGCCGAGCGCAGGGCCAGGTCAGGCGCCTGACCCTAATAGCGCATCAGGCCGCGGCGAGAAATCGTCGCGGCCTGTTCCCCGACATGCCACACCATTCTTTCAAGGCAGCGCCATGTTTCGAGCTTTTGTCCACGGCTCTTCCCATGCCCCGGCACCGGGCGCCACGGGCGCCGGGCTGCCCCATCGCCCGCCGCCAAGGCCGGGTGCGCTCGCCTTGCGCCGCCTGTTCGACGATGTCCGGCCGGCGGCGCGCCACGGCCTTGACGATGCGCTGGCGCGCTACGTCACCTGCGGGCCGACGCCGAACTACGAGACGCTGCGCGAGATGCGGTGCGCTATCGAGGACATCAAGGCCGATCTCGAGTTTGAAGGAGCGCTCCTGTGTGGACAGGTTTTCGGCGCAGCCGACAAGGCGCTGATGGTCGGCAACGACACGCTCGCGGCGCCGCAGCTGCTGCTGTCCAATCTCGAGAAAACCCTGGGCGCCTACCTCGCTTGCGACGACACCTTGCGCATGGACCGGACGCCGCAACTGTACGTGGCGCTGACGCGCTACCTTGATGTGCTCAGCGACCGCCACATGGCGGCGCCGCGAGAAGACCATCGGGACCTCGGCGCACGCCACGAGGCTGTGCGCGCGCTGCTGTTCGAACCCCAGCGCCAGCGCATCGTGCGCGAATGCGCGCGCCGCGCGGCGCAGCCGGGCGGCCCCGGCGTCGACGTGCTGGCCCACCTTGGCATCGGCGCCGACTATCGCGCAACTGACGCGGACCGGGCCGAGTTTCGCGCCCTGTTCGAAAGCGGCCGTATCTTACGATCGAGCATGGTGTACACCCCGCCGGCCAAGTGCCGCGATCTCTATGCGCAGTACGAATGCGAAGTCGGTGCGGTGATGGCGCAGGATGCTCGCAAGGGCAGCAATCTGCACGACCTGATCGCGGTACGCACCTATACCGTCAGCTCGAATGAACTGAACCAGGCCTTGCGCGAGGGCGACCTGGCGCGTATCGACGCCTTCGCGCCGTATATCAAGACCTTTGTCTCGGGCCATGCGCAGCTGCGGCTGGCGTCCAGGCGGATCGGTGCCGACAAGCAGGGCTTCATCACCCTCAAACGCGCCCTCCAGATGAGCGAAAAGGAGATCCTGCGCGCCGGTTATGTGGTGGGCGCCACGTTTCGCCAGCCCACGCCAATGAGCTGCACCGAGAATTCGCGCGCCAGCTACTGGAGCCTGCGCAGCAAATACAATGTGCACCTGTACGTACGCTGCAAGAACGCGCGCCGGGTCGGCGAGATTTCGCGCCACGCGCACAGCGAGGCCGAATCGATCCTGGCCCTGCAGACCTGGTTCAAGGTCACCGACGCCGCCTGGCAGCCGGGCGGCACGGCGGCCCACCCCTGGCTCGACCTGGTGATCGAAGAATGCGATGCGCCGCCACCTGCACGCCACGGCAAGGCTTCAGACCCATGACCACTGCCCACCCGCTCTACCTCGATTTGTTGAAACACTGCCTCACAGGCCGGATTCACGACGTGCGCCAGGGGCCGCCGCCGGTGTCGCAGGCGCAGGCCAGCACGCTGCTGCGCGAAGCCAATGCGCTGTTCAAGCCCTGGCTCGCGCCATTGGGGATGACGGTGGAGTCGTATCTGGGCGCCAGTACAGCGGCCGCCGTCGCCTCGTTCCCCGAGCACCTGGGCCAGTCGCTCAGCGGCATGCACCGCGACCGTACGCCCGACACCATGACCGATGCCGCCTCGATCGACAACCTGCAGTATTGCGTCGAGCAGGCTATTACGCAGGGCGTGCCGGGCGACCTGATCGAGACCGGTATCTGGAAAGGCGGCCTGCCGGTGCTGATGCGGGCGATCCTCAAGCACCACGGCGTCCAGGACCGCGTCGTCTGGGCGGCCGATTCGTTCGAAGGCTTGCCCCGGCCCGACCCGGCCCAGAGCCTGAAGGATGCGATCTGGTTTCATCTGTTCGGGCCACTCGATGCTTTGGCGATTCCGTACGACTACGTGCAGCGCGTGTTTCAAAAGTACGGCCTGCTCGACGAGCAGGTCAGGTTCCTGAAAGGCTGGTTTTGCGACACCCTGCCCACGGCGCCGATCGAGCGCCTGGCCGTGATGCGCCTCGATGGCGACTGGTATGAATCGACCCGGCTGGCGCTCGAGGTGCTGTATCCCAAGCTCTCTCCAGGCGGCTTTGTCATCATCGACGATTATGGTTTGCCGTTCGGTTGCCGGCGCGCTGTGGACGAATATCGCCAGGCCTGCGGCATCGACGAAGCGATCCAGTGGGTGAATCACCAGGTGGTGTATTGGCAAAAGGGCCCCGTGCGCGCCGCCTGAACCGGCGTGACTGCCCTGGCGCGATAGCCTGTCAGTCGGGCTTGTCCTGGCTACTGTGCCGATGGCCCGGCTTGGCGCGCCCTACGCGCTGGGCGCGATAGATGCCCGCGTGGCTTGAAAACAGGTAGCTGGCCCCGCATGCCAGCACCGCATACACGCCGATCTCGACGCCAAACAGCTCGATCGCCATCAGCGTCGACGCCAGCGGCGTATTGGCTGCGCCGGCGAACACCGCCACCAGACCGATTCCGGCCAGCAGCGCGAACGGCATGTGCAGCACGGGCGCGAGCGCGTTGCCCAGCGTGGCGCCGATGTAGAACAGCGGCGTCACTTCGCCGCCCTTGAAGCCGGTGCCCAGCGAGGCCACCGTGAACGCGAATTTGGCGCAGGCGTCATACCAGCTTACTGGCTGGCGCAACGATTCGAGAATGACGGGGATGCCCAGGCCGATGTAGCGCTCAGTGCCGATCAGCCACACGGCGAGCGCGATCACGACGCCGCCGATAAAAGGGCGCAGCGGCGCGTACGCGATGCGGCGCCCCATCGCGCTAGCCAAGGCATGGGTCGAGGCGGCGAAGGCGCGGCCCACCAGGCCAAAGATGGCGCCGGCGACCACCATTGCGCCCATGCCCCAGGCCGACAGCGAGGGAATCACGCCGATCGCGTAGTGCGTGTGCTGCACGCCCCAAATCACCGCTACCGCATTGGCCACCACGGCGGCGATCAGGCATGGCACGATGGCTTCGTAACGCAGGCGGCCAATTACCAATACCTCGATCGCGAACACGGCGCCGGCGAGCGGCGTGCCGAACACCGAGGCGAAACCGGCGGCAATGCCGGCCATCAGGACGATGCGACGCTCCTCGCGCGACAGCTTCAAGCGCTGCGTGATCTGGTCGGCCAGCGCGCCGCCCATCTGCACCGCCGTGCCTTCACGCCCGACCGAGGCGCCGAACAGGTGCGCGAGCACGGTGCCGCCCAGCACCAGCGGCGCCATGCGCAACGGGATGATCTGCTTCGGATCATTGATCTCGTCGATCAACAGATTGTTGCCCGCTTCGGCGCGCCCGGCAAAGTGCAAATAAAGCCAGCCGATCGCGAAGCCGGCCAGCGGCAAGAACCAGATCAGCCAGGGGTGCGCGCCGCGGGCGGCGGTGGCCCGGTCGAGGGCGAACAGGAAGAAGGCGGATGCGGTGCCGGCCAGGATCGCCACCGCAACCGAGAGCGCCAGCCACCTGGCCATACCGGCCAGCAGATTGCGGCGCTGCGGGCGGCGCGCGTTCATGCCGATGCGGTGCTTGAAGGGTGCGGGGCGGCGCGGCGAACCTGGGTTTGCGCCTGCGCGGCAATGACGGTGTTTGGGTGCCTGGCCATGGTTCGTTGGTTGTCGTGCGCTAGCTTTGTACGTCGCCTCGCATCAAAACGCGTGCAGCGCCACCACCGCCGCCACGCCCAGCGCGATGAGCAGCACCTGCGGCACCGATTCGCGCAGCGTGGCGCGGCGCTGCATCTGCGGCATCAGGTCGCTGACGGCGATATAGATGAAGCCCGACGACGCGAACACCAGCACATAGGGAATCAGGCCGCTGGCGCGGTCGAGCGTGTAATAGCCGAGCAAGCCCCCCGCCACCGCCATCAGGCTGCACAGCAGGTTGAACACATACGCGCGCAGGCGCGAAAAGCCGGCATTGAGCAGCACGATGAAGTCGCCGATCTCCTGCGGGATTTCGTGCGCGACGATCGCCAGCGCGGTGACGATGCCCAGCTCCGGATTGGCCAGGAACGCCGCCGCGATCAGGATGCCGTCGGTAAAATTGTGCATGCCGTCGCCGAGCAGGATCATCCAGCCCGACTTGCCCGCTTCGCGCGCATCGTGGCCGTGCGCGTGATGGTGGCCGTCGCCCTCGTGATGGTGCGAGTGGCGCAGCAAGGCCACCTTCTCGAGCACGAAGAATGTCAGCAGGCCACCGAGCAGGGTGGCGAACAGGCTGTGCGTGTCGGCGCCCGAGTCGAATGCCTCCGGCAGCGCGTGCAGCAGCGACGTCGCCAGCATGATGCCGACCGACAGGCTGACCATCTTTTCGACCGCTTTTGACAACAGCGTGAACGAGAAAAAGGCCGCCCCGGAGATGCTGACGACGCCGGCGACGACGGTCGCCAGCAAAATGGAGCCCAGTGTCGGGTCGAAAAACGGGTCGATTTGAAAGCCTCTTGTTCTTTACTTGCGACGAGCCGCAAAACCGGACATTGTACCGTCCCTGTCGCGCGGCCGTGCAGGCAGTACCGCCCGTCAGGCAACGCCGTTCTTGCGCAGCCACGCCAGCGCGCGGTTCCAGCCATCCTTGGCATCGAGCTCGCTGTAGCTCGGGCGGTAGTCGGCATGGAAGGCGTGGCCCGCGTCCGGGTAGACGTGGATCGTCGATTTGCTATTGCCTTTATCGAGCGCGGCGCGCATGCGCTCGACCGATTCCAATGGGATACCGGTGTCCTTGCCGCCGTACAGCCCCAGCACCGGCACTTTCAGGTTTTGCGCCACGTCGATCGGGTGCTTGGGCGAATTGGCGGTGACGTCGCCCACCAGGCGGCCATACCAGGCCACGCCGGCCTTGACGTTCAGGTTGTGCGCCGCGTACAGCCAGGTGATGCGCCCGCCCCAGCAAAAACCGGTGATGCCCAGTT
>Ga0265798_10008331_pt1 | contig 13239 bp, 13 predicted proteins | sample P3T30metagenome_FD_192430 | JGI IMG/M metagenome (GOLD analysis project Ga0265798, IMG submission 192430) | Plant litter microbial communities from East Loma Ridge, Irvine, California - P3 T30 | ecosystem: Environmental > Terrestrial > Plant litter > Unclassified | place: USA: California...
AATCCTCCCAACAGCCGTAAGAGGAGCCCATCAAATCGCAAGGTTCTCGGCAATGCACAGCCCAACCTTGCCGGCACTTGCTCCACTTGCTCAGTCACGTTTGCCAACGCACAAGAGTTCTACGAGCACTTGGACGACTGTGTTTTGCGCGTCGTGCAACAAACAGATCCCAGCGAGGCTATCAACCAACGCCTCCTCACATCCGTCGCAGAGGACAAGGATGTCACCGAGACCCTTGACCGCAACGGTCTGTCCAAGAGCATCGAGTACAACGTCCCTAGCTATGACGAAGACGAGGACGACGAGTTTGAGGACGAAGAGGTTGACAACGACGACCATGGCGACGCAACCTACGGCAGTCGCCGCGCCCGCTCAGGCAAAGGCGGCATCAAGTCAACAAAGTCGCATTGACAATTAACACATCCCCGGGGTGTCGGCTCAACGCAGCACGTCGGGGGTGGTAACAATGCAAACCAGCAGCAACACTACTCTTCCTCACGTGTCACCAAACCCGGACCCCGGACTGGTCTCACCTTCTCCAAAGGCGGCGTAGCCATTGTCAGCTCTGGCCGCAAGAAGCGCAAGAACTACCCCGTATCTTGGGGCTGTGCTGCCGACAAGATGAAGATGAAGAAGCGTGTGCTTTGTGTATACGATGGACAGCGCAGACTATGGAAAGACGATTTGATGCTCGACCAAGAGTACGAGGTGCGCCTGAAGATGTCAGATGGCAAGTCCTATGTCACCGATCTGGACGTGCAAACAATAAATCGCGCCGAAGCCATGCACGACGCCACCATTGAAGAAAAGGGGCCTTTGATGGCCGAGAGAGTGGCTTGCGCTGTTACAGCCCAAGTGAATAATGTAAACTGGTTTGGGGGTGTGAATTGAGCATTTGCCTTTCTTTGCGAGCGTTCTGAGCGATATGGTTGGCATAGCATATGCATGGGCTGAAACAAAACGTCACATGGTCAGACCTCAATGACCCGTACACAGACACGCTGATGATGATGAACAACGACGACAACGAATTATCTGTTGTACTATCAAGTTTGTAGTTTTCCACACTTGTTTCTTTTGATCGATACCACTGGGTTTTGCTAGGGCCAAGGGGCACTTGGCAGGTTGATGAGCGGGAAGCAGGTCTTATGTCTGGACGTGCTGGCCGCGAAGATGTAATGATTTGAAAATTTTATCAGTTGTTCAAATCTTATGAATGAATTCATATGTGATATCGATGCCTGACAGCAGATTTTCACAACACGGGATTGTTGTAACATGCAATATAGGAAAGCAGTAAAAGGTGCTGTAACCCAAATGTTATTGATACCCATCTCGGCCTATTGCTTATTCATGCATGCAACGAGCGCACATGTTGTCCTTGAGAGCGAAGATTTGACTCGAAACCTAGCAAAGCAGCTTCGTTTTGGCGATGAGTTGTACAAAAGTAGCGTTAGGTCCCCCCCCCGTACCCATGCATATTCACAATTTGACCATGCGCCCACGCCCCGGACCTGCGTTGCAGATCTCCCCAATCTACGGGTCCATGGGCTCGGGGCTCCCCAAAAAAGTCCCGTAAGCTGAATCCTTCTTTCCCCGACGGCCTGTTCATCTAGGGCAATACCCGTGCTTTCGCCCAGCCACAGCTGACCGTGAGTAAGATATGGCTGCCGGATCAGGGAGGTTGGGCCGCGGAGAAGGGACCCGCTTATGTCGTGGTAGCTGCAAGGTAGCGTTGGAATGAGGTGACAAGTGGAGACTGGAGAGCTGCAATGAAAAGGTCCTTTGGGAGAGATGGGGAGAGAGAGCGAGAAAGAGAGGGAGACACACACACACACACACACACACACACACACACAGATACAGAGAGCGGGAGTAAAGCAGGCTGAGAAGAAAGGTGGGCAGAGGGTTTGCAGACTGGACATATCTCAGAAACTTCCTACATGGTCTTTTGTGAAACTCTAATATCGCTCAGTCGGTGTGGCTAGCGGGAAAAGATACTTTTCCACCAAGATGAAGACCTTGCTCAACATATCGGTATAGCCTAAAGGCATTGATTGGTGACGAGATTGGGATACATATATGCACGAGCTGTGTGGTGAAAACGAACAGGCTAATCTTGTTAGACAGAATTTGCACATACTATGCCATGCCATACAACTGGCCTGCTAGCGCCTCCGCGTGACAGCGCGTGTGGGCAAAGGGCAGGATGAAAGTCTGTGCTTAGTAATAGCTAGGTAGCGGCGTAGCGCGAGCGCCCCGCATCAGTGACCTAGGCAGCTAGCAGCTCCATCAACGCTTCGTACAACGCGACAAACACGACACACCACAACGCTGCAACACCAATCATGGCGTCTAATGTCGAACAGTCGCCATTCTTTCTGCAGCAGAAGGTCAAGGGCGAAATCATTGTCAAAGGTATGACATCAGCCAATGCAGCATTTCCCATGTATACGCTAACTTGTGTAGACCCGCCCAAGTTCGACCTGGAATCTTACATTGCGAACTACTCAGGTACGCCTTCAAGGGTTGACAGTACACATCCAGTACTTATTCGATTACCACTCTAGGCTACACACGGATCGACCGCCTTCACCATATCGGCGCTCACTCGACATACCTTGCCGTGGACGCCTACCGCCTCGCCATCGCAGAGGCGAAGAGGGGCAAGAATGTCGAGCTATACACGACCCTTGCCGAGGAACTCGGCAACATAGCACCAAAGGATCCTGCCGCCCTGCTAGATATGGCATGGGCTGAGAAAAAGTCCCGGGAAGTGAGCGAAGAGCATGACAGGTTGGAACATGAGTTGAAATCCTACAAGAACAACCTCATCAAGGAGAGCATACGTGTAAGTGGGAAGACATGTATATCAAGTTTGGGATTTCTATGCTGACAGTTTCCAGATGGGCAACGAGGATCTTGGCCATTTCTACTACGATACCGGCGACTTCACCAACGCACAGAGGGCCTATATGAAGATGCGCGAACATTGCACCTCGCCCAAACACCTCGCCGATATGACACTCCGACTCGTATACGTTACCATTGCGCAAAAGTCGTGGACAAATGTACTGGCAAACCTGGCCAAGTCGGATGCCACCCAACTCAAGGGTGAAGAGAAGGCGAAGCTGGAGCCTATTATAACTGCTTGCACTGGTCTGTGTCAGATGGCTACTGGCAGCTACCGTGATGCTGCCTCGTCCTTCATTGGTACCTCGGCGGCCTACCTTACCGCGGAACCGGCAGGAGGCATCAAGTGGCAAAAGGAGGTCATCTCAGGCAACGACATAGCTGTTTATGGCGGTCTATGTGCACTCGCATTCATGGACCGCAGTGAACTACAAAACAGGGTTCTTGCCAACAGCGAGTTTCGCAACTTCCTTGAGCTCGAACCACACATTCGACGCGCCATCAACCTCTTCTGCAACTCCAAATACAGTGCTTGCCTCGAAGTGCTCGAAGGCTACCGCAACGACTATCTCCTTGATGTCTATCTTTCCAAGATACTGAACATCATCTATAACCGCATCCGGAGGAAGAGTATCGTCCAGTACTTCATACCCTTTAGTTGTGTTACGCTTGAAGAGATGGCTTCCAAGTTCCCGGCAGCAGAAGGCAGGACCATTGAGGAGGACCTAGAAGAAATGATCAACCAGCGTTCTCTTGACGCGCGGATAGATCTCGTCGACCGTCTGCTCATCTCGCCACCTACAGACCCGCGCTACGACGTACACACGGATGCTCTCAAGATGGCTGAGATGTACGATCACACTTTACGCCTTCGATTGATGCGCCTCAACATGTCGGCAGCGGGTATGGAGATTCAACCAAACAAGTCAAGCGACAAGGGGTCTAGTATGAGCAGTGGCATTAGCGACAGCTTCCGTAGCATGGGTTCAAAAATGGGATTTTAGGAAAGGCCCAAGAAGTATGTGGAGGAAGAGCAGTTGAACGATGACTCTGAGGAGGGGAAGAGAGATAGCTTTGATGATGACGATGACAGGTATCTACTGTAAGAGTAGTGATTAGCATTGCAAGGCGTTTTGGAGCGCGGGATGGCGCATGGAACATGGTGGAATACGAAGCAGCATTATGGCGTTGGATGGGTATCGAGCAAGGCAGCCAATAGACGACATGATCTTGGCTTTCATGAATATGAGATGGCATGCGACAAGCATAGTTTGAGAGGGCGAGAAAGAGGAAGAAAATCATCAAAGCAGTAGTACTACGGCTATTCTTCAAATGCTCATGTTACCGCATATATTCAGTCAAAAATGATAATGTATCCCTGGGTATCTAGTATATGATTTACCTTGCTGTAGAAAACAAACGAAACAAGAAACGCCAGCGCCATAAGCTTCGCAGAGAAAAGCAAAATGGATGTAGATAGATAGATAGCTAGGGATATGATACAAGAACGGCAGTTGCAGACACCGGCCACTAGTTGCGTAGCCACATGGCACGTTGCATGCAAGGTGTCATCTAAACACACTTGACCCACGTGCCGTAGCCCATTGATCCTGCTGTTGTTGATGCTGATGCTGATGCTGTTGTTGCTGTTGTTGTTGTTGTTGTTGCTGCTGCTGTTGCTGCTGCTGTTGCTGTTGCTGTTGCTGCGACTGTGGTTGCTGTTGCTGTTGCTGTTGCTGTTGCGGTTGCGGTTGCGGTTGCGGTTGCTGTTGCTGTGCAGTCTGATACCCGTAGTATGTCACAGTTGGCCAAGCAAACTCGCCCCGGGCATACGGGTCTGAGGCATCCATTGACGGAGCCGTGGGCGACATGCCAGTGTTTGTCTGATGTATCTGAGAAGCAGATTGAGCCTGCTGTGTCTGGGGGAGTGGTGTGTTGCTCTGTGTGGATATGGGGCTTTGCGTCATGAGCGTGTTTTGGCCTGTCATGGTATTGACGGAATGATTGTTTTGTGGCATGGGCCGGTTCATTGTGCGGTATGGAGAGTGGTTGGCGTGATTTGCTGTGAAGTAATTTTGTTGCTTTTGCAACTGTGTGCTTTGCATTTGCTGAGCTGCGGCGGCTTGGAGCTGCTGCTGCGCATTCATGGATTGTTGTGGGGATTCAATTTGCTGCTGCTGCTGTTGTTGTTGATGTTGATGTTGATGTTGATGTTGATGTTGATGTTGATGTTGATGTTGGTGATGCTGTTGGTGCTGTTGTTGCGGCAGCTGTGATGTGTTGTTCTGTAGACGCTGCTTGGGTGATTGGCTACCAATCTTGTATGCTAGCTGCTGCTTTGGGCTACTGAGGCTGCGCGATGGGCCTTGGTTAAGTTGCTGGAGTTGTTGGCGGTGGTTTGGTAAAGAAACTTGGCGCTGTTGCTGGTCTTGTTGCTGCTGCTGAGGGACATGAGTCTGCGCCTGCGAGATCTGAGGATGATGTCGAGCTTGTTGTTGAACCTGAGCCTGCTGCAAGGACTGCACGTTAATATGCGTGCGCTGTTGCTGTCGTTGCATATGTGCTTGCTGCTGCGTTTGTACAGGGGTAGTCGAAACCCGCTTCTCGGTTTCAAACTCTCGTATCTTTGCTTTTGCTTCTTCCAACTCTCTCCTCAGTTTCTCAAGCTCAGAGACTTCATGACTGGCAGCTTGATCAGCCTGGCGTATCGGATCGGAGAAATCGGTACGTTTGTGGTGATCATCGCCGTTGGAAGGCTCAGGATAGACGCATGATCGGTTCTTGTCGAGACATTTCTGGCATATGGGCCTTGTGCCATCACACTGAGGGTTAGGTCAGCACTGTTTTGGTAATGGGTGATCAGTGCGCCGCTATGAAGCGAGTCCTAAGGCTAGTACACAAAGTCCCCAGCCTAAACCTTGTACCATGGGACTGCCTGGTTGATGATGTATTCCATCTGAAAGCCGCTGTAAACGTACCTTTATCTTCTTCGTCTTGCAGGCGTCACAGCTGGTTCTTGGCCGCCTTCGCTGCTGATTCGGAAATAGTTCGGTTTCAACATGCAGTGTAGGCCGTGGTGCTGAGGCGGGTCTTTGAGGAGGGGGCGGAGGCAGAGACAGAGGCAGATGTGGAGGTGGAGGTGGAGGGTCTAGCGGAGCCGACGCTACTTGGGCGGGTGAGTCTACTTGGATCAGCTCCAACAGAGACCGGAGGCTCTGCGCTCTCAGGTCGCTCTCAAGTGAGGTATTAGACTGCCTAGGCGTTTCCAGCACCGGGAGCGGAGGAGGCTGCGACTTCTTCCTCTTTGGCTTGGGCGTGTCTGGATCCTCACTGCTCAGCTGACGCGATCGACTTGCAAGCCTGAGCAGAGCGTCCGGGTCATTCTCCTCGAGATACTTTCGGCGTTTCGAGTCCTTGCGCGGTGGGGGAGCGCGCTCTTCGTACGTCTTGTGGATGGGTACGTGTTTGTAGATGACATCGAGCGTCTGCTTGGCTGCTGAGAACTTGATGGACAGAACGCCCTTGCAATCGTACACGGGCTTGGTGGCGCGCTTTCCCAGCTTTGCACCCTTGCCGTTGGCAGCGCGGTCCTTGTTGAGCAGCGAATCGTTGCAGTAGTAGGAGAAGCGGAAGCTGTCGTCCTCCCTGCTGTTCCAGCAGTTGTGGAAGCTGTAGCGGTAGCCGTCGATGCGCTGGATCATGTCTACGCAGCACTTTGCAATGGCCCTCTGCTTGCGCATCTTCTCCTTGGGGTCGGACGTGGGCTGTAGCGCGTCGTAGACGGTCGAGCTGACCTTGTCGTCGTTCCTGGTGCCTGCGCCATTGTTTGGCTCGATCGACTCGGCGAAGGCTGGCGCGAGGGCGCTGGCGGGGTCTGCCAGATGCTGATACTGGCCGGCTCCACCGTAGTGGGCAGGCTGGTACCCAGGCGGTGCATGCGCGTGTTGATGCGGGGGGGGCTCCGACGCCTGTTGCTGCTGCGCCTGTGCCTGTGCCTGTGCCTGCGATTGCGACGTGGTGGAGCTGGGTGCCGGCACCATAAAGGTCGTGCCTATCCAGAAGGAAAACTGTGCCTCTGTGTGCTCGGGCTCCTCTGGAGGGCTGCTAAGGTAATCTCGCAACGACGATTGGAACTGCGACGTCGAAGTCACCGAGTGTGGCACCACTCTGGCCAAAGCGTCGCGAGCATGTCGTCCCCGAGCCAGAGGTGCGGGTGCCGACGCTGCAGCCCATAATCCCGACTCGTCATGATGAGGGAGACCAGTGACTTGAACATGGGGAGAGGCCATGGGATTGTGGGGACTACTGGGAGGCATGTTTGGACGGTAATACGGGGTTTTGGACCAGACGGCCGTGCAGGACTAGCGCAATCTTTGGCTCTCTTCATCACAATGTCTTCTTTCTGCCCTACATTTACCCTTGGCCTGGTAGTAAACGCAGAGCTTTATCTGCCTTTTGCACTGCTGCCGACCGTGTCATGACGTCTAGTATAGCTGTGGTGTTACGGTGGCCATCTTGCCCCTCGCCCTCGCAGCTTTCGCTCGCTTCTGTACGTGCCGTAGCTGTCCCAGGCTCGTAAAGAGCTGTACGCAGCTCCATCCTGCACTCACCATGTCAGTCACGGTAGCAGGCTCGGCTAGAAACGCGTCTTCTGCTGCCCACATGCGGCATAGACCTGGGCAGGCACGTGACCGCCGCTGCCTACCCGGGGCCTTGGTCATATCTGGTAGCTACATACCAATCATGCGCCCTTTCAAACGCCAAACTCTCAACATACTGGGACACGAGGGCGCAGGCTGTGCAAAAAAATTAAACCCAAAAAAAAAATACATGTGGGCAAAATAGGCACCAATACGTCTCATTGCGTCCACTCATGTCCCCTAGTTCGCTTGCTGCATGTCGTTCCTTCCGCCCACTCCACTTGGCTATCAACCTTTACTCCACTCTCTCTTTGGCTTCGACTTCTTACTGTCTACCTCGAAGCGGTACTTCGCAACAATACAAGCCCATATTGCACCTCTACAGTCACCAGTGCTACCCCACCCCTAACCTTCAGATCAAACCCTTGACAAACATGGCTGCCGACGACACTACGCCGCAGCACACTGTACTGAACTCCAGCTTCCCAGTATTGCTCCCGGAGGATGCTGCACTACACATGCCAGAGGAAGACTTCCAAGCTTGGCTTAGGCAGCAGCTTCATCACTCGAGCCCACAAGAGCCCAAGAATGAGGCCGCTACCACTGACGATGATGGTTCAGCTACTGTCTCCGGGGCTGAGCCTGTAAGTCGTACCTGCGTAAAGCAGAGAGCTTCGGCTGCAGCTGACAACGCTCGCCTACAGAAAGCGCCTTTCATTGCCGGCATAGAGAAATATGCTCATCGCCGAACACTTGACGAACTCGCTGCAGATAACCTAACCCTCACGGAGAACGCCGATGTCACCAACATCTCCGCAAACAATAATTTTGTCAACCTGTTCTATGACTTGGGAGATGGTATAACGGGGGAAAAGCTGGAGTCCTTGCTTCAAGACGCCTGGGCCGAGGATCCGGTCCTGACACTGAAGATTGTCTTCAACGCGCGCAGTATCCATCTGGGCAAGAGCAACCGTATCGCCACGTACAAAGCTTTTGGATGGCTTGCAGAGAACCACCCTCTGACCCTTCTGACAAACTTGAAGTGGTTGGTCCGACCCATCATTGAAAAGAAGAGTGGGTCAGCAGAGAAAGAGAAGAGAGAGGGTGGTAACGAAGAATTTGAAGTGATTGACACAGAGGAGAGTGATCCGTCCAAAGCCCATGACGTTCGGTACGGTATGTCTCACGGATATTGGAAGGACCTCTTGAACCTTGTCGTCTTCGCAGCAAACAATCAGCTCAAGGTCGACGGCGATCCTTCTTCACTACTCACCCAGAAGCGCGACGACTCAAACGAAGCCAAGCGAAAGAGGAATTGGGACCCGCAAAGTGCCAAGGCGGCCCGGCAGCTGAAGAAACAGGAGCAAAACGAGCGAGTGCAGGACAAAATGGAGAACGACCCGTTTTACCGAGCGCTCCACATCACGGTTGCCAGACTCTTTGCCGAGCAGCTGAAGACAGACAAGGCGCTGTTGGACTCTGGAAAGAAGTCAGACCTGAAGAAGCTATCCCTCGCAGCCAAGTGGGCCCCCACGTTCGGTGAGTTTCACGACAAGCAAACATTCATCCTTTCTTCTATCACGGAGATACTTTTCCCGGACCCGGCCTTGTGCTGTCCAGATGCTGCCAACCGCGAGCTTTACCTTCGCCATGTCCGCGAGGCTTATCGCAAACAATACGCATCACCCCTCCGAAAGGCTTTGAGTATTGTAGAGCGAGACGTTACCGCCGAGACTTTTGAGAACATCAAGTATGATCGGGTGCCGTCGTTGGCTATGGATCGGTACAGCGGGCTTTTTGTCAAGAAGGATTTCGAGCGCTTCACAAACTACATCAAAAAAGTATCTTCGGGCGAATCAAACATTTCCGGAGCAACTCTCCTACCGTCAACTCTGGTTAGCAAAGCAAGAAAATGCGGGCAACTCAGTATTCTTGCATCGGGGAAACCAACCTTTGCGCAGGTCAAAGCCAGCACAGAAGCTCAGGTAATTGGCGATGTTATCGATGGTCAGTGGAACACTCTCGTGAAGCGTGTGCGCGATACAGGCACATTACAGTCTAGCATCGCCGTCTGCGACGTCAGCGGTAGCATGAGTTACCCAAGTTTCAAGGACGGTTCATGTCCAATGGACTCTGCGATAGGTCTCTCGCTCCTTATCTCTGGGGTGACTGGGCCTCCTTTCGGTGGTGGCTTCATAACATTCTCAGAGAAACCTTTATATGTATCAATGGCCACAGCGCCCAAAGGCCTTGTTAAACAGGTAAAGTACATGGAGAGTTCCGACTGGGGTATGAACACAGACTTTGTCGCTGTGTTTGAGGACATCATCCTACCCATGGCTGTCAATAACAAACTCAAGCAAGAGGACATGGTCAAACAGATATTCGTTTTCAGCGACATGCAGTTTGATTGTACAGGCTCATCTGATCGTTGGACAACATCGTACGATCGTATTAAGAAAAAGTACGCTAAAGCTGGTTACGAAATGCCGCGCCTCATCTTCTGGAATCTAGCGGCCGACAGCACGAGCAAGCCGGCGACGATGGAAGATATGGACACTGCGCTGGTATCGGGATACTCACAAGGTATGCTCAAGGCGTTTTTGGAGAGCGGGGCGTTCGATGATGAAGAGCTTGTAGAAGAGGAGGTCGAGGGCGAAGACGGTGTGATGGAAGTGAGCAAGGTAAAGAAGAAGATTGACCCGCTTACCATCGTAAAGAAGGCGACTGATCACAAAGCATACGACATGTTGGAGGTAGTTGACTAGCCGATTTGATTGAGTAAGAATTTTAGTACAATGCACATGGCATGGTGACACTCCACTCCTCCATCCTAGATGTATATTACTCCGCCACATAGCTACTATAGTTATGAACATGGGCTTTTCCCCTCCAAAAATTCCCATTTTCTATACCTTGTGTTCAGGCGAGCCGACGAAATGCTACACAACACATGCACGTACAGAAAAGGTCCGCCGTATGCATGACATGGGCAAAATATCGGACGGGGAGAATAAACGAGCCAGGCCAAAGCTACGGCAGAGACGTCTCTCAAAGAAACAATCGCTGCAAACCGTCTGCATGCTGCTTCTCACAGGTCGGCAAATGCTTGCTACAGAAACCATTGTTATTCCTGAAGATCTTTCCGCAGTGCGGGCAAAACGCTGCGCGGTCGAAGAAATCCCGGCACACCAACTGATGATTATTGCGATCCTTTTTCGTATACCACTCTCTGCAGTCACGGCACTTTTAAAACACGACTCCCTTGCCGTGTACATTCATCTTGAGAGCCTCAATCGGCTTGCTGTTTACAATAGTCATTTCGAGAGGAACTTAGGCTGGAAGCGGAATGTGCCCATCGCGATAGTGCGAGTCATAGCATGGTAGTTGAAGCTCATAGATGTCCCAGTCGTCGTAGGCGAGAAGTGCAGTGTTTGTTTGGTAGTGGGAAAACATGGTCTGTCGGAGCTTTCTGCGAGTCACTTTGACACCGCTGATACTGGGGCGTGGGGACATCACCTGACCCTCGTCTATGACCACTGTACCATCCTAGTGAGGAGAAGGCTTATCCCGAATGATGCTGTTTTCTTGTGTTTTTTTGCTCAATGACCTTTCTGTTGACTGGCGGGACACGTGTGTAGGTACTATAGGCGTCTCTGGAGCTATTGCGCTCGTGGGCCAGATGGTAGTTTTGCCGTGTAAGATCCCGAACCTGCAATTCCAGCGCACAAATTTTATCTTCTGTCTTGTGAAGGAAATCTCGCATCTTGTTGTTTCTTGCAGAAAGGGTTCGGGATATTGTGACAAGCTCCGCATTCTGCTGCGCAAGCTCCTCAATCTTGGAATTTGCGGCTTGGAGTTGCAGGCAGAACTCGTACTTTTCCTGGTGGATCATTTCTAGTTGCTTCTCTACCTCCTGTTCAAGGTTATCCTTCTCTATTTGGAGTTCCGTCGACTTCCAGAGTTGCTCACTCAAAAGGTGGTCTAGCTGTACCTTTTCGATTTCCAGCTTTATGGCGCGCTCGCTCTGTGCTTCTAGACGCTTGATCGTGGATGCGACTAGGCTGGTCTTCTCCTTGATGGTCTCCCTGGTAACCTTTAGTGCTTCATCGAGGCCATTAGTGGCTTTCGAAGCCTCTTCGAACTGATATTCCAACTCGATAATCCGTTTCTCAAGTCTGTTCCTGTCTTCGGTGGACTTATACAGTTCAGAGTTGGCGATGCAAGCTTCTTCCTGTGCTAACTGCAAAGCAGCTTCAATGTCTTTCTTTGCGCTTTTGGCTCTATTGAGTTGCAATGTTAGATGTGCAATCAATTGAGTATCACTCAATTCCTGCGCTTCGCAGTTTTTATTATTTCGCCAGCTGATGTACAATAACACTAAGCTCAGTACGCTGGCAAGAGCAACAAAGACACACAGAAACACTCCTTTGAGAGCAAAAATTCGTGTTTGCGAGTGCAAAAACTTTAGAAGCACTTCAGAAGTACATGAGGGTGGTGTGGTGTTGTCGGTGTGATTTGCAGAACAAAAGAGCTCGGGCTCTAGACCAAATATCTCGAGGACTGTATGGTTGGGACTTGGAGTGATAGCCTTGAAGACGTTATCTTGCGGTCGATATGCATCGAACGTAAGATTCCGTGCAGCGATGCGTGCGAGAATATTTTTGATCTTCTTAACATTTTCGGTTGTTGGTAGGCCTTTTTTATAGAAGACGACGCTAACTATGCTAGTAACTATTGCGACGAAGAATAGGCATAATACCGAGTAGTTCCAATTCTGCAGCAGAGCTACCAACTGGTCGACTTCAAATAGGTACGCCATAGTGGTTGGATGGGCGGGTTGTCGCTTACTCTGACGAAGAGTGTGACCGGGGCGAGTGTCCCTTAGATAGGCCTAGCGAGTCGCGCTTGATATAACTGTGAAATGGTATGCGTCCTAGGTTGAAAGATTCCAATTGCCGTGCAGCCGAGAAGAGTATTCGCTAGTGTAGTGCTATGAAGGAATCGGGATGTAGCGTGCAGCTGGGAAGGCGTAGATGGGGTCTCATTCACTCTCTTGATCCGAGTGTTTTGACCCAACAGCCGTGACCGACAGCGTTACATATGCACTAAGTCTTGATCTGTACTAAATCTGTGAACGATAACGCCATCACTAGGTATCCATGATAGGTTTTTGCAATATTGCGCGTGATCACGAACGTATTATAGCCTTCACTGACCAAAAAGAAAGAATGGATAGACAAGTGCATCGAAGTGTACATAGAGCATACTACAAAAGACTAGTAAGAGATTTACCCAAGCGATTACAGCCCTCGATTCAAAATCGCATAACAAAGTTAATAAGCGAGTAGAACTTTCAAGCGAGTAGAACCTTTTTGCTAAGACTACACTAAACTTTAAGTATAACGTGGTTCACAAGCGAGCGAGCACCCTAAGCGAGCAAGCACCTCCCTACTAGCGCGTTAACATTAATATATTATTATAGTCTTTTATTAACGTACTCTATAAGTAAGTAGCTAGTATAAGTAAGTAGCTAGTATAAGTAAGTAGCTAGTATAAGTAAGTAGCTAGGATTTACTAAGACTCTACTAAACTAACACTTCTATTATAATACCTTAATATAATAATATTCTATTAGATTAGAAAGAAGCTTAGATATAGCTTATAATTTAGGCTCTAAAATAAG
>Ga0265798_10008332_pt1 | contig 13237 bp, 8 predicted proteins | sample P3T30metagenome_FD_192430 | JGI IMG/M metagenome (GOLD analysis project Ga0265798, IMG submission 192430) | Plant litter microbial communities from East Loma Ridge, Irvine, California - P3 T30 | ecosystem: Environmental > Terrestrial > Plant litter > Unclassified | place: USA: California...
TATTCGCGGCCACGCTGCTCACCTACAACCTCGACGCGGCGCTGCCCTTCAAGTACCGGCAGCCGGCCGGGGCCTCGGGGCGCAAGGCGTGGCAGCAGCAGCACCGCCCGGCGCTGGTGGCGCTGGCCGGCGCGGCGGCCCTGTCGGGCGCTTATTTGCTGCTGGCCGATGGCTGGGTGCATTTTTTGCCGGTGCTGCTGCCGCTGGCGGCGCTGGCCATCGGCTACTCGTGGCCGGTGCTGCCGTGGCGCGGCCGCTGGCGGGCCATCCGGGAGGTGCCGCTGCTCAAGGTTTTTCTAATTGCGGGGGTGTGGACGGCCGTGACGGTGGGCCTGCCCGCGCTGGCCCTGCATCAGCCGCTGGCCTCGGTGGCAGGGCTAGCGGGCCAGCGGTTCTGCCTGGTTACGGCCCTGGCCATCGTCTTCGACATCCGCGACTACGGGCGCGACCGGGCGGTGGGCCTGCGCACCTTTCCGGTGCTGCTGGGCGTGCGTGGGGCCAAGGCCGTGTCGCTGGCCTTCCTGGCGGGCGAGATGCTGCTGGGCCTGGCCCGTGCCGCGCCGCCGCTGGCAGTACTGCTCTCCACCGGGCTAGCCGCCACCGTGGTGCTGGCCGCCGAGGAAACGCGGGGCGACTACTTCTTTGCCCTCGTCACGGATGGCGTGCTGCTGGTGCCGCCGCTGCTGTATTTGCTGGCGTAAGCAGCAGCTTTGGCGCGGGGAAATATTCTATGCTTTTGTAGCTCAATACCTTCGCCGGGCCAGGGCTCCCGGCTGGCTTGGCCCGGCCCAGCTAAGCCGGCTATTCTGCCGATATTGCGTTACCAACTGGCGCGGGCGGCCAGCCCCGGCTGGCGGGCCTTTTCGCGGCCCCGCGCCGCCCCGGTATTTTTGCGGCTACTTACGGCGGCGGGGCGCTTCGGCCAACCATCCAACTCACTCATGGTCAACGAACAGCACATCGAATACGGCTTTATCGGCGAGTTGCAGCGCCTCAAGTACGAGTACCGCCCCGATATCCGCGACCGGGCGACGCTGGAGGCCAACTTCCGCCAGAAGTTTGAGGCCCTGAACCGCGTGACGCTCTCCGATGCCGAGTTTCACCGGCTGCGCGATGAGATTGTGAACCCCGACGTGTTTGTGGCCGCCAAAACACTGCGCGGGCAAAACACCTTTATCCGCGAAGACGGCACGCCGCTGCACTACGCGCTCGTCAACCTCAAGGACTGGTGCAAAAACGACTTTGAGGTGGTGAACCAGCTGCGCATGAGCACCGCCGCCAGCCACCACCGCTACGACGTTATCCTGCTGCTCAACGGCCTGCCCCTGGTGCAGATTGAGCTGAAGACACTCGAAGTGACGCCGCGCCGCGCCATGCAGCAAATTATGGACTACAAGGCCGACGCCGGCAACGGCTACGCCAACTCCCTGATGTGCTTCGTGCAGTTGTTCATCGTCTCGAACCAATCGACCGTGCTGTACTTCGCCAACAACCGCGCCGAGCACTTCAACTTCTCGGCCGATGAGCAGTTTCTGCCCGTGTACGAGTACGCCGATATTAACAACCGCAAGCCCGAGGGCCTGTACGATTTCACCGAGAAGTTCCTGCCTAAGTGCACGCTGGCCGAGCTGATTAGCCGCTACATGGTGCTGGTCGAGAGCGAGCAGCGCCTGCTGGTGATGCGCCCCTACCAGGTGTACGCCGTGAAGGCCATCGTGGACTGCATCCACCAGAACCGGGGCAACGGCTACATCTGGCACACCACCGGCAGCGGCAAAACGCTCACCTCGTTCAAGGCTTCGACGCTGCTCAAGGACAACCCCGACGTGGAGAAGTGCCTGTTTGTGGTGGACCGCAAGGACCTCGACCGCCAGACGCGGGAGGAATTTAATAAATTTCAGGAGGGCTGCGTGGAGCAGAATACCAACACTGGGGCTCTCGTGCGCCGCCTGCTCTCGACCGACTACGCCGACAAGGTCATCGTGACCACCATCCAGAAGCTCGGCATCGCCCTCGACCCCAGCCACCCCCAGAACTACAAGGCCCAGCTGCAACCGCTGCGCGACAAGCGCGTGGTGCTCATCTTCGACGAGTGCCACCGCTCGCAGTTTGGCGAAAACCACAAGGCCATCAAGGAGTTTTTCCCGAAGGCCCAGCTTTTTGGCTTCACGGGCACGCCCATCTTCGAGGACAATGCCAGCTACACGCAGGTCGATAGCAGCCGCCCCGACCCGGTGACGGGCGCGCTGGCCGGGTCGTACCAGACCACGGAAGACATTTTTCAGAAGCGCCTGCACGCCTACACCATCACGCACGCCATCGAGGACAAGAACGTGCTGCGCTTCCACGTCGATTACTTCAAGCCCGAGGGCCAGCCCCAGGGCAAGGGCGGTGCGCCCGCGCACAAGTCGGTGGTGGAGGCCATTTTGCACAAGCACGACGCGGCCACCCACCAGCGCCGCTTCAACGCGGTGCTGGCGACCCAGAGCATCAACGACGCAATTGCCTACTACCAGCTTTTTAAGACGGCGCAGGCGGCCTACCAGCTCGAAAACCCCGATTTCCGGCCCCTGCAAATTGCCTGCGTGTTTTCGCCGCCCGCCGAGGGCAACGCCGACGTGCGCCAGATTCAGGAAGACCTGCCCACCGAAAAGCAGGACAACCAGCAGGAGCCCGAAGTGAAAAAGGCAGCCCTCAAGGGCATCATCGCCGACTACAACGCCCAGTACGGCACCAGCCACAGCCTCGGGGAGTTCGACGGGTACTACCAGGACGTGCAGGGTCGCATCAAGGCCCAAAAGTGGCCGGTGGCCGATTACCCGCGCGCCGAGCGCATCGACATCACCATCGTGGTGGACATGCTGCTCACCGGCTTCGACTCGAAGTACCTCAACACGCTCTACGTCGATAAAAACCTCAAGCACCACGGCCTCATCCAGGCGTTTTCGCGCACCAACCGCGTGCTCAACGACACCAAGCCCTACGGCAACGTGCTCGATTTCCGGCAGCAGCAGCCGGCCGTGGACGCGGCCATTGCCCTGTTTTCGGGCGTGGACAAGGACCAGGACCCCCGCGAAATCTGGCTGGTGGAGCCCGCGCCCGTGGTGCTGGCCCGCTACGAGGCCGCCGTGCAGCAGCTCGGCACTTTTATGGCTAGCCAGGGCCTGGCCGCCACCCCCGGGGCGGTGTCCAACCTGAAGGGCGACGCCGCCCGGAGCCAGTTTGTGGAGGCGTTTAAGGAGGTGCAGCGGCTGCGCACCCAGCTCGACCAGTACACCGACCTGGCCGAGCCCGAGCAGCAGCAGCTCGAAGCCCTGCTGCCCACCGACGACCTGCGCGCCTTCCGGGGCCAGTACCTCGAAACCGCCAAGCGCCTGCGCGCCCAGCAGGGCAAAGGCCCCGCCGACCCCGCCAGCCCCGGCGTGGAGCAGCTCGACTTTGAGTTCGTGCTCTTCGCCTCGGCCATCATCGACTACGACTACATTATGGGCCTGATGGCGGCCAGCACCACCCCCGGCGCGCCCAAAAAGCAGAAGCTCACCCGCGAGGAGGTTATTGCCCTGATGCGGGCCGATGCCAAGTTTCAGGACGATGCCGACGACCTGGCCGACTACTTCAACGGCCTACCCACCGACCGGGGCTACAGCCCCGCCGAAATTCAGGCGGGCTTCGCCGAGTTCAAGCAGCAGCAGCACGCCGCCGAGCAGGCCCGCATTGCCCAGGCCCACGGCCTGGCCCCCGCCGACCTCACGGCCTTCGTGGCCGGCACGCTGCGACGGATGATTTTCGACAGCGAAGCCCTCGCAGACCTGCTGGCCCCGCTGGGCCTGGGCTGGAAAGCCCGCGCCGCCAAAGAAACCGAGCTGCTGGCCAGCCTCATTCCCCTCCTAAAGAAAATGGCCCCCGGCCGCGCTATATCCGGCCTCAAAGCCTACGAGACGCATGAGTAACGAAACAACTAAAACGGCCGTGCCGAAACTGCGCTTTCCGGAGTTTGAGGGGGCGAAGGAATGGAAGACAGAGACGTTAGGAGAAATTTCTGAAATAGTAAGAGGTGGCTCCCCTCGGCCAATAGAAAATTTTATTACTACTGCCCCTGATGGGTTAAACTGGTTGAAAATTGGCGATGTTGCTCCTGAAGCAAAGTATATTTTCAGAACACAGCAAAAGGTTAATCGGGGAGCTTTATCTAAAACTAGAGAAGTTAGCCCTGGTGATTTGATTCTGTCTAACTCGATGAGTTTTGGTAGGCCATACATTATGAAAACAAAGTCCTGTATTCATGACGGATGGATAGCAATTAGACAGATAGCAGACGACGTATTAACAGATTACTTGTATTACGCCATTTCTTCGGAATCAAGTCAATCCTATTTCCTAGCTAATGCCGCTGGGGCCGCAGTTCTAAACCTGAATGCAGAAAGAATAAAACTTCTGCCATTGTCTATTCCGCCCTTTGTCGAACAGCAAAAAATAGCCGCTATCCTATCCTCCCTCGACGACCTTCTCACCGCGCAAAATGCCAAGCTAGCGGCTCTCCAAGCGCACAAGCGGGGCCTGATGCAGGGGCTCTTTCCCGCCGAAGGAGAAACGGTGCCGAAGCTGCGGTTTCCGGAGTTTCAAGATGCGGCGGAGTGGGAGAAACTTCCGATTGGCGGAAAAGTCAATTTACTTTCAGGTTATCCATTCAAAAGTTCAGAAATTTCCGAAGACGCTAGCGGCATTCCACTGATGAGGGGAATCAACGTTACTAGCGGATTTATCAGACATAACCAAGACATTGATAGATTCTTTCTTGGTGACTCCAAAAAATTGGAGAAATTCAGGGTAGTTACTGATGATTTGCTAATAGGAATGGACGGTTCTAAAGTAGGAAAAAATTCTGCTTTAATTACGGAATTCGATTCTGGTTCATTACTCATTCAACGCGTTGCGCGACTGAGAGCAAAACCACACACGTCAATTCAGTTTGTCTACCAACAAATTAACTCAAGTACTTTTCACGCTTATGTTGACCGGGTTAACACAAGTGGTGGCATTCCACATATAAGTGCGAGCCAAATAAATGAATTTGAAATCTATTTCCCTTGCTGGGAAGAGCAGCAAAAAATCGCCGACTGCCTCACCTCCCTCGACAACCGCATTACCGCGCAAACGCAAAAAATCGAAGCTCTCAGGCTTCATAAGAAAGGGCTGATGCAGGGCTTATTTCCCACTGCCGCCGAACCTACCGCATGAGTACCCAACAACAAAGCCAACAGCTAGGCCGCACTCTCTGGAAAGTAGCCGACGACCTGCGCGGCGCCATGAACGCCGACGACTTCCGCGACTACATGCTGTCGTTCCTGTTTCTGCGCTACCTCTCCGACAACTACGAAACCGCCGCCCGCAAGGAGCTGGGCCCCGACTACCCCGATACCCCGGCCGACGTGCTGAAAACGCTGGGCGCGTTTACGCCGCTCGAAATCTGGTACGGCGAGAACCCCGCCGACGTGCCCGCCTTCGAGGCCGTGATGCGCAAGCGCGTACACTACGTCATCGAGCCGCCCCACCTCTGGAACCACATCGCCGAGCTGGCCCGCACCCAAAGCCCCGACCTGCTGCGCACCCTCGAAGACGGCTTCAAGTTTATCGAAGAAAAGTCGTTTGACAGCACCTTCCAGGGTTTGTTTTCCGAAATCAACCTCAACTCCGAGAAGCTGGGCCGCAGCTACGCCGAGCGCAACGCCAAGCTCTGCACCATCATCCAAAAAATCGCGGAGGGCATCGGCGGCTTCTCGGCCGACGCCGACACCCTGGGCGATGCCTACGAGTACCTCATCGGGCAGTTTGCGGCCGGCGGCGGCAAAAAGGCCGGCGAGTTCTACACGCCCCAGCCCATCTCCACCATCCTGTCCGAAATCGTGGTGCTCGACGGCCAGAACCCCGCCGCCGGCCGCCGCGCCAAGCTCGAAGCGGTGCTGGACATTACCTGCGGCTCGGGCTCGCTGCTGCTCAACGTGCGCAAGCACATGGGGCCGCACGGCATCGGCAAGATTTACGGCCAGGAGCTCAACATCACCACCTACAACCTGGCGCGCATGAACATGCTGCTCCACGGCGTGAAGAACACCGAGTTCGACATCCACCACGGCGACTCGCTCCGCAACGACTGGGCCTTGCTCAACGAGCTGAACCCGGCCAAAAAGCAGGAATTCGACGCCATCGTGGCCAACCCGCCCTTTTCGTACCGCTGGGAGCCCACCGATGCCCTGGGCGAAGACTTCCGCTTCAAGGGCCACGGGCTGGCCCCCAAGTCGGCCGCCGACTTTGCCTTTTTGCTCCACGCCTTCCACTTCCTGAGTGCCGAGGGTACGATGGCCATCATCCTGCCCCACGGCGTGCTGTTTCGGGGCGGGGCCGAGGAGCGCATCCGCACCAAGCTGCTCCAGGACGGCCACATCGACACCGTTATCGGCCTGCCCGCCAACCTGTTTTTCAGCACCGGCATCCCCGTCTGCATCCTGGTGCTGAAGAAGTGCAAGAAGCCCGACGACGTGCTGTTTATCAACGCCAGCGACTTCTTCGAGAAGGGCAAGAAGCAAAACTTCCTGCGCCCCAGCGACATCGCCAAGATAGTGGCCACCTACCGCGAGCGCACCGAAGAAGCCCGCTACTCGCGCCGCGTGCCCATGACCGAGGTAGCCCAAAACGGCTACAACCTCAACATCTCGCGCTACGTGAGCACCGCCACCACGGCCGAGGAAATCGACCTGCAAGCCGTGCATCAGCAGTTGGTAGCCCTGGAGGCCCAGGCCGCCGAGGCCACCGCCCGCCACAACCAGTTTCTGGCCGAGTTGGGGCTGCCGCTGATTTAAGTTAGCGCGGGGGCACCTCACCCCCCGGCCCCCTCTCCAAAAAAGAGGGGAGCCCGACATGCTTTTTAAAGAACAGGAAGGTCTTCCAGCAATGCTGGAAGACCTTCCTGTTTTGAGTATTGCCCCTAGCGTCAGGCTCCCCCTCTTTTTTGGAGAGGGGGCCGGGGGGTGAGGTGCCCCCGCGCTGGCCTATCCCCCTACGCCTCCAAATGGCGTAGCGCTGGCCCAATATGCTGCACCAAATCACCGGCGATAAGCCCAGCCTCGCCGGTTTCGGCGGCGGCGAGGTCGCCGGCGTGGCCGTGGGCCAGCACGGCGAGGCGGGCGGCCAGCAGGGCGTCGAGGCGCTGGTCGGCGCGCAGGGCCAGCAGCAGGCCGGTGAGCACGTCGCCGCTGCCGCCGGTGCCCATGCCGGGGTTGCCGGTGCTGTTGAAATAGACCTCGCCATCGGGCGCGGCCACGGCAGTGTAGGCGCCTTTCAGCACCACCACGCACTTGTGCTGCTGAGCAAATTCGCGCAGTAATTCCAGGCGGTGGTAGTCGTCACGGGCCTTCTCGGTGAGGCGCGTAAACTCGCCGATGTGCGGCGTGAGCACCGTATTTTCGGGTAGTAGCTTTAGCAGCTCCCGGTTGTCAGCCAGCAGGTTGAGCGCGTCGGCGTCGATAACGAGCGGCACGGTGACCGTGCGCAGCAGCTGTTCCAGCACGGCGCGGCTGGCTTCTTGCTGGTCCAGGCCCGGGCCGATGCCCACCGCTTGATAGGGTTTCAAATCGGGCAGCTCGCTGAGGAAATCGGGCTGCGGGTCGGGCAGGCACATGGCCTCGGGCCGGGTGGTTTGAAGGATGCCGTAGCCCTCGGCGGGCACGCGCACGGTGAGCAGGCCCACGCCGCCGCGCAGGCAAGCCCCGGCGGCCAGCACGGCGGCGCCCATTTTGCCCCGGCTGCCGGCCAGCAGTAGTGCGTGGCCGAAGGTGTTTTTGTAGGCAAACTTGCCGCGCCGGGGCAGTGTCACGTCGGGCCGCGGAGCGGCCAGCGCGGCGTCGAAGCCGCGCACACCCGGCAGGCGCGTGAGGTGCCAGGGCGTGGCCGCCTGGTCGATAAACGCTTGGCTCAGGCCGATATTAAGAATATGCCACTCGCCCACGTACCCGGCGTTTTGCGGCAGCAGAAAGGCCAGCTTCGGCAAGCCAAAGCTCAGGGTGTGCGCGGCGTGGACTACGGGCGCGCTGGGGTCGGGCTGGGGGCCATCGGCGAGCAGGCCGCTGGGCAGGTCCACGGCCACCACGCGGGCGTGGCTGGCGTTGAGGTGCTGCACCACGGCGGCGGCCAGCCCGTCGAGCGGGCGGCTGAGGCCGGTGCCAAAAAGCGCATCGATGACGAGCGTGCCGGGCTCGATGGCGGGCAGCGCGTCGGCTTGCAGCTCCACTATCGGGATGACCTTGGGCAGCACGTGGTGGTTGTACTGGTAGTCGTCGGAGTACTTGGCAGCGGGCAGTAGGCCCAGCCGCACAGCGTAGCCAGCCATGAATAGCAGCCGGGCCAGGGCCAGGCCGTCGCCGCCGTTGTTGCCGGGGCCGCACAGCAGCAGGATTTCGCGGGCCTCGGTGGGCGTGTAGTGGCTGTGTACCCAGCCGGCCAGCGCGATGGCAGCGCGCTCCATGAGGGCCGTGGAGGTGGTGCGCTGCTCGCGGATGGTGGTCTGGTCGAGCTCGCGGATTTGGGCGGCGGAGAGGAGATTCATAGGAGGATTATAACGCGCAGCGGGGCCGGAAGGCTACTTTCGGCCATGCAAAGAAAAACCCGCTTCTTCGTGGTGCCCGGCCTGGGCAGCTCCGGTCCCGACCATTGGCAAACGTATTTCGAGCGCCAAAACCCCGATTTCACCCGCATTCAGCAACGCGAATGGGACGCCCCCGACCGCGCCGAGTGGGTGGAAACCCTGGAGCAGGCCCTGGCCGGCGAAGACCTTAGCCAGGTGGTGCTCATTGCCCACAGCCTGGGCTGCGTGACGGTGGCGCACTGGGCCACCGCCTACGGCCACCGCATCAAGGGCGCGCTGCTGGTGGCGCCCAGCGACGTGGAAACGGCGCAGTACGCCACTTTTCCCACCACCGGCTTCGGGCCGATGCCGTTGCACCGGCTGCCCTTCCCGAGCAAAGTGGTGACGAGCACTACCGACCATTGGGTGACAGCGGAGCGCGCCCGGCAGTTTGCCGAGGCGTGGGGCAGTGAGCTGGTGGTGATTGGCGATGCGGGCCACATCAACGCGGCCAGCGGCCACGGCGACTGGCCGGCGGGCCTGGCCCTGCTGCAAGACTGGGCCTAGCGGCGGCAGTTGAACCATGCGCCCGGCCATACGTTTTACCTCTACCAAACCTCAGTTACTGATTTTATGCAAACCTGGAACGACGTTATCCGCCTCGCCAACCACGGCGCCCCCACCCCGCCCCGCCGCGTAGAAAAAACCGCCGCCGAGTGGCGCGCCCAGCTCACGCCCGAGCAGTACCACGTCACGCGTGAGCACGGCACCGAGCGGGCCTTCACCGGCGAGTACTGCGAGGCCCACGAGGCCGGCCTCTACGCCTGCGTGTGCTGCGGCACCCCGCTCTACGACTCGCGCACCAAGTTTGAGAGCGGCACCGGCTGGCCCAGCTTCACGCAGCCGGTGGAGGAAGATGCCATTAAGTACAAGAAGGATACGAGCTACGGCATGGTGCGCGTGGAAGTGCTCTGCAACGTATGCGATGCCCACCAGGGCCACGTATTCCCCGACGGGCCGGCCCCCAGCGGCCTGCGCCTGTGCATTAACTCAGCCAGCATCAAGCTGGTGACGGAGAAGGCGCCGGCCGCATAGCAGGCTTAGCCTAGCTATTCCTAAAGAATAAAAAGGAACGTCATGCTGAGCTTGCCGAAGCATCTCGCTCGCGCTGCCAGGGTTACTAAACCAACGGCGCGGGCAAGATGCTTCGGCAAGCTCAGCATGACGTTTTGCGTTAATTTTAAGCCCGCTAATTTTCTCCCGCTCCTTTCTCTCCCCCACCATGTCGTTGCTTTTTACTGATTTCGCCTCCTGGCAGGCGCACTGCGCCGCCACCGGCGAGCCGCTCTACCAGCCCGTGCTGGCCTACGAGATTGAGCAAAAGGGCGCGACGGAGGAGGCCATCTGGCCCACCTTGCAGCGGGCCTACGACGTGATGCGCGACGCCGTGCACGAGGGCCAGACCGGCAACATGACCTCACGCTCAGGCATGATTAACAACGGGGCCAAGAAGATTGCCGCTTCACCCGTCACGGTGCTTTCGCCCGAATTTAAGCAGCTCATCGTGAGTGCCTTGGGGGCCAAGGAAGTGAACTCCTGCATGGGCCGCGTGGTGGCCGCGCCCACGGCTGGGGCCTCGGGCATCCTGCCGGGCGTGCTCACCACCATTCAAAAGCTACACAACTTAGACGACCGCAAAATCCTGGAGGGCCTGCTGGTGGCGGCCGGCGTGGCGCTCATCATCGAGCAGAACGCCTCACTGGCCGGCGCGGTGGGCGGCTGCCAGGCCGAAACCGGCTCGGCCGCCGCGATGGGCGCGGGCGCCATCGTGTACTGCCTGGGCGGCTCGGTGGACGAGACGTTTGCCGCCGTGGCCATCACCATTCAGTGCATGCTGGGGCTGGTGTGCGACCCCGTAGCGGGCCTCGTGGAGGTGCCCTGCGTGGTGCGCAACGCCTCGGCGGCGGCCATTGCCTTCTCCTCGGCCCAGATTGCCATCGCGGGCGTGGACCCCGTTATCCCGGTAGACCAGTGCGTGGCGGCCCTCGGCGAAGTGGGCCAGAGCATGGAAACCCGCTACAAGGAAACCGCCCTCGGCGGGCTGGCCAACACCCGGCGCGGCCGCGAAATCGAGAAGATGGTGCTCGTGCAAGACGTTAACATTCTGCCCGATGAATAGCCGGCACAGCCGCTGGCTAATGCAGCGAGCCCATCGCCGGGGCCAGCAGCAGCTGGCTTAAAAACTCGATGGAGGAGCCGTAGCGGGTGCGGCGCTGCTGGTAGTGCTGCCAGGCGGCTTCCTCATCGGCGCGCAGGGGCAGGCCGGCTTCGCGCAGCTCCTGCCAGGTTTTGGCGAAGGCCAGCCGGCCGGGGTTAGCGGCATCTACCTCCTCAGGGGTGCGCAGCTCGGCGGGCTCGGTTTCGGCCTTGTGGTCGAAGAAGCGGCGCACGCGGTTCACGGCCAGGCAGCCAGCCGTGAAAGTCAGCTCTACCTGCCGCGAGCGGGGCACGTCGAGGGCCGAGAACAGCAGGTTGGCGGTGTCGAGGACGAGGCCGGCGGCCGTCACCCAGGAGCGGCCTGCCTGCGGCGAGCGGAAGAAGGCCAGCACCGGCAGCGAGGTGTGGCTTTCGTCGATTTCGACCAGCCATTCCTCCCAGGCCAACCACTGCGCGTCGTCGTTGGTGAAGTCGCCGTCGTGACCCAGCCAGCGCAGCAGGCCGCTGGCCACGGGCGGCGTACCGGCCCGCAACTCAATCTGGGCCACCACGATTTCGCGCCGCGAAAACGCTTGGTAAATCGTGGGCAAATACGAGATAAGCAGCGTGAGCAGCAGCAGCCCGATGGTAGCCTCCGAGTAGCTAAACACGTTGATAATGAAGCCGCCCTCGGTGGTGGTGCCCAGCGTGAGCAGCGAGCTGCCGCTCAACTCGTAGCTCTTCGTGAAGCCCTCGACGCCCAGCGCCCAGTAGATGCCGGTGTAGCCTAGGCCCACCAGGGCCAGCCAGCCGATGGGCAGCGCCACCAGCCCCACCGGCGCATAGTGCGCCATGATGCGGTCGCGGTGGGCGAAGGTGCTGGCCCGCCGGGCGGCAAAATCAAACAGCGCCCGCACGCCCCCGAAAACGAAGGCATTAAGCCGCACGGTTTCGTTGCGCGGCAGCACAAACGAGCGAATGGCACCCGAAACCGTCGTGATAACGAGCCAGCCGCCCGCCAGCCCCGCCAGCAGGCGCAACGCATACTCCACAGTACTTGACATGCGCCGTGTACGGCCGCCAGCGCTAAAACGCTGCTAGTGGCTGGCCTGCCACAACTGCCGAAACGACTTGTCGGCCACCTTGAGGCTCTCGCGGCGCTTGCGCCAGCCAGCCTGGTCGAGCAGGTAGCCGAGGCTGAAATCCTTGAGGCGGCCGGGCAGCACGTCGAGGGCCCAGCGGTGGCGCATGCTCCAGCGCCAGAGGCCGATGGCGACCTTTTCGACGGGTGCGCTGTGGCCTTCGGCCACGCTTTGCTGGCGGTTGAGTAGCAACAGGTTGTGCAGATTGATGCGCACCGGGCACACGCTGGTGCAAGCGCCGCACAGGCTGCTGGCAAAGCTCAGGTGCTGGTGCTCTTTCAGGCCCGACAAGTGCGGACTGATGACCGAGCCAATGGGACCCGAGTAGGTAGTTTCGTAGGTGTGGCCGCCGATGTTTTTGTACACCGGGCACACGTTGAGGCAGGCGCCGCAGCGGATGCAACGCAGGGCCTCGCGGCGGTCGGGCTGGGCCAGCAGGTTAGTGCGGCCGTTGTCGAGCAGGATGACGACCATCTCGTCCGGGCCGTCGGGCTCGCCGGGCTGGCGCGGGCCGAAGTACACCGTGTTGTACACCGTCACTTGCTGGCCGGTGCCGCTGGTGCTGAGCAGCGGCCAGAACAGGTCGAGGTCGGTGAGCTGCGGGATGATTTTCTCGATGCCCACCACCGCGATGTGCAGGCCGGGGAAGGTAGCGGAGAGGCGGGCGTTGCCCTCATTCTCGGTTACGGCCACGCCGCCTTCCTTGGCAATGAGGAAGTTGCCGCCCGTGATGCCCACCTCGGCCGAGGTGTACTTATCGCGCAGCAGGTGCCGGGCCGTGAGCACCAATTGCTGGGCGTCGTCGGTATGCTCAATACCCAGGTGCTTGACGAAGATATTGGCGATGTCGGCCTTGCTCAGGTGCATGGCGGGCGTCACGATGTGGTAGGGCCGCTCGCCGTTGAGCTGCACGATGTACTCGCCCAGGTCGGTTTCGACCGACTCCACGCCCCGGCTTTTGAGGTACTGGTTGACGTGGATTTCCTCGGTGGTCATGCTTTTGGCCTTCACCACGGTGCGGGCGCCCCGAGCCTCGGTGAGGCGGCCGATTTCGGCCAGGGCTTCCTCGGCATTATTGGCCCACACCACGCGGCCACCCCTGGCGGTGAAGTTTTTTTCAAACTCCAGCAGGTAGTCGTCGAGCTTTTCAAGCACCTGCGCCTTGAGGTAGGCGGCGCGGGCGCGGGCCAGGTCATGGTCCTGGTAGTGCTGCATGCCGGCGCTCACGGCCGCGTCATACTTGCCGATGTTGAAGCGGATTTTGCGGCGGTGTTCGAGGTCG
>Ga0265798_10008334_pt1 | contig 13234 bp, 12 predicted proteins | sample P3T30metagenome_FD_192430 | JGI IMG/M metagenome (GOLD analysis project Ga0265798, IMG submission 192430) | Plant litter microbial communities from East Loma Ridge, Irvine, California - P3 T30 | ecosystem: Environmental > Terrestrial > Plant litter > Unclassified | place: USA: California...
CCCCGCTCGTGCGCGCACTGCGGGCCTCGCCGGGCGACGCCCGCTCGCTCGACGACTGGTCCCGCGAGCTGGGCGTCAGCACGCGCACGATCACGCGGGCGCTGCAGGCCGACACGGGGCTCGGCTTCGCGCGCTGGCAGGCGGCGGTCCGCGCCAACCACGCCGCGGTGCTGCTGCTGCGCGGCGACGATCTCGACGACGTGGCGAGCGGATGCGGCTTCGCCACGGTCAGCGCGTTCAGCACGGCGTTCCGGCGCAGCACCGGGGTCACGCCGGGGGCCTTCCGCTCGACGGCGCGCGGCGCGGCCTGAGCCGATCGGGCTGGGCGCGAGGCGGCCCGAGTCGATCCGGTGGGCGAGCGGATGCGGATGTCCGTTCCGCGCATCCGCTCGTCGCATCTGCGCGATTGCGTCGACTGCTGAGGCTCGCCTAACCTAGCTGAGGCTTGCCTGACCGGGATGGTCCCGAACCTCCCGCGCGCGGCCCACCGGCCCTCGTAGGGCCGCGGCAACCCCCTCACCGACTGGAGTCGATCCCGCATGCGTTCCACGCGCCTCCTGACCCTCACGGCCGCCTCGGCCATCATCGCCCTCGGCCTCGTCGGCTGCGCCACGGGCAGCGGCGCCGAGACCGGCGGCCAGCCCGAGGGCACCATCGCCGTCGAGCACGCCTTCGGCACCTCCTTCGTGCCGGAGGACCCGGAGCGGGTCGCGACCGTGGCGTGGTCGAACCACGAGGTGCCCCTCGCCCTCGGCGTCGTGCCGGTCGGCATGGCCGCCGCCGGCTTCGGCGGCGTCGACGTGCTGCCCTGGACCCAGGAGGCCCTCGACGAGCTCGGCGCCGAGACGCCCGTGCTCTTCGACGAGACCGACGGCATCGACTTCGAGGCCGTCGCCGACACCGAGCCCGACGTGATCCTGGCCGGCTACTCCGGCCTGACGCAGGAGGACTACGACACGCTCAGCGAGATCGCTCCGGTCGTCGCGTACCCCGAGGCCGCCTGGTCCACCGGATGGCGGGAGCTCATCGAGATCAACAGCCTCGGCATGGGCATGGCCGAGGAGGGCGAGGAGCTCATCGCCGAGATCGAGCAGACCATCGCCGACGAGACCGCGAAGCACCCGGAGCTCGAGGGCCTCACCGCCGGCTTCATCACCCACGTGGACGTCTCGGACCTGAGCCAGGTGTCGTACTACACGACCCAGGACTCCCGGGTCGCCTTCTTCGAGGACCTCGGCCTGAGCTTCCCGGCGGGCATCGCCGCCGCCTCGGCCGAGACCGACGAGTTCTCGCTCTCGCAGAGCGCCGAGCAGGCCGACTTCTTCGACGACGTCGACATCATCGTCACCTACGGCGCCGACCTGCTCGACGTGCTCAAGGCCGACCCGCTGCTCTCGCAGATCCCCGCGGTGCAGAGCGAGTCCGTCGTGCTGCTCGACGGCACCACGCCGCTCGGCGCCGCCGCGACGCCGACGCCGCTGGCCATCACCTGGGCGCTCGACGACTACCTCGGCCTCTTCGCCGAGGCCGCCGCGAAGCGCGGCCAGTAAGCACCGCGTGAGCCCGGTTCCCGCCGGAACCGCGACGGACGCCGCAGCCGCAGGGCTGCGGCGTCCGACGCGCGTGCGGCTCCTGTGGCTGGCGATCGCCCTCGTGGTGCTCGCCGGCCTCGTCGTCGCGTCCGTCGCCATCGGCTCCCGCGACGTCGACTGGGCGGGCATCGTCGCGGCGTTCGGCGGTGCGGACGACGGGCTCGACTCGGCCGCCGTGCTCACCCGCGTGCCGCGCACCGTGCTCGCGATGGCCGTCGGCGCCGCGCTCGGCCTCTCCGGGGCGGTCATGCAGGGTGTGACCCGCAACCCCATCGCCGACCCGGGCATCCTCGGCATCAACCAGGGCGCCTCGCTCGCGATCGTCGTCGGCATCGCGACCTTCGGGCTGACGACCGTGTCGCAGTACGTCTGGATCGCCATCGGCGGCGCCGCCGTCTCGGCGGTGCTCGTCTACACGATCGGCTCGCTGGGCCGCGGCGGCGCCACCCCGCTCAAGCTCGCCCTCGCGGGGGCGGCGACCACCGCGGTCTTCGGCTCGCTCATCACCGCGGTGACGCTGCCGCGCGGCGACATCTACGACCTCGTGCGCTCCTGGGAGATCGGCGGCGTCGGCGGCGCGCGCTGGGACGTGCTCGCCCAGGTCGGCGCCTTCCTCGTCGTCGGCACCCTGCTGAGCCTCGGCTCGGCGCGCGCGCTCAACTCGCTCGCGCTCGGCGACGACGTCGCGGCGGGCTTGGGCGAGCGGGTCGCCGTGGCCCGTGCGAGCGCCGCGCTCGGCGCCGTGCTGCTCTGCGGCGCCGCCACCGCGGCCGCCGGTCCGATCGCCTTCGTCGGGCTCGTGGTGCCCCACGTCGTGCGCCTGCTCGTCGGCGTGGACCATCGTTGGCTGCTGCCGTTCTCCGCGGTCGTCGGCGCGGCGCTGCTGACCGCCTCCGACGTGCTCGGGCGGGTCATCGCGCGTCCCGCCGAGCTCGACGTGGGCATCCTCACCGCCATCGTGGGCGCGCCCGTCTTCATCTGGATCGTCCGTCGCAGGAAGGTGCGCGACCTGTGAGCGCCGACTCCCTCATCCGCTCCTCCGCAGTCGATGCGGTCGCCCGCGGTCGTCGTCGCCGCGCGAACCGCCGCCGCGCCATCGTCGTCGTGCTGCTGGCGCTCATCGCCGCCGCCTTCCTCGTGAGCCTCGTGGTCGGCCGCACCGTCTACCCCCTCGACCAGGTGCTCGCGGTCGTGCTGGGGCAGGACGTGCCGGGTGCGAGCTTCACCGTCGGCCGGCTGCGGCTGCCACGGGCGACCCTCGCGATCGTCGCCGGGGCCGCCTTCGGCATGAGCGGCGCGGCGTTCCAGACCATGCTGCGCAACCCGCTCGCGAGCCCGGACATCATCGGCATCACCTGGGGCTCCGGGGCCGCGGCGTCGTTCGCGATCGTCACGCTCGGCCTCGGCGGCGCCTCCGTGTCGACCATCGCCGTCGTCGCCGGCCTCGCCGTCGCGCTCGTCATCTACCTGCTCTCGCGCACCGGCGGGCTCGTCGGCCTGCGGCTCGTGCTCATCGGCATCGGCGTGGCCGCCATGCTGCGCGCCGCGACGCTCTACGTGCTCAGCAAGGCGCCGCAGTGGGAGGAGCAGGAGGCGATGCGCTGGCTCGCCGGCAGCCTCAACGGCGCCAGCTGGTCGTCGGCCGCCCCCGCGATCCTCGCGCTCGTGGTGCTCGGGCCGCTGCTGCTCGTGCTCGCGCGCGACCTCGACGTGCTGCGCCTCGGCGACGACACCGCCTCGGGCCTCGGGGTGCGCGTCGAGCGCACCCGGCTGCTCGTGCTGGTGGTCGCCGTTGGCCTGCTCGCCTTCGCCACCGCGGCGACCGGGCCGATCGCCTTCGTCGCCTTCCTCGCCGGCCCGATCGCCGCTCGCCTGGTCGGCACCGACCGTCCGCTCATCGTGCCTGCCGCGCTCATCGGCGCGCTGCTGGTCATCGTGGCCGACTTCGTGGGCCAGTACCTGCTCGGCACGCGGTTCCCGGTCGGCGTCGTCACCGGCGTGCTCGGCGCGCCGTACCTGCTCTTCCTCATCATCCGCAGCAATCGAGCGGGAGGCTCGCTATGACCGTCGACCACACCCTCGAGGCCCGCCGGCTCACCGTCGGGTACAGGGACCGCGCCGTGCTGCACGAGCTCGACCTCGTCGTGCCGCCCGGGCGCATCACCGCGATCGTCGGCGCCAACGCCTGCGGCAAGTCGACGCTGCTGCGCTCGATGTCGCGCCTGCTCGCACCGCGCGGCGGCCAGGTGCTGCTCGACGGCAAGGCCGTGCACGCGATGCCGGCCAAGCAGCTCGCCCGCACCCTCGGCCTGCTGCCGCAGTCGCCGATCGCCCCCGAGGGCATCACCGTGGCCGACCTGGTCGGTCGCGGGCGGCACCCGCACCAGGGCATGCTGACGCGCTGGCGGGCCGAGGACGACGCGGCCGTCGCCGAGGCGCTCGAGGCCACCGGCTCGGTCGAGCTGGCCGACCGCAACGTCGACGAGCTCAGCGGCGGGCAGCGCCAGCGCGTCTGGATCGCCATGGCGCTCGCTCAGCAGACCGAGCTGCTGCTGCTCGACGAGCCCACGACCTTCCTCGACGTCAGCCACCAGGTCGAGGTGCTCGACCTGCTCACCGACCTCAACCGCTCCCGCGGCACGACCGTCGTGATGGTGCTGCACGACCTCAACCTCGCCGCCCGCTACGCCGACCACCTCGTCGCTCTCGCCGACGGCCGGGTGCACGCCGCGGGGGCTCCGGCCGAGGTGCTCGACGCCGCGCTCGTCGAGGCGGTCTTCGGGCTGCGCAGCACGGTCATCACCGACCCGGTCTCGGGCAGCCCGCTCATGCTGCCGATCGGGCGGCACCACGCCGGCTGATCGCAGGAGCCGGCCCGCGCACCAGCACGGGCCTCGCCACCGCGACCATCCGCACGACCGGAGGACGCAGCCCCTCCACGTGCCCCTCCGAGCCTTCCGCCCTTCGCAGGATCGGAGGAGATCTCCCGCCGCCAGGTCGTCTGCGCGGTCCGCGACCTCATCTTGGCGGCACGGTGGGCCGGATCCTCCTCCGTTCCTGCGGGCGCGCCCGCGTCGGCCGGTGCGCCGATCCTCCGTTCCTGCGAACGACCCCGGGCGGGCGTCCGCAGAGCTGCGCACGCGGCGCACGTCGGCCGCCGCGCCCTCGCCGCCTGGCAGACTCGCCCGCATGCGCATCGACCTGGCCCTGCAGCCCTACGCCGACTCGCCGTCGCTGCGGGAGGTGCTGCTGGAGGTGCTCGCCGACGAGCGCTACACGAGCCTGCGCATGGTCACGGCCTGGGTGCGGGCCAGCGCGCTGCCGGGCCTGGACGAGCGGATGCGCGCCTTCCGCGCCCGCGGCGGCCGCATCGAGCTGACGAGCGGCCTGAGCCAGGGCGCCGCCACCCGCGCGGGCCTGGCCAAGTCCCTCGCCCTCGTGGACGAGTCCTGGGTGGTCTTCGACGCCGACGGACGCACCTTCCATCCGAAGGTGCACCTGGCCCGCGGCGAGGGCGTTGCGCTGCTCTTCATCGGCTCGCAGAACCTCACCGCCGGCGGGCTCTCGAGCAACGCCGAGGCCGGCGTCGTGCTGCGCCTCGAGCAGCCGGACGACCCCTGGCACCTCGCCGACGAGGTCGACGCCTTCCTCGACCGGCTGCACGCCGACGCGGGCATCGCGCGGCGCCTCGACGAGGCGCTGCTCGAGCGCCTCGAGCACGACCCGATCGTCGCGCTGGCCGACCGGGCCGGGGGCTCTGTGGAACCGCATCCGCTCTTCGCCGCCGTCACCGGCGACGTGCGCCCGCTGCCGAAGGGCGCCGTGCCGCCGGCTTCGCGGCTGCCGCGCCGCCCCTGGTGGCAGCGTCTGCTGCGCCGCGACGAGGGCTGAACCCGGCGCGACACGCCCGGGCCGCCCGCGTGCCGTATCCTGGAGGGATGCCCACGAACGCCGGAACCACGCCCCCCGTCCGCGAGCGCCGTCAGGTGCGCCCGGCGACCGAGGGCTGGACCCAGCAGCTCGACGCAGAGGGCCGCCCGAAGCTGCAGTTCGCCTCGCCGAAGAAGGGCAAGCCGCCCGTGCACTGGGCCGACCTGTCGGTCGAGGAGCGCCAGGCGAAGGTCGTCGAGCTGGGGCTGCCGAAGTTCCGCGCCAAGCAGCTCTCGAACCACTACTTCGCCAACTACTCGAGCGACCCCGCGACGATGACCGACCTGCCGGCCGAGGGCCGCGAGGAGCTCGTCGCCGGGCTCATGCCGACGCTGCTCAACGAGGTGCGCCGCCTCGAGACCGACAAGGGCGACACGATCAAGTTCCTCTGGAAGCTGCACGACGGCGCCCTCGTCGAGAGCGTGCTCATGCGCTACACGGGCCGCATCACGCTGTGCATCTCCTCGCAGGCCGGCTGCGGCATGAACTGCCCCTTCTGCGCCACCGGCCAGGCGGGCCTCACCCGCAACATGTCCACGGCCGAGATCGTCGACCAGATCGTGCGCGCCAACGCGGCCCTCGCCGCCGGCGAGCTGGGCGGCCGCAAGAAGGGCGACAACACGCCCGACCGGGTCAGCAACATCGTCTTCATGGGCATGGGCGAGCCGCTCGCCAACTACAAGCGGGTCATGGACGCCGTGCGCTCGATGGTCGCCCCGCAGCCCGACGGCCTCGGCATGAGCGCCCGCGGCATCACCGTCTCGACGGTCGGCCTGGTGCCCGCCATCAAGAAGCTCGCCGCCGAGAACGTGCCCGTCACCTTCGCGCTCTCGCTGCACGCGCCCGACGACACGCTGCGCGACGAGCTGATCCCGATCAACTCGCGCTGGAAGGTCGACGAGGCGCTCGACGCGGCCCGCGAGTACTTCGAGAAGACCGGCCGCCGCGTCTCGATCGAGTACGCGCTCATCAAGGACATGAACGACCACGGCTGGCGCGCCGACCTGCTCGCCGAGAAGCTGCTGCAGCGCGGCAAGGGCTGGGTGCACGTCAACCCGATCCCGCTCAACCCGACGCCCGGATCCATCTGGACCGCGAGCGAGCCCGAGGTGCAGGACGAGTTCGTGCGCCGGCTCAACGCCGCCGGCATCCCGACCACCCTGCGCGACACCCGCGGCAAGGAGATCGACGGTGCCTGCGGTCAGCTGGCCGCCGCCGACGCTTGAGACGACGAGCGGATGCGGGCCCCGGCACGCTCCCTACAGCTCGAAGTACCGATGGTGGTGCAGCGCGCACCCCGGGTTGAACGGCGCCGCGCACGCGGGGCACGCCTCGACGACCAGGTAGTCGTCGACGAGCATGGCCTCGCGGCAGACGCCGCAGAGCACCGCCGGTTCGTCGCGCCGCGAGCGCGGCCATGGCAGCACCGGGTGTCCGGCCTCCTCGTCGTGGCAGGCGTGGCAGGGCCACCAGCCCTCGCAGCACGCCAGGCGCATCGCGACGACGTCGAGCGGGCTCGCGTAGTGGGCGCAGCGGGTCGCGTCGTCGACGACGGCGCCGCGCACGCGCATCCGCTCGGCCGCCTCGGAGTCCATGGCGATCGAGCGTAGTCCGCTCGGATGGCGGCGGATGCGCCCGATCGGCGGACGGATGGCGCTGCGCCCGGTACCCTGGAGGCTAGACGAGCGCCCCGCGTCGGAAGGACCCCCATAACGTGACCGAATGCCGCCACGGATTCGACGAGGAGCTCTGCGACATCTGCTCGCCGCGCCGGACCGCGGAGCCCGTGCGCACCGCTCCAACCCCGCGCAGGCCCGCCGTCTCGAAGGCCCGTGAGCGGGTGGCACCGACCTCGCTGCGCTCGCCCCAGGCCGCAGCGGCCGCACCGGTCGCCGAGTCGCGGGCGAGCACGCCCTTCGCGCAGCGCCGCATCTACCACGTGACCCACATCGACAACCTCGCGGGCATCCTCGCCGACGGCGCCCTGCGCGCCGGCGCGATCCCCGACGTCGATCTGCTGGCCCCGGAGGAGCGCGCCGCGGTCGTCGAGCGCGAGCTCGTCCCCGGCGCACCGCTGAGCGGCTTCGTGCCCTTCTCGATCTCGCCCGACGCGGCGTGGTGGAACGCGCTGCGCGCGCTGGAGGCCGGCGAGCGCTACTCCCGCGCCGCGCGCAAGGCCGCGACGGCCGACTTCATCGTCTTCATCGGCACCACGGCCGCGGCGGGACCGCAGATCGTCGTCACCGACGGCCCCGGCGGCGAGCCCGGCACGAACTTCGCGGTCGGCGGCGACGCGGCGGGCCCCCTGCTGCGCCGCTCGCATCTGCGCGATCCCGAGCTGCGCCTGGCCGAGGCCTACGTCGCCGGCTCCTACTCCGTGGGCGACCTCGCGATGCTCGCCACCGCGAACGAGCCGATCCGTGCCGAGGTCAAGCGCCTCGTCGGCCTGGCCGGCGTGCGCATGCCGCGCCTCGGCGTCTTCCCGCCGCTGTTCCAGCCGACGGTCGACGACGAGCTCTGATCGAGCACCCATGACCGGCTCCGCGGCGCTCGAGGGCGCCGCCGTCGCGGTCGCGGAGGCTCGCGCGCAGCTGCTCGCGGCCGGCGCCGGCACCGAGGTACTCGCTCGATGGGCGCGTCGCAAGCGGATGCTCGGCATGCTCGGCAGCGAGCAGCGATTGACCCCGGTGGGCACCGCCTGGCGGCTCGGCGTGCTGCTGCTGCCGAGCGACCCCGGCGGGGTGGCCGGTTGGCTGGCCGCCGGAGGATCGACGACGCGGGCGATCGACGACGGCCCGCGCGGCTACACCGCCGCGTCGGCGCGCGAGCGCGGGGAGCTGCGCGCCGCCGCGCTGCGCGGGGGAGCGCCCGAGGGCGCGGCCGTCGCGCTCGACTGGGTCGCGGTGCCCCTCGGGGGCGGGCTCGGACCGGACGGCGTCGAGCAGCCCGAGGGCCCGGCTCTCGGGCCCGTGCTCCTGCGCGGCGACCAGCTGCTCGTCCGATGGGCCGGCGCCGGCGCGCCGCCGGCGCCCTTCGAGGGCTACCTGCGCGAGCGCCTCGTACTCGCGCTGGAGGCCGCGGCGCGCTGACCGCGTCCGGCCGGACGCCGTGCAACACGGGGCGTCACAGAACGTCACGCGAGTTCCGCGCATCCGCTCGTCGCACCTAGCCTCGCTCTCGCGGAGCACAGCAGCCCGCGACACCCGAACCCCATCGAGGACCTCATGACCCTTCGCACCCCCGCCCTCGTCATCGGCGGCATCGCCGCCACCGGTGCGCTGCTGCTCGCCGGCTGCGCCAGCTCCCCGGCCGCCGACGACGACACCGTGCGCATCGCCCTCGTGCGCCAGCTCAGCCAGGGCGATTACTACGAGCAGTGGCTCGCCGGAGCCCAGGCGCAGGCCGACGAGCTCGGCGTCGAGCTGCAGATCTTCAACGCCGACGGCGACAACGCCCAGCAGTCCACCGACCTCGACTCGGCCGTCGCCCAGGGCTTCGACGCCATCGCGATCGACCACGGCAACACCGAGACCGTGCAGCCGGGCACCCAGGCCGCCATCGACGACGGCATCCCGGTCGTCGCCTTCGACGTCGACACCGAGGTCGACGGCGTCGTGAACATCGCGCAGAGCGACAACGAGCTCGCGAGCCTCGTGCTCGAGCAGCTGGTCGCCGACACCGCCGGCGAGGCCGAGGTCATCTACGCCTACGTCGCCGGCTTCGCGCCGCTCGACCGCCGCAACGCGGTGTGGGAGGAGACGCTCGAGGAGAACCCGGGCCTCGAGCAGGTCGCCCAGGTCGGCGCGGTCAACGACAGCACCGCCGCCGACACGGCGTCGCAGGTCAGCGCGGCGCTGCAGGCGAACCCCGGCACGACCGCGATCTTTGCCCCCTACGACGAGTTCGCCAAGGGCGCCGTGCTGGCGCTGCAGGACCTCGGCCTCGAGGACCAGGTGAAGGTCTACGGCGCCGACATCTCCACCGCCGACATCGAGGTCATCACGGCCGAGGGCAGCCCCTGGGTCGCCACCGCGGCCACCGAACCGGCCAACGTCGGTGCCGTCACGGTGCGCGCCGCCTACCTCGCGGCCACCGGTGGCGACGTTGACGACAGCATCGAAGTGCCGCCGTTCCTGTTCACCCGCGACGCGCTCGTCGAGTCGGGTGCGACCACGATCCTCGACCTCACCGAGGCCTTCCCCGAGCTGTCGACGCCCGACGTCGCGCCGGTCGACTGACGCGGGAGACATGAACCCGGTTCCCACCGACGACGGGCCGGGAGCGCAGGGGGCCACCCCCGTGCTCTCGGCCCGCTCGGTCGTGCAGCGCTACGGCGCCACCCTCGCCCTCGACGGCGTCGACCTCGAGGTGCGCTCCGGCGAGGTGCTCGGGCTGGTCGGCGCGAACGGCGCCGGCAAGTCGACGCTCACGGCCGTGCTCGCCGGTCTGCTCGCGCCCACCGAGGGCCGCGTCGAGATCGACGGCTCGGCGGTGACGCTCGGCACGCCCGCCGCCGCCGCGGCGCACGGCATCGCGCTCGTGCCCCAGCACGTCGAGACGGCGCTCGTGCCCGAGCTCAGCGTGGCCGAGAACCTCGTGCTCGACCGCATCGCGCGCGGCGAGCTCGGCGCGCTGCCGAGCCGCCGCCGCATCCGCGCCGAGGCTCGCGCCATCGCCGGCGACGAGCTGCTCGAGCGCGCCGGCATCCGCCTCGACGCCCGAGCCGGCTCGCTGCGCACGGCGCAGGCGCAGCAGCTGCTGATCCGGCGCGCGCTGCACCGCGGCGCCCGCGTGCTCATCCTCGACGAGCCCACCGCCGCGCTCAGCGTCACCGAGCAGCGCGAGCTGCACGCGCAGGTGCGCCGGCTCGCCGCCGACGGCACCGCCGTCGTCTACATCACCCACCACCTCGCGGAGTTCGTCGGGCTCGCCGACCGCGTCGTCGCCCTGCGCGAGGGCCGCGTCGTCGACGAGTTCTCCGCGCCGATCGAGCCCGCCCGGCTGGTGAGCGCCATCCTCGGCCCCATCGAGCACCTGCCCGAGGAGCGCCCCGTGCGCGAGGCCGGCGACGCCGTGCTGAGCCTGCGCGGGCTCCGCGTGCGAGCGGATGCGCCGGCCGTCGACCTCGACCTCCGCCGCGGCGAGGTGCTCGGCATCACGGGCCTGCTGGGCGCCGGCAAGACCGAGCTGCTGCGCCAGGTCGTCGGCGCCGAGCCGCTCGTCGACGGATCGATGACCCTCGACGGCGCGGCCTTCGCGCCGAAGCACCCGGCCGACGCGATCGCCCGCGGCCTCGGCTTCGTGCCCGAGGACCGCCGCCGCGACGCCGAGCTGCCGGAATGGGACCTGGTGCGCAACACGACGCTCGCCGAGCTGCGCCCGCACCGCCGCCTCGGGCTGCTCAGCGCGCGCTCCGAGCGCGCGGCGACGGCGGCCCTCATCCGCTCGCTCAGCATCGTCGCGGCCGGGCCCCGGGCCCTGCTCTCCAGCCTCTCCGGCGGCAACCGGCAGAAGGTCGTCGTGGCCCGGTGGCTCGCTGCCGGCAGCCGCGTGCTCGTGCTCGACGAGCCGTTCCGCGGCGTCGACCTGGGGGCGCGGGCCGACATCGGCGCCCTCATCCGCTCGTCCGCCGTCGAGGCGGCCATCGTCGCCTCCAGCGACCCCGAGGAGATCCTCGAGGTCGCCGACCGCATCATCGTGCTCGCCGACGGCGCCGTCGCCGGCGAGTTCCGCCCCGACGAGCTCGACGAGGCCAGCCTCGCCGAGCTGCTCGTCGCCAGCACCGCGAAGGACCCCGCATGACCACCACGAGCCTCGCCGACCGCCTGCGCGACGGCGTCTACCGCTCCGGGTTGCTGGTGCTGCTCGCCGCGCTCATCGTGTACTTCGCGGTGACGCTGCCGGCGTTCGGCACCCCGCGCAACGCGGTCATCATCCTGCAGTCGGTGGCGATCACCGCGATCATCGCCATGGGCGTCACCATCTCGCTCACGGTCGGCGGCTTCGACCTCTCGGTCGGCTCGAACGTCAGCTTCGTCGTGATGCTCACGACCGCTGCGCAGGTCTACTACGAGGCGCCGCCGGTCCTGGCGGTGCTGATCGGCCTGGCCGCCGGCGCGCTCATCGGGCTGCTCAACGGCCTGCTCGTGGTGGTCGCGCGGGTGCCCGACCTACTGGCAACCCTCGGCACCATGTTCGTCTTCGCGGGCCTCGCGCTCGTGCTCACGGCCGGGCAGTCGGTCTCCTCGGGATCGATCGTGGGCGGCGAGCCGGCACCGGGCCGCATCACCGAGCCGTTCGCGTGGCTCGGTCGCGGCGTCGTGCTGGGCCTGCCGGTGCCCGTCGTCGTCATGATCGTGCTCGGCGTCGTGGTCACCGTCATGCTCTCGCGCTCGCGGCTCGGCCGACTGCTCGCCGCCGTGGGCGGCAACGCCGACGCGGCCCGCCTCGCCGGCGTGCACGTGGGGCGCATCAGGATCACCGCCTACGTGCTCTCGGGCACCCTCGCCAGCGTCGGCGGCGTGCTGCTCGCCGCGCGGCTCGGTCGCGGCGACGTCGGCGTCGGCGGCTCGTACCTGCTCGAGACCGTCGCGGCCGCGCTCATCGGCTTCGCCGTGCTCGGCGCGAACCGGCCCAACGGCTTCGGTACGCTCGTCGGTGCCGTGTTCGTCGGCGTGCTGCTCAACGGGCTGACCATGCTCAACGTGCCGTACTACACCCAGGACCTCATCAAGGGCGCCATCCTCGTGGGCGCGCTCGTGATGAGCTTCTCGGCCCTGTTCAAGCGAAAGGACGCCTCATGACCGTCGAGGTGCTCACCGTCGAGACCGTCCCGGCCTACCTCGCCTCGCGCGCGGATCTCGCCGGACTGGTCGACCTCTCCAGCGTCACCGTGCAGGAGGTGGGCGACGGCAACCTCAACCTGGTCTTCATCGTCACCGACGCCGCCGGCGGCTCGCTCGTGGTCAAGCAGTCGCTGCCGTACGTGCGCATGGTGGGGGAGTCGTGGCCGCTCAGCCAGGACCGCATCCTCGCCGAGGCGCGCGGCTACGACGCCGCGACCCGGCTCAGCCCCGACACGATCCCGACCTACTTCGGCCTGCACGAGGAGCGCCGGGTGATCGTGCTCGAGGACCTCTCGGCCGGCACCGTCTGGCGCCGCGCGCTCAACGAGGGCCGCATCAGCCGCGGCGCCGCCGCCGTCATCGGCCGCCACGTCGCCCGGGTCGGCTTCGGCACCTCGCCGTTCGGGCTCGACTCCGCCGACTACCTGCGCGCCCTCGCGGTCTCGCCGAACCCCGAGCTCGAGCGCATCACCCTCGACCTGGTCTTCACCGACCCGTACCGCGACCACCCCGACAACGCCTGGAACCCGGCGATCGAGGCCGACGTGCTCGGCCTGCGCGAGCCGGTGCTGCTCGACGAGGTCGCCGCGCTCAAGCTGCGCTTCCAGACCGGCGCCGAGGCCCTCGTGCACGGCGACCTGCACACCGGCAGCGTCTTCGTGCCGGCCGAGGGCGATGCGGATGCGCCGCCCGCGAAGGTCTTCGACCTCGAGTTCGCCTTCGCCGGCCCGGTCGGCTTCGACCTCGGCGCCTTCTTCGGCAACGTGCTGCTCGCCCAGGCGCGCGCGGCCGTGCTCGACCGTCCCGCGGAGTTCCAGGACTGGCTGGCCTCGCTCGTCGCGGAGGCGTGGGACGCCTTCGAGAGCG
>Ga0265798_10008335_pt1 | contig 13233 bp, 3 predicted proteins | sample P3T30metagenome_FD_192430 | JGI IMG/M metagenome (GOLD analysis project Ga0265798, IMG submission 192430) | Plant litter microbial communities from East Loma Ridge, Irvine, California - P3 T30 | ecosystem: Environmental > Terrestrial > Plant litter > Unclassified | place: USA: California...
GCGTAATGTGTGGCGGGGGCTTTGAAACGCCGGCCGAGGCGCTGTTTATGCAAAAAAAACTGCTGGTTATCCCGATGAAAAACCAGTATGAGCAACAGCTTAACGCCGAAGCCTTAAAAAGTATGGGGATTGAAGTTATTAAAGCGCTTAAACCAAAATACATTCCTGTAATAAACAACTGGCTTGAAAACGGCACACCCGTGCCTGTAGATTATCCTGACAGTACCCAGCAGATTATTGATACGGTTATTGCCCAAAATACAGAGAAATAAGCCTTCATTTCTCTGCTAAAAAAAACAGCGCCCTTTAAGGGCGCTGTTTTTTTATTGATTTTATTATAAAATAAAAGCCCCCGACAATTGCCGAGGGCTTTGTATTCAATTTAGGGGCATTATTTTATAATAACTTTTTTACTGATTGTAGTACCGTTTTGCAGTGTAACTTTTACAATGGCAACTTCCTGTGCCATGTTAAATGTTTTTGCAAATGCAGTGGCATTAATACCATTTTCGGTATAGATGGCCCTGCCCAGCATATCAAATACAGTTATGCTGTCCATTACTAAAGACGAAGCTATTTTAAGCTCTTTGCCTTCCTGGTAAATAACAACATTGTTATTTATCTCCGGGTTGCCAATACCAAGTTCCCCGGTTACATAAACCACTTCAAACCTTGTGTCGAATGTTCCGGCATCGGTAGTAAATGTATATGCGTTTTCTTTAAGATTAATGATAGTACCTGCCATGTTATCTTTAAGGAAAACATCCTGACTGCCCGAGAATATGCCATCTACATGGTCAAGGTTTATGGTGTACTGGCCGGCAGCGGTTACTGCAAAGCCCATAGGCACCACATCGGTAGCTTCAAAGGTAGGCCTTGCCTGTATGGCCAGGTTAGCACCTGCTTCTTTAGAATACAGCTTTGCATTTCCATCGCCCAGCATTTTGGCATCATATCCATAGTCAAGGCCCAGTGTGCCTTCGGCAAGGTAACCTACTGCTGCCTGGCTAAAGGCTGAGCTGTTGCTGTTGGCAAGATTAATCCATAACCTTGATACCGCGGGGGCATTGTTTGTATTGGCTGTCTTAAAGAACGGCTGTGTAGTTTGGGCAGGCTTACGCATACTGTTGGTAAAGTTTACCGTAGCTGTGTTAGATAAGCCTGTCTTCAGCTTAACCAGGAAGCCCTGAGCAGGCGAAAGGATCCAGTTGTCATTAAAAGCAGAGCTGCCTTCAGTGTTGCCACCATAAAATGTGCCATTCATATCTGGAGCACCACCTATGGGGCCATTAGAAGTATAACCCATTAGTGATAGGTGCGCATAGCTGTTAGAGGCTGCATCGTTTTTCTTTCTCCAGAAGTAAATACCGGCACCATCTTCCAGCACGTTACTGTTTTGGTCAAAAAATTCTTTAACGCTTATAGGCGATGCATATGGATTTGCCACCGCTATGTAATGTCCTGCCTGGCTTAGTTCCCCACCACCGTTAAGGTTTGTCGCTACTGTAGTTACAGACACGTTACCATTGTTTAGGGCGCCGTTAAAAGTACCATTTTGTGTATATGTTTCAGTACCGGCTGCATATGCGGCAGCTGAGCCACCTGTAATAAAATCGGGGGTACGGATAAGGTAAGCCTTTCCGGGAATAAAGTTATTGGCCGCATTTTCGGCAAAATATTGCTCCCTGTTGGTTAGCGTTGGCACATTCCAGTTATAAGCATAGGTATAAAAACGGTTGCTTAATGTATTTTGCGAAAACGCTTGTAATTGCTGTGCCGCCACCGGCGATCCCCATAGTGTATAGTCAAGCCTGAATAGAGGGTTGCTGTTGCGCGTTACTGTAGCAGTCCCGTTTCCGCTATAGGCAGATGCCGGTGCCTGTACAAGGGCAGCGTTGTTTTGAACAATTATCTGTCCGTTGTTTACTAAAGCATTCTGTACCGTAAGGGTAGCGCCTGTTTTAACCGTTATGGTTGCTCCTGCGTTTACGGTAAGGTTACTAACTTCAATGGCATCGTCTATCTCCGGGCTTGACGCAGAAGGAGCAATGATAGCCGTATATGTTGAAGGTACCTCGCCGCAAGACCAGTTTGCAGCATCGTTCCAGTTATGGTTTGCTGCAGTACCTGTCCATGTGTTGTTGCTTATAACTATGGCAGTGGTGTTGTTTGCACTGAATGTTTGTGTACATGCTGCTGTTACATCATTTCTGGTAAGGGCAGTTATAGCTACTTGCTGGCCGTTACTTGCATTGGTTACAGGCAGGACAAAGCTGCCCGAGCCTGTACCGTTAGAGAGTACTGTAACCTGTTGCGTGGTGCCTCCATTTACGGTATAATTAACCGCAAAAGAAGCATTTGGTGTAAGGCCATTCAGTGTAATATCTGCATCGCTGCCACTGCAGGCTGCCGAAGCAGATACAGAGGCAAGCGTTGGTGTGGCTATGATGGCAATAGTACTGCCGTTATCGTTCGTGCTGCCGGTAAGCAGCAGGTTAGATGATACATGTACTACACGTACCCTGTAATTACCAGAGCCAATGTTGTTAGGTAATATTGCGTCAATAGGGCTTACAGCCGAAGCATTACTAATGATATTAGAAAAATCGGTAGGGAATACACCCGTAGCATCAGAATGTTGTACATAGAAATTTCCTGTGCCAAAATTGCCCTGGGTAGTATAGCTTACCGCTATATTGTTTGTAGTGCCTACACAGTAAGGTCCATATGAAGATGCTACAGTATTTATACTTGGAGCTGCCCCTACAGTACCGCTAAGGTTTACAACTGTTGTTACGCCGCCGCCCGTAAAGGTTAGAGTACCTGTGTATTGTGCTATAGCAAGGTTGCTTTCAAGCTTAACGAAAATGTTAGGGTTTGTAAGGTTTAAGGCACCGTCTGTATACGCTATAGTACCGGTTGGACCATAACTAACCTGGTTGTTTGTAGATACTATAAAACCCGTACTTGCTGTAACAGTAATAGAACCGTTTACAGGTGTAAGGTTAGCACCTGTTACTTGCGTAAGTTGTACAAAGTTGTTGCTTTGTGCCTGACCCTGGTATGCGTGTAATGTATTGATAGGCGACGGTGTTACCTCAAGTTGCCTAACGGTTAACGTACGTGTTACCGAAACGGCATTGTACAGTTCATTACCTGGATTAGATGCGGTAATGGTGGTTGTGCCCGGACCCGTAATTGTAATGTTGCCTGCAGCATCAATTGTAGCTACACCTGTTTGCGAGCTACTCCAGCTTACCGGCAGCCCCGAGTTATTGCTATATTCTAAAATGAACGGCAAATCGCCTACCTGTTTAACAGGAAGTGGATCTGGGTTAAAAGTAACTACCTGGTTAAGTTTGTTTACAGTGTAAATAAGTGTCTTTGTATTGTTGCCATAGTAGCTGCTTGCCGTAAGGCTAATGTTGTAAGAGCCTACGGGTGTTGTTCCGTCAAAAGTTATAAGGCCCGTAGTATTTACAGTGGCGCCTGTAGGAAGGTTGCCTGCGCTAAGGGATATTGTAGGATCTCCTGAAGCGGTTAGCTGATAACTGCCTGTACTATTTACAGAAGTGCTGTAAGTAAGTGCGCTGGTAATTTGTGGCGCTGCCGGAGAAGGGGTCAGGGCACCGCTAACTACCAAACCGTTTCCGCCTGCAAAACCCCAGCCTCCTGTAGCGGTTTGACCGCTTGCATAATACCTTAGGGTAATTGTTGTACTTGCCGGAACATTTTGAAGAGCCGCAACACCTGAAAGGTCTACGGTTAGATCTCCCGTACCAACAATTACCGTTGGAGCATTACCAATAAGTGTAAATGTAGTACCGTTAAGGCTGTAGGCAAACTGGTGGCTTACACCGGGCGAAGCATGAAAACTTGTGGTTCCGACAAATTTTGCTGTGATTGTTTTTAATGAAAGGGTAAAGCCCGGATCGGCAGAGGCAACAAACTGAAAATAGTCCTGATTTGTTACTGCAATACCGTCATTTTGAAAACCTACAGTTCTGAAAGAATTTTGTCCGGGAGATACCTCGGCGCCGGGGCCGCGTGTTAAGGTAGAAGATGAGTCCAGATTTGTATTGACTGTACCGGCATCTGCAGTAGCAAGAGGGCTCTCTGTGCCATTTGAGAAACTCCATATCAGGATATTCTCAAAAGTGGATGATGGATTTACAAATACCCATCCGTTAGTAAGGGCAATATCATAATTTGTTGCCGAACCACCGCTAAGGTTTATAGGGTAAGCGCCAATCGCTGCGGTATTTGTAGCTGTTGTAGCTGTAGTAGGGGCTATAAAACCTATAGCATTAGCAGCATTTTCTCCTGAAATAAAACCAGAATAACTAACCGTTAATGCCGGGACAGGGTTACCCGCGCCCACAGTTTTGTTTTTGTTATCGGCTGTTGCAGTAAGTGCTTTTTTGTTTATAGTGCCTGTCAGGCCCGGTTCAGGTTGTGTAAGCATATAGTTATTTGCTGCACTGCCCGTTAGGTTTATAGTTACCTGTATATCAGTAGCAGCATTTATAGACGTAAATATACCTGTAGTTGCATTCACCGTATCGCCGCTTTCAACACCGTTAAGTGCTACACCTGCAAGAATTGCAGCATTTGTACCATTATAGGTCTTTGGAGTTACTGTTGCACCTGTTATAGTAGCAGTAATAGTTTTAGCCGTAATATTTGCTGTAATACCTACAGGCTGGCTCACAGTATAATTGCCTGCATCATCGCCTGCAAGTGTAAACCCTGTAACGGTAATAATTTTATTATTACCTACGGCAGCTGTAGTAAAGTTAGCAATAATGGTTCCGGCAGGAGTTACATTATCGCTTTCTATAACGCCATTAAGTATTGCAGTGCCCGCAAGCGTTGCAGCTGTGGTGGCATCATAAACTTTATTTACACCGCTAAGGCCGGTAATAGTTAGCGCAGCAGGTGTAATGTTTGCTGTAGTGTTGCCCGTATTTCCCGTAAGGGCATAATTTGCAGCAGCGGTTCCGCCAAGGGTGTACGTAAGGTTTACGTTAATACCGTTAGCTACATCGGCACTGTCAAAAGTGCCGGTTGCCGATAACGTTACAACATCGGGGGCTATAACACCGGTAAGTGAACCGCCGGATACATTAACTGTTGCCGTTCCGTTATATACTTTATTTTGGGCAGTAGCTTGTGTAGTAACGCTAACCGGAGCCGGTGTAATCGTTCCTGTTAGTTCTAACACATCTACAGGCAGTATATAGTTAGGGGCATCTACACCGGTTATTTCAAATTCTGCAATAACCTCTTTGCTTGTCCCTGTATTTTTATCCTCATAAACAGCATCCTGAATAGAAAGTGTAACAACATCTCCGGATACAACACCATTAAGTTCTGCGGTTACGGTTGCAATGTCTGTACCGTCATATACTTTTGATATTGTTGAGGTGCTTACCACAGTAAGCGCTTTAGGGTTTACTGTAACCTGAACACTCTCTGTAGTACCATTATATTCTGAATTTCCTTCCTGAAATGCATATAAGGTAAAGGTACCTACTGAATATACTTCTAATGTAGTACCTACCACGTTTGCAATAGCTTCATCGCCAGGTTGCACATAATAAGACGTAATACTCAAGCTGCTATTGCTGGTAGCATAACCATTAAGAGGATATGCGGCATCGCCATACGTAAATGTTGCCGGCCCTGTAAAGGTTATATCCTGGTCTAACTTAGATGGGTCTGTAATATCAGCATAAACTACTGTTGGCTGTATGTTATAATTGTTAGCCTGTGCACCTGTTAAGGTAAAGCCACTTATTGTAACTTCTTTGCCTAAACCTATTTCGGCATTTGCAAATGTACCCACTGCTGTACCGGCAACCGCTACTGCATCGCTCCCTAAAATACCGGTAATGACTGGCGTACCGCTTATTGCAGCATTTGCTGAACCATCATATACTTTATTCGCTGCGGTAAGTCCGCTAAGGTTTAGCGGCGCTGTTGTAATAGCTGCTGTTAAGCCTGCCGGCTGCTGAGGGTAGTTAAGTACATAATTGTTATTATTAATGGTATAGCCACCGGTAAGGTTAACCGTTTGTATTCCTGCATTGGCCGAGCCAAAAGAATATACCGGTGTGCCAGATAACGTTACCACATCACCCTCTATTATGCCGGTAGGGGCAGGTGGTGTAGTTAAGGTAACGGCTGTTGTGGTATCATATACTTTATTCTGGGCGGTACCGCCCGAAAAGATAATTGGTTTTTTTGCAACGGTCAGGGTTCTTGGCACTGCCGCCGCCGCCGAATAATTTGCAGTACCGGCCTGGTTAGCTGTTATAACTGCCGAACCCGCACCCACTATGGTTACATTATTTCCGCTAATAGTGGCTACTGTAGTATCGCTACTGCTAAAAGTAACAGTGTTGCCCGATGCACCACCTGTGGCAGTTAGTTCAAAGCTTGCGTCGCCATACATAACACCGGTAAGGGTGTTAAAAGTTATTGCCTGTGTTGCCTGTGTAACCGTAAGTGTGCGCGTAAGCGTAACAGCATTATAATTGTCATTACCTGCCTGAGTAGCCGTTATGTTTACCGACCCTGCACCTACAATGTGTATGCTGTGGCCATCTTCGTTTAATGTTGCTACAGCTGGGTTGTTTTCTATCGAATATACTACAGGATTACCTGATGCGCCTCCGGTAGCTGTCAAATTGAAATCTGCACTTCCAAATACTTTACTGATGTTTGCAAATGAAGAAATGGTTTGTGTTGCTTTATTAACAGTAAGTGTAAGCGTGCCAGAACCTGTACCGCTAGTATTTGTTGCTGATATGCCTATAGCATAAGGAGTAGCAGAAACAGGGGTTGTACCGTCAAACGATATGACACCGGTTGTTGTATTGATGGTGGCACCTGTCGGCAGGTTAGTAGCATTATAACCGGTAGCTGTACCGCCTGTAGTTACACTGCTTATGTTAAATGGGGTAGCGGTTTGTCCAAACGTGCGTGTCTGGCTGGCGTTTGCTACTGCAGGGGCTACGTTTGCACTTGTTATGGTGCCACTAAGCTGAAACCTGTCTCCTGAACCAATTACCAAATACACGTTTGCTGCAGTTGAAATTACCAGGAACCGGAACGTTACCGTGCTTGTTGATGGCAGGTTAGATAGTGCATTTTGTACTGTACTGTTAAATGCTAGTGGAGTATTACTCCCTGTGCCGGTTGAACTGCTTATAGTTATGCTGCCAATGTCAACAAAAGAGGCGTTGTCTATGCTGTACTGCACGGCAATACTAACGCTACCACTTGATTTTCGGGTAAACCATATAGGCATGCCGGTAACAGACATTTTGTAACCGGTATTGGCTTTTGCTGTAAATGTAAAGAACTTGTTACTGCTTATGGCCGCGGCAGCATTAGCCGCTCCGGCTGCTCCATTAGCTCCGTAGCTATCTGAAGCTGCCGATCCTGTTTTAGTAAGGCCTGAACCTCTTACAAATCCTGTAACGGTGGCATTGGCAGCAGTAGATTCCGCAGGCCAGGTAGGCGTAGACGGACCCCAGGAAAGTCCATCAGAATTCCATGTTGCAATTTGCCCCCACGAGGCGCCTGCCGTCAAAAAAAGGGCCATAATTAAAAAGCCCCGAAGCAATTTTTGATGTAGTAATTTCATCATAGTTGGTAATTAGTAATTTGTTTAAATATTTTATACAACTTGATATTCAAGCTGATACAAATATTGTAATCAAATATTAACTAAGGGTATCCTAACTATAAAATGACTATTATGGTTGTGTTAACATCCTCTAAATTACCAGTCTGATTGATAGATGTTTGTATTTCATCAAAAAATCACATTAAGCGTGTATTTTTGTTAAATTTTTGTAATATGCTGTGTACTATTGTAATATTACCTTTATGGTCATAGAATGTTTAGTATCTGATATTTCTATAAAATACATACCGGCCACATTACCAGTCAGGTCAACTGAGTTTTGATTAATGCCAGTGTTAATTCTCTGACCTAAATAATTGTAAACATTGATGGTGTAGCCTTCTTTTAGATTCTCCAAATGTACCATACCATTTGTTAGGGTTGGATAAGCATAGATATTTTCGACAGCATATACATTTTGGATAAGGGTGCCCCAGGTATCTTGTGCCGATGGGCCATTCCATATCATTGTGGCAATGTAGGGGTTATCAATAAACGGATTTCTGTTACCCTGTATATCTTCCAGGATATTATTACGATTCATTTCATAAATGCTTACAGGGTCTTCTGTATTCCATTCTAAAAAGATGTTGGGCATGTCAAAAAAAGTACTGTAAGAACTGCTGCCTGAGCCTACTACATTTGCTTCGCACCGGCCGTTATAGCGCACATACATATACATCATCATCCGTGCTACATCGCCTTTCCATTCGTCGCCGGGGTAAAACATAGTACTGGGCAGGGTGGCAGATTGCCCTGATCCATCTGCAAAGCGGCGGTTGCTGCGGCTGCTGTTCATATTACTATCTATACATCTTAAATGGTGCGCGTCAGATCCGGGTCCGGCATACTCAAGATTGGGATTGCCCAAAGACCGCGGAAATACATGCTCCCTTACCCATAGGCCATTGCAGCTTGTAGTATGGCAGCTCAAATTTTTATCGCGCGTCCTGTCATTATCAGTATCGGCATCATTATCATTATAGCCATATATCAATAAAACATTCTGTGTGTTTTCAGGATCCAGATCAGTACTTTTCAACGCCTCCCATACATCAGGAGTATAAGTAAGCTGTGTAACGTGCGTTTGGGTAATAAGCGTTGCTAACTGCTCTTTTAAAGCGTTGCCTGTTTGGCTAAAATCTATATTATTGTAATAAGGATAGTAATCCGGTAACTGTGCGAAGCAAAAAAAAGGTGCTAACAGCAATAAAAAGATTTTTTTCATGGCTTATCTTATCAGCGCGAAATGCGCTTTAAATTCTTTATTTATACCTCCCGGAGAGCGGTATAGTATCTTAAACCAATAATCTGTAGCAGGTAAAGTATGGCCATTATAGGTGCCGTCCCATCCGGCTGCACCGGGGCGCACTGAGGTTATTAGTTTGCCATAGCGGTCATAAATAAAAATAATCGCATTGTACTGGCTACTCAGCCCTTTAATGTTCCAGGCATCTTGCGTACCGTCATGGTTTGCGCTAAAGTAATGTGGGTAATTAAGTGCAAACACTTCAAGTTCAATAGTACCGCAACCGTTTTTGTCGCGCACCAGTATAGTATGCTCGCCAGATGTTATACCTGTAAAACGAGGTTCATCCTGAAAAGGTTCACCATCAACACTATATTCATAATCGCCTGATCCTCCTGTAACGTTAATAGTAATAACCTGACTTGCGCTAAAATCCTGACCTACCTCGGCGGATGCTATGGCTAACGATGAGTTAGCTACAGTAGTGGTATTAGTGCCTATGCAGCCGGTAGCTATGTTGGTGGCGGTAACACTGTATTCTCCCGGTTCATCAATTATTATTGATGAGGTAGTGTCAGCAAGCAATTCGTTATCCTTAGTCCACGTAAAGGTATAATCGGTTTCGGAAAGCCCGCTGTTCAATACTATCGGAGTTGCTTCACTTGTCTGGTTGTCCACACATAAATAATACGCATCTGCAAATGACGGGCGTGGCAATGGTTGTATGGTTATTGATTGTGTGGCTGCTGCCGTACATACTGTTCCTGTTGTGTAGGTAATATTTACTGTGCCGGCTGCAATGGCTGTTACAAGCCCGGTTGCATCTACAGTTGCGATGTTTGTATTGCTGCTGGCCCATATGCCTCCTGTGGTGGTGTTAGAGAGTTGTAGCGTACCATCAGCACAAACAGCCGTGTCGCCGGTTATAATACCCGGATCGGGTGCAGGGGCAGGAGGTGCGTCCACACTTACTGGTGCCGAAACCGCAGTACATCCTGCTGTATTTTGTACAGTAATAGTATACGTTCCGCCGCCAAGGCCTGTAAAAACAGGTGAACTTTGGTAAGTTATGCCATCAACGCTATAGGTTAACGACGTGTTTACCGGTGATGTAACGGTTAACTTTCCTGTTGGTACGGCACAGGTAGGCTGTACAACTGCTATAGCCGGTATGGCGGGAGTGGTTGGTACAGTATTAATTATTTGCGTGGCCGACGCTGTACAACCAGCCGTATTTTTTACTACAATGGTATAATTGCCGGGTGTAAGGTTATTAAATGTGGCTCCGGCCTGATAATTAGTACCGTCGATACTATAGGTAAAGCCGGGGCCCAAGGGTGCTGTTATAGTTATGCTTCCGGTAGCCGTGGTACAATTGGGCTGTATGGCAGCAAATGTAGGGGTAGCCGGTGCAGAAGGTGCTGTATTTATTACTTGTGTAGTTATTGCTGAAATACAACCGGCCGCATTTTTTGCCGTGATACTATATGTGCCGGGCGCCAGGTTGCCGAATGTTGTAGCGGTCTGGTATGTGGTGCCGTCTATGCTATATGTAACCCCTGAACCTGTAGGTGATGTTACGGTTATGCTGCCGGTAGCTACCGTACATGTAGGTTGTACATTTGTAACTATTGGCGCAGCCGGTGCGGCAGGCACGGGGTTGATGGCCTTAGTTGAAGATGCCGTACATCCGGCGGTATTTTTTACAGTTATAGTATATGTAGCTCCTGCTGTAAGGTTATTGAATGTTACCGATGCCTGATAGTTTATGCCATCTATGCTATATGTAAGCCCTGCACCTGTAGGTGATGTTACGGTTATGCTGCCGGTAGCTGTTGTACACGTAGGTTGTGTAGCTGTCGTTACAGGCACAGCCGGAACCTGGGGCGCTGCATTTATTGTTTGACTTGTTGCTGTTGAAATACAGCCCGCTGCATTTTTTACGGTAACCGGGTAATTACCGGCCGATAGGTTGTTAAAAGTAGTTGATGCCTGATAGTTAATTCCGTTAATACTGTATGTAAAACCAGTTCCTGCCGGTGCTGTTACAACAAGAGTTCCTGACGCTACACACGTAGGTTGTGTAACTGTAACCGTTGGTGCAGCCGGGGTTGCCGGCGCGGCATTTATAATTTGGCTTGTAGCCGAAGAAATACAGCCATTGGTGTTTTGAACGGTAACAGGGTAAGTGCCGGGTGTAAGGCCTGTAAATGTAGCCGACGCCTGATAGTTAGTACCGTCAATACTATAGGTAAGGCCTGTACCTGTGGGGGCAGTAATATTTATTGTGCCTGTAGGGGTAGTACATGTAGGCTGTACTGCCGCAACGGTTGGCGCTGCGGGTGGTGCCGGAGGCGTATTTATCACCTGGCTTGTTTCTGATGAAATACAGCCATCAGCATTTTTTACGGAAACAAGATAAGTAGCTGCTGTAAGACCTGTAAATGTAGCCGATGCCTGATAGTTTACACCATCAATACTATAGGTAATGCCGGTACCTGTTGGCGCTGTAATGTTTATAGTTCCGGTAGGGGTAGTACAGGTAGGCTGTACTGCCGTGACGGTTGGAGCAGCCGGGGTTGCGGGCAGAGCATTTATAATTTGGCTTGTGGCCGATGAAATACAACCATCAGTATTTTTTACGGTAACAGAATAGGTAGCCGGTGTAAGGTTGTTAAATATAGGCGACGCCTGATAGTTGGTACCATCAATAGAATAGGTAAGGGTGTTACCCGTAGGCGCGGTTATGGTTATGGTTCCTGTAGGGGTAGTACATGTAGGCTGTACTGCTGTAACGGTTGGCGCAGCAGGTGCAGCGGCAGGAGTATTTATAGTTTGGCTTGTTGCTAATGAAATACAGCCGTTTGAGTCTTGTACGGTTACACCATATGTATTGGGTACAAGTGCATTAAAGGTGGCGGATATTTGATAGTTGATACCATCTATACTGTACGTATAACCGGTGCCTGTAGGCGCAGTAATGGTAATGCTTCCTGTGGTTATTGAGCATGTAGGCTGCACTGCTGCAAGTGTAGGAGCCGGTATAACAGTAACTGTTAGCTGTGCTGCAGCGGTAACCAATGTACAGGTTGATGAAGTTATCTGGCAGTAGAACTGGCTGGCATTTAATGAAAAAGGTGCGTTAGATATTATTAAGGTATCGCTTGTAGTGCCAGAGTAATTGCCACCATTGGACAGGTTTGTCCAAATGCCCGAAGTATTAAGTATTTTCCATTGGTAGGTAAAACCAGCACCACTCACACCTGTAGAGAATACAGCTTCGCTGTTTTGGCAAACGGTTGTGCTTTCGGGTTCTAAAACGCCGGGTACAGGTATGGTAGCCGGGTTCGCACTATGAGTGCCGAGATTGCCGCATTGTTCCTGGCTGCTGGTAGTCCATTGAGAAGCCACAAAAGCTGTCCCTGAGGGAGCTATGGCGTTGGCATTCCTAATTATAGTGTAGCCTACCTCATCAGGAGCATTTACTACATCAATTACAGCGCCGTTTTTTCTCAGTTTTACAGCATCGTTTTCATTAATACCAGACCCCATGACCGCGTTAATAGTAAGGTTGCAGGGGGCAGGGCCACTTCTTACCAAATATGTTGAGTTTGCAGGTATTGATCCCGTAAGGGTAAGGCTGTAACCATTTGTAGGATTTAAATCGGTTGCATTACCATAGCGTTCTAATACATATTGCCCGTTAAAGGTTATAGCGGCATTTGTTGGGTTATATAGTTCAATGGCGCCGGGGCTGCCGGCCTGTGCATCATATACTTCAGAAATATAAATTTCAGGGCTGGAGCAGTTACTGGACAGTACAGTAAATGCAGTAGGTGAAGCTGCCAAACAGCCTCCATTTGCTATAAGGGTTATGTTGCCTGATACCGCTGCTACTGGTACAGTAGCCGTTAGTTGCGTATCTGAAACAAGTGTAAAAATTGCAGGGGTTGTACCAAACTGTACAGCGCTTACGCCCGATCCAAACTGAAACCCACTTCCGGTGACGGTAATAATTGTGTTTTCCGGACCTGATGCAGGCTGAAACGAAGTTACTGATGTATTAGTGCAAGCTTGGGCAAAACCCGCCGATCCGGTAAACAAAACTAATAAAACAGAAGTAAAAAAAACAATATAATTCCTCATTATGAACCGTTTATAGTGCAACAAAAAAGCCATGCAAGCTACGCTTATTATAATTTTGTAAATTAACAAAAAATTACCAAAATGTTATTTAAATGCAGCTATCAATATTTTGAAGTTTTTTAAAACAAAAAAATCGCCTGAA
>Ga0265798_10008336_pt1 | contig 13233 bp, 17 predicted proteins | sample P3T30metagenome_FD_192430 | JGI IMG/M metagenome (GOLD analysis project Ga0265798, IMG submission 192430) | Plant litter microbial communities from East Loma Ridge, Irvine, California - P3 T30 | ecosystem: Environmental > Terrestrial > Plant litter > Unclassified | place: USA: California...
GCGGGACGATCGCAGGCGGATCGGTCATGTCCTTTGCCCCGATGTCGAGCGCCCACTCAATCAACGAATTATAGCTCGCCTCTGTCAGGCCGGGTGTCTTCTGATCGTGATGCCACCTCAGGACCAAATGCGGATTCCAGATGATCGCATTGCTCATGGGGCCGGATTTGCCCGCCTTGATGTCGATGAAGTTCAGCTCCTTGAGCTTCTTCATGCGGGTGGCCCAGGTATGCTCCCCGCGCTGACCACCGAACCCGGCAGCGTTCGCCATATCGCCGTGCTTGTTCAGCACCACGAACGAGTTGTCCCACGTCGAACACCACAGGGTCAGATAGGTCGACGATACCGGCGCGCCCTTCGTCATCTCGTCCATAATCTTGAGGATCATGGGCATCGTTTTCGGAATCGTCGCGAAGCCCTTGTTCGCGGTGCGATGCCATAGATTGGGGGCCGCTCCGGGCCAGTGCAGTTCACGCAACGCAAGCTGCTTTTTCGTTATCGCCCCTGCCTCCCTGATCGTCGCCATTTCAAAAACTCCCTTTGCTCACCGGATAATCCCGGTTTTTCTAGTTTCGCTAAATTCGGCTTTTATCGTTTTTTTTCAATGATTTAGGTATTTACTCACAGGCGCCGAGTTACGCTCTTATCGTAACTTGGCAGTATGTAACTCATGAATATATTTCCACTCGGATTAGATCATGCAACATATGATTCACAAAATCTGATTTATTCATTTTTTCTCAACGGCTTGCTGGCAGCGCTGCTGTTCTGCAATGTGCTACATGTCCTGACACGTGCTACATGTGCTTCACGTCCTCACGGATGGTGCAGGAAGGGTGGGGGGGATTGATCCCACGCCGTCAAACCTTCATTTAGAGTTTGTGGCTACAACGTAGCTACAGTGTTTTTGAAAGGTACTCCCTATGGCCGCTGCCGAAATCGTGCGCGCCCGGATCGATTCCGATCTCAAGAAGGAAGCCAGTGCTGTCCTGTCTGGCATGGGCCTGTCGGTGTCCGATGCCATTCGGCTGCTGTTCGTCCGTGTGGCCGCTGAGAAAGCAATGCCCTTCGACCTGCGCGTGCCCAATGCCGAGACCCAGGCTGCGATGCGTGATGCTCGCGAGGGAAGGGTCACCCGCGTCAGCAATGTGTCCGCGTTGATGGCCGACCTTGAAGCCGACGACTGACTGGTGCGGTGCTACCGCGCCAACCCGCCTGCGAATTCGCCTTGGGCTTTAGCTGTCCCACGCGATGGCCTCCCGCGCGATCCTGCGTTCCGCGAAAAGCACGTCTATTTTGGCCGCCGCGGGGTTACGCTCCTTTGATCTAAGCGCCAACACACCAATCTCCGCCTCCGGCAGGAGGGGTAGATCGGTGTCGGCCATGTAGGTGCCAACGAGACATACCGCCCGATGGCGACGCTCCATGTCGCTGACATGCTCGAACACGTCAGCGTAAAGGCCCCGCATGCGAAATCCCGGTTCAGGAGGTGGTGCGAAGGTGCCGTCCGACGTGCCGCGGATGAAGCCCGTAAGGTCAAGCCATTCCCTTAGCTCCGCGAGGTCGCCAGCCGCGTCGCTCCCAAGATCGCTGTCGAACACAACGAACTGCGTCGCGGAGAGCGAACGAAGCTGGCGCTCGTAGCGGAGCCGCGCCACCTTCACAGGCACATGGGTGTTGAGCCAGCCAAAGCTGCGTTCGAGCCAGGCCTGCTGCTCCACCTCGGTCAACTGCATCCGCGAACGCGTGAAAGTGTCGTTATCTAGGCCGAGCGCTACCGCGATCCGCTCGAGCGCCGCAGGTCGAACAGGATCGCCACGCTCAACCCGTTCAACGGTAGACAGCGAGACCCCCGCCATGGATGCAAGTAGTTCTTGCTTCCAACGGAGCTGTCCACGCTGCAGCTTTACGTAGGCGCCTAGACCCTTCGGATCCTCTTCCGCCATATTTCCTGCTCGATTGCTCATATCGACATCCTGCCCCCGACATCGCACAAAAGGCAGGTCCGAAAACCCTTCAGAGCTGATTGGGACGAGCTTGCCAGCTAAGGCCAATCATGACGACACAGCGTAATCCTATTCCCCATCCGAGCGGGGCGAATGCCGAGCGCATCGCCTACTTCCTTGGTCAGAAGCCCCGCGATCGGCTTTCGGCGAAGACGGACCCGACGCGCCTCGATGCTGCTCGTGCGTCGCTCGAGGCGAAGCTCAAAGCCGCGTAACGGACGAATGGGTGGCTGCTCAGGCGATCAGCCACGTCCCATCGGGCTCCTTGTGGACGATGCCGGTCTCACACGCGCCGACATTGCCGGTGTGCCTTCAATCGGGCATTGGTGAAGATGAAGATCCGTCGAGGGTGGGTTATGGATCGCATCTATGTCCGCGAAGGTGATGGCCTGTTTCTGGGTGCCATCAAGCTTGCTTTCTTTGCCCCGCTGCTTGCGGTCCCGATTTATGCGGCAGTGCGGGGATGGAACGCACTCACAGCGTTGCATTGGCACCCGGCGCTGATCGTACTGGCGGCATTTGTCGCAATTGGCGTCATAACCGCAATCCTGACTGCATTAGCGAGCGCCCTGCCCCGCACGACAACCGCGATCGGCATTCTCTACTGCACAGCTATGTATGGCCTTGCCGCTTATGCCATCACCCATGACCCGATTTGGACCATGGTAATCGCACTTTTGACGGCAATCTTATCGTGGGAACCTGTTGCCGCCTTTATTTCTCGTCGAGCGGCCCACTGATAACTCAGGGCCTATGACTTTCTGGCTCGGCCGTATGGCGAGCCCCTGTTGTGTTACAATCTTTTCAGCTCAGCGGTTCCTTGTAGGCGGTCCCGGTATTCGGAAGGGTTTCAGTCCCTGTCGCTCAATCTCGGCAGTAACCATCTGCAGCGTCTGAATTCCTGTCATAGCGCGCAACAGTAGCAGCGTTTCGATCTGCACAGCGCTGGGCTCGCCGGTGACCTGCTTCTCCTCGATGGACGCAACGGGTTGTTTTTCTACCTGGTCGCGCAGTTCGTCCAGCGTCTCGCCAATGTCGATCATCGCGGCTCGGATGCTCGCAAGCTCCTCGCGCATGAGGTCCGCACTCGCCAGCCGGTCACGCAGATAGGTGCTGATCGGCATGTCGCGAGCTTCGGCCTCAGCGGCATAAACCAACATCTGGCTTTCGTTCAGTCGGACCCGCACCCAGTTCTCAAGCTTCATACGACCTCTGGCACGCTTTGTGTCCAAATAGGCTACCGCAAACTACTGATAAATCATCACTTATTTTACCAATCGGCACGCTTGAGGCACAGTTTATTCAGCGTCCTGATCATTTTGCCGTCTTATTTCAATAACTTACCGGCACCGGAAGGTGCGTATGGTGTACGACCCGAAATCACGGATTTAAGGGTTGGAAATGAAGCTCTGACAGGTCCGAAACGGACTGGCCGAGCTTAAGGGGGTCCAAACTACCCTGATGAGCGCAGCTCAGCAGGCAAGCTCGCCCAATGACGCAAATGTGATGCGTTCATAGCGCAGATATGATGCAATTATGATGCATTCCTGCGCAAGGAACGCCCTCCAGAAAGGACTGGGGTGCAAATAGGGGGCAATTAGGGTGCGGATAGGGTGCGGATAGGGTGCAGGAAGGGTGCAAATTAGGGGCACGGACGCAAAAGGGATGCAGAAAGAACGCAAAAAGGATGCACCAGGAACGCACCAAGGAGGCAGCAGGGATGCAAAACGGACGCCAAATGTCGATCTGGCTTACGGTACCCAGGGGTGATCGCTCTAGCTGGCTTCGAGACGCCGGCGTATCTCCTGCCTGTCTCCCATAATCAAAAGGGTATCGTTGATAAACCTCTCCAGATTCTGGTTCAGGTCGTAAATGATTCCCCCGAACAGCAATCGCTGATGGCTCGAAAACCCGTCACGTATTTCCAGCATCAACGTTCTTGCTAATGACACAAACTGCTCAGCTTCCTCGGCCATCCATTCGGCATAAACATCCTTGGAACAGCTCATGCCGGTTGGCCTGTTCAAAGCGATCTCTGTCATGCGCAGACACAGCAGATTTTCAAGCTCGCATGGAGCCGATCCAGGCTGTCGGTATTCACCCAGCCCGCCCAGCAATTCCCGCATTTTCTGTTTTAGATCGTCCATCGCGATGCCTCCTCGCTTGGAATGGAGGCATAACCCGGCTGAAAAGCCGGGTGTTAGGAACCCTGCACAAGCACAAGGCGCTGCCACCTTTGGGCAAGCCTTGGACATGCGTGACAGCCACCCGGCCGAGAAGCTCTCGACCGGACTTGTGATCATCGGGGTTCCTACGCCCCACGGCCGGGATTGACCGAACCGCAGGTCTATGGTCGCAGAAGCGAACGCTTCGGACAAGCTGCTGCGACAGAGACGGACGTATCGACGATCATCACCCCATCGAGCCAGGACGATCCTGCCATGAGCGATGCCCTTCCGAGTTTCCGCACACCTGCCGAGCAAGCAGCCTATGCGGCCGTGCTGGATGACTTGGCCGGCCGCGATCGTGGAGAAGAAGCGGTCATAGTCTTTCGCGAGCCGACCGATCCGGACGCGGCGGTGACCGCCGATGCCATGATCCGCGCCGGCAGTGTCAGCAACGATCAATACGCTCGCCTGCTCGCCGCTGCCGATCGTCTCTACGCTCCACCGCCGATCACTCGCGCGGTCGCATTCGATGCATTCGGCACGCTGGTCTATATCGGCTGCAAGCGACATCCATTCGAGCGGTTGATCCGGCAGGCCCGTGACCGGGCGCAAGCGCTGCCCTCGCCGATGGTCCAGCCGATCGGCCTTGCCGACTATGCCGTTGCGCTAGGGTTGCCGCACCCGGACGCCGAGCTGGTGATGCTGGATGAGGAACTGGCGACGATCGCGCCCTACTCCGATACGCTGGATGCCCTGCGTCGGGTTCGTGAGATGGGAGTAAGGGTCGCCGTCGCCTCCAACCTTGCCCTGCCCTACGCCGCCCCGCTGAAGGCCCTCCTGGGTGATCTGGTGGATGTCTGGCACTTCTCCTTCGATGCGTCGGTGATCAAGCCTGACAGGGCGTTCTACGCCGGCCTGACGACCCGCCTGGAATGTGAGGCGAGTGAACTGCTCATGGTGGGCGACACTTGGCGCGATGATATCGTCGGCGCCGTTGAGGCCGGGTCGCGTGCCCGATGGGTCGATCGCGAGGGCCATGCGTCCCATGCCCGCCGGTTTATCGCTGTTCGTGAGCTGGGTGATGCCTATCCCTATCACCAGAGAGCTGCGCAAATGACGGAGCTGGAACTTCTCCGCAGCGGCATCGATGCGAACCTTGACCACCTTCACGCCCAACGGTGGGCAGTTCGAGCGGGTCTGTTGCGGCAGATCTTTAGGGATGCCCCGGATGCGCAAAAGGTAGCTGCGAAATGCGCGCTGGACGATCACTACGATACTCGCGGTCAGCCCGAAACCAGCCGTGTTGCTCTAATGCGGGACGCGATTGAGACGATCACTACACGCTAGCATACCAGGCCGGTAGGGATTCCGCTGATAGGCTCGACTACGTGTGACGAAGACTAAAAAACGGCTAATTGTATAGGCGTATACACGACTCTCGATCTATGGAGGCGTTGAAAAGTGAGTTTTTGGGTACGCCCTCACTTTTGACATCCAAGCCGCCAAGTTATCCACAGGCAAGCATACCCCAAAACTCACCGTTGATGTTCTGATTCAATAATTCTTCTTAGATTCAAGATTCAGGGGTACTCAAACCCGCAGAAAACAGAGAAAAACGGGCTCGAAAAGTGAGGGTTAGGGTCGATTGTCGTGAGTTTTTGGGTAGCCTAAGGTGAGCGTTGGGGTCGGTTAAAGTGAGCGTTTGGGCAGAGTCGGGTGAGCGTTTGGGTAGGCCATGAGCCTTGAATCTACGGACGGTGAGTTTTGGGGTAGATGCGCTTTTTGAAACGGCGAGCTAGAAAGTTTGCCTAGCTCACAATTCGCGGTAATGTGAGTTTATAGCTCGCTCCTCCTCACCGGATACATTTATGTCGTCACAACCCGCCACGGTCGATCTGACCTTCCGCACATTGACGCAGAGAGGCCGCGGCAATCCGTTCGATCCCGCCAACTACGGCGAGATCGTCAAACCCGGCGAGTTGGTCGACATTGTCGAGCTGAGCCCGCTCACCCTCGCCGATCGCCGCATCTATAATTTGCTGATTGCCAATGCATGGGAGCGGATTGGCGAGCCAATCGTCCATCGCATTCCCAAGACGGCCCTGAAAGGCACGCACCAGGGTAACGAGCGGATAGAGAGTTCGCTGCTACGCCTGATGGGCACGATCGCGATCGTTACGATTCGCAAGGGGGGCAAAGCGTTCAAGCGCCGCGTCCAGCTCCTTGGCCCAAGCGATGAAAGCCTCGAAAAGGATGGCTTCCTTCACTATCGCATCCCTGAAGAACTGATCGAGATATTACGTAACAGTGAGGTCTACGCTCGCCTCAAGACTCAGGTGATGTATTGCTTCGAGTCGAAATACGCACTGTGCCTCTATGAGATGATCGAACGTCGTATCGGTCTTGAGTATAAACAGCGGGAAGAATTCACTATAGACGAGATCCGCGGCCTGCTCAACGTGCCGGAGGGCAAGCTCAATCGCTTCGCCGATCTTAACAAATATTGCCTCAAAGTTGCGGTCGGGGAAATCAACAAGCTCTGTCCCTTCTATGTTGAGTTCACGCCGATCAAGAAAGGCCGCAAGGTCGAGCGGGTTGCACTCCACTGGTTCCCGAAAACCTCCACCGGTAAGCGCGATGCGCAGAACCTGATCGACCAGCACAGCATCGTGCGCCGTGCCAAACTCCGCGGCGGCATTCCCGAATTACCCGTATTGGTCGATTTCAGTGCGCCGACCCAAAGGTGAGCCCCTACCCCAAAGCTCACTTTTAAAGCGTCTTGCCCCGAAATTAGTCGATACTCCACAGTTTCGGCATCGCAACGACATTTCCAAAATTACCGCCTCGTCCACCACACCATTGGCACCAATCTATATAGCCGTATACGGTTATACACCTATACGGTTATACGGTTATACGGTTATACGGTGCGAGTGACGCGTCCCTTGCCCTTCTTCACAAACAGATCATCCAAAGCCTCGGCGAGTAGATTCTGTACCGTCGTCCCTTCCTCGGCAGCTATGATACGAAGCTGGGTGCTGACCTCGGGTGCGAAGTGTCCACCAATCAGTTTCGTACCCTGCCGCCCCCTGTTGGCTGGCTTGGCGGTTGACGTCACCAATGCGGATTGCGGCGCTGCTGGCACATCACTGCCGACCTTCGCGCGATCAAGGACAGCCTGAAGAGCGTTGGGCTTCGCCATCATGCCGCCTCCATTTTTTCGTATAAGCGTATAGCCGTATACTCGTATAGTTGTTTGATTTCCGCGGCGGCTGGTCCGTTGGGCTCGAACTCCTGCACCGCCTGCCCTAAAGCTTGCGCGCGGAAGAACGCCTTGCGGTTGCCAATCGTCACAGGACAGACCGCAGCTCCCAATTCTTCCACTGCTTTTATCGCATCGCCTGTTTCCTGACCTTGAGGCGGCACAAATGTCAGTACGACGGCGAAGGCACGATCGAGTTGGCGCACCACGTCGAGTGTATGCGTCATGCTCATAGTGTCGAAAACTGCGGTCTTGGTCGGCACAAGGATGAAGTCCGCATAGCGTGCGGCTTCATAAGCAACGTCACGTGCCACCGCGGCCCCGTCGATCACGACAAGATCGGTCCCAGCGTCGGCACAGGCTTTAAGCATGGCTGCCAGTCGTACGGGCTGAATTGACGCGACCGCGGGCGTGTCGAGCTGGCGCACGTCCTTCCAGAACGACGCCGTTGCCTGGGGGTCGAGGTCGATGATCGCGGTTTCCTTGCCGGCCTGTTCGGCCGCGACCGCAAGGCACGTGGCTAGCGTCGTTTTACCGACGCCGCCCTTCTGCGACAGAATAGCCAAAACCTTCATTACACGCTCCTACGAGTATAATTCTATACGTGTATACGAGGCTGTAGAGAATTGGAAAAGGGGGCGCGACTCCGATCATCTTATTCTTGGTCCTCGCCATCCGTATGTCTGATGGTCGATCAGCTCCCAGTCTCGTCGCGCCGGGCTCGCTTGAGTTTACCCCGACAAGGGCTACCGCGTTGCCGCAGCGGATTGGAATAAGAAGGGATCCGGCCTTGATGGCATTTTCGTCAATGGCGCCTGGGAAGGCGACATCTACAGCAACGGCGTGGAGGAAGATGACAATCCTACCCCACTGAACGCCGTGGTTGCCGCGCTGAAGGCAGCGGTGCGTGATCGGGTCCGCGCCTTTGCATCTGGCGGCGCGATCCAATGACGGAGACATTGAGCGCCGAGGCCGCAAGCGACTACTTGCGGCTAACGCTCTTCGCATTCGACAGCGGATTGATTGGGCGCACCTATTACGAGGCGCGGCTCAATCTGTTGCGTGTGATCACCAACCCCCAGGATGGGGCAGCTCATTATGCGACAGACCTGCTCGGCGAGGAGGCGGTCGACGAGGAACTTCCTTGGCTGGACAGGGACGAAGAGCAGGCCGGTGCATCAGACCCGATGGAGACGAGCGGTCCCTATTATGACGATGCTGATCACAGCTTGGCCTTCAGAGTGGTTGCGGGCCCGCTAAAGGATTGGGAATTTCACCAAGCAGACGACGATTTCTTCCCATCGATCCCGCACGGCCACGAACATGGACGCAAACAGCCCAAGCTCGATGTGTATCTGGGCTGGGTCTACAAGAAGGATGAGAAGATGCGGCGGGTTGATCGGACTACCATCATCGGACTGTGGAATAATCGAGATTTTCGCGATTTTGCGAGGATCGCTATTAACTACTATCTGGATCGTTTCCCAAGCTACGCCGGGTGGCGCGTCGCTGATCCCCGCATTCTGCCCGCCATCCGGCGTGGGCAGCGGTATCGTTAGCCGATCGCAGCGCGCAAAGTCAGCGTCGCGTCGGCCGTGATGTGGGGCTGTCGATAAACCTCTGAGTTTCGCGACAACCCGTGATTGGTGACGCTCACTTAGAAACACGATGTCGCAAAAGTCAGCCGCTCGGCTGCACCATCCCCTTACGCTAGGCCTTAAAAAAGCCTATAACGTGAACATCGGAGATGTTTTATGAAACTCAGGTTGGTGAACACTGTGTATGGTACGCTTATCGGCGTCGCATTCGGTGCGATAGCCGGGAGTGCAACCCAGTTCGGGCAAGCTTACGTTGCCATGGATGCCGTACATACCATCAGCATTGCTGATGCTGGCTTTCTCAACTTTCACCAGCATATGACCGGCGGGTTCATTCAGGCTGCGATTGCACTCAGCTGCGCAATTACAGCGCGCTATCTAGGCACCTTGCACAGCCTCCCTATTGATAGGGTCGCGAACGTAGTCGCCCTATTCCGTAGTCCAAAAGCTTAATGAGAGGGGGCCGGTGCCAGCCGGTCCCTCTGATCACTTCGTCTTTTTGCTATCAAGACGCTGCGACAAGGTAGAAACTGCAGCCGCGAGCATGCATACGAGGGCGCGCTATAGCTGAACCGAAACCTGCCAGTTCATCGATTTGGTACGGGCAAGGATTTCCGAGACCGAAGTGAGCATTATTTCCTGGGTCAGCTTATTGAACAGCGCGACGCGGTGTCGAGAGCCGAGCTCGTCGGCCGCGGCTATCTCACTCTCGGTAAGAGCAAAGAAGAAGCCGCCAAAGCCGGGCTTTACCCGCTGCTGATTGGCGGCTTTGATTTCCACAAAGGTGATTGCAGGAAGGCAAGCTCGAACCTGCACCCGATCGGTGAGTTCAACAGGGAAGGGGAGGGCGAGAGCATCGAAGCTAGAAGCCTTGATGACGATCCCAGTGGCAGCCAATTCCTCAAGCAGAACCCGCAGGCCCAGGCCTTTCGGGCGAGGGATCCACTGCTCCATCGACAAGATCGCCTGCTGCTCTCCGGCAGCGCCACCTTCATTGGCAAGCCTGACCAAATGGGCTCGCTTGGCAGCAATCACCTCCAGCGCAGACAAGCCTAAACCTCCCCTTCCTGAGCTAGCGCAGCTGACACCAATCGGGCCTCATAGTCGATGTCAGCGATCTCGAGGGCAGGGGAGTCCGCAGCCCATTCCAGGCGCCGCGTCTTGCTGGCTAGGTCTGGTGCGCTAGTCACGAACCGCTCGTCATAGCGAAGGTAGAGTGTGTCGAAGAACCGCTCGATCCGGAGTACACTGTCGTCCTCCGGATAGTGATCCAGAAGGCCGCCACGAGCGCCGGCCTTCATATCTACCATGCCAAAGCCGATCGCCTCATACCGGCTCACATCGTTGCGGATACCGCGTCGTCCGACCAGTTCGCGGAGAGCATTGTGAAAACGCATGATGCCAGCGACCGGATCACCGCCAGCGGTCAGCGCCATGTCGTTTGCGGCTAAAACCTTCTCCGGTTCAGCGGCTGCAGCTTCACCCACCTCCTCGAGCAACTTCTCTGTTTGCCGGTTCGCGCGAAGGAGAACGAGGTACCCCAACACAAGAGCTGGATAGGTGATGTGCAGGTTGGTGCACTCACCGATCGTCTCCTCCATGCGGTTGGTGAGATTGCGAAAAGCCCCAGTCACTCCCTTACAGGAAACAGCTAGCACAGGTCCGATACCGTCACGTGTAACCACCACGTCGACGTTCTTGGTCTTGAGGCCCCCAAGGATTGTACGCTCGCCCCCGCCAGCGCGCGCCTCATCATAGTGGAGGACTGGAGGCCGGCCGGATCGGCGCTCAACCCTGAACGGCGGTCGCGGGGTAATATCGTCGGGATCAAACCCACCCTCGAGCACTAAGCGGCAGGCAACGTACCAGTGGAGCGGTTTAATGTGGCTGGCGCTTTGGGTTTTTCCGGTGAAGTCGGCAAAAGCCCTCAATGCATCCGCTTGTGTTGTCCACCGGCAAACTTCACTCGGCATAATGTCGCCAACGTTGCATTGTTTTCACCCCGGCTTTGATGACGGTGCCGTTTAGCTCATCGTTTAGTTCCTCAGCCGCAAACAGTATCCGCCCAGCCTCACGCGGCTCGAGCTTCAACATACCTCCGCCAAGCGCATGTCCTTCTACCTCACAACTGAGTTGCGCGAACGCCGTGCCCCATGTTGGGAGCAGCTTTTCAGCCAACTCGGCGTCACGAATGCGAACGCTGTGGACGGTATTGGTGCAGGTCACACCAGCCGCGTTTCGCACGAGGCTAGCGCTGCGGCCAGACATGTAGCTCATGACGAAATCCGGGATTTGCACGTCCGGGACTGCATACCAAGGTTCGCGGTTGCGGCATTTATAGCCCTGTCGTGCACTCTGCCCGCCCTCGCTCTCGAGATAGCGGCGGACCCCAGCAGGAAGCGACTGCCCGCGCTTCAAGCGTAGAAGCAAAGCGGGATCGTCAGCCCTTCGCCAGCTTTTCACAGTCTCGGCCGTGATTTGCCCTTTGGGTAACGACCGACTGTTGCGGACGGTCGGGTGCAGCAACTCCGATGGGATCTCCCAACGAGCAGCCTCAGACGGACGGAGGTGGAAGAAGCTGTTGTCGCCACTGACATAGCCAATCCCGACACTCGCAAAGCTCGAAAAGCGTTGGCTATTCGGATGCGCGACGGCAGCACGGTACAATTCTTGCGCTCCACGTGGGAGCACCAGCGGCCGCAAGCGACGGTTCCAGGTATCGCGCCATTCCGTGACTGCCACCTTCTGCGTCGCTTTGGGTGGGCGCTCGCTCCACTTAAATTGGTCCTGAACGGTGAATGCGATATGCTCAGTCCGGCTACCAAACCCTTCAGCATAGAGCAGCCAGCAATCCTCGGATAAATCCGGGAACAGCTTGTCGCGAACGGCGACCACCTGCACGCGAGCGAAATTGGCGACCAGATACTCGATTAAAGGGGCAGCATAAGGAGCGTGACCGATCTCTGCGGGCACTACAAACGCCAAGCGTCCGCCCGGGCGCAATAGGGCGGCCGTAGCTACAAGGAATGGCGCCCACGAAGAGCTGAGGCCGCTGAATGTGGCACCGTGCTTCTCACAGAAGCGAAGCGCGCGAGCGCGCACATCGCCTTTGAAAGTCTGGTAGCGGATGAAGGGTGGGTTGCCCGCAGCACAATCAAATCGCTCTGGCGTTGCCTCAGCCCACTGGAAGAAATCGCCTTCGTGAACCAGCGCCCAAGGTGCCCTGCTAATTGCCTCTTGAGCGGCAATTGGGCTCTGTTCGATACCGACTGACTTGCGATGTGCGGCTATGAAACGTCCATCTCCGCACGAGGGATCGAGGAGACGGTCGGTGTCATTGTGGACGGCCCAGGCCACCAACGCCTCAACGATTGGGTCGGGCGTGTAGTACGCACCAGCATGCTTCTGAGATAAAGGCACGTGAACGTTCATGCTGAAACCTGATTTCGATGCTCGCGCAGCACACGTTGTACGGTCGACCGGGAAACGCGGAAAAGGCTGGCTAGCTGAGAGGGTGATCCCTGACCAGCCTCGGCTTTTGCAATAATCTCCGCACGCTGAGGTGCAGTAAGGCTTGGTCGACGACCGAGCAATCGGCCGGCACTACGAGCGTGAGCCAGGCCGTTCATGGTTCGCTCGCGGATCATTGCCCGCTCGAATTCCGCAAATGCGCCCAACGTCTGCGTCATCAACCTCCCGGCAGCCGTTGTCGTGTCGACGGCTTCAGTCAGCGAGCGGAAGCCAGCACCGGCCGCGGTGATCGCCTCCAACGTGAACAGAAGGTCGCGCAAGGAGCGCGACAACCGATCGAGCTTCCACACTACAAAGACGTCGCCAGGGTTCAGCGCGGCGATCGCGCGCGCCAGCTGGAGACGATCGCCTTGGCCTCCGGAAGCCTCCTCGCAGAACACCGGATCACAACCAGCTGCCGCAAGCGCATTCAGCTGGGCAGTAAGGTCTTGATGATCGCCGCGGGACACCCGCGCATAGCCAATTTCCATGCTCCCGTTCTGACACGGGATTCTGACACCTGTAAACCCGCGAAAAAGCGTTTGCCAACCCGAAGTGTCACAACCGTTCGGACATGACGCGAGGAGGGTGACAGACCGGTGGATTTCGGTCGCTTGGTGCTGCCGGCTCTTGATCCTAAAACCTCTCCATGACCATAGAAACCTTCTTCACTGGCGCGATAGCGATCG